>ERZ772918.231-NODE-231-length-44346-cov-16.9592_pt1 | contig 44346 bp, 43 predicted proteins | sample MGYA00512118_ERZ772918 | MGnify/ENA primary metagenome ERZ772918 (study PRJEB29015, sample SAMEA2737939) | human oral metagenome | biome: human oral; feature: human-associated habitat; material: dental | place: China | collected 2135 ... | reverse complement strand
ACCCTAACGACTGCCTTCGCGGGTACTTGCGCTATTCGCCTTTACGAATTTGGAACTCCTTTCTATAAGATACGGCAGATCTTTAAAGTATACATCATATACCAATCTATATTATACGTGATAATGAATGATGAAAGCAAGACACTAAATTCCATGTATCATTCACACTATTTTCACAGATAATTACTATACTTCTTACAACCTTAATTTTACACAATTTGATTTTATCATGCAATAAATATTTGGAGGTTATTATATATGACACATTCACGTAATTATAGAACTTTAAGACGTCTCATCCTGCCAGCTTTAGCGGGCAGTGCCCTTGCAGCACTAGCCTTTGCCCCTACATTTGGCGCAAAACAAGTACAAGCTAATGTTCCAGCCCAAAGCATCTCAGCGCCTAAAGTCGACATGCCTAAGGCTGATGTGCCTAGACCTGATGACGTAAAGACAGGCGAAATTAATGAACCAGCGCCTCATAAGGAAGCTAATCCTAGTGCTTTCACAGGCACTGCTGTTATTAGTGAAAGCAAAACATTCGAACACCAACGATTCGATAATACTATAAGCGACCAAAATTCTTTCATCGGAAAAAACAAAGCCACTATTACCATCGATAGCAGCGTATTTGATAAAACGGGAAACACCTCAAATGATGACAACAGTAATTTTCGTGGACAAAATGCAGTAGTACTCGGCATCGAAGGTAGCCAAACTAGCATTAAAAATAGTAATATCACATCCAGCAGCATTGGTTCTAATGCTGTATTTGCCACTGAAGGGGCTCACTCCGCTACACTTGCTACAGATCGCGGAGAAGGCACTATCACCGCAGAAGCAGCCAAACTCATCACATCTGGCGAAGGCAGTCCTGTTATCTACTCCACGGGTAATATTATGGTAAACAATGTCAACGGCATAGCGAATAACAGTGAAATTGGCGTCGTAGAAGGTAAAAATTCCATAACCCTTACAAACTCCAATGTAACAGGCTACAAAGATAATGGCTTCATGCTATATCAAAGCTTCTCTGGTGATGCTGAAAGTGGTATTGCTCGTCTGAAAGCAGCTGCTAACTCCCGTTGGGGAAAAACTGGTGAGAACGGCAGTCACCTTACACTCCGCGCATCTAATCAAGAACTAAGCGGTAATATTATGGCCGATTCAATCAGTACTATCGCTCTTAACATGACAAATGAATCTAGCCTTGTAGGTGCTGTAAACACAGACAATACGGCTAAAGAAGTAACTGTGAAACTCAGCAAAGACTCTAGCTGGACACTCACTGGCGATAGCTATGTAAAATCTTTAACTAACGAAGACACAACTGGTGAAAACATTCACTTGAATGGATATAAACTTGTTGTGGCTGATAAATAATATCAAAAGCACTACTCTGAATAATTGCAATTCAAAGTAGTGCTTTTAATTTGTTAAACTTACTTGTATATCAGTTTGAATATATAAATCGTCTTTAGATACATCTGCCAATAGTTAACGGATTAAAAATTATGATTTAAACAGTCTATTAAATAGCACCCATATATTAGCCATAGTTTTAGTTCAACAACAGGCTTATAGTTTTCATCTTTAATTTTATGTTCCAACAAATTTAGGTTTTCTAAATCATCTTCCCAGCTTTTGATATAGTCTTGCTTTTCTTCTTCACTATCAAAGCCTTCGTCTATTTTCACATCTTCAATGCATGCCAATATTTCATTTCATAATCGTTGGCTACGGTTAAACCCTTTTCAAAGGTATGTAAACTTTTCGTTAAAGCTTCTACTGAGCTGCTACTTTCATAAGATGAGAAATGATATAATGCCAAACCGCTATAAGTCTCTATATATGGAGAATTTAACTTTTCAGCTTTTACTAAATAGTTATATTCCTCTATCTCCCCATTATGATAAAAGGCTAGATTAGTGTAAACTCTTACTTTTTCAGTATCACTCAGTTCTTCTGTATATTTTCTGAGGAATTCTTCCAATAGTTGTATTGAATTTTATTCATGCCTCAACACCTGTTCAACAGTTGCTAAAACACATACCACATCTACATCATGCGGATGCTCATGCATCAAAACACGTAAGTAAGTTCTAAAACGCTCTGTACATTGCTTTAATACATCATAATCACTAAATATAGACGCATTATATGTAGCTTCATAATTATGCTCTACCAATAGAAATCAACGCCGCATTTTTTGCATGTATCAATGTAGTATCAAATAACGGTATATCTGTATCATCCTGTTTAATAAGTAGTCCAATTTCAGTACAGCCTAAAATAACACCTTGTACACCAGATTTTACCAAATCACCAATAATATCTAAATATTGTTGTTTAGATTCATTAGAAATAACACCTAAACACAATTCATTGTATATAATACCATTCACAAGTTCAACTTGATCTTCGTTAGGGATAACAACATGAATCCCCCGATTTTCCAAAATACATTTATAAAAATCTTGTTGCATCGTGTACTTGGTACCGAGTAGACCTACCTTTGTAATACCTGATTTTTCTAACTCTACTGCAGTCATTTCCGCAATATGAAGAAGAGGTATGTGAATATGTCTTTCTATTTCATCCGCTACTTTATGCATTGTATTCGTGCATATAACAATATAATCAGCACCAGCCTTTTCAAGAGATTGAGCCGCATCGGATAAAATTTCAGCGCTTCTATCCCAATCGCCATTTGCCTGGCACTTTTCTATTTCTTCAAAATCAACGCTATATAAAATACATTTTGCCGAATGTAAGCCGCCCAAAACTTGCTTAATAGTTTCATTCAAAACTTGGTAATACGTAATCGTACTTTCCCAGCTCATTCCCCCAATTAAGCCTATTGTTTTCATAATTTCACCCTCTAAGCTTAGAATAACCCAAAACAAAAAAATTATTCATTATGATTATTCCGCCAACCCTTGTTCTCTACCGATAATATCAGCAATTTCTTGGCACAAGGATTGTAATGCTTCTTGGTCAGGACCTTCAGCCATTACACGGATGAGTGGTTCTGTACCGGATGCACGTACCAGAACGCGACCTTCAGCACCAAGTTCACCTTTAGCTGTTACGATAGCAGCTTTGATGATATCATTTTCTTCCCAACCAGTTTTTGTAGCGACACGTACATTGATGAGTACTTGTGGGTATTTTGTCATGATGCCAGCCAATTCAGAAAGTGGCTTGCCTTTTTCTTTTACAAGAGCTGCCACTTGAACAGCTGTTAACATGCCGTCACCTGTTGTATTGTGATCTAAGAAAATTACGTGACCAGATTGTTCACCACCAATGGAAAGGTCATGTTCACGCATATATTCCAACACATAGCGGTCACCAACAGCAGTAGCAAAAGTTTTCATGCCGAGTTCTTTAGCAGCTTTGTGAAAGCCAATATTGCTCATAACAGTACCAACTACAGTATTGTCTTTCAATTTGCCTTCTTCTTTCAATTTTAGAGCGCATAATAGCATGATTTGGTCACCATCGAGGACTTGACCTTTTTCATCTACTAACAAGCAGCGATCAGCATCGCCATCATTGGCAATACCAAGATCCGCATTATGTTGTTGAACAGCTACTTGCAAGCCTTCGATATGGGTAGAACCGCAATGATGATTGATGTTCAAACCATCTGGATTGACATTGATATTAATAACTTTTGCGCCAAGACCAGACAAGATTTCAGGACCTACGCTAGAAGCAGCGCCATTCGCACCATCATAGACAATCGTTAAACCTTCGAGGGATGTATCGATTGTATGACGAACAAAGTGAGCATAGTGATGTGCAAGATTTGCATTATACTCTACAAAACCAATGCCAGCACCTGTAGGACGAGGTAATTCGTTATCTGCACTTTGACGTACATATACTTCTAATTGATCTTCTACTTCATCTGGTAGTTTAAAACCACTACCATCAAAGAATTTAATACCATTATCGGGGAATGGGTTATGAGATGCAGAAATAACAGCGCCCGCATCAAAACCTTGTTGTTTTACAAGATATGCTACAGCAGGTGTAGGAATGACACCCGCCATAACTACATTGCCGCCTACAGAACAAATACCAGATGCTAATGCACATTCCAACATGGATCCAGAGATACGTGTATCTCTACCAATTAAAAATGTTGGATGTTCTTTTTCTTTACCAAAATGTGTTGCTGCTGCACGCCCCAAATGGTATGCCAATTCAGGTGTTAAAAATTCATTAACAACGCCACGTACACCATCAGTACCAAATAATCGAGCCATATTTTCCTCCGTCTACAAACGAATGTATTTCAATCTATGTTGTGTGTATTATATCACACGAGTTTGTACTATTTATAAAATCCAGGTTGAACTTTCACCATAACACGTAAATGTATAAGTCTATTTGTGAAAATATCATGTATTAGGTCTTGCATACATGCTCATGCACGCAATCGCTGTTTCTGCACCATCTAGAGCAGCACTCATGATACCACCTGCATAACCAGCACCTTCCCCCATCGGATAGAAGCCGCCCACTGTAGTGGATACGCGATTATCGTCACGGCCCATACGAAGCGGTGAAGATGTTCGTGTTTCAACACCAGTCATACAGATTTCGGGGTTATCAAATCCTTTGATACGGCGTCCCCAATACGGTAAGGCCCGTTCTAAAACAGACGATACATAATCAGGCAAACACTGATGCAAATCGCAATCTACGATACGAGGTTCATAACTATGTATACTGCTTTCAACAGACGGCGCATCAGCCTGCCCTAAGAAAGAACCTACCGTTTGAGCCGGTGCATTAAAGTTTGACCCACCCAGTTCATAAGCCTTGCGTTCCCAGTCTCGTTGAAAGGCTACGCCATCTAGTGGATGTGTACCAAAATCATCAGGACCTACATTCACGACGATAGCACTATTTGCAACGCCGCTGTCACGAGCATATAAACTCATTCCATTAGTTACAACACCACCAGGCTCGGATGCTGAGGCTACCACTTGTCCACCAGGGCACATACAGAAACTATAGGCCGTACGACCAGATTCCTTATCATGATATACCAAGGAATACTCGGCGGCACCTAAACCTAGGCTCTTTGGATCCACACCGTATTGAGATTGATCGATGACATCTTGAGGATGTTCAATGCGAACACCGATAGCAAATGGTTTAGCCACCATATCGACACCGCGTTTAAATAACATTTCATACGTATCTCGCGCGCTATGACCTACACCAGATAAAACTAAAGTCGTATCAATACGTTCCGCACCATTCACCTCGATACCGACCACACGGTCCTGGTCAACGAATACATCGGTTACCTTAGCTCCAAAGCGGACTTCGCCGCCCCATTCGATAATGCGCTCACGCATGGCTTTTACCATATGACGCAATTTATCTGTTCCTACGTGAGGTTTATGCTTATATAGGATTTCTTCTGGTGCCCCGAATTCTACAAAGTATTTTGAAATTTCATGCAACCGCGGGTGTGTGACGCGAGTAGTCAATTTCCCATCAGAGAATGTACCGGCTCCGCCCTCACCAAATTGAACATTTGATTCCGGTTTAAAGGATCCCGTTTTCCAGAATGTTTCCACATCCTTGGCACGGGTATCTACATCCTGCCCCCGCTCTAATACGATAGGGCGATAGCCTTCACGAGCTAAGTAAAAGGCCGCCATCATACCTGCAGGGCCAAAGCCCATCACAACAGGCCTATGCGCTAGAGGTTTGTCACCAATTACAATTGGCTCTGGATCCTCAGGTGTAAATAAGGTAACATCCTTTTGCTTGCCTAATTTCTTAATGATTTTTTCTTCATGTTGAGCCTCTACAAAAAGGGTGTACACAAATACAATATTGGGTTTCTTACGAGCATCGACGGCACGTCTCACCACATGGATTTTCTGTATATGTCCCTTTAGTTGAGGGTATTTCTTTTCTACTATTTCCTCAATCGTAGCCTTTACGGTAACAGCTACGCGAAGATTTATTATTCTTATCATATCTATGCTTTTCTTTGTATATCTACTGTTACATGAACCGTAGTCATCTTACTAGTAAGGCCATCTGGAATTACTATATTATAGGTACCATCAATAGGTGTCGTAGCATTACTTATATCAATAGATTCCGTCTTAAGATCCGAAACAGAATCCACCATTTCTTCACGGCCTGTAATTGTTACTTGTACAGGCTTAATCGTAATACCTTTGACTTCATAACCATCAGCTACTTGACCTACGGTTGCTGCCGAAATAGGTACTGCTTTATCTTTTCTAAGTAAATTTAATTCATACTGTGCTTGACCTTGCGTTGGGCTAATATTTACATCGAGCACATTGCCCGCATTATCCCAAGCTTCTAAATCAGCAACAGCACTAAAGTTTTTAGTTTGTCCTGCCACATTAACCTTCATCACAACTCGTGTAGCAGCCATTACTTGTTGTTTGCGACCGGATACGGTGACTTCTTTTGGAATGACTGTTACCGATTTTAATGCTACATTATCCGGAATTTGTCCGATTGGTACAATTTCAACAGGTAATTTCTTAGATGCATATTCATCAACATTAATCGTTACCGTATCAGGTTTAATCTCAACTATGTTCATCCCCGACGGTGGATTGAAATGGATAGTCACATTATTTTGACCTGTTGAAACCCCTGACGCATCTATATAGGCCTTAAGGTTATCAGACTTTAAGTTAATAATCGTATCGCGAGGCCCACTAAGCGTAACGCGTACATATTGAGGTGCATCCTCTATGATGTAATTAGCTGCCAAATTTTGCACCTGTACAGGCACCGTATAGGAAACCTCCATCACAGGATTTTGGTCGCGCATAATAAAAAACCACATGACGATGGCTGCCAATAATGAAAGTATTTTTGCAGGCCAGTTGCGTTTCAAATGAATCATCATTTCTTGCCACCCCATTTCCACATGCTCGTAATATTTTGACGAGGTCTTTCCATAAATGTACGAAGGGCCTCTTTAATTTGATCTTCTGGTAAGTGACGATAAATATGTCCGCCATAGGTATAAGAAATGACACCCGTTTCTTCGCTGACAACAACGACAACCGCATCTGTTTGTTCAGATAAGCCGATAGCCGCGCGATGACGTGTACCAAGCTCGGTACTCAATGTACGGTCCTCGGTAAGCGGCAATAGACAACCTGCAGCCTGAATGCGGCCATTGCGGATAATCATAGCCCCATCATGAAGTGGTGTACTAGGAACGAAAATATTTTTAATCAATTCCCGACTGAGTACGGCGTCTACAATGATACCTGTATCAATAAAGTCATTTAAACCTACTTCACGTTCAAATACGATGAGGGCCCCTGTATGTTCACGGGACATAACGCGTGCAGCAGCCATCACTTCATTGATAGCCATATCCATTTCTTCTTCGTTTACATTCTGTGCTTTACTAAAAATACGGCCACGTCCAAGTTGCTCTAGGGCACGGCGCAGTTCCGGTTGAAATACGACAGGTAACGCAAAGAGGATAACAGTCATCCCTTGTTGAAGAATCCAGTTAATAACATACAAATTCATTACATGGCTTAAAACATTCAAAATAGCCAAAAATAATAACCCTTTCAACAAGGCTACAGCGCGTGTATCCTTTAAGAGTTTATACATATAATAAATACCGATAGCAACCGTCAAGATATCGATGAGATCAAGGATTCTAAAGGTATGTATGAGGGCTTCAAAATGCATATTCGCAACTCCTTATACAAAATAATAAGGTACAGCCATTATCTTAGCTGTACCTTATATTTTATCGCATTTTATGAGCACTGTAAATTTAAAACAGGGTTATACATTTTGCGTTTTAATCCACACATCCATGCATCCACCGCAGACCATACCTTCTTTTACGGCTACATCATCATTTAACTTTACTTCAATACGTCGATTCTGCTCCTTCTTCTTCATGGAATCAATAGCACTGAGGCGTATTTCATTTTCTGCACGACCACCACCGATAGTGCCAAAAATAGACCCATCAGGGAATACAACCATCGAGGTACCTGCTTTACGTGGTGTAGAACCAGCCGTATGAAGAATTGTTGCCACTGCTAGTGTTTCACCTGTGCGTTGACTCAAATATTCTACAAACTCACGATTCATGACTTACAACTCTCTTTCTACGTAAAAACTGACCTTGTTTACCTCGTACAACAGCAAGGTACTCACTGACGATAGATAAGGCAATCTCCTCTGGTGTTTGAGCACCTAAATCTAGACCAATAGGAGCATAGATCATATCGAGTTCCTCTTGTGTCCAACCTTTGGCTTTCAAATTTTCTAATGCATAATGAATACGTTGTTGACTACCCATAACGCCCATATAAGTGGGCAATTGTTCTCTCAATTGTTCAAGGCATGTATTATCGAATTCATGGGCTCTCGTAACGATAATAAAGCCATTATACTCATCAAGAGGTAACTTGTCTCTAAAATCATTCAAAGGCAAACATTTTCTTGTTACACGTTCATCAAAGAATTCAGGCACCACATATTCAGGTCGATCATCGACGACCGTAGCACGACATCCGATAAATAATAATAAGTCTGTAATTGCCCGACTCACATGACCTGCCCCAAGTACAAGTACAGATGGATCCTTTTCAACAGGTTCGACAAAGCATTCAGTACTACCAAATACACATAAAGCATTCGGCTTAACTCTATTTAGTGTAAAACCTTCTATAGCGTCACCATATAATATATCCCCATCCTGAGTATAGATAGTTCTATCCCCTTGGCGAGGCCCCGATAAAATCGTCACCAAAAATGTTGACTCCGTCACCTGTAATCGGTCTTTCATAATATCATAAATGCTTTCCATCTTTATTCCTTTCATAGTCCCATGCTGTAACAGCCTCTAAAACACCGCCACCAACAGCGAGGGATTTGTCAGAAATACTATAACAATGGGATTCCTCACAGCGAGCATCCACATCAGCTAATTTAAAATGATCAGAAACGATGAGTCCAGTTTTTAAAATGCCCCGTAACGTACCGGTAATCTTAGCTCGCACCGGTTCTTCATCAACATAACCAATCACTTCGTTAGCTTGTACCTCATCGCCAATATGGCGTTTGGCTGTAAATAGACCAGCCTTTGGGGAATGAATCACGCGTTCATGTGTATAGCCACCCACATTGCCAGGAATACCCGTATTAGGTTCTGCTTCACCATCATAGATACAGCGTCCCAAATTATGACCACGCATAGTTTCGATGACTACATTCACATCGCGGCCAGCACTAAATCCAGGACCTACACCAATAACAAAGGGTGCATCCAGCCTTGTAGTCCCCAAGTTCTTTTTAGCCAAAATGGCATCGACCACAACATCTGGATGCAATTGTTCTAATAACTCTTCATAAGACGATGTAACAACAGGAATCACCCCTTGTGCTAAAGTATCCTGAATTTCATCGATACACACATGACGGGCGACTAACCTTTCAAGAATCATTTCACCGCAATGAACCGCATTGCCATAACTAACCTCTCTGCGAATCATAGTAGGTATAGCAATTTCATTAACTACTACAGGGTACCCTGCACGTCTCAATCTATAAATTGCACCGGAAGCGATATCGCCGCCTCCACGCACAAGTATTAAAGGCTTCATACACCCTCACTTTCACGATGTTGTAAATCGTTATAATCCTCTGGCGTATCTATATCAAATCCCCATTCAGGAATAATACTTACATATTCTACAAAATTATGCCCCACACCACGAATGATCGTTCGTCCACCTTGGTCACCCTCAATGTGTTGCAAGTCCTCAAACCAATGGGCACCAAACAAAACTGGATTGCCAGGGTGTTGAGTTGTTCCATATTTAGGTACTACGATGGTTCTATTTGTTTCATCCCTATGCTGTTGAAAGCTAGTAATGAGTTGTTCAACAACCATTGGTTCTAATAGCGGCTGATCAGATACAGAGCAAATAACTCCATCTAAAGTATGCGCACCAAATCGATTCACCAAGTATTGCACGCCTAATGCGATGGATGTGCCTTGACCTAAATCAGAACATTCGTTATGAGTGATAGAAAGTCCATAACTGCTGGCAATATGATCGATATCATTGTTCCCACCTGTAACGGCAACCAGAGGATAGGTTTCTAAACTCCAAGAAGGATTAGTTCGTTTCCATCCAATTTGTAATGCATGACATACCGCATCAAGAATCGTCTTTCCTCGCCATGGAAGTAATTGTTTATTATTCCCCATTCGTCTCGACTGACCTGCTGCTAACAGGACAATGCCAATGCAGGGTGTTTCTCGTGAAATGGCGCCCCCAAAGGGAGCGCTTTCACATGTCTTATATTCCATTTTGTTACCTAGCGACATTGAATAATACGACGAATTTCACAGCTAGCCTTATACCCATCAGCCAACACAATGTCCGTGATATCACTATCTACCACATGACTTATGAAATCATCAATGATACGATGTTGTACCGTGTCATAACCCGTGCAGAACAAGATTTTCTTACCCTTACTATATTGGAATAGCCCTTGTTTATGAAGCACGATTTGAGCAAGCATATGAGGTGTTACAATGGCCCCTTCTTCGCGATGTACAATGGATTGAACTAATTCTAAATTATGCACATGATCTTCATCAAGAGAGGCCCCCAACATTTGAAGGTTCACTACCCCTATAGTCGTCTTTGTTTGACTTGGAATAACAGGTTCCGTATGTTTCGGAGCCTTAAGCCATTTTTCTTTAGCTCCATCTGCTTCAACAACGATTTGCCAGTTTGGATGTAACGCACTAAGGCCATCTATGCTTTCACAATCTACGGCATCAACCTTAGTTCGTGTAATACCGTTAAACCAGGCGCCACAATAACCTTGTTGAATACGTTTTGTACAATATTCATCAACATCGTTGATATTCTTCGTATAAATAGGTTCATATTGAGCCACTTGTGATTCATACAAATGTGTCGTAGTCGTCACTACGATAGGTCGTCCTTGCAACCGACCATACTCGACGAGCTTAGATAAGACTGTTGTTTTGCCGCCAGCCCCAACCAATGCCACAATGCCTGGTTGGATAAGGCGATTCCAGTACTGCGTTTGTGATGTCATAGCACGAGGCCCCCTTTAGGAATGTAGAAATGGTTATACTTTATATTTCTCGTCCATTCCCATAAATACCTTCTCTGGTGTCATAGGTAATGTACGAATATCCGCACCAACTGCATTTTTTACAGCATGTTGTATTGCGGGACAAGCTGTATTAATAACAATTTCACCGATGGATTTAACACCATATGCGCCACTTTCCTCATATGATTCGACAAAGGCTGTATGTAATTCACCAATATCTTGACGTGTAGGAATCTTATAGGTCATGAAATTATTGGTTTCTAAACGACCATTACTAGAGTATCTGACATCTTCATACAAAGCCATACCAATGGCTTGTACTGCGCCGCCTTCAACCTGTACACGCGCTAATTTAGGATTCACAACGGTACCACAGTCTACACAGTTATACATGTGTAAAGGTATAATTTGCCCCGTTTGTTTATCTACCTTAACTTCAGCAATAGACGCCATAAATGGTGGTGGAGAGGTGTGACTCCCCCACGTTGCAAAACCCGTTAGTTGTTCGGATGTAGTTCCGACTAATAGCTTAGGCGCTAATTCTTGAACGGACATTTTCTTTGTACCGTCCTTAGTCGTACCTACTAAGCCATCAAAATCAATATCTTCTGGTTTAACATCCATAAATTGGGCTAGTTTATTGATTATCTTTTCTCGCAATTCTTCAGCCGCCATCTTCGCAGCTGTACCCGTTACATAGGTTGTACTCGATGCATATGAACCTGGGTCAAATGGTACAATATCCGTATCAGATTCGACAACCGTCATAGATTCCATCGGACAACCAAGAGCTTCACAAGCCATTTGTGTAAGAATTGTATTAGCTCCCATCCCCATATCAGATGAGCCTGTATATAATGTGTAATTACCATCATCGCCAAGGCGAATTTCTACGGATGCTACATCGATATTAGCAACACCGGACCCTTGCAAAGCAAGAGCCATACCTAAACCGCCGCGATAACGCTCATCAATATCCCAGCTATGAGGACGTTCATCCCAACGGGCCATTTCCTTAACCTTATTTACAGTTTCTTGGAATAGGCCAGAATCCATGATTTCATCAGGATCATACACTAAGCTACGTTCACCAGCAGCAATCAAATTCTTTTGACGAAGTTCCGCTGGGTCGATTCCCATTTCGTCCGCCAAACGGTTTACTGCACATTCTAAAGGCCACAAAGCCTCTGTAGCGCCATAACCACGGAAGGCTCCGCCCGGCGTATGGTTCATGTAAACCCCTTCTGTGCCATAGTGTACTGCTTTTGCCTTGTTATACAATGGCACGGACTTATGTTCCCCCGCTGTAGTCGTAGTAAAGCAGTGTGTTGCATGAGCACCTGCATCGGTAATGGAGTCCATATCGATAACTTGGATAATACCATCCTTGGTAGCCCCTACGCGGATATACCATTCACGGGCATGACGTGTAGTTGAGCAAGTTTGCGCTTCTGTTCTATCGTATAGTAAATAACATGGCTTTTGTAATTTCCATGTTACAAATGCTGTCATCAATTCAGTGCAAGCTGTTTGCTTCGATCCAAAACCACCACCGATACGAGGTTTAATAACGCGAATCTTAGATGCAGGAATTCCTAATGCCCGTGCAATATGACGGCGCACATGGAACACGATTTGCGTGGAGCTGACGATAACAATACGCCCTAAATGATCGATATAGCCAAAGCTTTGGAATGGTTCCATTGCAGATTGACGCGTAGCTTGGTCAAAATACGTACCTTCTACTACGTAATCGCATTTAGCGAGTTCCCCTTCAATATCACCAACACGCTTATGGTAGGATACACAAATATTGCGTTTATAATCTTGTCCTACTGGAATGTGATTGAGAATATCGTCTTCTGGATGAACTACTGTTTCATGGTCCATAGCCGTGCGTAAATCAAGTACCGGTTTTTGCACCTCGTATTCAACCTTAATAAGAGGCATCGCCTTCAATGCGGTAGCTTCATCTTTAGCCACGATGAGGGCCACTTCATCACCTACATAGCGGACTACAGGATCAAGAATCAACGCATCATAAGCAGATGGCTCTGGATAGGTTTGACCTGCTAAAGTAAACCGCGTATTCGGTACATCTTCATAGGTAAAAATAGCCTCTACACCAGGGATTAATTTCGCTTTAGATGTATCGATAGATTTAATTCGCGCCTGTGCATGGGGACTACGCAACACCTTAATAATAAGTGCATCTTTTGGCACAAAATCCCCTGTATAAGAAGGTTTACCACTAAGTATGCCCTTGGCATCGACTTTATCATAAGACTTACCAATGTGCTTCATTATAAACCTCCTTGTAGATACTTACGAACACCGCGGAGCTGCGACTCATAGCCGGTACAGCGGCAGAGATTGCCAATCAAGTATTCTCGGATTTCATCATCACTAGCATTAGGATTTCTACGCTTCAATGCGATAGCGCTCATCATCATACCGGTAGTACAGAAACCACATTGGTCAGCCCCTTCAGAAGCAAGACAATCTGCTAATAATGAGGCATCCTCTTCAAGACCTTCGAGGGTTGTGATGGAATGGCCTGGCGCACGGAATGTAGGATATGCACAGGATAGTGTGATTTCATCATCTACCCAAACAGTGCATAAACCACAGTTTGTCGTATCGCAGCCACAGCGTACGCTATAATAACCTAAGTTACGCAACGTAGTTAATAACATTTCGTCTGCTGGCACATTAACGGTTACGTTCTTATTATTAATCTTCAATACTAATTCCATTATTGTGCCACCTCCTTAACTAACCGGCGAACCATGGCTTTAGCCATCTCAATTCGATACTCCTTCGATGCATGAGAATTTTTTTGATACACTAATTCCTCTGATGCAATCTGTGCTGCCTCATCTAATGCATCTAAGCCTTTTTCTGAAAGCAAAGCACTGGCTTTCTCAGCTAATTGTGGCGCACCTGGACGAGTCCCAATATAAACTTCATAGGCTGTACCATCACGGCGAATAGAGCCCGTCAAATACGGAAAATCGCCACGAGAAATGCGCAATGCCTCAATCGCAACAGGCACTTCGCATTTAGGGATGCGAATTTCAACTAAAATATCACGTTCCCGATAATTCATATAATCCTTCATAGACATACGACCACCTTTATAGGTTACGATGTCTGCATGAACAGCTAACAAGGCGGGAATAATATCAGAGAAACCAAACTTACTAGCCACAGAACCACCCATAGTAGCCATATTTCTAAATTGAACTCCTAAAATTTCCTTAACGCCACGCACTACGGCGCCACCACAAAATTGTTGTAATGGTTCAAACCGTTCTACATCACCTTGTGTTGCCATAGCACCAATAACAAATTCGTTATCTTCTTCACGAACATATCGTAAATCTAATCCGGCCATATCGATTACTGCAGGCCATGTGCGACGTCCCAATCGTAGCCAACACCCTCCCGCAAGCATAGGTGCCATCTTATTTTTTACGGCCATTTCATAGGCCTCTTCCACCGTCTTCGGTTGTAATACTTTCAAAAAGGCTAACATAATCTATCCTCACAATGGTATACTAAAAACAATCATTATCTTAAGCCATTTACTATTAGCAAAGTTGCCATAAAACCTTTTATTTTTGCTTATATATATAATTGTAACAACTATTACTCCGTAAATCTATGACAAACAATATAAAATTACAAGAAGTTTGCAAACAATTACATATACCGGTAGTAGGTACCACATCGTGGCCACTTCCTCGAGAAGCGCGCGAAATCTTACGGGAATCCAATCCATGTCCCTTTACAGCCGCTGACCTAGAGGAACGATTGATTGGTACATCTGAGTTTATGCCACGCAGCGCCATCGTCTGTCTATTTCCCTATCATGTGCCACATGAAAATCCTACGAATCTATCCCGTTACACGTGGGCCACTGATTACCATCTAGTTGTGACGGACTATTTACAACGACTCGTAGATGAACTAAAAACGACTGCCCCAGATGCATCATTCTCTATCCATTGCGATACAAGTCCCTTGGCTGATCGATATATTGCGTATTTAGCAGGCCTTGGGTTCTATGGAAAAAATAAATGCTTTATCAATCCAACTTGGGGTTCTTATATCGTCATCGGTACTGTGCTCACCACATTAGAATTCGAGTCCAACACGCCTATGACCGATACGTGTATGGGCTGTAATCAGTGCATTACAGCCTGTTTAGGTCAATGTCTAGATGGCAATGAATTTAATTACGCCACCTGTAAAAGCTATTTAACACAAAAAAAAGGCGATCTCACCAATGACGAACAAGCCATCATCAGGAAATCACCCTTGCTATTCGGTTGTGATGTATGCCAAGAGGTATGCCCCCATAATAAAGACTTGCCTACAACACCCATTATTGAATTTCAATCCATCGAACCTTATGTGGATGTCGATGAATTAGAGTCCATGACAAATAAGGAATTCAAAGCCAAATATGGCCATCGAGCCTTCTCATGGCGCGGCAAAAAAATATTGATACGCAATCAGGAATATATCACCAAATCTTAATACCCCCTACTATATTTTATAGTAATTAAGTTTATCCAAGGACTCACTCAATGCCGGTACATATTTTTCTATAAACATGTCCACCTCTGGCATATTAAGAGCTTTCAATTTAGCCAAAATCGTATCGTGAGCCTCCTTAAATTCATCATTGCCCGCATGTAACTCATTAACGCATTTCATATAAGCGGACAAGGTATCGGCAGCTTTCACAATCGGCCATTCAGGCAATGTTTCTGCATCTACAATATACGGTTTATAAACGGATTGCAATCGTTTCGGCAATGTACTTAGCATTTTTTCTTGCGCTAACGTTTCCACCTCGCCATACAAGGAACGAAGCTTAGGATCAAAGTATTTAATAGGCGTCGGCATGTCCCCTGTAAAAATTTCACTTACCTCATGGTACATGGCAATGACGGCTACCTTGTTAATATCTAAATTTCCGCCGAAATATTCATTTTTAAGAGCCGCTAAATTATGAGCTACCATAGCCACCTCAAGGCTATGCTCTTGAATATTTTCAGTTTCCGTATTGCGCATTAGGCTCCAACGGTTAATAAAGCGCATCCGTTTTAAAAAAGCAAAAAATGAACTCATACATATCCCCCTTACAATGAAGGTCCCACCAGAAGGTAGGACCTTTTATAGTTTGTATAACCAAATAGTTATGTTATTAAATGACGCCGCGTAATTTAAAACCATAGTCTAGGAACTGAACAGCCTCATTCCAACGATTGTCATCATTGAGCATCACCACAATCATAGTGTGCCCATTTCGCGTAGCCGATGCGATTAAACACTCACCAGCCGCATTTGTAAAACCAGTCTTTAAACCATTAGCACCAGGATATTTATTGCGGATAAAATGGTTTGTAGTGCGAATCGTTTCAGGCACACGGTTTTGATATGGCACCTTATAGTAATCATTAGCCACCTTGTCGCGGAACATTTGATATTTCATACCATAAGCTGCAATCAAAGCCAAATCTCGTGCCGTCGAATGATGACCCATTTGGGTCAATCCATGAGGATTGAGGAATACGCTGTTTTTGGCCCCCGCCTTAGCAGCTATGCGATTCATATCCTTCGCAAAATTTTCTACAGACCCACTTACGTTCTCTGCCACCACTACGGCCGCATCATTACCAGATGCTACCATCATACCTTCAAGAACACCTTCCAAGGTGATTTGGTCACCTACTTGTACGCCAAGATTAGATTCTTCCATGCTCGTCGCATAGGGACTAATCGTTGCTAACTCATCTAATTGTGTTCCTTTTAACTCAAGTGCTGTTAATAAGGTTACCATTTTCGTAGTACTTGCCGGATGCATCCATTTATCGGGATTCTTGGCGAATAAAATCTCCTTATTATCTGCATCAATGAGTACTACTGCTTCACCAATGGTGTCTGGAGGCATAGGTACAGCACCATGAGCAACAGTACCTAAGAGCATGGCACCTATGAAAGCTAACGCCAATATAAAACGTTGCCATACTAAGTGCCTATGCATTATTAAATCTCTCATATCAATCTCTTTCTACATATTATTAACTTGTAAATTCATGATTTATCAGATTTCTTAATTCGTGGTAGTTACTTTTTTCTTAGTTTCTTTAATTTCATCTGTAGAAGTATCTGCGTGTTGTATATATACAACACGTTGTGGATATGGAATATCTATACCATGCTTATCAAAAGCATCTTTTACATCGGACATAATACTATATCGAACCTCAAGAAACTGACTAGTTTTAACCTCTGCAAACGCAGAAATACGCACAGAGTTATCACCAAATTCAGAAATACCAATCTCCATATATTTAGCATTTAGAATACGTTTATCCTTGGCAAAAACATCCTTTAAAATTCTGATTGCTTCATGATGATCATTGTTATAGCCAATATCAAAAACAAACGGAATCATTCGTTCAGTCATATAGGAATAATTCGTTACTGATTGAGATGTAAGAATCGAGTTTGGTATATACACTCGTTTTTGATCTCTTGTAGTAACAATAGTATTCATAAACTGTATAGATGTAACACTACCTGTAATGTCCCCAACCTCAATATAGTGTCCAGCGCGAAATGGTTTAAATATTAAAATCAATAATCCAGATGCCAAGTTTGACATATTATTTTGTAATGCCAAGCCAATACCTAAACCAAAAGCACCGAAAGCTGCTACAAAGGATGTTGTAGGAATACCAACTTGATTAAGACAGATTAATAATAAACCTACAAGCAATACATAATTAATAATTTGAGATACAAAGCCCATTGCAGCAGTATCATAGTTGGCCCGTGTCATAACACGAACAGCAAGAGTTTTAATCCACCGAATAATATAGCGGCCTACAAAAAATATAATAAGAGCAAGCAAAATATTGCCGGCTTGGCTAAAAAACCATTCTCTTAATTTTAACAATACATTGGCATCTTTAAATAACATCCCTGATGCGGTTGCTAAGAATTCGTACATGTATACCCCCACAATGCTTAAGGTGACTTACTCAAATCTATGGTAAACATATGATATAATTTCACATGTAAAGTAAATATTATGTATTATAAACAACTTATATGAAGATAATAAAATATTACCTTTTATTATAGCTTTATATTCTATATCTAACAATGATAAACTAGGGAGTCCTATATGTCTAATAATCCATACACAGCGCCAGATGAATTAATAACAGGCGGTCATGTTACTAAAGAATGCAACTCTGTAACCGTACTCTTTGACGACATTCATTATTCCTTGAGCAGCGGTCAACTAAATGGAGGCTTTCACCATACATTAGGTGTACGCAATCAACAATTAACCTACCATATTGAAACAGAAAAGGATTTACCAGGTGGCTCTGTAGCAAACTATTTAGCTCAAGAATTTGAGCATATCGATGTGCCTGTACATTTCAGCACTGCACTGTTAACCTCTGCTACACCATCCCTTCATGCGTACACAATGGTACAAGAAAGTGATACAATCGTTGAAACCATTGTCACCGGTGGTTATAAGAAAACGGCCCATCGTGCAGGTACAGGTTATTGTTATGAAGAAAAAGATGGTGAATTCCACACCCCTGGCACAATTAATATCCTCGTATTCACCAACAAGGCCTTAACAGATAGTGCGATGGTGAAGGCCATCATGACGATTACCGAGGCTAAAACAGCAGCATTACAAGATTGGAAGGTAGAAAGTACCAAGAACTTCCCCAAATATAATACACATATAGTTCACAGTTTAGCAAAAGAAACGAATACCTCCGCTACTGGAACTGCTACAGATGGCATCATCTTAACCATCAATGCAAATGGCGATGTATTAACTGATGCAGGATCCTATTCCCTATTCGGCGACACATTAGCCAAAGCTGTATACCTAGGTGTACAACGAGCATTAGAAAATGCCATCGGTACCGAATGATTTATACAAGCAAAAGGCCCTTTGTGAATAATCACAAAGGGTCTTTTTATATCTGTCTCATCCGCATACAATCGCTTGTAAGGGTTAGTATTCTTTGAAGATTCGTTCCAAATCCTTGCAAGTACGTTCCTTTTGTAAGGCCAACATCAACAAGATACGAGCCTTTTGAGGTGACAAGCTATCACATACAAAATAGCCTGCCTCCACATCTTGGGGAACCTTAGATACTATACCACTCCCCGTTCTGGATGCGCGTACAACAGGTATTGGTAAATTGGATGTTACCTTGCGGATAGGTTGCGGTATCGTACCATGGCCTAAGCCAGCTAAAATCAAACCCGATGGGTTCGTTGCCACTATGGCAAGCCCCATAATTTCTTCGATACCTGCATAACAGGTTAAGATTTCAACACGTGGTAAGTCATCGTCCTCTGGCAAGCCAAACTCAGATTCCATCGTATGCTTACGCAACGGACACATATAGTATTGGGCTATACCATCTTGTACAATACCAAGATGACCTGCATTAGGACTACCAAAGGTTGCCACGTTAGTTGTATTCATTTTCGTTACATCACGAGCACCATCAATATAGCCATTCATAACTACCAGTACGCCCTTATTATATGATTCTGGTGTTCGAGCCACTTGTATAGCTTGCAATAAATTAATAGGACCATCGGCACTGACAGCTCCTGCTGGACGCATCGAACCAGTTATAACGATAGGCTTATCAGTATGGACAGTAAGATGCAAAAAGTACGCGGTTTCCTCCATACTATCCGTGCCATGTGTAATAACAGCACCCGCAATATCATCATTATCCACACATTTTTGTACTAATTTTGATAGACGGACCCATTGAAATAGCGTTATATCTGAACTTTCAATATTACAAAATTGATTGCACACAAAAGGTCCATAATCTCTAACGCCAGGTACAGAGGATATAATTTCTTCTAATGGCAATACACCTGCTGTATAACCCGTCAAATCAGTGTCCGAAGCACCTTGGCCCGCAATGGTACCGCCTGTACCAATGATTGCAATTTTCTTAGTCATCATATCCTCCTATAAATCTCATAATGTAGACGGTTTAAAAGAAGGCATTAATTCAAGTTTATGGCGATTAATGCGTTGTAAATAATCAATGCGCTCCTTCGTTTGTATATCTTCAATTTCGCCGGTTCGAATATATCGATCGAGAACGGCATAGGTAAATCCTAGTTTATCCTCATCAGATTGACCACTGAGCCCATCACTAGGCGTTTTGTCTACTAAATGACGCGGAATATCCAAAAGGCGTCCAATTTGACGCACCTCTTCAACCACGAGATTCGCCAATGGACTAAAGTCACCTGCTGCATCGCCAAACTTGGTAGAGTAGCCCACATAGTCTTCAGAGCCATTACATGTATTAGCAACACGTGCACCATGTGGCAAATTTTGACCTACCGCATATAATGTGGCCATCCGCAAACGAGGCGGTGTATTGATTTCTGCATCTCGCGCTAAATCTGTACGGCCCGTTACATTGGAAAAGCCCTCTCCTTGTACAATGGACTCCGTTAATGCACGATAGACATTACCAATATTCACAATCATATAGCGGATACCAAGATGCGCCACCGCCTCTTTTGCATCATCTATATCGGATTGTACATCATTTGGCATAAGGACGCCTACAACGCGTTCTGCACCAAGCGCCTCCTTACAAAGAGCGGCTACCACGCTAGAATCCTTACCGCCCGAAATACCGACTACAGCGGAACATGCAGGTCCATTTTGTTCAAAATAGTCCCGAATCCACGCCACTAATTCCTCTTTTATTCGTTCTGGATGTGTAAGCATAGGCCCTCCTATTTTTTACGACCAATACGATTCAATAAGTCCATCTTCATATGATAATAGTCAGGGCTCATATCTAGATAGTGACGATGTGGATTTTCAAAGCGTTGTTCTTCCGGCCAAATCTCATAAGCCAATTGTTCTTGTACATAGGCGCGTATCGATTCCAATGTTGGGGATGGTACGATTTGCTCGCCCCCTTTAATCATGAGTTTCTGCATATTTTTAAATGTACAGTTTTCATAATACAATTCTCTCCACGGTTTTTCTGGATCGATATAACGATATGGTTTGTCTGTGAATGGTACTTCGCTAGGTAATGTCAATAGTTCGGCAATAGCGCGACCATCTTCATTATAAACGCGATATACCTGTTTCAATCCAGGATTGGTAATCTTTTCCACAGACTCAGAAATCTTAATGCGCGGTTCCCATACGCCGCCTTTTTCAACGCCTGCAATCTTGTATACAGCGCCGAATACAGGATCCGTTTTCGACGTAATCAATCGTTCCCCTACGCCAAAGATATCAATAGGGCCACCTTGATTTAATAAGGATGAAATCGTATATTCATCAAGGCTATTAGATGCCATGATCTTACAATCGTTCATCCCCGCATCATCGAGCATACGACGCGCTTGCTTAGCTAAATATGCTAAGTCACCAGAATCGAGACGAATACCTTTTAATCGATGACCATTCGGTTCCAAAATATCCTTGGCAACCTTAATGGCATTTGGTACACCCGATTCTAATACATTATAGGTATCCACCAAGAACACAGCGCTGTCTGGATATACTTCAGCATAGGATTTGAATGCTTCGTATTCAGAATCGTGGTACATAACCCAACTATGTGCCATGGTGCCATTTACAGGAATCCCAAATTGTTGTCCCGCTAAAACTGTGGCCGTCCCATTGACACCGCCTATAAAAGCTGCCCGCGCACCATATACAGCTGCATCCACATTGTGTGCGCGACGAGCCCCAAAATCGGATACAATGCGCCCATCGGCGGCGCGCACGATGCGGTTCGCCTTTGTAGCAATAAGCGATTGATGATTAATCATGGTAAGCACTGCTGTTTCCACAATTTGTGCGTCGATAAGAGGTGCTACGATGGTCATAATCGGCTCATTAGGATATATGATGGTACCTTCTTTGAAGGCATATACATCACCGGTAAATTTGAAGTTGCGCAAATACTCTAAAAATTCATCACTAAATAAATGCAATGATTTAAAATACGCGATATCCTCCTCATCGAAATGAAGATTGAAAATGTATTCTAAAACTTGTTCCAATCCGCCAAAGATAGCAAATCCACCTGTATCCGGATTGCGACGGTAAAATACGTCGAAGGCAACGCGGTCTGTATTGTCTTGTTTCGTAAAGTACCCATGTGCCATGGTCATCTCATAGAGATCCATAAGCATACTAATGTTGCGACGTTCATGTTGCATACTTTCACCATCCTATATAAATAAAAGGTATATAATACAGCGCGTTCGTTATACATTACGCATGATACTATTATAAACTATATACATCGTCTTTTCTATTCATAGTACATGTGATATAACTATATTATAGATAATAATTACTTATTAACTAATGAATAAACATGAATAATCTCATAGCAACTAAGATAATTAGAATTATATGGGATATATTTTCAGAATGAGAGGTGCCAAATGGACGCAATCGTTCAAGCAAAACGCGTATTAGAAATATTTAAAGAAATGAGCCAAATCCCACGTGGATCTGGCAATGAAAAGGGCATTAGCGATTACATTATCAATTTTGCTCACAATTTAGGTCTCGAAGCTACACAAGATCGCGAATGGAATGTAGTCATCAAAAAACCAGCTACACCAGGCTATGAAAATCGTCCATCTGTCATCCTTCAAGGTCATATCGATATGGTATGCGTAAAAGGTCATGATTCCAGCCATGATTTTACAAAAGATCCAATCGCCAACATCATCGAAGGTGAATGGATGCACGCCGATGACACTACATTGGGTGCAGATAATGGCATGGGCGGCGCTATGATTTTAGCAGTCCTAGAAGATAAGAACCAACACCATGGTCCACTACAAGTATTGTTCACAACTAACGAAGAAACAGGTATGGATGGTGCTGCAGCGGTAAAAGAAGGTCAAGTAACAGGTGACTATCTAATCAACTTAGACACTGAAGTGGAACATGAGTTCTGCGTGAGCTGCGCTGGCGGCTGCCACGTTAATGTATCCATCCCACTATTGCGCGAAAATAATCTACCTGGTTATGATGCAGGGCTTTCACTAACAGTAAAAGGTTTAAAGGGTGGTCATTCCGGTATCGAAATCATCGAACAACGAGCTAATGCAAACCAAGTACTTGCTCGCGTTCTTTATGATTTAGAAAAACAATATTCCTTTAATTTAGCTTCTTTTGTAGGTGGTGTTAAACATAATGCGATTCCATCTAAAGCGGTTGCAACCATGTCTGTACGCAACGAGGATATAGAAGCGATTAAGACCCTTATCAAATTCTACGAAAAAGAATACAAACATGAATTTGCAATCAAAGATCCTGATTTAACATTCGTAGTGGAAGAAATTCCTACACCGGCAACAGTATATGCTGATGATACAGCAGAAGCCTTAATTTCCTACCTCTATCTTGCAGAAGATGGGGTTTACTCTATGAGCCAAACCATCGAAGGGCTTGTAGAAACATCAGATAATCTTGCTATCGTTTCTGAAGGCACACATACGATAGACATCCTCGTATCAGTTCGTAGCTCTAATAAAAACAGCTTAGAATACTTAACTAAAAAATTATTACTCCTTGCTGATACATTAGGCGTTTCTGCTACCCGCAGCGGTGGTTATCCTGCATGGGAATACGATAAAGGTTCTAAGCTAGAGGAACAAGTTATCGCGCTTTACAATACCATGTCCGACACCCCTGCCCGCGTGAATGCAGTCCATGCAGGCCTAGAATGTGGCTTATTAAAGAATGTTTTACCAAATACTGAAATGATCAGCTTTGGTCCAACAATCATTAGCCCACATACAAATATGGAACGCGTACATCTACCTTCTGTAGAACATGTATATGTATTCCTTAAAGCATTACTAGAAAAATTACAATAATTTTTCAAAGTTTTACAAAATAATATTTATTCAAATAAGCGTATGTACTCATATATATCCTATAAGGCATACGCTTTTTTTGTAAAATCAACGTTATAAATATATAAACATGTTCACATATACTCATATTAGTATAATATTATCAATTTTTCTTATAAATCGCTTATTACTTAACTTTGTAAACTATTGTTCATACCCTTACGGGTATTTTTATATGTTATGTAAGAGTAGTATACTATGTTTACATTTACAAGGGAGGCGTATTATGATACCAATTACGATCATATCCGGATTCTTAGGCGCTGGAAAAACAACGTATTTACAACATATATTAAACTGTCGTAACACAAATGAACGTATATTAATTATAGAAAATGATTTTGGTGAAACCAGTCTTGATACAAAACAATTATCTACATCAGGCGCAACCGTACGTGAAGTAACCTCCGGTTGTATTTGCTGCAGTCTGCAAGGCAACTTTAAAAATGCCTTAATCGATATTCTATCGACGCAAGATATCGATCAAATCTATATAGAGCCATCTGGAGTGAGCAAATTAAGTGAAATTTTATATACTTGTGATGATGACGATATCACCAGTAAAGCCTATGTCAGCATGATTATAACGGTCGTAGATGCCATGCAGGCACCTATGGCAATTAAGAACTTTGGCCCCTTCTTTAAGGACCAAATCAAACACTGTTATGCCATTCTACTTACTCATGTAAAGGATGAAAAACAGGTTGAAAAAACAAAACAACTCATCGTTGAATTAGCACCACATACACCAATTTATACTGATGTAGATGCACTTCAACAGGATATAAACCAACTAAAATCTAATACTCATAAAGCACATGAACATGATTCCGAAACCTGCAGTTGCCATACATGTAACGACAGTGAGGATTACAACGGTGCTCACCATGATAATCACAGTCATCATGACCATGACGGCCACCACCATGAGCACCAACCATTTGTGACCCATACATTCCATAATCTACAATCCCTCGATGATACACAATGGATTGATTTTTGTAATAATTTACCATCTACAATACTACGGGTTAAAGGTATTATTCCTACCGCATCTGGCCCTATGGAATTACAATACACACCGCAATCCTGTGCTATAACAGCTACACACTTAAATGACTATCACCTAGTTGTTATTGGCACCGAAATAGACATTCCATCTATAAACGAGAAAGTGTGCAGTGCATCATGATTCCTGTATATGTCGTAACAGGCTTATTAGGGTCTGGCAAAACCACCCTAATCAATCTAGAGCTACGAGAACGAAAAAAACTAGGTTCTACAGAAATCATCAGCTTTGAAACAGGTAATGCAGAGTTTATAAAAAGTCCTTTATCCATTGAGCCAGATGATATAGAAGAAAACCTATCTCATGTGGTGCAACAAATACAGGATTATATTTCTACAACAACACCGAAAGAAATATGGGTTGAATGGAATGGTATGTTTTCATTTCAACAATTAGAACGCATCTTCTTCAATTCAATCCTAAAAGAATTCTGTCATCTAGAACGCGTCATCTACACAGCAAAGAACAACAATATAACATCTATGATACAGGCACTAGGGGATAGAATCGTATCGCAACTATACAGTGCCGATTATATTATGTTATATGCGAGTGATACGACACAAACTAAAGCGGTAAAGAAACTCTTACAGTCCTATAATCCCGAATGTTCCCTTTTGGTCAATCCTACTGAAAAAGACATTCACAATAGACTCTCTCAACCGATATGGCCATGGTCGTTGTACGGTATTGTTGCTATATTGACATTATATATATTACTGGTCACTGTATTCCGTCATAGCATTTCCTATTCCATCCATCAAGTTTTGGCCATTGCATCAGGCATCATTTTTGAAGGGATACCGTTTTTATTGTTAGGAACCATCATTTCTTCTGCTATCACTCTATTGGTACCGGATCGTTGGTTAATGCATTATCTGAAAGCAGACTCTATTAAAAGCTATGGCATCGCCATTGGTAGCGGTCTTGTATTACCTATCTGCGATTGTGCTACTATCCCTATGTTTAATGCATTATTAAAGCGTGGTATCCCTCAACATATAGGACTATTGTTTATGCTCGCAAGTCCTATTATGAACCCCATCGCATTATTAGCAACCTATTATGCATTTCCAGATACTCCACAAATAATACTAGCTCGCATAATTGGTGGTATGTTAATCGCATGTATGGTGGCCCTCACATTTAAATGGAAACCACACAAATTATCTACCATCACCAACAATTTACCTCAGCCAAAGGATTATCAGTATGGTTCACAAAATCAAGAAGGCAATAAAAAGAAAATCTTTCTATTGCACGTAGAGCGCGAATTCAGCCAACTACTTATTTACTTCTCTGCAGCGGCTTTCACATTAGCCCTATTCCAAGTATGGATAAAACCTACCTTCTTCTCTGGTTCACTCGATGTAGCCACACCTATTGCTAATGCATTATTACTAGTCTTAGCGTTCCTCTTCTCCCTATGTTCTACATCAGATGCCATTATAGGCCGTTCATTAAGCAATTTATTTCCTATATCAGCGGTTCTTGGTTTCCTATGGTTAGGTCCTATGATTGACATCAAAAACGTATACATGTTACGTCAGTATATCTCAACATCATTTATACTTCGTTTAGTTATTACTATTAGTATTGTTACGTATATCATGACATTGCTATTTCAATTTTTATTTAATGTATAAGGAGAACGATTTATGTTATCAGAACTACGAAACAAAGATATACTCAGTGTCCTCAAAGGTTTACTATATACGGCATTAGGCATTAGTTTTTTATATCTACTCATTACGGGCCAATATAAATTATATGTGGCCCCTCGATATGAATTATTTTTACTCTTAGCAGGTATAGCACTGTTATTAGGAGGCATTATTTCAATCCTTTGGTCCCCGAATAAACAATATAAACATAATTGGCGCTCTATTACACCAATCATAATCCCGCTTGTGTTATTTGTGGTTCCACCAATCTTATCTCCTAATTCTGTACAAGTAACTGGAAATACGGCCGCCACAGAAGATACTAATGATTTTAATTTTTCTCAAGATGATATTGGCGAAGTTATTACAATCAATAATGAGGCCAAAGATCCTGGCATTTCAAAATCTAAAAAGGAAATCGTATTAAACTCGGATAACTACTATCGCACCATCGTTGCACTTGGTTCTAAACCAGAGGAATATGTAGGGTACAAAATCTATATGACAGGTTATGTTAACCGAGAAGACAATACATTAAAATCCAATGAGTTTACACTTTCACGTATGGCTATGGCCTGCTGTATCGCAGACGTATCCCCTATTGGCTTAACAATGCATAAGAATGATGGCGATTCTTATAGCAATAAACAATGGGTAACCGTAGAAGGCACCGTATCCACACGAGACTTTCACGGGCGCAAGCAACCATACATAGAAATTAATAAAACAAAAGATGCACAAGAAATCTTAGGATATGTATATCCATAGCATAGTAAAAGGGCTACCACAAATGTGATAGCCCTCTATTACTATTTTGTGTCTTTTAACGCAAATGGCCTATAATACGTTTCCCCATCACAGCAGCTACAGCACATAAAAATACGTCAGGCCCAACCGGAATCAAGAAACAAGACCAGATAACAGCCCACCAACCAATAGGTGTCCCTAAATATACATTCATTATCATATATAAATAGATCATGCCAAAACCATATACGATGAGCAGATTGATAATAGCTCCAATGAGCAATGTTTTAACAGAATGTGTTGGTGAAAGCTCACTAAAGCGCCCCACCACAAAGGCGCCAACCATGAATCCAATCAAATAACCAAATGTAGGCTGTAATACATAGCCAGGACCACCGCCAGATGTAAAAACAGGTACGCCGATAAGCCCCAATATAATATAGATCCCTACACTAATGGCACCGAGGCGGCTGCCCAATATAATACCAGCCAATGTAGTAAATAAAATCTGTAGTGTAAATGGACAGTTTGGAAGTGGCACACGAATAAATGCACCGGCTGTAATTAATGTTACAAATAAGGCTGTCATTGTCAACTCTCTTGTAGTGAGACGTCGATTGGAAATAGAACTCATGGTATACCTCCATTAATAGAATAAAAGAAACCTATCTAAACAAACTACATATCTATTCAAGGTTATTAAACCATTCCATTTTATTTATGTCAACCATATATCCTTGTATTAAGTTTACATTATGCAAAATATGCAAATAAATAAGAGGATATACATAATGTATGTCGAATATATTATGTATATACCTAAAAATAAGTATATAGCTTTAGTTTTAATTTTATTTTTCATTCTGTATTCATTTTATAATATTAAATTATGTATAAGTAGATTGAGTAAAATCTACTTGTGCAATTGCTTTTGAGCAAAATCCTTTTATGGAGGTAATTAACATGAAAAAAGTAAATAATTTGTCTAAAGTATTATGTGCTCTTGGCGTAAGTACTGTATTGATTGCAGGCGTAGCATCTGCAGCGTCTACTTACCCAGCTCCTAGTTCTTGGAATGGTGTTGGTAGCGTAGCATCTCCAATGCAAAGTAGCGAAATCGACTACGTAGGCGCTGTTACTACATTACATCGCTACTATCCAGATGCAATGGTAACTTCTATCTCCTATGATGCAAAACATCATCCAACTTACGAAGTAGAAGCCTATACTAAGACACAAAAAGTGGAAATGAAAATCGATGAAGCAACAGGTCAAGTAGTTTCCAATCAAGCAAAATCCATTAGTGCATGGAACAAATTAAAGAAATCTCACAGCTTTAATTCACAAAACTCCATCACACCAGAATCTGCTGAAACAAGAGCTATCGAACGCGTAGGCAGCGATTTCCAAACAATGGAATGGGAAATGGAAATGGACGGCAACAAACTTGTCTACAAACTAGACATGACTAACGGCGGCGACAAAAAAGCAGACGTTAAGATCGATGCTATTTCCGGTAAAGTTCTCAGTGCTAAAGTAAAAACTACAAAATACTAAGCATAACCCATATATTATATAGATACACCTAACCACTATATAATATATCTCTCCAATTTCTTAATACACTCATAAAACTAAACACTCATAAAAACTATACACACATAAAACAAACCCTTTTAAACACACATATACACATATACACATATTAAAAGACCTTGAATCGTTGAATTCAAGGTCTTTTTCTTTACAAGGTTTTCTTTTTATGTTCTATAGGTTTTTGGAGTTATGCTTTAAGGAGTTTAGAAGTTAAGATTAAGCTTTATCCAATGCTTGGGAAAGATCATCGATAATATCATCAATATTTTCAAGACCAACAGACAAGCGGATCATATCTGGGGTTACACCAGCAGATTTTTGTTGTTCTTCGTTAAGTTGTGCATGTGTTGTGGATGCAGGGTGAATAACAAGAGATTTAGCATCTGCCACATTAGCAAGGTTAGAGAAGATTTGCAATGCATCAACCAATTTAATACCTGCTTCTTTGCCGCCTTTTACACCGAATGTGAATACTGCACCAATCCCTTTAGGGAAATATTTATCTGCTAATGGTTTATATTTGCTATCTGCAAGTTCTGGATAGTTAACCCACGCAACTTTAGGATGTTTACTCAAGAAATCAACTACTTTACGAGTATTTTCTACATGACGTTCTACACGCAAGGATAATGTTTCAATACCTTGCAAAATTTGCCATGCTGCTAGAGGCGTAATGCATGCACCTGTATCGCGAAGCAACTGAGCGCGAATTTTTACCGTGAAAGGAATTGGTAAATCACCATATACTAGACCATTATAGTGTTCGTCACCTTCAGCAAAGCTAGGATATTTACCAGATGCTTTATAGTCGAACTTACCGGATTCTACAACTACACCAGCCAATGTTGTACCATGACCACCAAGATATTTAGTAGCAGAATGAACGACTACGTCTGCACCGTGTTCTAATGGACGGAACAAGTATGGAGATGCGAATGTATTATCTACGATTAAGATAATATTATGTTTATGTGCAATATCAGCTACTGCCTGAACATCGATAAGATTGATGCCAGGGTTCCCGATAGTTTCGATATATACAGCTTTTGTGTTGTCATCAATAGCTGCTTCAAACTCTTCCAAATTGTCAGGATTAACAAATTTAGTTTCGATACCAAAACGAGGCAATGTAGCAGTGAACAAATTATATGTACCACCATACAGTGTAGAAGCAGCGACGATATTATCACCTGCGCTCGCTACATTCAAAATGGAGTATGTAATCGCTGCAGAACCAGATGCTACAGCAATACCACCAGCACCACCTTCAAGTTGAGCTACACGAGCATCCAATACGTCAGTAGTAGGATTGCCAAGACGAGAATAAATACCACCAGGGTTAGTCAAGGCAAAACGACCAGCTGCTTCCTCTGCATCTTTAAACACGAAAGATGTTGTTTGGTAAATAGGTACTGCACGAGAACCTGTTGGATCCACAGTATGACCTGCATGTAATTGTAATGTTTCAAATTTATATTGTTTGCTCATCGAATTCAACTCCCATTCATCTAAAGGAATAAACTTCATTTCTTATGCCTATTATATTACTATGTATTAAAAAATATGTCTACCACTTTTTATAATACATTCTCCATAACTATAAGCTATAGCAAAAATTTTGGCGTATCTTAAAACAAATGGATATAGAAAGAACCGAATGAGTTTCCAAAGGCGACTTTGGCCCTGCGGAGGCCGCAGGCCGGAGTCAGACCCGGCCGGTGGAGCCGTTGGGAACTCATTCGGTTCACTAATATACTCTGTATTTAAATATAAGCACCAAAATTTTTATCTCGTTCAAACTTCATTTTCTGAATTTGTTCAATAATATATGGTGTTTCTTGGTATACGTAATAGTTCAACCAATTCGTAAATAGCAATGTACTTACGGAACGCCATCTTACGATTGGTTTTTGTTTTGAATCATCATCAGGGAAATAGTTTTCTGGCACCGCAATGTCTTCACCTTTAGCAAGGTCTCGTACATATTCGCGATTGAGTGTATCCCAATCGTACTCGGAGTGACCAAAAACAAAGATGTGTTTGTTATCTAAGCTTCGCACGATGGCAGCCCCAGTTGGTTCAGAACCAGCTAACAATTCTAATTCCCTATGTGCTTTAATTTGATCTAATGAAACTGTAGTATGGCGTGAGTGCGGCATCCAGAACTTTTCATCAAAACCTCGTAAGAGAACCGGTTGGTCGTTATAGATATCATGTTCATAAACGCCGAACAATTTAGTATCCATAATTTGTTTATTAATGCCGAAATGATGGTACAGGCCAGCCTGTGCGCCCCAACAAATATAGAACGTGGAGTATACGTGTTCTTCACTCCAATCCATAATTTCTACAAGCTCATCCCAATAGTCAACCTTTTCAAAAGGCATCAACTCTACAGGAGCACCAGTAATAATCAAGCCATCAAAAAACTCATCTTTAACTTCGTCAAAGGTACGGTAAAAAGTATCTAAATATTCTTCATCTACATTCTTAGATTTTCGAGATGCTGTATGCAATAAAGTTAAGTTTACTTGCAACGGGCTATTACTAAGAGCGCGAAGGATTTGTGTTTCCGTAACCTCTTTTGTAGGCATCAAATTGACAAGCAAAATATGAAGCGGACGAATTTGTTGTGTTTCCGCTCGTTCCGTATCCATTACAAAGATATTCTCTTGTGCTAACTTTGTTATAGCCGGTAAATTCTTAATAACTTTAATCGGCATTGTGAAACCTCCTAAAACCCTTTAGCAACATAAGCGCGACGCAATGCCTCTAAACCTTCTGCCAATGTTGCACGAGGGCAGGCAACATTGATGCGTTCAAACTTTTCACCATCTTTACCAAACATGGAGCCACTATCTAGCCATAGTTTTGCATCATTAAGTAGCCACTGCTCACGCTCTTCTGGTGTCAATGGCAGTTCAGAGCAATCAAACCACATGAGATACGTACCCTCAGGTCGATACATGTGAAGCTTTGGCAAATGTTCCTTAAAATAATCAAGGGTATATTGAATATTCCCTTGAATGTATTCCTTTAATTCATCAAGCCATGGTCCTCCCACTTCATAAGCGCCTTGGCAACCTACAAGGCCCATCGTGTTCAATTGACTATAGCCTGCACGGTCGATTTCTTTAATAAATCTACGACGCAAGGAATCATTAGGGATGAAAATATTAGACACTTGTAAGCCCGCAATATTAAAGGACTTACTAGGCGCTGTACAAACGATGCAATGCTCAGCATAGCTTTCACCAAGATTAGCAAAAACAGTATGCTTGTGACCATCCCATACGAAATCCGCATGAATTTCATCGCTAATAATAATCACATTATGTTTAATGCAAATGTCACCAAGTCGTTTCAACTCATCTTCAGTCCATACACGTCCTACAGGATTATGCGGATTACAGAGCAAAAACAATGTCACATTATGCTCAATAATAGCCCGTTCCACACCTTCAAAGTCAATAGTATACTTATCCTCACCTTGAATTAAAGGAACATTAATCAAATTACGGTCATTATCATCGATGACCATGCTGAATGGATAGTATACAGGTTGATTAATGAGTACGCCTTCCCCTTCTTTTGTGAAAGCACGCACTGCCATAGCAAGAGCAAATACAACGCCCGGAGTTTTTACGAGCCATTTTTTATCTATATTCCAATTAAAACGGCTAGCGAACCATTCTTTTAGTACATTGAAATATGTATCATCAGATTCCGTATATCCGAAAATGCCATGATTAACGCGTTCTAATAAGACTTGCTTTAATTCACTAGGAATTTCAAAGTCCATATCCGCTACCCAAAATGGTAATACATCAGCAGGTTTACCACGTTGTACAGAAAAATCATATTTTAGAGACTTCGTATGCTTACGGTCTACGATTTTGTCAAAATTATATCGGCCCATAATAGCCTCCTTTTATTTATTGAAAGCTTGTGCTAAATCAGCAATCAAATCATCTGTGTCTTCAATGCCAACGGACAAGCGCAACAAACGGTGCGTAATCCCTTTGCGTTCCGCATCTTCAGGTTTTAAATCTGGATGTGTTTGTGTAACAGGATATGTCAACAAGGATTCGGTGCCGCCTAAACTTTCAGCAAATTGAATCAATTGAATACCTTCTAACACTTGTTTAGCTGTCTCTTCACTATCTACTTCAAAGGACAACATACCGCCAAAGCCAGTGGTTTGAGATTTATTCACTTCATAGCCTGGATGTTCTGGAAGGCCAGGGAATAATACCTTTGTTACTTTCGGTTCTTGTTTCAACCATTCTGCAAGAGCGATAGCATTCTTTTGATGCTGTTCCATACGTAGTGCCAAAGTTTTGATGCCACGAATAACAAGCCAGCTATCAAAGGCAGATAAACATGCGCCTACTGTCTTATAAATAAGACGCAATTGAGACGCCAATTCATCATCTTTTACAATAGTAAATCCAGAAATTACATCATGATGACCACCGATAAATTTGGTCCCACTATGGACAACAATATCTGCACCAAGAGTTAATGGTTTTTGGAAATAAGGGCTTAAAAATGTATTATCTATGATAACAAGTGCATTACGGTCATGTGCCATTTTACTTAACGCACGTACATTGGTAATTTCCATCATCGGATTTGTAGGTGTTTCAATATAAACAGCTTTAGTATTAGGTTTAAATGCTGCTTGTACAGCATCAAGATTAGATGTACCTACATAGGTAAATTCAACACCATTCTTTTCGTAGATATTAGTAAATAATCGAATGGATCCACCATACAAATCATCCCCTAAAATAACATGGTCTCCAGCGGAAAACAAATGGAATACTGCATCAACAGCAGCCATGCCAGAAGAAAAAGCGATAGCATCAGTACCTTCTTCAAGACCTGCAATTAAGGTTTCAAGGCGGTCACGAGTTGGGTTAGATTCACGTGTATATTGAAATCCTGTTGTTTCACCTAAACCAGGATGTGTAAATGTACTGGACATATAAATTGCTGGAGAAATTGCCCCTGTACTATCTGGTTTGCCACCACCGTGAACACATTTTGTATTAAACTTCATCGTAACATCTCCTTGTATATGGTAAGGTATATCATTTTATAGAACATACTATAAAGCCACTCTAATTTCCTACTATTAGCTAGGAATTAATATACCCACTATCAAACTATAGTATATTAATATAACTATTATAAAAAGGTCTCTATACTTAGTCAATTAAAAGAGCTTCTCACAAAGCGTATTAAGGCCTTTTAAGTCATATGTATTTTGAATGAGTAGCCATAACTTTTAGTTTCATGTATAAAATAGATCACTATCAGATTTTTTATGATTTAATACGAAACCCTATATACCTATACCAGTACTTCTATTGTAATGACATCGAGCATTATCTATACTAATATTAGTATAAGTTAATGTAATTATGAATATTATTCTGAGGCATCATGCAATATACGATTAAAATTTTAATTTTGAGTGCAATATTAATTATATCTCTAGTCACATCTCTTCAGTTTGGATCTACCTTTATCCCCTTAACAGATGTACTAAATAGTCTCTCCTCACACTTAGGAGGACAAAACCTTTCTATCCCTCATATGACCGACACAATCTTGTGGGATATTCGCTTACCTCGCCTATTATATTCAATCTTAACTGGCATCGGCTTATCTGCTGTAGGTCTTTTAATGCAAACGGTAACACGCAATGCACTAGCAGATCCTTACGTATTAGGTGTATCATCAGGAGCTAGTACAGGCGCAGTATTCGCCATCATTTGTGGAGGTCTACCGCTACTAGGGGCATACAATACGCCTTTCTTTGCCTCCTTTGGTGCCATATTATCCATCATATTAGTTTTATTATGTGTTGGTAAAAGTAACAGTCCCGTAAAACTTATCCTCATCGGCATGGGTATGACAGGCATTTTCTCAGCGTTAACAATGATGATTATTTATGGTGCCAAACATGAAGCACAAGTACGAAGTGCCATGTTTTGGTTATTAGGTAGTTTCGCGGGCATCCAATGGCAAGATTTACCATTATCAGCCATCATTGTCACTCTATTTTGTTTATTCATCTACATTTATAAGCAAGATTTAGATGTCTTACTCCTCGGCAACCAAGAGGCTGCCAACATGGGACTTTCAGTTAAAACATTACAATTATCCATCGTTATAACATCATCCATAGTGATTGCTACCTTAGTATCTAAGGTAGGTGTCGTTGGTTTTATCGGTCTTATTATCCCGCATCTAGCTCGTATTGCAGGTGGTCCTAAACATAAAAATACTTTGATATTTAGCATGCTCATAGGCAGCATCGTCATGATTTGGTCTGATGTACTATCTAGAGCACTATATAGCCCAGAAGAAATTCCTATCGGGGTTCTTACCTCTTTATTAGGGGCCCCATTATTTATCTGGATTATTATGAAACGATATAAAAATATCGGCTAAGTACAATACAAAGATTAGTTAATCCTATTTCTAGGACAAAGGAAATTTATGTATACAGTTAATCACTTAAGCTTTGACTATCCTACTCGATCCGTATTACATGATATATCGGTAGAGTTTCCCACTAATAAAATCACAGCCATCATTGGCCCTAATGGGTGCGGGAAATCAACATTGTTAAAGCACTTATCAAAATCAATCTATTCTAAGGGGACCATCACACTTAATGATGAACCGCTAGAGTCAATCGATTCATCACGATTTGCAAAATTTGTAGCCATCTTATCTCAAATGCATGATGCTATGATTGACGATTTTCTTGTGAAGGATATAGTTCTCATGGGGCGCTATCCTCATAAGACACGCTTTGGGAACTATACAAGGCGAGATGTAGCCATTGCCGAATCCTATATGGAGCATATAGGTATTTCACATCTTGCAAACGAAGAAGTGCAACACCTTTCAGGTGGTGAATTACAACGTGCATTTATTGCAAAAGCCCTAACACAGGAACCTACCATATTATTGCTAGATGAGCCTACAAACCATCTAGATCTAAAATATAAGTTGGCTTTAATGAAAGAATTGCAAACATTCAAAGGAACGGTTATTGTCGTTCTTCACGACATTCAATTGGCATCCACCTATTGTGATAATATCGTATTAATGAATAAGGGACGCATTGTAAAAACAGGTTCTCCACAAGAGGTGTTAACACCAGAGCTATTGGAACCTGTATTTGAAATTCCCTTTACCACAAAGACAGAAGACGGTATTTATCGTATTCAATATTAGATTTTATAGCGTTTAACGCTAAAAAATATATAGCTATATGCAGGTATATAGCTAATCTACTTATGTTGAGGACTTCCTCACATACTGTTTTTACAGAAAGGACATTATAATGTTAAACAAAGTAAAACGCTTTACCCTTCTAGGACTATTGATGGCAGGTACAACACTAGCTTTCACTGGCTGCGGCACAACGTCCCAACAAAACACGCAAACAGCACAAGCAATCGCTAGCTGGAGCGAAACATTTGATGGCGCTACTACAAGCTTCTCTGTAAGTGCACCTCCAACACACGCTGTATCCATGTCCCAGGCAACAACAGAAATGATGCTTCAACTTGGTCTTGCTGACAAAATGGCAGGCACTGCATTCAAAGAAGAAGAAATCTACGAGCCATTACAAGGTGAGTACGACAAGGTAAAAGTATTAGCTGAAAAATGGCCTTCTTACGAAGTATTCATGAGCGTAAAACCTGACTTTGCTACTGGCTGGCCTGATTCCTTCAGCAAACGTGCCATCCCAGCAGACAAAATGATTGCGAACAACGTTAACATTTGGATTCCAGAATCTATGCTTTCCACTAAGGCAGATTTAGAAACTAACTTTAAAGACATGATTATGCTGGGTAAAATCTTTGGTGTAGAATCTAAAGCTAATGAATGGGTTACTTCTCAACGTGACACACTTTCAAAGGTACAAGCACAATTGAAAGATATCCCAAGAAAACGCGTATTTATCTATGATTCTGAGGATGGTCAACCGTTCACAGCATTCGAAGGTTATACTACAAATATTCTACGTTTAATCGGTGCTGATAATGTTATGAGTGGTCTCGGCGTAGATAAAACTTGGGCAAAAGGCTCTTGGGAAACAGTAATTGCACAAAACCCAGACTATATTATTATTGCTGATTATGGTAACTCTATCCGTAACGATGACGATTTCCAACAAAAAATTGCTAAATTAAAAGCTAATCCACAATTACAGGATATAACAGCAATTAAGGAAAATCATTTCATTCGCGTAAAATTATCTGAAATCACACCTGGCGTTCGTACTGTAGATGCATTAAAACGTCTAGCACAAGAAATCCACGGCATTACAATTCAATAATTAGTATATAAATAAAAGGTCTGTGAAAATGCAATCTTAGTCATTTTCACAGACCTTTTATTTTAATTTTAATTCTAATGATATATATTTATTTAATTTGCTAACATCCAGTCCACTAGTAACCATAGTACAACTAACACCACTATAAGTACGATAGTCAATGGTGTAGATGGCGTAGCATTAATAAATCCATATTTAAACTTTCATAAATTTTTCATATAAAAAACCTCGTCTTACCAAGCGGTAAAACGAGGTTTTACTAGAACATGCCTCTAGCATTAAATGATACCCATGCGCTTTCAACAAACTGCTGAGTGAAAAGCCAAATATATAAAGTGATAGACACTGCGCCCATTAAAATATCTTCTCTCTCAGTAGGCGTATGCTCTAATCCTAACTGTTGTTCCATAACAGGTGTAACACTGGTATACCCTGTTTTCTCTCCATACACATTAATGGATGCATCACCTTTTTTCACAAGATTAGATAAGAGCACAAAGACACCAACAAAGGGAATAAATATTAGAAGAAATGTTAATCCACTCTTTCCAACATCATGCAATCGACGACAGGTTATAGCAAGACTCGGCAAAAAATATATGAGTTGTAGTATAACGAGTAAGACCATTGCATAATCACTGGTAGCCGATGTATTGCCTAGCACCATATCCACGATGATACCGAAGACAGCCAAACCATCTAAAATGATTTCACGGCACACCATAAACCGCCAAAACTCACTGCGGCTAGTACGACCAGAAAAGGTAACATATTGCTTGAATCCACGTTTAAGGGCATCCATATAACTTACATCATATATCATATTCTGATTCATAGGCCCTCCTTATCTCTCTTCATATTTTTGATCGTATGGCATAATCGACTCAATACGCCACGTATCATTCTCATATATCATCTTGACGAACATTCGATTAGGATAGGCTTTATCTGTGAAAGTCAGCTCAAAAGAAATATAATCTACATCGTCATCATCTCTCAACACACCTTGTAAGAGGAGCGAAGACATTTGACGATTATGAGTAACTTTGACAGATTTAACCCATTGATCATAGGTGCCATATTTTTCACGTTCTCGATGAGCCAATAAACGATATGCCTCTTGATACTGCGCCTTATTAAGATATGTATAATAATTTATTACAACCTGTTTAGCGGATTCAACGGCTGTACTACTACCTAAGGTCTTTTGTGCCATAATCATAAACGCACCAGGTTGCATCTGTAAATACGCATCGATTTCCTTATCTACAGCAGAGGAAAAACTATATATCCCAATCGCCCAGCTAACAACAGTAAGAGTAATGGTAGCAATAATACTTGTTCTACTATACGATGTACGCACTACGTTACTAGAACCATCTAGGTTTTGTATATTGTTTCCCATTTCATCGCTAAATAAATCGATTTCTTCAAAGGACTCTACTGTTCTTTTAACAGCAGGATGTTTCTTTGTACCTCGCAGCAATAATACGATAACGATTAGAATGCCTATATAGGGAATAAACCCTAATAGCAAAAGCCATTCGCTATTATTTGTATCATGCAAACGGCGTACCATAGCACCCAAATTAGGCAATGTTAGAGCCATAATCGAAATGAACCACAGCGCAAAAACTATGCCAATCGTATATATAAATAGGGCACTATGAAGGGACAATAGGCCTAGCACGGCTAAGCCTACACCAACAATCAAATGCTCAACGAGCATAAATCGCCAAAATGCACCCCGAGAAATGGTGCCAGAAAAATCACAATACCGATCTATAATATTATCTTTTATTGTATCAATCACTAATTGTCGTATCATTAAACATCCTTTTTCTCAAACGACAGAACAATTGTATTATGCTTCAGCTTTTAAAACAGCTTGCTTCATAGACTGTACATAATCAAATAATGCTTGGTCTGCATTTTCGCCGTGTTCTGCTACGATTTTTACAATAGCAGAACCTACGATAGCACCATCTGATACACGCGCCATAGCTTCCGCTTGTTCTGGCTTGGAAATACCGAAACCAACGGCTACAGGAATATCAGTGTATTTACGAATCGTTTCAACGATTGATTTAATATCCGTCTTGATTTCGCTACGCATACCGGTAACGCCAAGAGAGGATACACAGTACACAAAACCTTCTGCATCTTTCGCAATCATTTCGATGCGGTTTTCAGATGTTGGAGCAATTAGTGATACCACTTCAACACCGTGTTTATTAGCGATACTAGCAAGTTCCCCTTTTTCTTCAAATGGCATATCAGGTACGATAACGCCAGAAATGCCAACCTCTTCACAGAGAGTAAAGAACTTTTCACGACCGAATACATAAATAGGATTCAAGTAGGTCATGAACACAAGTGGAACTGTCACCGCATCATCGCCAGTACGCAAACGGCGTACCATGTTGAAGATATCATGAATTTTTACACCTGTAGATAGAGCCCGCGTGCTTGCCTCTTGGATAACTGGGCCTTCCGCTGTTGGGTCCGAGAAGGGAATACCGATTTCCACCATGTCAGCGCCAGCTTTCACCATGATACGAATATAACGTTCCGTATTTTCAATACCATGGTCACCAGCACTAATAAATGGGATGAATGCCTTGCCCTTTGTGAAAGCGTCTTTAATTTTACTCATGAAGATCCACCCCTCTGTATTTCGCCATAGCCGCTACGTCTTTATCGCCACGACCAGATAAACAAATAATAATGATATCGTCCTTGCTCATTGTAGGCGCAATTTTACGTGCATATGCCACTGCATGAGCACTTTCGATAGCTGGAATAATGCCCTCTAAACGAGATAAATATTCGAATGCATCCACCGCTTCATCATCTGTTACAGGCACATATTCGGCGCGACCACTATCGCGTAAATATGCATGTTCAGGTCCTATACCAGGATAATCAAGGCCCGCAGAAATAGAATATACCGGTGCAATTTGACCATCTTCGTCTTGGCAGAAATAGGATTTCATGCCGTGAAAGATACCTACTGTACCATTTGCCATCGTAGCAGCATTCATATCTGTATCTACGCCATAGCCAGCCGCTTCACAACCGATGAGGCGTACGCTTTCATCAGGAATAAAGTTATAGAACATGCCCATCGCATTGGAGCCGCCACCAACACAGGCCATAACAGCTGTTGGCAATTTACCTTCTGCTTCAAGGATTTGTTCACGTGCTTCACGACTGATGATGGATTGGAAATCGCGGACAATCATAGGGAATGGATGCGCGCCCATAACAGAGCCCAATACATAATGCGTATCAGACATACGGTTAGTCCATTCGCGCATTGCTTCGGATACGGCATCCTTCAAGGTACTTGTACCAGTTGTTACTGGATGTACCTTAGCGCCCAATAGTTCCATACGGTATACGTTAAGAGCTTGACGTTCACAGTCTTCAGCGCCCATAAACACTTCGCATTCCATGCCCATCAACGCAGCTACAGTAGCTGTTGCTACACCGTGCTGACCAGCCCCAGTTTCAGCGATAACGCGAGTTTTACCCATTCGTTTTGCCAACAACATTTGACCAATTACATTATTCAATTTGTGGGAACCAGTATGGTTCAAATCTTCACGTTTCAAATAAATTTTGGCGCCACCTAGGTCCTTTGTCATGCGATCTGCATAGTATAAAAGGGATGGACGACCTGTATATGTTTTATGTAAATCCTCAAGTTCGCGCACAAACTCTGGATCATCTTTATACTTGTTGTACGCTTCTTCCAATTCGATGACTGCATTCATCAATGTTTCTGGCATAAATTGACCACCGAAGGCGCCAAAATAGCCATGTCTTTGTTCACTCATATAACTTACCTTCCTATACTCTTCACAATCTTGGTGAAAGCTGTAATCTTCTCATCATCCTTCACACCATTTGTTTCAATGCCACTGCTAGTATCAATACCATATGGACGAACCGTGCGAATAGCACGAGCCACATTGGTACTATCAATACCTCCAGCTAGCATAAATGGACGTTCAAACTCATCTAACGAGGACCAATCGAATACTTCTCCTGTGCCGCCCCGTTCGTCTTTATGATATGCATCAAAGAGAATCATATCTGCACTGCTATCAATCCACTCCTCTACATCTGCCGCACTTCGGATTTGGACCGCCTTCCAAACCTCTACATTAGTACGTTCTTTTAAGGATTGGATGAAAGTCTCATCTTCATCACCATGCAATTGCACAGCATCTAGATTGACTTCATTAGCAATGGTAACAAGGTTGTCTACTGTTTCATTTACAAAAACACCAACAGTTTTTATTGTATCATTCTTATCAGGTTCTGTATCTGAGCCATATTTTTTGGCACATCCCTTGTGTAGTTCTTCAACTAATGTTTTAGCTTGTTCCACAGTAACTTGTCGCTTGCTCGGTGCAAATACCAATCCCATATAGTTTGGTTTTGCTTCTACTACAGCAGGAATTGTTTCAACCTTGGAGATGCCACACATTTTAACCTTTGGTGTGTAATAGGTTGAGCCATAGAGATATGCCAACTTTTCAACCTTGTTAGGAGAACGCATAAAGGTTTCCCCCATCAAGGCTACACCGATATTGTTATCCCGCAATACTTGGATATCCTCTGGTGTTTCAAGACCACTTTCAGATACGAAGATTACATCATCTTGAACGAGATTACGCAAACGCACACTGTTTTGTACATCTACGGTGAAGTCTTTCAAATTGCGGTTATTAACGCCAATAATGCGTGCCCCACAATCGATGGCCATTTGTACTTCTTTTTCGTCATGGGCCTCCACTAAAGAGGATAAACCAAGAGAATCGGCTAACTCACGGAATTTTGTTAACGTAGGCACATCTAAACATGCACAGATTAGGAGAATCGCACTAGCGCCCCATACCTTCGCTTGGTAGATTTGGTATTCATCAATGATGAAGTCCTTACGAAGTACAGGGATTTTGACAGTGCTTGCAATTTCTTGCAAATATTTTTTATCACCTTTAAAGAAATCTGGCTCCGTCAAAACGGAGATAGCCGCGGCACCAGCCACTTCATATTCTTTGGCGATGTCTAAATAGGGAAAGTGCTCAGCAATAATTCCCTTAGACGGAGAGGCCTTCTTTACTTCGCAAATGAAGTTAAAGTCTTGCTGACGAAGGGCTGCTTCAAAAGGAAAGCCTGTATCAGATGGTAACGCCAACGCCGCTGCTTTTACAGCCTCAGGTGATTCCACCTGTTTTTCTTGGGCCACCCGAATTTTAGTAGCCTCTACAATCTTATCTAAAATCAATGGTTATACCTCTTGGGTTGCTTTCACAAACTGTTCCATTGTAGCAAGAGCCTTGCCAGAGTCGATCATATGTTTCGCCTCTTCAATACCCTCTGTCAATGTAAGGCCCTCTTTTGCAAGATAAATCGCCATGCCAGCATTAAGAAGAACGGCTGTGCGTTTGCCGCCTTGCTCACCACCGAGAACGCGACGAGTAATCTCAGCATTTACCGTAGCATCGCCACCTTCGAGCTCTGTTTTATCAGCGTATTCGAAACCATATTCCTTAGGATCGAATTCGTAGTTTGTGAACGTCCCATTATTAATTTCACATACGTACGTTTTATTAGTAGCCGTAATCTCATCAAGGCCGTCGAAGCCATGTACCACGGCACCACGTTTAACACCAAGATTAGCCAATACGCGAGCCAACGGTTCTACCAGAGATTTATCGTACACACCCATCAACTCCACAGTAGCACCTGCTGGATTTGCCAAAGGGCCAAGGATGTTAAACACCGTACGAACGCCCAACGCCTTACGTACAGGACCAGCATACTTCATGGCTTGATGATACACAGGAGCAAACATGAAGCACATATTGGCTTTATTAAGCACTGCCTCGTTTTGTTCACCGTTAAGCTCTAATTTAGCGCCCAACGCTTCAATTAAATCGGCAGCACCACATTTACTAGATACACTGCGGTTACCATGTTTCGCTACAGGAATACCTGCTGCAGAAATGATAAAGCCAGATGTAGTAGAAATGTTGAATGTATTCGCTTCATCGCCACCAGTACCTACAATTTCAACTACTGTTTGCTCGTGTGGAACAGAACCAGCCTTTTCACGCATAACCTCAGCAAAAGCTGTAACCTCATCTACAGTAGGGCCTTTCGCTGCTAGAGCACATAAAAAACCAGCCATAGGAACTTCGGCTACGTCTCCGCTCATAATTTTGTTCATTGTATCCTTTGCAAGGTCATAAGATAAATCTTGACCATGGGTTACTTTATATAATGCTTCTTGGATCATTTATAACTCCTTACTTGTTGTTCATTTTGCTTCTGTTCAACGGTAATAGGGCATAGACTCTCATTCATATCGCTTGTGGATTCACAGGGACCTATTCCCTCCACCGGCCAGGTCTGACTACGGCCTGCGGCGCTGGGATTAAGAACGGCAGTGCCGTTCTTTTCCTTTCGCGTTTAAGGAAACAAATGATTCGTATATTTCTAAAGGTCTAAGATGATAGGACGATAGGGATGCCCAAACGACTTCGGGCTCCGCGAAGCGCAGTAGCGTGTCGGCTTGGGTGCCCCTATCGTCCGGTAACATCAGCGACTTAAGAAATTGCGAATCATTTGTTCCCCATTTGGTGTCATGATGGATTCCGGATGGAATTGCACTCCATAAATCGGGTAGTCTTTGT
>ERZ772918.230-NODE-230-length-44375-cov-251.58_pt1 | contig 44375 bp, 35 predicted proteins | sample MGYA00512118_ERZ772918 | MGnify/ENA primary metagenome ERZ772918 (study PRJEB29015, sample SAMEA2737939) | human oral metagenome | biome: human oral; feature: human-associated habitat; material: dental | place: China | collected 2135 ... | reverse complement strand
CCTACTACGTCGACGGCGTCGAATTCGACGACTATGAGGACGGCGTCCTCATCGATGCCAAAGGACCCGGATACGCCGGAATCATCGACCACCGTTGGTCGAAAGCATCACCAGAACTCATCAAGGAAGCAAAGGCTCAAGCAACTGCGGCAGCGAAGTCAGGGACGCCCATCGAATGGAGAGTTGCCGAGCCAGAAGTTGTCGAGCACATCCACGACCTTCAAGAAGATGGAAAATTTCCAACGTCGATAAGGATTGTTCAAGTACCGCCAACCTACATGAAGTAGACCCGGACACCTAGACCGTCATCACCTATGTCTTATACCACGGACCCGGAGGAACCATGCGCTGGAGACTATCGACAACATGGATCAATCGTGCCTACGACCCCGCCCTCGAGGCGGCGCGGATGTGGGACTGGATGGACGAGCTCCACCGCATCCACCCGCCCCTGCACACCTGGCGACGCACAGCAAAGACGCGCGAGCAGGCCTACGCCAACCCACCCCTGACCAAGACCACCCTCACCCAAGGACTCCTCAACGAGCAAGAGCTCAACGCCCTCACCGGCAAACCATCCACCATGCTCTACTTCTTCTGCGACACACCCGGCGGAGAATCACAACTGTCCATCACCCTAGATCTGCTCGAGGAGGGACGGGGCATTGCCAGCTGGCAGATCAATCAAGGCCTAGGAACCTACTTCGACCAGGACGAGGGCCTCGTCGAGACCCTCTTCGCATCGGCCATCGAGGCCATGGGCCCCTGCCACGTCGGCAAAGTCTCCAGAGTCGGCCACCCCCTGCGCCCCGACCACTACCCCTTCGAGTACTCCCCCGGCTGGAAGATGTTCTTCGCCACCACCAACCCCCACCACGACCAAGGACTTGCCCTGGCCACCAAAACCCGCCCCCTGGCCAACGGCACCCTCATGACCTTCGGCACCCCCGACACCTACCCTCACATCCTCGACGCCTGGCCCCGATAACCCCAGCGAAGCAGATCGACACGCGCAGTAGCATGAGCGCGATGAACGCTGATCCTCTTGCGGCTGGAGATTCCCGAACGCCGGTCGCACTCCGCCCCGGTGGGCCGGGCGACCTTGACGCCGTCGCCGTCCTGCTCACCGGCGCTTTCGCGGATGATCCGGTGGTGCGGGTCATCATCGCCGCCGCGCCCGACCCCCTGGCAGCGCTCGACCACCTGCACCGCGTCACGCTCGGCAGCGAGTACCTCGTCGCGGACGACGAGGAGTCGGCCAATGGGATCGCGGGGGACGCCGTCGTTGACCTCGCGGTGGACGGAGACGGCCGAGTGCTCGGCGCGGCCCTGTGGGATCGGATCGACCGCGCGCCGAAGACCCCCGCGGACCTGGAGGGTGACGGCGCGGGAGGTGGCATCGACCTGGCCCTGCTCGGTGACGCCTGGGGGCTCCTCACCCGGGACACGGCGGCCTGCCTCGCCGAGCGCCCCACGCGCCCGCACTGGTACCTGTACCTGCTCGCCGTCGACGCAGGCGCACGCGGCATGGGGATCGGCTCAGCGCTCCTGGACCACGGCCTCGCGAGGGCCGACGCCTCGGGACTGCCCGCCCACCTGGAGGCCACGAGCGAGGGGGCCGCCCGGCTCTACGAGCGCCACGGCTTCCGCACCACCGCGACGATCGCCCCCGGAGCGCCACTGCCCTCCTACCGGGCCATGACGCGCGAGGCCAGCGCCACTTCGTAACCCCGAGCTTCATTGCCGTTTCGGGACCTTAGAGACTGTCTTCCGACCTGCGGTAAGCCATAGGCTCCTCCCATGCCCGACTCACCAGCGGCACCAGCCGCTCCTGACACCACGGCGGAGCTCCTGCCCCGGCCCACATGGTCGGACCTGTCAGCTAGGGCCGACCTCACTGTGGCGCGCCGCCGGGTCCTCGAGCTCGTCGAGGCTTCCACTGTCCCATTGGCCGCCGCAGAGTTGGCCGACCGCCTCGACCTCCACCACAACACGGTTCGCGAGCACCTCGACGCCCTCGTCGAGGCAGGCTTCGTCACCGCCTCGACGCGGCCCACCGGCAGGAGGGGCCGCCCCGCGCTGCTCTACACAGCGGTCTCCCCGGACCCGATGATCGTCATCGATTCCTACCTCACCCTCCTCGACGCGATCGTCGAGACCTTCGGCAGCGGCCCCGAGGCCCAGGACATCGCCCTGCGCGTCGGGCGCCGCTGGGCCGAGCTGAGCCCGTCACCCGCCAGCGACGATCCCCTCGACCCGCTCCCCGAGGACGCCAGCGCCTCGGACCGCCTCTCCGCGCTGCTCCCCGACCTCGCCCTCATGGGATTCGCCCCCGAGATCGAGGGGGAGAAGGTCGTTCTCAAAGCCTGCCCGCTCGTCACCCGCTCCCGGGCGCCCCACCCGCTGGTCTGCGCGATGCACGAGGGCTTCCTCAACGCCGTCGCCCAGCGCCAGGGCCTCCTGCCGAAGGCGCCCGAGGGATCCCCCGATCACGAGGACCGCCGCCTGCTCGCGGTCTACCCCCTCCTCGACGACGGCTGCCACGCCCGCTTCGAGGAGTAGCCCAGGGCCCCCTATTCGCTGGCCTTGAGGATCGCCTTGGCGCCCTTCTCCATGTCGGCGAAGGCGTGCGTCACCGCCGCGTAGCTGCCAGCCGCCGGGACGACGGCCTCCACGAAACCGCCCTGGGCCGGCTGCAGCCCGAGAGCCTGCGAGCCGCCCCGCCAAGAGCGCCCGACGCCGTCGGGACCGCCCAGCTGGTAGGCGCCCTCGAAGAAGACGGTGTCGAACTGGAGCCCCACCACATGGAAGGACGTGGGCAGCGAGGGGCCGGCATCCATCACCCAGAAGCGCACCCGTTCCCCCGCCTTCGCCGCCAGCGGGGACAGCGCGTGCTGGAAGGCCACTCCGTTGAAGCACATGAGGTCCGGTGTCTTGGCCGCCACCTTCGCGGCATCGGTCTGCCCGCCCTCGGGCCCCAGGTAGATCTCGGACTGGATGAGGACGTACTCGCGGTCCACGGCGGTGAGCCCATCGGGGTCGATGATGACGGCGCCATGCATGCCAGAGGCCAGGTGGACGCTCATGGGCGCCGTCGAGCAGTGGTAGAGCCAGATGCCGGCGTGCTCGGCGGTGAAGGAGTAGACGAGCGACTCCCCGGGGTTGATGGACCGCATGACCTTGTCCGGGGACACGATCCCGGCGTGGAAGTCGATCGAGTGGCTCATGGAGCCGTTGTTGACCAGGGTGATCTCGAAGGTGTCCCCCACCTTGCCGCGCAGGACGGGGCCTGGGGCGGTGCCGTTGAAGGTCCACCGGGTCTGGGTGACGCCCGCGCCCACATACGCGCCGGGCACCTCGGTGACGGTGAAGGTGTGCTGGTGGACGGTCCCCGCTGGGGCGGGGGCGAGGGCGGCGTCGAAGGGGGTGAAGCCGTCGGGCAGGGGCGCCTCAAGGTTCGGGGTGGCGCTCGGGCGCGACGACGCCGAACCCTGCGTCCCATGGTCATGGCCGGTGGCCGCCTGGCTCGGCTGGGCGGCGCCCGCCGCCTGCCCGCTGGCGGTGATATGCAGGACCATGCCCTGGGCTCGGTGCCCTGCGATGGAGCACCAGCCCTCGACGGGCCCGGAGATGACCCCGGCGTCGAGCCTCGCGCGCTCTCCCGCCGCGACGCGCCCGGTGGTGGCGCCTCCGTCCAGGACGAGGTCGTGGACCTGGTCCCCGGTGTTCTCCAGGGTGATGACGAGCCGGTCCCCGCTGGCCACGTCGATCGTGTCCGGCACGAAGCGCATACCCTCGACGGTCACCGTCACCTCGGTGGTCCTGCCGGAGCCGGTGGCGCCGCCCTGGGAGGCACCGTTCCAGGAGTGGATCGCCGTTCCGACGACGACGGCCGCGCCCGCGGTGGCCACGCCGAGGATCGCCCCGCGCCGGTCGAGGGTGCGAGCCGGAAGCGCGCCCGCTGCCTTGGGAGTGCCGGGAGCACCGGACGCACCGGTGGTAGTGCTGGGGGAGCTCGGTTCGGCAGCGGCGCTGGCGGCGCTGGGCTTGTCAGGGGTGTCAGTCATCGTGGTCTCCAGTGGTGGGATCGCCCGCGGGCGCGGGCCGGGAGGGGGCAGTGCGGGGGCGGTGGTGCGCGCCGCGGGCGGGAGCGCCGGCCCCCGAGCCCCGACGGCGCAGTTCGAGCGCGCAGCGCGCCATGCCCACGGGCACGAGGGCCGCGAGCGCGCCCGCCAGCAGGGCCCCGGCCAGGCGCACCGGCGTCGTGAGGACGGGGGCGAGGGCGATGAGGAGCCCCGCGTTGGCGGCGGTGACGCGGTAGGAGGCGGCGCGGTCGAGGATCGCGTTGGTGGCGCGCGTGGCCGCGGGTCCGCCGCCGAGCATGACGGGGGTGAGGTAGGACAGCGCGCCGATGAGCACCTGGAGGGCGAAGCCGGTGGCGAGCGGCAGGCGCAGCCCGTGGATCGTCTGGCGGATCGCGGCCGCCTGCGCCGCCGCTCCGTGCCCCGCCCCGGCGGCCGCGCTGGCGCCGCTGCCTGCTGCTCCGCCGTCAGCCAGGGCGCCCACGATCCCGATGCCGAGCAGGACGACGCTGGCGAGGAACCAGCCGACCGCTGCGGCCGTCGAGGCCGTGGCGTAGGAGTTCGGCGGCACGCGGCGCGCGGTGCGCAGCGCGGGGACGAGGACGCTCGCGGCGCCCAGCAGGTAGACGGCCAGGCCCAGCGCCCCAAGCGGCAGCCAGACGCCGGAGGCCGCGGCCAGGACCGTCCCGGCCACGAGGACCGGCAGGCCCCGGGCCGCCCAGCGCGGGGCGACCGGCTCCATGCGGGTGCGCAGCATGGTGGGCCAGAGGACGGTGAGCGTGCCCAGCACGGTGATGCCGACGAAGCCCAGGAGCATCGTCGTCGTGTGGGCGATGTAGAGGGCGTCGACCAGCCGCGCGCTGGCCCCGCCCCCACCGCCCAGCCCGCCGGGCTCCCCCGCCCAGCTGGTGAGCCATCCCAGCAGCGCCCCAGCGGCCAGGGCGGTCAGCGCGACGGCGTAGTGGAGGGCGAGCGCCCCCATCCGCGGGGCGACGGCGCGGCGGCGCTGGACGGCGATCGCGGCCACTCCCAGCAGCGCCTGGGCGAGGACGGCGACGGCGCCAGCCAGGGCGAGCCGGGCCAGGCCAGCGGTGATGCCGGTGAGCACGGCGATGGCGCCGAGGCTGTGGACGGCGAGCCGGGCGTCCAGGAGCACGGCGCCGCCCCAGGCGGGCCGGTGGAGGAGGGTGTCGGCGAAATGCGCCGACCAGGTGGTGATCGCCGAGCCGATGCCGCCGAGCAGGAGCGCGTGCAGGGGGAGCCAGGGCCCCCAGGTGGCCAGGGGCCCGGCGAGCACGCCGACGGTGAGCGCGCCCGCCGCCGCGAGCCAGGCCAGGACGACGGCGTTGCGCCTCACCTGCGTGGCGCGCCGGCTAGCGCGCTTGCCACCGGGAGCGCCAGGCGCTGCGCCAGCGGGCCTGCCCGCGGGACCGGGGCGCTGGGGCGGCTGGCCAGCGGCCCGGGCGGACGGGCCGGGCATGGGGGTCGGCATCATGGGCGGCTCCCGATCCGTCCCGAGGTGGCCACGCGGGTGACGGCGATGAGCATGAAGGCGAGGATGGCGACGATCCCCACCACTCCGCCAGCCTGCCACGGGACCAGCGCCCCGGCGGCCAGCGCCCCCACCCGCAGCGCCAGGCCGCCGTGGAGGAGGGCGAAGGGCAGCCACATGAGCCGGTGGTAGGGCAGGTTCCGGTGGACGACGGCGGGGATGATCGTGGGGGCGTGGGCCAGGATCATGGAGAAGGCGAAGCCCAGGCTGAGGCAGTGGATGATGATCTCGTAGGCGGCGCCGTCGAGGCCCCAGACCGTCCAGGCCGCCCCGGCGATCGCCAGCCAGAGGTAGCCGGCGAGCATGGAGGCGGCGGAGAAGCGGACGGCGCCCGCAGCCCGGCCCCGGGAGCGGATCGTGCGGCGGGCGACGTCGTGGTACGCCATGGTGACGGCGAGGCCGAGGAGCGCGGGGCCGATGATGATCGTCGCCCACCCGCCCGCGGGGTGGAGGCAGGCCCCCAGCAGGGCGACGGCGGACAGTCCCGCCACAGTGGTCTCGACGGCGTCGTCGAGGAAGGCGATGCGGGCGAGCTCGAGGCGCTCGCCGACGATCGTGAGCGTGGGCAGGAGGAGCCAGAGGGGGACGCAGTCCTCGATGGGGGCGCCCGCGATCCACAGGAAGACCCCGAGGATGAGGGCGATGGCTCCGAGCGATTCGACGTCGCCGGCCACCGAGGGGGCACGGCGGTGGACGGCGATGTAGATGGCGCCCAGGGCGAGCACTCCGGCGAGCATGACGAGGCGGCCCACGGTCTGCGGCGCGCCAGCCAGGAGGAGGAGCGATCCGAGGGCGAGGCCGGCGGGGGCGAGGAAGGCCCAGGCGGCCCGCGCCGCCACAGCGCGCTCCAAGGAGATGACCGAGCCGAGGAAGCCCACGAGCATGAGGGGGCCGTGGAGCAAGGCCAGTGAGCCGGGGGCACCCCCAGCGGCGCGCACCGGCGCGGGGAGGCTGAGGCGCAGGAGGGCGGCGTCGAGGCCGGCGAGAAGGCAGGTCCCGGCCATGGCCAGGGCGAGGAGGCGGGGCGCGAGCCGGTGGGACGGAGCGCCCAGCCGAGCGCCCTGAGGAGCCCGCGGCTCGCCCCGGCCCAGCATTTTAATCACAGGACGTACCGTATTAAAGTCGCGAGGAGGCGGGCAACGCCCGTGGCAGCGGTCCTGCTCACCGGGCAGCCGCTCGCCCGCCGCATGACAGCCATTCGGCAGCCGAATGGCCCCTCGGGCCCATCGGCCCACGCACCCCAAGGAGCACCACATGAGTGAGAACCCGAACCTCCTGCCGATCGAGGAGAAGAAGTCCGGCGGCTGCGGATGCGGCTGTGGGTGCAGCGACGAGCGCCTCGCCCTCGATGCGCGCGCGATCCCCCACCGCCTGCGCCACGCCGCCGTCCTGGGGGCGGCGTCGAGCCTGACGGTCGGCGAGTCCTTCGACCTCATCGCCCCGCACGTGCCCACCCCGCTGCTGGCGCAGATCGACCAGCTCGACGGCGCCTTCTCCCACGAGCTGCTCGAGGCCGAGGACGGCTACGCGCGCGTCGAGATCCGCCGCACCGCCTGAGCCCCATCGCGCTCCCGTGGGCGGGGGCCACGGCCGGGCACTGCCCGGCATTGCTCGTCACCGCCGGTCGCGGTCCGTCGTGACCCGCTGTGATTCCCGCCCACGGGGGCGCCCCGTATTCTTTGGTTCCATGACCCCCGCCCCTGCTCGCGCCCCGGGCCCCGGCACCGCCAGGACACTCCTGCCGATGCCGCGGCTGCGCGCGCCCGAAGGGCTGGGCGCGCCCGAGGGGCTGGGCGCCCTTCCGACCGGGCTGACCGACCGCTACGGGCGCACCGTGCGGGACCTGCGCCTGTCCATCACCGACCGCTGCAACCTGCGCTGCACCTACTGCATGCCGGCCCAAGGCCTGGACTGGCTCGACTCCGCCTCGCTGCTCACCGCCGATGAGATCGGCCGCCTCGCCCGGATCGCGGTGACCCGGCTGGGGGTGGAGCGCATCCGCATCACCGGCGGGGAGCCGCTCATGCGCCGGGACCTGGAGGAGATCATCAGCGCGATCGCCTCCCTGCGCACCCCCGGCGGCGCGGTGCCGGACATCGGCCTGACCACCAACGGGCTCGGCCTGGACAAGCGCGCCGCCGCGCTGAGGAACGCGGGCCTGGCCCGCGTCAACGTCTCCATCGACGCCCTGGAGCGCGAGGCCTACGCCGCCCTCACCCGCCGCGATCGTCTCGACGACGCTCTGGCCGGCGCCGCCGCAGCGCAGGCCGCGGGCCTGTCCCCCATCAAGGTCAACGCCGTCGCCCTGCCCGGCACGCTCCACGCCCAGGCGCCCCGGCTGCTCGCCGAGTGCCTGAGGCGCGGGTGGCAGCTGCGCTTCATCGAGCACATGCCGCTGGGGCCGCGCGAGTCGTGGAACGCCGACGACGTCGTCGGCGCCGAGCAGATCCTCGCCGCGCTGAGGGACGCGGGATTCACCCTGGCCGAGGCTGGCCGCCCGGACCGCCGACCCGCCGCGCTGTGGCGCGTGGCCGCGGGCGAGCACGACGGCGCCGCCCACCCCGCTGGGAGCGTGGGGGTCATCGCCTCGGTGACCGCCCCGTTCTGCGCCGACTGCGACCGCACCCGCATCACCGCGGACGGGCGCCTCATGACCTGCCTGTTCTCCACCACCGAGACCGATCTGCGCGGCCCCCTGCGCTCGGGGGCGACGGATGAGGACCTCATGCGCATCTGGGCGGCCGCCGCCTGGCGCAAGCCCCTCGCCCATGGATCGGATGATCCGGCAGGTCTGCCCTCGGGCTTCGAGCGGCCGGGCCGGACGATGTCCGCCATCGGCGGGTAGCTGCCGCGCGCCACTGCCACCAGCGTTCATAAGCGCCTGGCGCTCCCAGCAGACTCCCACCACTCCCGGCCCACTCCCGACAGATTCTGGAAGGACCACCATGACCGCATCCGAACCAGCGCCCACGTCCGCGCCACCGGTGGTGATCGAGCTGCGCTACTTCGCCGCTGCCGCGCAGGCCGCCGGCCGCACCGAGGAGCGCCTGGAGGCCACCGGCCCCCTCACCCTCGCCGGCCTGCGCGAGCACCTGGCGGGGCGAGGCATCGAGATGGCGCGCGTCATCGGCATCTCGACCTTCCTCGTCAACGGCCTGTCCACCCCCGCGGACTCCCTGGCGCCACTGGTCGACGGCGACCGCGTCGACGTCCTGCCGCCCTTCGCCGGGGGCTGAGGCGCGCCGCTCAGGCGCAGTTGCTCCACTCGGTGGTGCCGTCGGAGAAGCGCTGGTTCTTCCACACGGGCAGGCGGCGCTTGACCTCCTCGACGGCGTCGGCCAGGGCCGCGAAGGCCTCGGCCCGGTGGTCGGCGCTGATCGCCACTCCCAGGGCGGTGTCCCCGATCGCGAGCTCGCCCGTGCGGTGGACGATCGCCAGGGCGCGAAGGCCGGGGCGCGCCGCGATATCCGCGGCGATCCGCTCGATGGCCTCCCCCGCGCTCGGGTGGCAGGAGTAGGCGATGGAGTCCACGGAGCGCCCGCCGTCGTGGTCGCGGACCATCCCGTCGAAGGTGACGACGGCGCCCGCCGCGCGATCGGCGACGGCGCGCGCCAGCTCGGCCGCGCTCACCGGTGCCTCGGTCATCTCGGCGCGCGCGATCCGCGCGCCCGCCGGGGCCGCCGCGCCGGTAGCCTCGTGCGAGTGGTCCGCCTCCCGCGTCATAGCGCCCTCCTCGTATCGCCCATGGACGCGCCAGACCCTACACCGCCCCCATCACCCATGCCGAAGCCGACTGAGGAGAAGACGATGCCGACAATGATCCCGCCGGAGTGCTACGTCCGCGAGGCGCTGGGCTCCCTGCTCCCACTCGACGCCGTCATCACCCCCCTCCATGCCGCGCACGGGCTCGTCCTGGCCGAGGACGTCACCGCGGCGCTGCCCGTGCCGCCGTGGACGAACTCGGCGATGGACGGCTATGCCCTGCGCGCCGAGGACGCCGCTGGCGCTACCGACCAGGAGCCCGTCGTCCTGCCGGTGGCGGGGGATGTCCCGGCGGGTACCGCCCCCGCGCCCCTGGCCCCCGGGACCGCCATGCGCATCATGACCGGCGCGATGCTGCCCGAGGGCGCTGACGCCGTCGTGAGGGTGGAGGACACCGACCAGGCCCCGGGCCCGCGCCCGCTGCCCCAGCGGGTCGCGATCCACGCCGCGCCGAGCGCCGGCCTCAACCTCAGGCATGCCGGGGAGGGCTGCGCCGCCGGGGATCCGGTCATGGGGGCGGGGACCGTGCTCGGCGCCACCGCGATCTCCGCGCTCGCCTCGGTGGGCCGGGCCGAGGTGCTCGCCCACCCGCGCCCGCGCGTGGCGGTCGTGTCCACCGGCGCCGAGCTCGTCGACGCCGGGAAGGGGCTCGCGCCGGGAACGATCCCGGACTCGAACTCGCTGCTGCTGGCCGGCCTCGTCCACGAGTGCGGCGCGGACTTCGTGGGCGCGCGCCGCAGCGCGGACACCGCGGAGGACCTGGCGGCGGTCCTCGCCAAGGCCGCCGAGGACGCGGACCTCGTCGTGACCTCCGGGGGCGTGTCCGCGGGCGCCTTCGACCCGCTCACCATGCTCGCCGAGAGCGCCGGCGGCCCCGCCGCCGCCCGCGGCGATGCGGGCACCACTGGCGGCGACGAGTCCGGGGCGCGGGTGCGGATCAGCTTCGCCAAGGTCGCCATGCAGCCGGGCAAGCCCCAGGGCCACGGCGCCATCCGCGCCCGCGACGGGCGCGACGTGCCGCTGCTGTGCCTGCCGGGCAACCCGGTGAGCGTGCTCGTCTCCTTCACCCTCGTCGTCGCCCCCGCCCTGGCGATCCTCGCCGGACACCGGGAGGCCGCGGGCATTGGGGCCACCGGGCCGCGGGCCTCCTACGCGCGGGCCGCCACCGCCTGGAAGGGCCCGGTGGGGCGGCGCCAGTACGTCCCCGTGCGCGTCGTCGACGCGCCGAGCCCCCTGCCCGAGCCACTGCCCCCGGCGCCCAAGGACGCTGGACCGGCCCCGCTAGCACAGTCGGCCCCGTCGGCGCTGCCCTGGGTGGAGCCCACGCACCGGCTCGGCTCGGGCTCGCATCTCGTGTCGTCGCTGAGCTCCGCCGAGGCCCTCGCCGTCGTCGGTGAGGAGGCCGCTGGGGCGCGGCCCGGCGACGTCGTCGGCCTCATCCCCCTGTCCTCCCCCGCCCGCCCGTGACCAAGGAGCCTGTGATGAGCACTGATCCCATCCGCCTGACCCACCTCGACTCCTCCGGCGCCGCATACATGGTCGACGTCACTGAGAAGACGCCGACCGTGCGCTCGGCCAGCGCCGCCGCCATGGTGCGCTGCTCGCCGGCGATCGTTGAGGCGCTGCGAGCCGGCACCGTCCCCAAGGGCGACGTCCTGGCCGTGGCGCGCATCGCCGGGATCGCCGCCGCCAAGCGCGTCCCGGAACTGCTGCCGCTGGCGCATGTCATCGGCGTGCACGGGGCGAGTGTGGACCTGGAGATCGTCGGCGACGGCGTCGAGATCCGCGCCACCGTGCGCACCGCGGACCGCACCGGGGTGGAGATGGAGGCGCTGACCGCCGTGACGGTGGCGGGCCTGGCCGTCGTCGATATGGTCAAGGGCGTCGACCGAGGGGTGATGCTCACCGACGCCCGGGTCACCGCGAAGTCCGGCGGGCGCAGCGGGGACTGGACGCGCCCCGAATGATGGGCGCGCTCGGCCCTGTCGACGCGCTCGGCGCCACCGGAACGATCGGCGCGCTCGACGCCGTCGTTCTCGCGGGCGGGACGGCCCGCCGCCTCGGCGGGGTCTCGAAGCCCGACGTGCTCGTCGCCGGGCGGCGCATGCTCGACCACGTCCTGGAGGGGCTGGCCGCGCTGCGCGGCGGCGGGGCGCTGCCGGCGGGGCGGATCGTCGTCGTCGCGCCGCCCGAGGTGGCGCTGCCCCCGGGTGAGCTCCGGGCCCTGGAGGACCCACCGCTGGGAGGGCCTGTCGCGGGGATCGCCGCCGGGCTCCAGGCCCTGGCAGCCGATGCGGGCGGGAGCGCGCCAGCCCCCGTCACGGCGGTCCTCACCTGCGATGCTCCGGGCGCCGCGACTGCCCTGCCCCCGCTCCTGGGGGCGCTGGAGGCGGCCCCGGCAGTGCCGGGAATCGATGGCGCCTGCGCCCGGGCCGGGGATCACACGCAGTACCTGCTCGGGGTGTACTGGACCCCCGCGCTGCTGGGGGCCGTGGCCCCGGGGGGCGCACCGCTGCGCGACAGGGCCGTCCACCGGACGCTGGGGGCACTGCGCGTGCTGGAGGTGGCGGGCACGGAGCGCGCCGCCGTCGACCTCGATACCTGGGAGCAGGTGCGGGCCTGGGAGGGCTGAGCCGCGGCCAGGGCGGGTAGGGCCCCGGGCCGGCCTGGCCCGATGTCAGTGGTCCCCGCCGCCGAGCTGCTCCAGCACATGCGGGACGAGCGGCCCGACGACGGCGATCGAGTCCTTGACCCCGCCCTTGGAACCGGGCGCGTTGACGACGAGGGCGCCGTCGGCGTCGCGCGAGGTGACACCCACATAGCCCCGCGACAGGCCGGCGAGCGGCGTCTTGCTCAGGCCGTGGGCGCGGATCTGGGCCTCGATGCCCTCCAGGCGCGTGGCCAGGAGCGGCGCTGTCCCCTCCGGGGTGAGGTCCCTGGGGGTGACGCCGGTGCCGCCGGTGGTGAGGATGACGCGGGCGCCGTCGGCGATGGCCTCCTCGATGGCGGCGCGGACCTCCTCAGCGCCGTCGGGGATGAGGCGGACGGCCTCGACGACGACGCCGTGCTCGGCCAGGAGGCGCTGGGCGAGGGGGCCGGACTCGTCGGGGCGGGAGCCGGACGCGCAGCGGTCGGAGACGGTGATGACCGCCCCGGGCACGGTGCCGATCATGGGGGCGAGGCGCTTCTGCGCGATCGGCTCGTCCGCCGGCGACGGGGCGGTCGAGGCTGCGGGGGCGCCGTCGGTGGAGGCAGCGCTTCCGGTGCTGACTGGGCTGGCAGTGGGGGGCGTCGTGGTGCTCATAGCCCCACGGTAGCGGCGCGCGACCCGGTCTCGCCGTGCTGTTCGCCCGGTTTCGGCGTGCTGTTCGCCCGGTCTCGCGGGGAGGGGCGGGGTGATTATGTGATTCGCCTGTGACTTTAAGCGGAGGGCCGCGACCTCGGGCGACGCGCCCCTTCCGGCACGCCGCCAGCGCTTTCCTTTTTACGCCGGTCGACTCCGGCATATTTCGGGCATCATGGTGAGAGCCCCGTTCGCGGGGTTTCTCGCCGTGCGTGGTCGCCGTGAACAATCACGATGCGCGCCGCCCGGCGATGACGCCGCCGTCCACCTCCCAGGAGACCAGGAGACATCTTGCCCACGCTCGACACCACCGGCCGGACCCTCGTCGGATGGAACCCCGAGGAGCCCGAGAGCTGGTCCTCGTCCATCGCCTGGCGCACTCTGGCCATCACGACCTACTCGATGATCCTGGCCTTCTGCGTGTGGTTCCTCCCCAGCGCGATCGCCCCCAAGCTCAACGAGGTCGGCTTCCACCTGAGCAAGGGCCAGCTCTACTGGCTCACCGCCATGCCCGGCCTGTCCTGCGGGCTCATCAGGCTCGTCTACATGTTCCTGCCGCCGATCGTCGGCACGCGCAAGCTCATCGCCTGGTCCTCGCTGCTCTACGCCCTGCCCATGATCGGCTGGTTCTTCGCCGTCCAGGACAGCTCCACGAGCTACGGCGTCCTGCTCGGCCTGGCCTTCGCCTGCGGGATCGGCGGCGGCTCCTTCTCCGGCTACATGCCCTCCACCGGCTACTTCTTCCCCAAGCGCCTGTCCGGCACCGCCCTGGGCCTCCAGGCCGGCGTCGGGAACCTCGGCATGAGCGTCATCCAGCTCCTGGGCCCCTGGCTCATGGGCTTCGGCCTGCTCGGCATCACCTTCATCGCCCCGCAGCGCACCTCGGCGGGCACTGACATGTGGGTCCACAACGCGGCCATCTTCTTCATCCCGTGGACGATCGTCGCGGCGATCCTCGCCTTCGCCACGCTCAAGGACGTGCCGGTCAAGGCCAACATCCGCCAGCAGATCGACATCTTCTCCAACCCGGACACCTGGTACATGACGCTCATGTACGTGGCCACGTTCGGGCTCTTCTCCGGCTTCGCCGCCCAGTTCGCCCTGCTCATCAACAACAACTTCGGCGCGGCCTCCTCCCTCGCGGACGCCGGCTTCACCGGGCTGCCCAAGGGCACCGCCTACGCCTTCCTCGGCCCCCTCATCGGCTCCGTGGTCCGCATGCTCTGGGGCCCCCTGTGCGACCGCTTCGGGGGCGCCATCTGGACCTTCGTGTCAGTGGTCGGCATGGCGGCCACCCTCGGCGCGGCCACCTTCTTCCTCAACCCCTCCGACCCCTCGCAGTTCACCGGCTTCCTGTGGCTCATGCTCGCCATGTTCTTCTTCTCGGGCCTGGGCAACGCCGGCACCTTCAAGCAGATGCCGATGATCATGCCCAAGCGCCAGGCCGGTGGCGCGATCGGCTTCACCGCCGCCATCGCCTCGCTGGGCCCGTTCATCGTGGGCGTGGCCATCGCCTCGCTCGGAGCCGTCGCCTGGTTCTGGATCTCCGTCGCCTACTGCCTGGTGTGCGGCGTCATCTGCTGGCTGCGCTACGCCCGCCCGGGCGCCCCGTTCCCGGGCTGATCCCGCCGGGCGCCGCCAGCGCGGCGGCGCCCGCGCCGGGGCCGCCCGCGCGCCTCATCCACCCACTCCACCCACTCTCAGTGAAGGACCCCAGATGACCAGTCCAGCGGACCCGAGGCACCTCGCCCAGCCGAGCGCCCCGATGATCTCCGAGGATGCGGCAGCGGTGGCCGAGCCCGGCGCGTCCCTGTACAGCCTCGGCTCCTACCTGCGCCGGGGCAAGGCCTCCAACGACGCCCGCCGGCTCTTCCTCGAGGGTGGCCGGGAGGCCGACGCCTTCTACCGCCACCGGTGGAGCCACGACAAGATGGTCCACTCCACCCACGGCGTCAACTGCACCGGGTCCTGCGCCTGGGAGGTCTACGTGACCGACGGCGTCATCACCTGGGAGAAGCAGATCACCAACTACCCGGAGACCCCGGCGGATATGCCGGACTACGAGCCCCGCGGCTGCCCCCGCGGCGCGGCCTTCTCCTGGTACACCTACTCGCCCACGCGCATCCGCTACCCCTACGTCCGCTCCGTCCTGCTCGACGCCTTCCGCGCCGCTAAGGAGCGCAACGGGGGCGACGCCGTCGCCGCCTGGGCCGAGATCACCGACACCCCCCAGATCTCCCGGGCCTACAAGTCCGCCCGGGGCAAGGGCGGCATGGTGAGGGTCGGCTGGGACGACGCCATGGAGATCATGGCCGCCGCCTACGTCCACACGATCCGCACCTGGGGGCCGGACCGCTGCGCCGGCTTCTCCGTCATCCCCGCTATGTCGATGATCTCCTACGGGGCGGGCGCCCGCTTCCACGAGCTCATCGGCGGCACGATGCTCTCCTTCTACGACTGGTACGCGGACCTGCCGCCCGCCTCCCCCCAGGTCTTTGGGGACCAGACGGACGTGCCCGAGGCCGGCGACTGGTACAACTCCGAGTTCCTCATCATGTGGGGCTCCAACATCCCGCTCACCCGCACCCCGGACGCCCACTTCATGGCGGAGGCCCGGTACCACGGCACGAAGGTCGTGGCGGTCTCCCCCGACTACACGGACAACACGAAGTTCGCCGACCAGTGGCTGCGCGTGGCACCGGGCACCGACGGCGCCGCCGCCATGGCCATGGGCCACGTCATCCTCACGGAGTTCCACGAGGGGGCCCGCACCCCCTACTTCCTGGACTACATGCGCAAGCACACCGACGCCCCCTTCCTCGTCGAACTGCTGCGCGCCCCCGACGGCACCGGCATGATCCCCGGGCGCTTCCTCACCGCGGACCGCGTGCCGGGCGTGGCCGAGGGCATGCCGAAGAACGAGTTCCGCCCCCTGGTGTGGGACCGCGCCTCCGGCCCCGCCGACCCGCGCGGCACCCTGGCCGACCGCTTCACCGATGAGGGCCTGGGCCACTGGAACCTGCGCATGGACGGCGTCGACCCGGTCATGAGCATCGCGGACCTGGCCGGGGGCCAGCGCCGCGTGGAGCCCACCGAGATCCTCCTGCCCCGCTTCGACCTGCCCGCCTCGGCCACGCCCATCGGCACCGTGGGCGGCGGCATCGTCCACCGGGGCGTGCCCGCCACGCGCCTGGCCGACGGCACCCTGGTGACCACCGTCTACGACATCCTGCTGGCCAACTACGCCGTCGAGCGAGAGGGCCTTCCGGGCGCCTGGCCCACGGACTACCAGGACGCCACCGTCCCCGGCACCCCGGCCTGGGCCACCGAGCAGTGCGGCGTCTCCGGGCCCGCCCTCATCCGCGCGGCGCGCGACTTCGCCACCAACGCCGCCCAGACCCATGGCCGCTCCCAGATCATCATGGGCGCCGGCATCAACCACTACTACCACGCCGATGAGATCTACCGGACGATCCTCGCGCTGACCTCCATGTGCGGCACGCAAGGCGTCAACGGCGGCGGATGGGCGCACTACGTGGGCCAGGAGAAGGTCCGCCCCATCGGCGGATGGCAGCAGTGGGCCTTCGCCCTGGACTGGGCCCGCCCCCCGCGCCACATGATCTCCACCGGCTTCTGGTACCTGACCACCAGCCAGTGGCGCTACGACGCCACTCCCGCTGACCGTATCGCCTCACCGCTGGGCCCGGGCACCCTGGCCGGCAAGTCCACCACCGACGTCATGGTCGAGGCCATGAAGCGCGGGTGGACGCCGTCGTACCCCACCTTCAACCGCTCCCCCCTGCTGCTGGGCCAGCAGGCCAAGGAGGCGGGCATGGATCCCAAGGAGTACGTGGTCTCACAGCTCACCAGCGGGGACCTGCGCTTCGCCTGCGAGGACCCCGACGCCCCGGAGAACTTCCCGCGGATCCTGGCCAACTGGCGCACCAACCTGCTGGGCTCGTCCGCCAAGGGCACCGAGTTCTTCCTGCGCCACATGATCGGCGCCGATAACGACGTCAACGCGGCCGAGATTCCGGAGGCCCTGCGCCCGGCCTCGGTCACCTGGCGCGAGGCCCCCAAGGGCAAGCTCGACCTCATGTGGACGGCGGACTTCCGCAACACCTCCACCACGCTGCACTCCGACGTCGTCCTGCCCGCGGCCACCTGGTACGAGAAGTACGACCTGTCCACCACGGACATGCACCCCTTCATCCACTCCTTCAACATGGCGATCGACCCGCCGTGGGAGGCCCGCAGCGACTTCGACATCTACCAGCAGCTCGCGCGCATGGTCTCCGAGTGGGCCCCCGCCTACCTGGGCACGCAGACCGACGTCGTCGCCGCCCCCATCAACCACGACACCCCCGAGGCCCTCACCATGGCCCACGGGGACATCTCGGGGCTGCCGGGTGGATGGGTGCCGGGGGTGACCATGCCCAAGCTCGTGCCCGTGGAGCGCGACTACACCCAGATCCTCAACAAGTTCAACGCCCTGGGCCCGCTGGCGGACAGGGTCGGTATCCCCGCCAAGGGCATCATGCTCATCCCGGACAAGGAGATGGACAAGCTCGCGCTCGCCCACGGCACGGGCTCCGGCGCGGCGGCGGGCCGCCCCCTCGTGGACACCCCCATCCGCGCCGGCGACGGCGTCATGCACATGTCCGGCGCCACCAACGGGCGCCTGGCCACCCAGGGCTGGGCCACGCTCGCCAAGCGCACCGGCACCGAGCTCATCGAGCTGAGCGAGGAGGAAGCCGGCAAGCAGATCACCTTCCGGCAGACCCAGGACGCGCCGGTCGGCGTCATCACGACGCCCGAGTGGTCCGGCTCCGAGCACGGGGGGCGCCGCTACACCGCCTTCTGCGTCAACGTGGAGCATGACAAGCCGTGGCACACGGTCACCGGCCGCATGCACTACTACCTCGATCACGACTGGATGATCGACATGGGCGAGTCCCTCCCCCAGTACCGGCCCCCGCTGGACTTCACGGCCCTGTACGGGGAGAAGCCCGTGGGCCACGTGGGCCCCTCCGAGGAGGGCGCCGTCGAGGTGGCGGTGCGCTACATCACCGCGCACAACAAGTGGGCCATCCACTCCCAGTACTACGACAACCTCCACATGCTCACGCTGGGCCGAGGCGGCCAGCAGGTGTGGATGAGCCCCGCCGACGCCGCGAAGATCGGGGTGAGGGACAACGACTGGGTGGAGGCCTACAACCGCAACGGCATCGTGGCTGCCCGGGCGAATGTCTCGCACCGCGTGCCCGAGGGCATGGTCCTCATGCACCACGCGCAGGAGCGCACGATGAACACCCCGCTCACCGAGCGCTCCGGGCGGCGCGGCGGCACGCACAACTCGCTGACCCGCATCGTCCTCAAGCCCAGCCACTTCACCGGCGGCTACGGCCAGTTCACCTACGCGTTCAACTACATCGGCCCCACGGGCAACAACCGCGACGAGGTCACCCTGATCCGCCGTCGGACCAACCAGGAGGTGACGTTCTGATGAAGGTCATGGCCCAGATCGCCATGGTGATGAACCTGGACAAGTGCATCGGCTGCCACACCTGCTCAGTGACCTGCAAGCAGGCCTGGACGAACCGCGAGGGTACCGAGTACATGTGGTTCAACAACGTGGAGACGCGCCCCGGCGTCGGATACCCGCGCACCTGGGAGGACCAGGAGCGCTGGAAGGGCGGATGGGTGCGCACCCCCGGCGGGCGGCTCAAGCCGCGCTCCGGCGGGCGCCTGCGCAAGCTCGCCACGATCTTCTCCAACCCGGACATGCCCGTGGTGGAGGACTACTACGAGCCGTGGACCTACGAGTACGACAAGCTCCTGTCCGCGCCCAAGGACTCCCCCGCCCTGCCGGTGGCCCGCGCGAAGTCCCAGCTGACGGGCGAGTACATGCCCACGATCTCCTGGGGCCCCAACTGGGATGACAACCTGGGCGGCTCCATGGAGACCATGGCGGAGGACCCGGTGCTCGCGGGCATGAACGAGCGCGTCTCCACCGAGATCGACCGCGCGTTCATGTTCTACCTGCCGCGCATCTGCGAGCACTGCCTCAACCCCACCTGCGTGTCCGCCTGCCCCAGCGGCGCCATGTACAAGCGCGCCGAGGACGGCATCGTCCTGGTGGACCAGGACGCCTGCCGCGGCTGGCGCATGTGCGTCTCGTCCTGCCCCTACAAGAAGGTCTACTTCAACCACGCCTCCGGCAAGGCCGAGAAGTGCACCCTGTGCTACCCGCGACTGGAGATCGGCATGCCGACGGTGTGCTCCGAGACCTGCGTGGGCCGCCTGCGCTACCTCGGCGTCCTCCTCTACGACGCCGACCGCGTCTCCGAGGCCGCCGCCGTCGAGGACCCCCGGGACCTCTACATGGCTCAGCGCGATATCCTCCTCGATCCCCACGACCCGGAGGTCATCAAGGGCGCCCGCGCCGAGGGCGTGCCGGAGACCTGGATCACCGCGGCGCAGCAGTCGCCGGTGTGGGACCTCATCTCCACCTACGAGGTCGCCCTGCCGATCCACCCCGAGTACCGCACCCTGCCGATGGTCTGGTACATCCCGCCGCTCTCCCCGATCGTCGACGAGGCCGTCGCCGCGGGCCTGGACGGTGAGAACCACAAGGTGCTGCTCACCGCCGTGTCCGAGATGCGCATCCCGCTGGAGTACCTGGCGGGCCTGTTCACGGCCGGTGACACCGACGTCGTCGAGCGGGTCCTGCGGCGCCTGGCCGCCATGCGCTCCTACATGCGCGATGTGCGCACCGGTGAGGAGCCCAATGAGGAGATCGCGGCGGCCGTCGGCATGACCGGAGACTCCCTCAAGGCCATGTACGAGCTGCTGGGCATCGCCAAGTACGACGACCGCTACGTCGTCCCCACCGCCAAGCCGGAGATCCCCCGCGGCATGGCGGCCATGGGCGAGGACGTGCGCATGCTGCTGGGCGACGGCGCGCCGTCGGCCTGCCACTCGGACGCCTCGGGCTTCCACGGCCAGGCGGGCAACGGCCCCGTGGCCCTGCCCCTGCCGACGATCCGCCGCTCCCCCGTGCCCGCGGCCGGGCCGGACGCCCTCGGCGCGGCGCAGCGCCCCGGCATGCCCGTCCTCGGCATGCCCCTGGAGGACGACGACACGCGCCCGGTCCCGGTGGTCGAGCGCCTCGGGGAGGCGCCTCGATGAGCGCTCCCGGCGCCCTCTTCGTGCGGGCCCCCCTGGCGCTGGAGCCCCTGGGGGCGGTGGAGATGACCGCCTCCCAGCGGGCCGCGGTGCATATGTGCGCCTCGCTCCTCCTGGACTACCCGTCCGAGGGGGAGCTGGCGGCGCGCCTGGACGCCGTCGAGGAGGCGCTGGTGGGTCTGCCGGGGCCGGTGCGGGAGCGCCTGGCCGGTTTCGTGGCCGATGCCCGCGAGCGCGGGGAGCGCGCACTTGCCGAGCACTACGTCGACGTCTTCGACCGGCGCCGCCGCTGCTGCCTCTACCTCACCTACTACGCGGTGGGCGACACCCGCCAGCGCGGTGCTGCCATCGTGGCCTTCAAGCAGGCGCTGGCCGCCTCCGGCTACGAGATGGCCAGCGATGAGCTCCCCGACTACCTGCCGGTGGTCCTCGAGCTCTCCGCGCGCAGCGCCGAGCAGGGCGATGAGATCGCCGGCGCCCTGCTCTCCTCGCACCGCGAGGGCATCGAGGTGCTGCGCAGCGCGCTGACGGATATCGGCTCCCCCTACGCCCGCCTCATCGAGGCGGTCTGCATGACCCTGGAGCCGCTGGACGAGCCGACGGCGGAGCGGATCCGCCGGCTCGTGGCGGCGGGCCCGCCCACGGAGACCGTGGGCGTCACCGAGGTCCTGCCCTTCCCGTCCATGCCCGTCGCGGGCCCCTTCCAGCAGTTCCAGAGCGAGGCCGTCCTCGGCGTCGCCCCAGTCCAGGAGAGAGCATGAGCACCTTCGAGCACTACGTCCTGTGGGTCGGCCTGCCCTACGCCGCCTTCTTCCTCCTGGCCGTGGGCCTGTGGTGGCGGTGGCGCACGGACCAGTACGGCTGGACCTCCCGCTCCTCGCAGTGGAATGAGAACCGGATCCTGCGCTGGTCCTCCCCGCTGTTCCACTTCGGGGTGCTGTTCGTGGCCCTCGGGCACGTCATGGGGCTCGTCATCCCCAAGTCCTTCACCGAGGCGGTGGGCATCCCCGAGCACGTCTACCACCTCATGGCGGTCATCCCCGGCTCGATCGCGGGCGTCATGACCCTCGTGGGCCTGGCGGGGCTGCTCTACCGGCGCATCGTGGTCAAGTCCGTGCGCCTGGCGACCACGCGCAACGACATGATCATGTACGTCATGCTCCTCATCCCGATCTGCCTGGGCGCCGCGGCTACCCTGACCACCCAGCTCTTCGGCGGCGATCACGGCTACGACTACCGCGAGACGATCAGCCCCTGGTTCCGCTCGATCTTCCTGCTGAGCCCCGAGCCCGGCCTCATGGTGGACGTGCCGATGGTCTTCAAGCTGCATATCGTCTCCGGCCTGCTGCTCTTCGCGATCTGGCCCTTCACGCGGCTCGTCCACGTGGTCTCCGCCCCCGTGGGCTACGTGACCCGCCCCTACGTGGTCTACCGCTCCCGCGCGCCGCGCACCTCCGCGGTGGCGCCCCGGCGCGGCTGGACCCCGGTGCGCACCCAGGGCACCGGGAACCAGGGCACCGACGACGTCACCGCCTCCCAGGGGGCGTAGGGACCTCTCATCCGTCCCATGCGGGGGCGGGATGGCGCGACGGCGCTGTCCCGCCCCCGCTTCGCCGTCGATAGCATGGCGAGTGGAGACCGCGTCCCATGCGCGCCAGCACGCGGATCGGCGGCCTCCCGGGGGGCCGCTGGCACGATGCGCCGTCGGCCTCGCAAACGAACTCTCCTCGAAAGGAACGCCATGCGCACCATGCACCGCGCAGCCCTGCCCGTACTCGCCCTCGCCTCCGCGGCCGCGCTCGTCGCGTGCGGTGGCGGCTCCTCATCATCCACCGCCTCTGCCACAGCCACGGCTTCGGACGCGGCGATGGAGGCCTCCGCTGGCGCCACCGCGCCGGTGTCCGGTCAGCTCACCGTCTTCGCCGCCGCCTCCCTCAAGGAGGCCTTCGAGGAGATCAAGACCGAGTTCACCAAGAAGAACCCCGACCTGACGATCACCTACGACTTCCAGGGCTCCCAGGACCTCGTCTCGAACCTCGCCAACGGCGCGGCGGCCGACGTCCTGGCCACCGCCGATGAGAAGTCGATGACCTCCGCCACCGAGCAGTCCCTCGTGGCAGAGCCCTCCGAGTTCGCCACCAACCAGCTCACCCTCATCGTCCCGCCGGGCAACCCCGGCGGCATCACCGGCCTGGACTCCTCGCTGGACGGCAAGGACCTCGTCATCTGCGCCGACGCCGTCCCCTGCGGCAACGCCACGAACAAGCTCGAGGAGGCCCTGGGCATCACCCTGAGCCCGGCCTCCGAGGAGCAGAAGGTGACCGACGTGCGCACCAAGGTCGAGTCGGGCGAGGCCGAGGCCGGCATCGTCTACAAGACCGACGCCGCGACCTCGGGCGACAAGTCCGATGAGATCACGATCCCCGACGGAGGCGTCGTCAACCACTACCCGCTGGCGGTGACCTCCTCGGTTTCCAACACAGCGGCCGCGCAGGCCTTCGTCGACTTCGTGCGTGGCAGCGAGGGCCAGGCGATCCTCGCCAAGTACGGCTTCGGCGCTCCCACCAAGTGACGGGCGCCCGGGCGGCCCGCTGGCCGCTGCCGCGCCGCTCCCGGGCCGCCCGGGCCCCGCTGCCGCTCGCGGTGGTGGTGCTCGGGCTGGCCGGGACGGCGCTCATCATCCTGCCCCTGGCGGGCATGGGGACGAGGGTCGCCTGGGGGCGGCTGCCGGAGCTGCTGTCCTCGTCCTCGGCGCGGGCGGCTCTGGGACTCTCGCTGCGGACGAGCCTCGCCTCGACGGCGGTCTGCGTGGCGCTCGGGGTGCCGCTGGCGCTGCTGCTGTCGAGGCAGTGGCGGGGCGTGCGGGTGGCGCGGGTCCTCGCGGTCCTGCCGATGACGATGCCGCCGGTGGTGGCGGGTATCGCACTGCTATCGACGCTCGGCAAGAAGGGTGTGCTGCGCGGCGTCCTGGACGCCTGGGGGCTGCGCATCGCCTTCTCGACGACGGCGGTGGTCATCGCGCAGGTCTTCGTCGCCATGCCGTTCCTCGTCGTCACACTCGAGGCGGCGCTGCGCTCGCGCGAGAAGCGGGCCGAGACGATCGCCCGCACGCTCGGCGCCGGGCCCTGGCGACTGCTAGTCCGCATCACCCTGCCGATGGTGGGCCCGGCGCTGGCGCGCGGGACGGCCCTGGCGCTGGGCCGGGCCCTCGGCGAGTTCGGCGCGACGATCGCCTTCGCGGGCTCCAAGGAGGGGGTCACGCGCACGATGCCGCTGGCCATCTACCTCCAGCGCGAGGAGGACACCGCGACCGCGCTCGCCCTCGCCGTCGTCCTCATCGCCGTCTCCTTCCTCATCGTGGGGGCGACGACGGTTCCGTGGGGAGCGATGGTGCGGCGGTGGTCCGCAGCGGGGCGGGCCCCCCACCCCGCACAGCCTGGCAATACAACGCACGCGCCCAGAAGGCCCTTGCCGCTCGCGCTCTCGTTCTCCTCGGCGGAGCGCGATGTGTCGGTCTCCTTGGAGATCGAGGCGGGGCGCACGCTGGCGCTCATCGGGCCCAATGGCTCAGGGAAGTCCACGGCCTGCCTCGTGGCGGCGGGGCTCCTCGACGCCACGGGCGGCGAGGTCCGGATTGGGCAGCGCCTGCTCGACGGGCCCGGGGGCTTCGTGCCCGCTGGGCGCCGCGAGGTCGCGCTGCTCTCCCAGGCCCCAGGGGTGTTCACCCATATGTCGGTGCTGGAGAACGTCGCTTTCGGTCCGCGCTGCCAGGGACTGGGGCACCGGGAGGCGAGGGAGCGCGCCCGGGCGGAGCTGGCGGCGGTGGGCGCGGAGCATCTCGCCGGCCGGTCGGGTGCTGAGCTCTCCGGCGGTCAGGCCGCGCGGGTGGCCCTGGCGCGGGCCCTGGCGACCTCACCCCGCGTGCTCATCCTCGACGAGCCGATGGCCGCACTCGACGTGGGCGCCCGACAGGAGATGCGGGCCCTCGTGGCGCGCCGATCCTCTGAGGAGGGGCTGACGGTCCTCCTCGTCACCCATGACGTGCTCGACATCGCCTCCCTGGCGGACGACGTCGTCGTTCTGGAGGCCGGGCGGGTCGTCGAGAGCGGGGAGGCGGCGCGGGTCCTGGCCGCCCCGGCGAGCGACTTCACGGCGCGCCTGACCGGGACCTCGATCCTCATGGGCAGCGCCGCGGGAAGTGAGGAGCAGCCGCGAGTGGTTCTGGAGGGCGGCCTGGTCATCCATGGGCGCCCGGGCCAGGCCCTCCGGGAGGGCGCGCCCGCGGCAGCGCTCGTCCCGCCCGACGCCGTGGCGCTCTACGAGGAGGCGCCCTCGGGATCTCCGCGCAACGCGCTGCCCGTCGTCGTGCGCTCGGTGGAGCGCTCGGGCGCTTTGGTCACAGTGGGTCTGGAGGCGGGCGAGCACCGCCTGACCGCCTCGGTGACGGCGGGCGCCGTCGTCCAGCTGGGCATCGCGCCCGGCCGGGAGCTCACCGCCGTCATCAAGGCCGTCGAGGTCCGCGTCGTCCCGCGCGCCTGACGCGCTCAGCGCGACCAAAGTGGCGAGGTTTGAGGATTGCTCGGGCGATTGAGAGCCTCGGAGGGGGCCGCCCGGTCCATCACACCTCTCTGACCTGCACCAACACACGATGTAACATCATGTCAGGAAAAGGAATCCTCAAACCTGGCCACATCACAGCTCCTGCCTGCGCAGGCCCACGAACCACAGGAGGTAGAGGCCCCCGCAGGCCGCGCTCACCAGGCCCACCGGGATCTGGAACGGGGAGAGGAGCCTGGCCGCGAGGAAATCCGCCAGGGCGAGGAGGAGAGCCCCCATCGCCGCCGAGGCCGCCAAGGCGATCCCCGCGGAGCGGGAGGCCCGGCGCGCCAACTGGGGTGCCGCGAGCGCCAGGAAGGCGATGGGGCCGCTCACCGCCACGCACACGGCGGCCAGCACCACCCCGTACCCCAGGAGGACGCCGCGCGCCCGGGCCGCGCCCAGCCCCAGGGCGTTGGCGGCGTCGTCGCCGAGCTCGAGGATCCCGGCGGGCCGGCCGAGCCACGCGATGAGCGGCAGGAGGAGGAGGGCGGCAGCCATGAGCGGGCGCACCTGCGCCCAGGTGATCGCGTTGAGGGAGCCGAACTGCCAGGCCTTGGCTGTCTCGGCGCTCTCGATGGTGGCGCGGGTGAGGAGGTAGTCGTCGCCCGCGGCGAGCATCTGCGACAGGGCGATGCCGGCGAGGATGAGCGCGTCGCCGCTCGCGCCGCGCCGCAGGGCCACGAGCACCACGAGCGCGGCGGTGGCGAAGCCTCCCAGGATCGTGCCCAGCGCGATCATGGACAGGGATGAGGCCGAGGCCAGGAGGATGACCACCAGGCCACCGGTGGTGGCGCCTCTCGTGAAACCGACGATATCCGGGCTGCCCAGGGGGTTGCGGGATAGGGATTGGAAGACCGCGCCGGACAGCGCGAGCATCGCCCCGACGAGCAGGGCGGCGAGGGCGCGGGGCAGGCGCTGGTCGAGCACGATGAACCTGTCCAGGTCGCTGCCGGAGCCCGCGAGCACGGCCAGGGCGTCTGCGGCGGAGAGGCGGTAGGCGCCTGTCAGGAGGGATCCGAGGCTCACGGCCAGCGCAGCGAGGAGCAGGAGGGCGGCGGTCACCAGGGCCCGCCGGTGGAGGAGGAGTGAGCGGCCCCGCCGCAGCGGGACGACGATCTCCACGCTCGGCGCGCCGAGGAGCGCCCCTGAACGAACGGCGCCGCCTTCTCCCGGCCGCGCCGTCATGCGTGCCCCCTCGGTCGGGCGAGCACGAGGGCCAGGAGGACGGGTCCGCCGAGGAAGGCGGTGACCACGCCCGCCTCCAGCTCGTCGGGCCAGATGAGCCGCCTCCCGACGACGTCGGCGAGCAGGAGCAGCGCGGGCCCGGCCACGAGCGAGGCGGCCAGGATGCGGCGCTGGTCGGCCCCGAGGAGGAGGCGCAGGACATGGGGGACGACGAGGCCCACGAAGGAGATCGGGCCGATGGCCGCCGTCGTCGCCCCGCACAGGAGTGTGATGGAGACCAGGACCAGCGCGCGGACCGCGCCAATGCGGGCCCCGAGCGCGGCGGCCTGCTCCTCCCCCAAAGCCAGCGCGTTGAGGGCGTGGCCGGAGGCGATCGCCAGGACGAGGCCGGCCACGAGGAAGGGCGCGACCCAGGCCAGGACCTCGGCGCCGCGCCCCTCCAGGGAGCCCACCACCCAGAAGCGGTAGGAGTCGAAGACTCTGGTGTTGCGCATGGTGATGGTCCCGGTGATGGCGCCGAGCGAGGCGCCCAGGGCGACCCCGGCGAGGATGAGGCGCGTCGGGCCCGCCCGCCCGGAGCGGCCCGCCATGAGGTGGACGAGCCCGGCGGCGGCCGCGGCCCCGGCGAAGGCGAACCACAGGTAGCCCGTGACATCGGTGAGCCCCAGCAGGGAGATCGACAGGACGACGGCGAGGGCCGCCCCCGCGTTGACGCCCAGGATGCCCGGCTCGGCGAGCGGGTTGCGGGTGAGCGCCTGCATGACGACGCCCGCCACAGCGAGCCCGGCACCGGCGCCGATAGCCAGGAGCGTGCGCGGCATGCGCAGTTGCCACACGATGATGGAGGCGACGCTGCGGTCGTGGGCGAGCAGGCCATGAACCGTCTCGGACAGGCCCAGCTGGCGCGAGCCGATGGCGAGGCTCAGCACCACGAGCAGGGCGAGGATCAACGCTCCCGCAGTGGCCAGGAGCAGGAGGCGCGCGGCAGGGGCGCGCCTGGGGCCAGAGGCGGGGACGCGCCCGCCCCGGGCGCTGGTATAGGCAACTCGCACGTAATGAGGTTAGCCTAACCGTATGACTATTCTCCACAGTCGACGCACCATGCTCTCCGCCGCCGGCCTCGCCGCGGCCCTGCCCATCCTCGCCGCCTGCTCATCGTCCAGTAACAGCGGCGCCTCCGCCTCGAGCAGCGCCTCCGCCAGCGCCTCCGGCACCCCGGGCGCCTCGAGCGCGCCCACCTCATCCATCCCCACCACGATCCCCGAGGGGATGGGATCAGGTCAGGCCGACGGCGTCTTCCCCCGGACGGTCGCCCACTTCCAGGGCTCGACGACGATCCAGGCGGCCCCCACCAAAGTCGTCATCATCTCCACCGGCCAGCTCGACGCCGCGCTCACCCTCGGCATCGTCCCGGTGGGCGCCGCCGCCGGAGATGGGGCGGCAGCCGTCCCCGACTACCTGACCAAGGCCTTCCCGGAGCAGGCCAGCGCCCTGGGAGCCATCACCGAGGTCGGCTCGCGCAAGGAGCCGAACGTGGAGGCGATCTCGAACCTCGCCCCGGACCTCATCCTCGTCAACAACACCGGCAAGGATCCGGCGGCCCTGTACGCCACGCTGTCCAACATCGCGCCCACCGTCGTCACGCAGGGCACGGGCCAGTACTGGAAGCAGGACTTCCTCCTCCTGGCCGACGCCCTGGGCAAGGCCGACGCCGCCCGCACCTGGCTGGACCTCTTCCACACCGACGCCGCCAAGGCGGGCGAGGCGATCGACGACGCCACCACTGTCTCCCTGCTGCGCAAGAACGGTGACCGCACGAGGATCTTCGGGACGATCTCCTTCGCCGGCTCCGTCCTGGCGGACATGGGCGTGGCCCGGCCGGGCACCCAGGAGTTCAACGATGACACCTCCCACGACATCTCCGCCGAGCAGCTCGACCAGGCCGACGCCTCCTGGATCCTCTACGGGGTCCAGGGCGACGCCTCCTCCCTGACCTCCGCGGCCCTGTGGCCCACTCTCGGGGCCGTCACCGCCAGCCAGGCCGTCCAGGTCGAGGACGATCCCTTCTACCTCAACGCCGGGCCCACGGCCGCCCGCTTCGTCCTGACCACCGTCTCGACGACGGTCAAGTGAGGCGGGGCACGCGCCGTCGCCGGCCGCCTGTCAAGCTGGGGGCGCCCGGCGACGGCGCGGCGCTCGCCTCGCAGGAGGGCGCCCCCAGCGCCTCCCCGGGCGCGCCTCACCTGGCAGCCAAGGGGGTCACCCTCTCCTACAACCCTCAGAACCCGGTCATCGAAGACCTCTCGGTGGACATCACCCCTGGTGAGGTGACGATGATCGTCGGCCCCAACGCCTGCGGCAAGTCCACTCTCCTGCGGGCGCTCAGCCGGGTCCTCTCACCCGACGCCGGCGCCGTCGTCCTCGATGGCACGCCCGTCGCCCAGATGCGCCCCAAGGCCTTCGCGCGGCGCGTGGGGCTGCTCGCCCAGTCGTCGATCGCCCCGGAGGGCATCACGGTCCATGAGCTCGTGGCGCGAGGGCGCTACCCCCATCAGTCGGTGCTCCACCAGTGGTCGCCCGAGGACGACGAGGCCGTCAGCGAGGCCATGGACCGCACCGATGTCACGGGACTGGCGCCCCGGCGGGTCTCCTCCCTGTCCGGGGGCCAGCGCCAGCGGGTGTGGATCGCGATGGCACTGGCCCAGCGCACGGACATCCTGCTCCTGGACGAGCCCACGACCTTCCTCGACCTGGCCCACCAGGTGGAGGTCCTCGAGCTGTGCCGCGAGCTCAATGAGTCCCTCGGCACGACGATCGTCGCCGTGCTGCACGACCTCAACCAGGCGTGCCGCTACGCGGACCGCGTGATCGCCATGCGCTCGGGGCGGATCCTGGCCCATGGGGCGCCGTCGGAGGTCATCACGGAGGAAGTCGTGGAGGAGGTGTTCGGCCTGCCCGTGCGGGTGGTGGACGATCCGCTCACAGGCACGCCCATGGTCCTGCCCCTCCCCCGCCGGCCCTGAGCCCCTCCCGACTGGCCCGCCTGGCACTGGGAGGGCCTGGCTGCGGGCGCCTCCTCCTCCGTAGGCTGTGACGCATCGACGGATTCTTATCAGAGAGGCCCGCCATGAGCACCACAGCACCGACCGCCCCCGCCATTCCTGCCACCATGCGCGCCGTCGTCATGAACGCGCCCGGCGAGGTCGCGGTGGAGACCATCGAGACCCCGCGCGTGGAGGGGCCCGGCGACGTCGTCATCAGGCTCGCCGCCGCCTGCGTGTGCGGCTCCGACCTGTGGCCCTACCGGGGCGCGCATCCCGTCGACCACCAGTACATGGGTCACGAGTATGTGGGAACGATCGTCGAGAAGGGCGAGGACGTGAAGACCCTCGAGGTCGGGGACTTCGTCATCGGCTCCTTCATGCTTTCCGACGGCACCTGCGAGATCTGCCAGGCCGGCTACCCCTCGCGCTGCGCCAACGCCGGCCACTACACCGGCAGCCAGGCCGAGTACATGCGCATCGAGCTGGCGGACGGCTCCCTGGTGAAGGTCCCCGGAGGCGAGCCGACCGACCCCGAGCGCCTCGCCGACTACCTCGCCGCCTCCGACGTGCTGGGCACGGGCTGGTACGCGGCCGTCGCCGCGAACGCCGGCCCGGGCAAGACGATCGCCGTCGTGGGCGACGGCGCCGTGGGGCTCTCCGCGGTGCTGGCCGCCAAGGCGCAGGGCGCCGAGCGGGTCATCGCCTTCTCCCGCCACGAGGACCGCGCGGCGCTAGCCCGCGAGTTCGGGGCCGACGTCGTCATCGCCGAGCGCGGCGAGGAGGGCGCGGCCAAGGTCAAGGAGCTGACGAATGGCTACGGCGCGCACGGCGTGTGCGAGGCGGTCGGCTCCCAGCTGTCCATAGACCAGGCGCTGGCCTCATGCCGCCCCGGCGGTTACATCGGCTTCGTCGGCGTCTCGCACGACCAGACGATCGACGGCCTCACCCTGTTCTTCCACGAGGTCCACCTCGAGGGCGGTCCGGCCCCCGTGCGCCGCTTCCTTCCCGACCTCATCAAACGGATCGACGCCGGCGAGATCCACCCCGGCCGGGTCTTCACCAAGCGCCTCCCTCTGGACGAGGCCGCCGAGGCCTACAAGGCCATGGATGAGCGCCGCGAGATCAAGGTCCTCCTGGAGGTCTGAGCCCACTGCCGCTGCTTCCCGACGGCGCCCGTCGTCCCCACATGGGGCGGCGGGCGCCGCGTCGCTCCCCTCGCGGAGTCCCGGCGCGCCAGTGATCGCCTGCCCAGCCTGGCCCTGCCAGGGCCTGGTCGCCCCGGCGGCGAGCTCCTAGCGTGGGGGCCATGAGCACATGGGATTCCACGACGATCGCAGCGATCGCCGCATCTGACGACCTGCACATCTACCCCTACCGCGCCGACGGCGTCACGCTGGGCACGCCCACGTGGATCTGGTCGGTCGTCGTCGACGGACGGCTGTTCGTGCGCGCCTGGAACGGGACGCGCGGCCGCTGGTACCAGGCGGCCATCACCCAGAAGGCGGGGCGCATCGACGCGGCGGGCGCCACCCACGACGTCGACTTCGCCCCGGCCGACCCGTCCCTCGCCGACGCCATCTCAGCGGCCTACGAGGCCAAGTACGCGGGGAGCCCGTACCTGCCGCCCATGCTCGCCGCGGGCCCGCGCGAGGCCGCCGTCGAGATCACGCCGCGCTCGGCCTGAGCAGCCCGGCAGCTCTCCCCGGCCTCTCCGCGACGCCCCATCCTCCGCCGCCTATTCGAGGCGGCCGAGGATGGGGCGGTTCGTCGAGGTCAGAACGGTGCGGTACTCGGCGCAGCGCGCCATGAGGTCGGTCTCCATGATGCCCAGGCAGCCCATGACGATGAACGGCACGAGGTAGGTCATGGAGCAGGTGGCGGCCGAGGCCTGGAAGGGGCGCAGGAGCTCGGTGAGCGAGTAGCCGACCATGCGCTGGCGGCCGTACTCGGCGGCGCCCGCAGTAGCGGCGATCATGAGCTCCTTGCCGAGCAGGGCGACGCCGTCGGGCCCGTGCGCCCACCCGAAGGTGAGGACGTCGTCGAGCCACTGCTGGACCAGCGGCGGGGCGGAGAACCAGTGGAGGGGGAACTGGATGACGATGCGGTCCGCGCCGTCCATGGCGGCCTGCTCCGCCGCGACGTTGATGACGCCGGTGGGATAGAGGTCGTACATCCGGCGCACGGTCACACCCTTCGCACCCTCCGCCTCGGCGGCGAGGGCGCGATTGACCACGGAGGAGGTCATATCAGGGTGGAAGACGAGAACCAGGGTGTTCACGACTGCTCCTTCAGTTGTCCGTGAGACCGGGCAGGGCCAGAGGCCAGGTCATCCTGGTTGGAGCCTATCGGGCAGCCACCCCGATTGAGGCCCCGCCGTTATATAAGGTGAGCAGGCCCACCCCGACTCGCCGACCCAGAGTCTTGCCCCGTGGCACTTGCCGACAGCGCGTCCGGCCCTCGCGACGCCCTCTCCCCCCGAGGCATCCCCGGAGCGCGGCGGGAGGAGGATCACGCGACAGCGTTCTTCCACTCCTCAACACCCTCGCGCCATGCCGTCGCAGGGACGAAGGCGGTCGTCGTCCAATACCCCCAGGCGCTCAGGCCCGCGAGGCCGACTCCGCCCGCGACGGCGATCCGGCCGGCCTCGGCCCCGTCCGCGGGATCCCAGCACACGAGCTCACCGTGGCCCGAGGCGTCAGCTCCCACCGACCGGGACCACAGGAGACCACCGTGCTCGGCCAATGGCTCGTAGCCGAGGTCGTCGCCGGGCACGATAGCCACCCCAGCCGCGGCCCCTGGCGAGTGGGCCTCCCCCAGCACGACAAGGGCGTCCTCCGCCCTCCCGCCCGGAGTCTCCTCGATGATGACGATCCCGTTCTCCAAGCGCGCCCCGTTCATGAGGCAGCGCGCCGGGAGCGCGTGATCGACCTGTACCGCGTCATGCGAGCGCAGGTTGACGGCTCGCCAGGGAGCGGAGGCGTCATCGAGCTTCCCGTCCTCGTAGGAGTACAGCCAGTCGCCGAGGACCCGTGCCGGTGTCCAGCCCTGCTCGGCCTCGATGCGCTCGCCCGAGCGCATATCGACAAGGATCCGGGAGGTGGGCTGATTGCGCTCGTCCCAGATGGTGCGGCGGAGCACCCCTCCCCGAGGTGATCCAGGGTGTAGGAACCCTCAGGGGCATCGACGACGCTTGTCGCGTCGAGTCGGGCGGTCATGGAATCGGGGTCCACCACGACGGCGAGGGCGAAGCGCGGCTGCCCCACAGTGCTGGTCACGAGGATCGCGCCGTCACTCATCCGGGTGAGGCTCCCGCCCATGCCAAGGACCCTGGTCACCACCACGGCTTTGTCCGCCAGCACGAGGGATCCCGCGATCTCTCCGTCGGCCAGGTTCATGCGCACCAGTTCCAGACGGCAATCCAGCACGCCCGTTCCAGGCTCCTCAGACTCGGGGGACGGCGCGTACCACCCGAGGAGGGCGAAGAGTGTCTCGTCGTGAACGAGGACATCCACGATCATGAGGCGCTCCCCGGAGGAGTTGAGCGCCAGGGGATCGAGGTCGCTGCCGATCGAGCGCACGCGCGCCTGGGCGGTTGAAGAGTCGGCGGTCAGCGCCCAGCCTCGCCACGACGGCGCCCCCTCCCAGGGAGAGCAGGAGGGAGCGCCTGCTCAGCCGGCGGCCGCGCGGCTGGCCCCCTCCTTCCCCAGATGCCGCAAGCCCTGAGGCCACAGCGGGGTCCGCCGTCGACGACGAGGCCGATCGCGGGGACGGAGCGGAAGGAGCGGGGTGATCCGTGGACATCGCACCAGCGTAAGAATGGCCATGAATCCCAGCGATGGTGCGGACTCACCACCCGCCTGCCGGGCCAGGCGGTGCTCGGGCGCTACGGTGGTGCTATGAGCGCCCCCACATCGCCCGAGCGCCGCTGGCGCGACGACCTGCACCTGGCCCACACCATCGCGGACCAGGCGGACGCCCTCACACTCCCTCGCTTCGAGGCCCAGGACTTCAAGGTCGAGACCAAGCCCGACCTCACCCCCGTCACCGAGGTCGACCGCGCCACGGAGAAGCTCGTGCGCGACTACCTCGCGCGCGCCCGCGGCCGTGACTCGGTGCTCGGCGAGGAGCTGCCGCCCACCGGCCATGCCCCCCGCCAGTGGGTCATCGACCCGATCGACGGCACGAAGAACTTCGTGCGGGGCGTGCCCGTGTGGGCCACGCTCATCGGGCTCGTCGAGGACGGCGAGGTCGTCGTCGGGCTGGTGAGCGCACCGGCGCTGGGCAAGCGCTGGTGGGCCGTGAGCGGCGGCGGCACCTGGACCGGCAGGTCCCTGTCGTCGGCCAAGCGCCTGGAGGTCTCGAGCGTCGCCTCACTCGGGGACGCCTCGCTGTCCTACTCCTCGCTGTCAGGCTGGGCCGAGCGGCGCCGCCTGCGCGGGATGCTCTCCCTCATGCAGTCATGCTGGCGCACGCGCGCCTACGGCGACTTCTGGTCCTACATGCTCCTGGCCTCCGGAGCGGTGGACCTGGCCGCCGAGCCCGAGCTGGAGCTCTACGACATGGCGGCGCTCGTCCCCATCGTCACCGAGGCCGGCGGCACCTTCACCTCGCTCGACGGCGAGCCCGGCCCCTGGGGAGGCAGCGCCGTCGCCTCCAACGGCCGCCTCCACAAGGCGATCATGAAGCACCTCGGCTCGGAGACCGACTGAGGGCCGTCGAGTCGAGCACCGCCTCGCGCTTGCCATCACCTGCCACGGAAGTTATAAAAGATCTAAAAGATCTAAACCCCGCAAAGGGAGCGCCGATGCCCAACCCTTTCAAGCCGACAGCAGGAGCCACTCCTCCTCTCCTCGTCGGACGCGATCAACTCATCGATGAGTTCCGTGAGAGCCTTGACGATGGTCCCGGAGCTCCAGGACTTCTCACACTGGTGACCGGCGCGCGGGGCACTGGAAAGACGGTCATGCTCACGGAGATGGGCGAGGCTGCCCGGACCCAAGGCTGGGTCGTCATAGACGAGACCGCGCGGGATGGCCTGATGGATCGGCTGAGGAGCCAGATCGACGGCTGTCTGGCGGCCCTCGACAGCCCCCAGCGGTCTCGCTGGACATCGCTCAGCGTCACGACACCTCTTGGCGGCGGGGGCATCACGCTCGACCGGCCACCTCGCGAATCACGGTCATGGCGCTCATCCGCATCCGCTCTGACCGCAAGACTCGCCGAGAACGAGACCGGCTTGCTCATCACCGTCGACGAGATCCACGCGATCCCACGCGCCGAGTTGCAGGCGCTTGCGGCGGAGGTCCAGCATCTGATCCGCGACCGCGCTCCGATCGGCCTCATCATGGCGGGCCTTCCGCGAGCGGTAGAGGATCTCCTCAACGACGAGATCACCACCTTCCTGCGACGCGCAGAGCGACTCACCTTGGGCGAGGTCCCACTGGATGAGGTCCAGAGCGCTTTCCAGTCCACCTTCTCCACTGCAGGACGCCCCCTTTCTGAGGAACTCGCCCACGACTGCGCGCTCGCCACCGAAGGCTATCCATTCATGATCCAGTTGGTGGGGTACCACGTGTGGCGCCGCTGTCCTGAGGAGGTCGTCGTTCCCGACGCCGTCTCCGCCGGGATCGCAGCAGCGCGGAGCCGGCTGGGAGACCTCGTTCATGCCCCAGCGCTCCAAGACCTGTCGGATACCGACCGCTCCATGCTTGTGAGCATGGCCGAGGACGACGGTCCGTCCCGGATCGCGGATGTCGCCACTCGCATGGGGCAGACAAGTGGCTACGTCTCCGTGTATCGAGCCAGGCTCATCGCCGCTGGGATGATCAGACCCGCCGGGTATGGGCTCGTGGACTTCGCAGCGCCATATCTGAGGGAGTACCTCCGCACTCATTCGTCATCACTATCCACCGCGCCCCGAGCCTGGTGACCGCGCAGCCCCCATCGGCGGAGCGCTCCATGGTGAGGGCCGTTCCACACTCGTCAGGATGGCCGCGGGATGCCGCCGGAGGCCTCGCGCCGGTAGCCTTCCGTGAGCATCGCGGAGCCCCCGGCCCCGCCGTCGTTCCTTGATGGGAGTCCCATGAACTGGCTGCACGCCATCCTCCTCGGCATCGTCGAGGGCATCACCGAGTTCCTTCCCGTGTCCTCCACGGGGCACCTCAACATCGTCGAGAAGCTCCTGGGTTACAAGATCGACGACGTCGGCATGACGGCCTTCACCGCTGTCATCCAGGTCGGGGCGATCCTGGCCGCCGTCGTCTACTTCTGGCGGGATATCGTGCGGATCGTGACCGCCTGGTGCAAGGGGCTGGCCAACAAGAAGGCCCGCCAGGACCCCGACTACACGCTGGGCTGGGGCGTCATCCTCGGCTCCATCCCGGTGGCCGTCATCGGCCTGCTGTTCAAGGACTTCATCGAGGTCACGGCGCGCTCCCTGTGGGTCATCGCGGGCGCCCTCATCATCTGGTCGGCGGTCATGTGGCTCGCTGACACCCGCACCGATCTGGACAAGGGCATGAGGGACGTGTCCATCAAGGACTCCCTCATCATCGGCCTCTTCCAGGCCCTCGCCCCCGTCTTCCCCGGCATCTCCCGCTCGGGCGCCACGATCTCCGCCGGCCTCTTCCTGCGCTTCGACCGCGTGACGGCCACGCGCCTGTCCTTCTTCCTCGGCATCCCGGCGCTCCTCGCCGCCGGCGCGCTCGAGGCGGTCACCGCGGCGGGCGACATCTCCGCCACCGTCGGCTGGGGCCCGACCCTCGTGGCGACCGTCGTCTCCGGCGTCGTCGCCTACGCGACCATCGCCTGGCTGCTGAAGTTCGTCTCCTCCAACAAGTTCACGTCCTTCCTCGTCTACCGCGTGCTGCTGGGCCTCATCATCATCGCCCTGGTCTCCGCCGGCACCATCGCCGCCTGACGAAGCCCGTCTCACCGACGTCGATTCCTCTCCGCCGGCATTCTTCACGTGGGGCAACGGATCTTTCCGTTGCCCCACGTGTTTTCTGTGGTCCTCAGCGTCGGACTCCGACGCCGTACGAATCCTGCTTCTGCGTCGTCCTCCGCTTGTACGATAGGCGATACGACCACCCCCTGGGGTAAGCGCAGACTCACGAGCCGCTGAGGACGTCGGCTAAAGACATCGGGGAGATTCGTAGCATGACCACACGCCACCCATCCGTTTCTCCCACGCGAATTCGCTTCGGATGTCGCCCGATGGTTGCCGCAGGTTTCGTCAAGCGGCAGGGACAGGATGAGCTCTTCGAGGCCGTCTTCGCTCGCTCCGAGCCTCGCACGGTTCTGACGGGGATGCGGGGAAGCGGCAAGACTCAGCTGGCCGCTGCGGTTGCGGCCAGGTGCGAGAAGGAGGGCTGGCCCCTGGTTGCGTGGATTCATGCAGCCTCACGCAAGCACATCATTGCCGACCTCTACGAGCTCGCACTGCGGATCGGTATCGACGCACCGAAGAACATCCCTCTGGAGGTCATTGTTCAGCACCTCCTGGCTCAGCTGCGCTCAGCAGAGGCGGCGGACCGCCTCTTCGTCTTCGACAATGTGGAGAATCCGGACGACCTGAGAGGCCTCATCCCCGAGGGTGCTGGAGTCCGGGCCCTCATCACCACCACGGGTCATCTCGACGGGGACGGCCCGGGGTGGCTGCGGTTGACGGTTGGCGCCTTCGAACGGAAGCAGTCGATCGCCCTCCTGTGCGAGGGCACCGGCGACACTCACCGCGAAGCAGCTGACCGGATCGCGGATGCGCTCGGCGACGTGCCCCTCGCCATCACCCAAGCCGCCGCGACAGTACAACAAGGTGGATACGCCCTATCCGGCTACCTTGACAGGCTAAGCAACCACCCGCTCGAGTCACGCATCAGTCGCCTCGAAGGCGACGACTACCCGGACGCCGTCGGCACCGCGCTGCTCATGGCATATGAACAGGCCTTGGAGCAGCTCAGAACCACGCGCCCTCAGCGGGAGAGGATCGCCGTGTCACTCCTCGGCGCCCTGTCCCTCCTGGCGGCTTCCGGAGTGCCGACTCACTGGCTCTTAAGGCTCGACGGCGACTCCGACGCAGTACGCGACACTCTGTCTGTTCTGAAGAGTGCTTCCGTCATCCAAGAATCCAGCGATGGCGACAGGACCTTCGTTCACTGGCTCCAGGGACACGTGTACCGGGAAGCCTACTTGAACGACCGGAAGAAGCTCGGCCAGGCGCGTACGTGCGCCACTTCAGTTCTCGGAGGGATTGACGTTGACCGCCTAGAGGATGGTGAACAGCGGCGACATGAGACCCACCATCTCATCGAGCAGCTGCTCTCGGTCACATCGCAGGACTACTCTCTTTCACTGCTTTCTGAGCCGCAGGTGTCTTCAAAGCTCGCCGAGACACTGCACGACGCGACCAGCCTTGGGATGTCGCAGCTGGCCCTTTGTCTCACTGACTCCGTGACCCAGGCCTGCGACGCCTTGGGCCCCGACCACCCCGACACCCTGGCTTCACGCAACAGTCTCGCCGGCGCCTACCGGGCAGCCGGCAGGCTCAACAAAGCCATCACCCTGTACGAGCAGGTTTTCAGCGGCCGTAGCCGCGTCTTGGGCCCCGACCACCGCAGCACCCTCACCGCGCGTGACGATCTCGCCGGCGCCTACCAGGATGCCGGCAGGCTCGACGAGGCCATCCCATTGTTCGAGCAGAACCTCGAGGACAGCACCCACATCCTGGGAACCAACCACCCCCACACCCTGGCCTCACGTAACAACCTCGCCAGCGCCTATCGTGCCGCGGGCAGACTCGACGAGGCCATCCCATTGTTCGAGCAGAACCTCGAAGACCGCACCCGCACCCTGGGACCTGCTCACCCTGTCACTCTCACCGCGCGCAACAACCTTGCCAGCGCCTATCGGGCCGCTGGAAGAATTGAGGATGCGGAGAAGCTCTTCGGGACGCCGTAAGAATTCTGCTTCGACGCCACTGACCGCCTGTACGATAGCGGCATGGCCGATCCCCTCTCCTTCGCTGTCCTGTCCATGACCACCAGCCTTGCCGGGCTGGTCATGCGCGGGGCCGCTGTGGCCGTTGATCCCTCGTGGAGCAGCGCGGCGTCACTGCCAGGCGATGCCCTCAACGCATGGCGCAGCCTAAGACATCTGCAGCAGGGGCGAGGTGGACAGGAGAATCCGCTGGAGGCATCTGTCAAGGCCCGGCTTCAGAAGCAGGTGGATGACGCCGGCGAACGGTACGAGCGGACCGGAGCCACTCGATCTGCCCTGGCCGGAGCCGTCACCGAGATGGAGGTAGCACTCAAGGAACTCAGCGGGGACGACGCCGCAGTCCTTGAAGCGGTACGGTTCCCAGACAACTTCGAGACCTACCTCCGACGGCGAACGGCCGGCCACCGCCAGAACGTCGAGGCGGCAGCTGAGTCCTTCTTCGACGACCTGACCCGCATCGTCGCCGACGAGTTCATCCGTCTCGTGCCAGGCTCACGCGGTTTCGACATCGCCGCGCTCAAGCAGCTGCTCGCAGTCCAGGATCAACTAGTTGCCGGGCAGAAGCAACTACTGGAGGGACAAGCAGAGACTCACGAACTGCTGGGGACGATGGCGACGAACATTAAGATTCATAGCGCGATCCCTCAGAGCCAACCTGCCTCACCCACGCGGATTCGCTTTGGCTACCGCCCCAAGGTCACCGCAGGCTTCGTCAAACGGGAGGGGCAGGATGAGCTCTTCGATGCCATCTTCACCCGCGCCGAGCCTCGTACAGTGCTGACGGGGATGCGAGGAAGCGGCAAGACTCAACTGGCCGCTGCGGTTGCGACCAGGTGCGAGGAGGAGGGTTGGCCCTTAGTCGCGTGGATCGATGCGGAGTCACGCGATGTGCTCATTGCAAATCTATACAATCTCGCACTGCAGACAGGTATCAACGCACCGAAAGATATTCCTCCGGAGACTATTGTTCGGCGCTTCCTGGATCAACTGCGCTCAGCAGATGCGGCGGACCGCCTTTTCGTCTTCGACAACGTGGAGAATCTCGACGACTTGAAGGATCTCACCCCCGAAGGCAACGGCATCCGGGCCACCATCACCACAACGCGCCACCTTGACTGGGAGAGTTTGGGGTGGTCACCGATGGCAGTCGGCGTCTTCGAACGGGAGCAGTCGATCGCTCTTCTCTGCCAACGCACCGGTGACGCTCATCGCGATGCAGCCGACCAGATCGCAGAGGCGCTTGGCGACCTCCCTGTCGCCGTGACCCAAGCGGCTGCAACAGCAAAGTCAGGGCGATACTCCCTATCCAACTATCTTGAGAGGCTGAGCAATCACCCGCTCGAGTCAAGTATCAGCCGCCTCGAGGGTGATGACTACCCGGACGCCACCGGTATCGCCCTATTCATGGCGTACGAGCAGGCCTTGGAGCAGCTCAGAACCAAACACCCTCAGCAGGAGAGGATTGTCACATCACTCCTTGACATACTGTCTCTCCTCGCTGCCTCCGGAGTGCCGACTCACTGGCTTCTGGCGCTCGAAGATGACTCCGACGCGGTACGAGACAGCCTGTCTTTCCTGAAGAGATCATCCATTCTCCAAGAATCCACCAACGGCGACAAGGCCATCATTCACCGCCTTCAAGGACAAGTTTACCGCGAAACCTACCTGAGCGAACAAGGGAAATTTAACAAAGCATGCACATGCGCAACAACCATCCTCGACAAGATTAACATAGGCCAACTAGCTAATTTTGAACAGCAGCGACAGGAAACACGAAATCTCGTTGAACAAATAGGTGCGGTCACATCTCAAGACCACTCTCGCCCATTATTTTCCGATCCAGATTTTGGCGCATTACTCGCAACGACGATACGGAACGCAACCGACCTTGGGATGCCACAACTGGCACTTACCCTCACTGATTCTGTTACGCGGGCGGGCGACACCCTTGGCCCCGATCACCCCGACACCCTGACCTCACGCAACAACCTCGCCAGTGCCTACCGGGATGCCGGCAGGCTCCACGAGGCCATCGAACTGTTCGAGCAGAACCTCGAGGACCGCACCCGCATCCTGGGACCCCACCACCCCCACACCCTCACCTCACGCAACAACCTCGCCGGCGCCTACCGGGAGGCGGGCAGGCTCCACGAGGCCATCGCCCTGTACGAGCAGACCCTCGACGACCGCACCCGCATCCTGGGACCCCACCACCCTGACACCCTCATCTCACGCAACAACCTCGCCAACGCCTACCAGGCCGCCGGCAGACTCGACGAGGCCATCGAACTGTTCGAGCAGAACCTCGAGGACCGCACCCGCATCCTGGGACCCCACCACCCCCACACCCTCACCTCACGCAACAACCTCGCCGGCGCCTACCGGGAGGCGGGCAGGCTCCACGAGGCCATCGCCCTGTACGAGCAGACCCTCGAGGACCACACCCGCATCCTGGGACCCCACCACCCCCACACCCTCACCTCACGCAACAACCTCGCCGGCGCCTACCGGGAGGCGGGCAGGCTCCACGAGGCCATCGCCCTGTACGAGCAGACCCTCGAGGACCACACCCGCATCCTGGGACCCCACCACCCCCACACCCTCACCTCACGCAACAACCTCGCCGGCGCCTACCGGGAGGCGGGCAGGCTCCACGAGGCCATCGCCCTGTACGAGCAGACCCTCGACGACCGCACCCGCATCCTGGGACCCCACCACCCTGACACCCTCATCTCACGCAACAACCTCGCCAACGCTTACCGAGACACGGGCAGGCTCGACGAGGCCATCACCCTGTACGAGAGGAATTTCGAAGACTGCATCCGCATCCTGGGACCCAACCACCCCCACACCCTCATCACACGCAACAACCTTGCCGGCGCCTATCGCGCCGCAGGAAGATTCGAGGATGCGGAGAAACTCTTCGAGACGCCGTCGGGCTCAGAGGACGAGCAGGGCGGCACCGATACCTCGGACCAGGAAACCGGCGACTGACCGCCACAAGGCGCCGTCATTGATGTCGGTGGGCTGTGAGACAGTGTCCGCATGCGGATCCTCCACACCTCCGACTGGCACCTGGGGCGCACCTTTCACGGGCGCGTGCTCGATGACGCGCACGCCGCCTTCGCCGACCACCTCGTCGAGCTCGTCACCGCCGAGTCAGTCGACGCCATCCTCGTCGCCGGGGACGTCTACGACCGCGCCATCCCACCCAATGACGCCGTCGCCCTCCTCGATGAGACGCTGCGCCGCCTGACCGAGCGCACCCGGGTGGTCCTGACCCCCGGCAACCACGACTCCGCCCGCCGCCTCGGCTTCGCCGCCGACCTCATGCGCGAGGGCCTCATCATCCGGGCCCGCACGAGCGGGCTGGACCGCGGCATCGTCCTGCCGGACGCCGATGGTCACGATGCCCTCATCGTCCACGCCCTTCCCTACCTCGATCCCGACGCCGCCCGCGAATCCCTGCCCCCCTTGCTCGCCGAGCGCCTCGGGGAGCGGGTCGGGAAGGAGGACACTGGCGAGCCCGGCGCCGAAGCCCGTGAGGGCGCCGCCCCAGCCGTCGATGACGAGGGCGTCCCGGGCGAGGCGCCCGGCGATACCCCGCCCTCCGCGACCCCCGCCCGCCTGCCGCGCTCCCACGAGGCCGTCGTCTCAGCCGCCCTCAGGCTCGTGGCGCCCGACCTGGCGCGCCTGCGCGCGGGGCGCTCCTCCCGCCTGCCGAGCCTGCTCATGGCCCACGCCTTCGTCGTCGGCGGCCAGGCAAGCGAGTCCGAGCGGGATATCCGCGTGGGCGGGGTCGATTCCGTCCCAGCGGGCGTGTTCGCCAGCCTCGGCGGATCGGTGGCGGCTCCGGAGGCGGGCGGGGTCGACTACGTGGCGCTCGGCCACCTCCACCGCCCCCAGGAGCTCGCCCGCCCCGACGCTCCCGGCGGCGAGCCGGGCCCGCGCCTGGCCTACTCCGGTTCGCCGCTCGCCTTCTCCTTCGATGAGACCGGCGCCAAATCCTCGATCATCGTGAGCCTGGGAGCGCAAGGAGTGGAGTCGCTGGAGCGCGTGCCCACACCGGTCACCCACCGCGTGGCCACCGTGCGCGGCACCATGGACGAGCTCCTCTCCCCCGCCCATGACGACGCCGCAGGCGCGTGGGTGCGCGCCATCCTCGTCGGCGAGCGACCGCCCGGCGCCCTCGCCAGGCTCAAGGAGCGCTTCCCCGACCTCCTCGCCTTCAGCCACGAGGCGCCCGAGCGCGCGAGGAGGGAGCGGATCGCCGTCACCTCCGCGGTCGACCCGATGACCGTGGCCGAGGGCTTCCTCGCCGACGTCACCGGCACCAGCCCCAGCCCCGACGACCTCGCCGTCATGCGCGGAGCCTACGAGGCCGCCCTCAAGACCGGGAGGAGCGCGCGATGAGGATCCACTCGCTCGCCATGACCGCGATCGGCCCCTACCCGCGCACCGAGCGGATCGATTTCGACGCCTTCGGCGACTCGGGGCGCTTCCTGCTCACCGGCCCCACCGGCTCGGGCAAGACCACCATCATCGACGCCATCGTCTTCGCGCTCTACGGCGCCGTCGCCGACGCCGACGACTCCTCCAAGGACCGCATCCGCTCCACCCTGGCCAGCCCGGAGGTGGAGAGCGTCGTCGAGCTCGTCTTCTCCACGAGTGCCGGCATCTACCGGGTGCGGCGCACCCCCGCCTACGAGCGCGCCAAGAAGCGCGGCAGCGGCACCACCACCCAGGGCTCCACCGTCAAGCTCTGGCGCCTGTCGGAGGTCGGCGGCGAGGCCCTCGACGAGCCCGTCACACGCGCCGAGGACGCCGGCGCGGAGATCACCCGCGCGGTGGGGCTCAGCCGCGAGCAGTTCACCCAGACCGTCGTGCTCCCGCAGGGGAAGTTCGCCCGCTTCCTGCGCTCCACCTCGGCCGACCGCCAGGAGCTCCTGCGCGATGTCTTCGGCACCGGCCTCTACCAGCGCATCGAGGAGCAGCTGAACGTCGCCTCCGCGCAGGAGCGCAAGCGGGTCGAGGCGGCGCGCACCTCCCTGGCCTCAGCCGGGGCTAGCCTGGCCGGGCTCCCCCAGGTGGGCGCCGCCGATCTCCCCGAGGCGACCACCGCTCCCCTCGTCGCCGATGGCTCCCTGCCCGAAGCCGCCGCCATGCGCGGCGCCGCACAGGCCATCAGCGAGGCCTCTGCCGCGCTCGCCGAGGAGGCGGGGAGGCGGCGCGCGGCCGCCACCGAGACGGAGCAGCGCTCCCGCGAGGCACTGGAAGCCGCGCGCACCACCCACGAGGCGCTTGAGCGGCGCGCCGAGCTCCTCGCCGAGCAGGCCGCTGTGGAGGAGCGGACCGAGGAGGACGCTTCACGCGCCGAGCGCCTTGCCGCGGCCGAGCGCGCCGCCCGGGCGCTGCCCGCCATCGACGCCGCGGCCCGCGCCGCGCGGGCGGCCGGAGAGGCGGTGAGCGCCCTGCGCGCGCTGGTGGAGGCCCCAGCCGAGGACGGCGTCGCCGCCCATGTGGCGCAGCTGCGCGATCGTGTGACGGCTGCCGCCGCGCCCCTGCTCGCCCAGGCCGAGGCCGCTTGGCAAAGCCTGCCCGAGGCCGCGCCGGGCGGCGAGGCCGGGGGCGATGCCGCTGCCGGAGAGCCCAACGTCGGAGAGCCCACCGCTCTGGAGGAACTGGCGGACAGGCTCGCCCAGGAGGAGGGGGCGCTGTCGGCCCTCGTGAGGACCGAGGAGGGCCTGGCGGGAAAACTCGCCGAGGCGGAGGCCCTTGAGGCCGCCCTGGAGCCGATCCGCTCGCGTATCGCCGCCATCAAGGAGGAACTGACCACCGCCTTGCCCGAGCAGGAGCGCCTCCTGCGCGAGCAGCTCGAGGCCGCGCAGGAGGCATCGGCCCGCCTCGACGGCCTCGTCGCCGAGGAGAAGGCCGCCGCCGCCCGCTGCGCTGCCGCGCAGTCCGTCCCCGCCCTCGCCAAGCGCGTCGAGGAGAGGACGGCGGCGCTCACCGCCGCCACCGGGCGCGCGGGCGAGGCCGCGCGAGCAGTCGCCGCCGCCCGCGCGTCCTGGATCTCCTCGACCGCGGGCGCCCTGGCCGGCGAGCTCCACGACGGCGAGGCCTGCCCCGTCTGCGGCGCCGTCGAGCACCCCTCCCCCGCCGTCGAGAGCGACGAGCCCACCACCCGGGCCGATATCGAGGCCGCCGAGGCCGCCGCGAGGCAGGCCGAGGACGCCCTGGAGAACGCGCGCCGCGAGCACGACGCCGCCGAGCACGCCCACGCGCAGGCCCTTAAGGACGCCGAGGAGGCCACGCCCGAGGAAGCCGCCACCGCGCTTGCCGGCGCGCGGGCGGCGCTCACCAGTGCCCGCGAGCGCGCCGCCTCCCAGGCTGGCCTTCGCGAGAAACTGGAGCGGCACGGGCAGCGGGCGCAGGCGCTGCGCGAGGAGCAGTCCGGACTGCGGGCACGCCAGGTCGAGGATGCTGAGCGCGCGCGTGGCCTGCGCGAGGCCCGCGCCGCGGACCTCGCCACCTGCCGGAGCGCCCGCGGCCCCTGGGAGTCCATCACCGCGCGCCGCCAGGACCTGGGCCGCGCCGCCGCGTCGGCCCGCGCCAAGATCGGAAGA
>ERZ772918.227-NODE-227-length-44860-cov-4.17994_pt1 | contig 44860 bp, 37 predicted proteins | sample MGYA00512118_ERZ772918 | MGnify/ENA primary metagenome ERZ772918 (study PRJEB29015, sample SAMEA2737939) | human oral metagenome | biome: human oral; feature: human-associated habitat; material: dental | place: China | collected 2135 ... | reverse complement strand
CTTGACTTTATAATACTCTTGGTAAATTAAAACAATTATTTCTGGGATTGATTGTTCAAGTGTGAATTCTTTAGTATCTTTAATGTATTTACCATCTATTATCTTAAATCGAAATTTTCCATTTGGTATATAGTCATACTTCTTTATTCTTGGTTTATAAGCATATCTATTAAACTTAACACTATCATTGTACTCTGCAAGTTCTTTAGCTTCTTCTTTTGTTAATTCATGACTTACTTTGTCTGTTGATTCTATAACCTCAAAACGAACAAGATCCTTATCAATTTGAATATCCCAATTTGAAGTTACATTATCACCAATTCTTTCAATTACAGTAACTAGAGTATCTGAAAAGCGATAGAAACGTGGAAGAGAATTTAGTGAAATATTTTTTACAAATTTAGGTTCTTTTAAATCATTATATCTGTGTCTAGAATCAAAGTAAGGATAGGAAGCAGCTTTTTCCCTCTTATTCCACTCTGCGATTTTATCTCTTAGATTAGCTACAGATTTATGTAATCTCTTATTTGGAGACTGGTTTAAGTTTGAAACGGCTTCTATAATAAGCTCTATTTTATCGTCCTCTAAAAATGATAATGAACTTCTTATACTAGTTGTATCAAGTTTAACAGTATCTTTATTTTTATCTTCCGAAGTCTCCTCTTTATGTTTAGTAGGTTTTATTCTATTGTTCTTTAGACTTTTTCTATCAATATTAATTTCATTTACGTCATTTTGTGGTAATGGAACAATAAGTTCACTTAAATCTTGTCCAGTATTCTTACGATACCAATAACTGCCATTTGGAATTGGGATTTCAAATTCTTTGCATTTCTTAAGTAAGTCTGAATAACTTAAATCATATTTCAATGCAACTTGTTTTGCACTTATCTCCCAGATTTCTTCATAGAGTTTTTCTCTAGAAAAGGTCTTTATCATCTTCATTTGAGACACCTTTACCCCTATATTTTACATCAACGTTTTTATATTTACCCAGCGAAAATGCAAATTCAAAAACTTCTAATTCTTCACTTCTGCATTTTCGCTTAATATAAAAAGTAAATCTTGTTTTAATCCGTTAAATTCCTCTATAATTTTATCTAAACTAGTTTCAATATTCTCAACACGGATCTCTGATAGCTTACCGTGATTGTATGAAATCATTCTTTCAGCAATAATATGATATGACCAACTCTCAGTGAAACGTCTGTCTCTTTCTTCGTTGTGAATAGCAAAACCAATTGGAAGAAGATTATTTCTAAGACCTATAGCAACTGCCTGTGAACTTATACCTAAATAATCACCAGCAATTTTTAATGTGATTTTATTTAATTTTCTAATATCTTCGTCGGTATATTTCGGCATGTTAGTACTCCTTTGTTATAATTCAAAATGCAATAGTTTTCGAGCTGTCATAAAATGTGAATAACAATTCTCCTATGAACGATATCTATCATGTTCATCAGCTTTTAAATCGTTATAAAATTCAGTTGATGATTTAATAATCATATCAATTGTTTTCATACTTTCTACTTTCCTAATCCACTTTCAAATATATAGCGTTTTCATTATTTTCTTATCCTATTATATCATTATTAAAAATAAAAAACTGCAACTTACTAGTTGCAGTTAAACACAGATTTATTTCTGTTCCTTTTAGAAACTTATATTTACAATTTCAGGAATGGTAAAAACATCGTTTTCTTCAAAATAAGGTTTTACCATTTCTTTCCATCTAGCTTTATGAAAATTGATTGAGTTTAAAGAAGATAAGCCATAATTTCCCAATGCATAACCATCATTTACTTCAACTACAAGTGTTCTGCCATCACGAGTAACACCGATATCTAGTCCATAAGCAATTGGCGCATCTTTCCAACATGATATAGCTTCATCAATTACACTAGGATCAAATTGTGCATGATAATCACCTGTATAGGGTCGGACATCTAATACGCGACCATCTAAAACAAAACAACGCCATTCTGCTATGAATTCTACAACCTCACTAATCCATATAGGATAGTCAAAAGGTAGACCAATACCTATCAAATCACGGGTTCCGTTAACAACTCTTCCAGTAAAGACTTTTGAACCAGCTTTAGGCTTAATAAATTTTCCCCAATTATCAGGTATATTTACAATCTCTCCCAAAACACCTTCATAAATCTTTCGACCATAAAACTCTTTAAGCTCAATAGGATAGTCATAAACCGGAACGTTTAACCCCATCATTTTTAGTAATGCTCTGGTCTCCGTTATATAATCTATAACTGTATCATCGCTTGTTAACTGTTTTATTTCAGAAAAAGATTGATATAAAACAACTTCTTCTCCTTGTAAGTAGGCACCTACTTGAGCATTGTATTTATTAATTGAAACCTCACTTGGTAATTTACTTTGTCTAATATAAACAACCATTTTATTACTCCTACATCACTAGTGTTGCACCTATTTGCAAAAAAATAATAGCATTTTTGCTGTTATTTTTTTGAGTAAATAGCTCCCATAATATCATCGAAATAATCAACGGTATTTAGGAGTAATTCAATAACCTGGGACTTTGTTAATCGCATTCCTTTTCTATCTCTAGCATCTTCTACTAAATTTTCAAGTTTCTCTAGATTTTTATCATCCAAGCTAATCATTATTCTATTTTTATCGGTTGCCATTTTCTTCACCTCAAGTCAATTCTATCACAGGTGTAACACTTGTGTCAACTAAGTTTTTATAATATATTATTTAAAAAATCGGAATTTTTTATATTTGGTAACAAAATATCCCAACGGTATTAGAGGATTGAAATATTCTCTTTCTAATCCTATAGATATGCCTATTCTGTTCGAGTTTCAGCTAAATATATTCCCCATTCAGCTAATTCTGTAGGCAAATCATAAACAGTTTTTCCATTACTTTTATAGATTTCAGAGATTCCTGGTGAGGTCTTAGAAAAAGTTTTCCAAGCTGTCACTAGTTCTTCTACAAATTGAATATTATGAGGTTCAAAAAAGTCATTAAATTTCGATAGTTCTTTACTATAAATTGTCACAACATTATAGCTATCAAGCATGATCTCATCATGACTTTTATGCCCACCAAATCCAAACTGACTAAGTCCATCATTAATAAGCAAATCACCGTATCTAATCAACAGTGCTAGGCATTCCTCTCTTGAACAACCATCAATATAATAAACATCCTTATGGGATTCCTTGATAATATTCTTTGCTATCACTTTTTCTCTATCAATACTGACAGGCAATTCCAAAATAAAAAACAAGGGCTCGTCATGAATCACAATAAAGTGTTGAAAAACCTCTAATATTTTTTCTGCGTGTACATTCGCCATCAAATGATGTTCAGTTAACTTTGTAAATGACTCAAACAGGTTTTCTACCAAGCTAACTTGGTGACCTTTTACTAAATTCAACATTACGCGTCCTCCAGAGAATTTAAATATTATACACATTTATAATTTCATTATACCATTAAAACCTGAAAAAGACTGCAACTTCCCAGTCACAGTCTCTTATAAATCTACCTCAGTTCCTTCAAGGAAAGTTACTACAATTTGTCCAGCTTCTGAAATACTGATGTGGTCGAGAACTTGATTCATGATAACTCCATCACATTTATCTAAATCTAGTATCTGATACATCTGCTTGGCATAGTGCTTATGGAGAAGATTTGCTCCTTGCTCAAGCTTTTGCCACTTAGCTACAACATCAGATCTATGTTCTTGTAGCAGTCCAACTGCTTTCATAAAGGCTTTCTCAAGCATTTCTTCATCTATATGATTGTTTAAACATCCAATCTGGCCTTTGATCCTATATCGATTGTTACACTGCCAAACCTTCCGTTTACCTCGACTTGTAGTCCAATTTTTTCTACCAAATGCTGAACCACATTCGGCGCAAAATACTTTTGTTGTAAAGGGATTGTTTTCTTTCTGCATGATATAAAATTGGAGCTTATGTTGTTCTCTAAATTTCTTTCTTCTTGCCATTTCTAACTGAACAATCTCCCACTTCTCTCTATACTAGTATATAAACTAATAAAAGGATGACTATATAGCCATCCTGACAATTTTTATAATTGTATCAAGCTTTACCCAAAAATACTGTATTAATCTATCATTCTCACATTAAACACATCAAAAGTTCAGTCTGCGAAAGCATCACATCCCTTATATCAGGACTAATACACTCACTTTTTAACACATTTAAAGAAGCATCTGTCAAAATATAATCACAATCTATATAACACTACAAAAGAGTATTCCACTATTTGCAATACTCTTTTGTAGTGTCTCGCTAGCTTTGCATAAATGCTACCGAAGCTCCTCACCGCTGCGACGAGACACATTAGAAATTCTGAACCCTGCGAAATTATTGTTACCATAATCTTGCCCTCCATTACATCCAATACATTTAATAAGCAATCACTTACTAAGTGTATAAGTATTTCTACAACCATTTGTGTGACCAACGAAAATAAGGTAGAGGAGTCTGATACATCGGTTAGCAGCAAATGATGAGGAGGGGAGTCGAACCCCTATCCCCGATAACAGAAGATTCAATATTTCAATCTTATTCTATCATGAAATTTTTAAATAAACAATCATAATTTTACTCTTAATGTTCTCAAAAATTAAATCTCAAGCTATGTTAAGAAATTCATCAACAACATCTACAAATTTCCCCAAGACAAAATCTTACCTAAGTTTCATATATAAGAGGTGACACATTCATTCCCATAAAGCCATGCTCATTGGTAATAAATGTATTCCCTAAGTGTAAATGGAAATAAAAACTCAGTAACAGCACCTATCGGACCAATACACTTAACTTCTGCTCTCAGTCTGATACTTCCTCACATATCACAAAAAACCGGGTATCACAAAAATTTTTGCAACACCCGGAAGTCCCATAATATTAACGATATTTGTTGTACGTTATTTATCGCCAACATATCTACTCCACTTAAATTTTTAAGGAGGATGGTCTCCATAACAATAATTCAATGAATATTTTCAATACACTCTATGCAAGACCAATCCATCCATACCCTTGTACTGCCATGTCGACAAAATGATTGATGAGTAAGGATACCTTAGAATCAAATGCTGCTTTGTCATAACTCTCAGGAAGATCCTGATTTAATGATAATTCAACTTCATATTTAAGTTTGGCACGCGGCTGTTCGTCTTTGTACCAATCTACAACAAGAAGATTACTACGATTATCCATCAATTTCTTAAACAGATTTTTTGCAGAGAGTTTTACTTTTTGTTCCTCAACCTGTGTCAATTTCTTTCCAGCAACCAATAAATCGTAAATTTCCAATTCTTCTTCAGCAAGACCTTCTGTATTGGCACGATTGTCCTCTTGACGAAGTTCTTCAAGGAGTTTCACAAGTTGCTCGTAATAATCTTCATTTTCAGTACCGCCTGCATTATAGGAATCAATAATGCGTTTGAATCGTTCAGAGAATTTCGTTCTAGTGCAATTTCTCTTTAGCATTTGTTCTAGAGCTTGCTCTATATATTCCTTCAAGTCATCAATTTCAATAGCTTTATACTCAGCCAATTTTATTTCTTGTCTTAACTGTTCAATATCTACTTTAGATAAATCTATGGCCTTTGTCCCTTTAATCATGTACTGAGCTTCTTTATCCTGAACATAATTAATGAAATCCTGGCTTGCGATTACACTACCGTCCAGAATTTGATTCATTTTCTGTCTGGCACGATTTACTTTTTCATCATCAATAGTATGATAAAACAATCCGTGTAAATAAACGAGTGGTGCAAATTTATCATTAGTCCAATTTCTTTCAAAGATTTCTGGTTTTGATGCTTCGTAGAGATTCGTTAAGGTGTTCAGTATAACCTTGAATTTCTCTTTAGCATCATCTTTAGCGATAATAGCGTCATATGCTCTTCTTAAAGCATCCAGCTTATCAAGGGTATTGGAATCTGCAATGATTTTCTCTAGTGAAACACCTAAAGAAAGCAAGAAAGAATCTGCCTCATGAATTGTACCATCAATGTATCCGATTAGCTGATCTATATCTTTTGCAGGAAATTCTGTTCCGTCATTACCCGTGGCATATTCTGTTAACGCTTTCTTCATATATTTAAAAACATTCACATAATCAACGATAATTCCAGCAGGTTTTCCTGGATAAACTCTGTTAGCACGAGCTATTGCTTGCATCAACGTGTGCCCCTTCATAGGCTTGTCAAGATAGAGCGTAGAAAGGTTTTTCACATCAAATCCTGTTAGCCACATGGCACACACAAACACTAATTGCAGAGGATCATCTGGACTCTTGAATCTATCCTCGATATCTCTCCCATCAGGTGTGATTTCTTTCATCTTTGCACGATGCTCCGATATTTTCAATCCTTGTTTAGCAAACTTGGCAACTTCATCATTCTCTTCAGAAATAACGACTGCCATTTCCACCTTATTCATATAAGTAAGAATTTGCGTAAGCCGATCTCGTTCTTCCTTTGTAGTGGCAGAATTTCGTTGTTTCGTAAACTTCTGCTTTTCAATGGACCAGTAATGCTGCACTTTGTCATACATTTTGACAGCTGTGTATTTGTCAACTGACACAACCAGTCCTTTTCCAAGAAATCCTCGTCTTGGAAAGTGGTATGCAATATCCTGCGCAACCTTATCCAGTCTATCATCACGTTTAATAACTTCTAAAATACGAGAGGATGCATTTTCTAACAGACGGATTTCGTCGTCGTTAAGATTTTCTTCTTCGATAATATCTATAACATCATCATCAAGGAAATTATTTTCAAGACCTACTTCCGGAACTCGTCTGGAATAGAACAATGGTACAGTAGAACCATCCTCGACAGATTGTGCAAAGTTATACTCTGAAACATACTCACCAAACCATTGATTTGTAAGACGCTTAGCCCCGAGAAGTGGCGTTCCTGTAAACGCAACAAAATTAGCATTAGGAAGTGCTGTTCTCATGTTTTCTGCTAAATCTTTGTACTGTGTTCTATGTGCCTCGTCAACAAGTACAATGATATCATCACGTTTAGAAAGAACAGGATACTTCTTCGTCTTGTCGTATCTGAACTTATGAATCAGTGTGAAGATAAATGTCTTGTTAGTAGTCAGGAATTCTCTTAGTTGCTTGCTGTTTTTTGGTTGACACTCTTCTTTAGAACCAATAACCTCTGTGCGTACAAAATTCTTATGAATCTGCGTATCCAAATCTTCACGGTCTGTGATAATAAGGAATGAAAAATTACCAGCCGCTTTGCGTTTAACCTTACGGGCAAACATAACCATAGAGTAGGACTTACCCGAACCTTGTGTATGCCAGAAGACACCCAGTTTACCATTCAGTTCTTTTCTGTTTTTTACTGATTCCATCAGATTATTTACACCTAAATACTGATGGTTTTTAGCGATAATTTTTATTTGTTGATTCTCAAAGAGAATAAAATTTTCGATATAATCAATCAATTTATCCTTGTTTAATAAACCATCAACAAAATATCTTACAGAACTGTCTTTTACATTTTCTGCCGAAAGAATTGCTTCTCGATCCAGTACTTCTTTTTCACTATCAACTTTAAGCCATTCAAAAAAATAGTCATAGGTCGCATTGAAGGCGCCAAGTTTTGTTTCTAATCCATTTGAAAGAACACAAATTTGATTGAATGCAAATAGATTTGAAACATCTCGTAAATAATCCTTTAAATTCTTATTATAGGCTTCTTCAATTTTAACGATACTATTCTTCAGTTCAATGAACACAATCGGCATTCCATTGATGAAGATAAGGATATCCGGTCTGCGATAATAAACCTTACCTTGGATCCACATCTGAGAAACTGCTGTGAAAGTGTTGTTCTCCGGATGCTCGAAATCGATAAGCTTAACAAAATCAAAGTCTTCTTTGTTGTCTTTGCGAACTGTGATTTTTATATTATTGCGGATTTGTCTATATATTTTATAGTTAGTATCAACAATATCCTTACCTGTGTAATCCTGCCTTAAGTTTTTTACTATCTCCTTTATTTTATCTTCAGAGATAGTAGGATTGATACGCTTGAGAGAAGAAAGCATAACATCAGGAAGAACACATTCTTTCTTTGAAGCTCTTCCTGTACCATCATTCAAATCATCTCGCTTACTCGGATCAGCATCACAAATGAGGATATCATAGTTAAATGGTTCCATTTTTAATTTTGCAAGTATAGCCTGTTCTATATCATCTTCAGATATAAAGTTACGCATAGGAACACCTCCTTACACTTCAAGTTTTCCACTCATTAGGCGCGGTAAAAGCATATCTCTTTGTTTTGTAAGTGATTGATTGCGCTGATTAAGTATTTTGATTTCATCATAATACGGCTTAACAAAATCATTATATTTATAAATCAATTCTTCAGTTGGAATTAAAACACAGAGCTTATTGATGTTTTTAGGATAAACATGGGGTTGTGCAGCTCCGCATTGCAAATTAATAATAACTGGTTGTAAAAATTTAAGCGTATTATATACAAACCAAATTATTGCATCGTCCTGATAGTAGGAACAATCTGCAGCCCAAATATCCTGCAAATGATATTGAAGATATCCTGAATTAGCACCCGAGGCACTGATTGTAAGGCTTTCACCAAATACATTCGCTTCGTTATGATATCCAGAAGGTTGTAACCCTGCTGAAATTACAGGAATATCACCTTCAACCATCTTCGCTGCAGTAATATTTTTTCCTCTTAAAAAGCTTCCAATATTTTTAAATTCATCATATTTGAAGATAGTAGCTGTAAAGTGTTTTTTATCTTCTGTGACAACTTGCCAGCCTCTAGGTTTCTTTTCCTCAAATTCCACATCCTCATATCCTGGAAAGCGAAATCTTACAAACCATTCCTTATAAAGATTCTCTGCCATTTGCTCCAACAACTTGATACGCTTGTTGTTGTTTTCTATAAGTTCATCAAAAGGTAAAAGAACAGAAACAATTTTATTTTGCCTATCCAGTGAGTAGTCTGGTATGGTAAATCTCAACAACCCTTCAATTCTAAGATTAGGTTGAGTAGCAACGCAAGATATATTGTCTATATACTGTAAAAAGCTATCTGTTTGAAAAATATAATGTATAAATCTTGGGTTAACACTTTTTTCAAGCTTTAGTCTTATTGTTCCATTGTTATAAACTGAATTAATATCGGATGTAATTATTTTTGATACACCAACAGTTGCACCTGTTCTTGCAATTAACAAATCATTTTTTTTGAGCAAAAATTTTTTTCTGTCTTTTTCGCTTGTTTCAGTGAATCCCCACTCATCATATTGTTTCTCTTGTGAGATATCCTGAATACGTATGCATTTTAGCCCGGTATCATATTCAACTATCGGGGCTCGTTTTATTGCATCTAATCCAGTATTAGCACTTATTGTTTTCTCTTTTAACCTCATGTTGTTCACCCTAATAATCCTTTCAGATTATTTATAATGAGTTCTTCAAGTTTCTTTGCCTCAGCACTTAATGAAGTGAACTCGGCATTCAAGAATAACATTTCTTCCTTAAACTCTTCCTCAGTTAAGTAATCATCTTCAATAACCACACCTACATAACGTCCTGCATTGAGAGAATAGTCTTGATCAATGATTCCGTCTTCACCATCCAGCAGTGCCACCTTACAAAGACCAATAACATCTGCATATACACCATCTGGAAATCTTTCTGTTAACCAATCGATCTGTGATTGCCAGTAATCTTTAGTTAGAACTTCTTTATCATCAGAAGATTCTGGAGCATTTGCAAGTTCTGTTTGATATTCATCAAGCAAGTCAATAAGAGCTTGTGTATCACCATGATATAGTTTGGTGATTACTCCAAGGTTCTTAATCTGCTGATCTGAGAACTTTCTATGAGCACGGTCAATCTGAGTAAATACATTTCTAGCATCGATAAATAAGATTTCATTTTTCTTATCAGTATTCGGCTTCTGCTTATCAAAAAACCAGAGAGTTGCAGGAAGTGTAACAGATGAAAACATATTAGAAGGAAGAGTCACCATCTGTGAAATGATACCTTCTTCGATCATTTTCTTTCTAATTTCATATTCTGAACCGGAAGCGTCCGAAGCAGAATTTGCCATAACAAGCCCTGCCTTACCATGCGTGTTTAGCGCAGTGGCAAAGTAGCCAAGCCACAAGTAGTTAGCGTTTGGTACTGTTTCTTTTTTATCAGATTTTTTCTTAGTTGATTTACTTTTATTTCTTGGTACACCATAAGTATTGAAGCGGATATCGTCAGATACTTTCTCAACCACAACCTCATCAACATTAAACGGAGGATTTGCCATTACATAGTCAAACTGCCCAAATGCATTATATGGATCTGAATAGAATGAGTTAGCTTGTGTAATGTCACCACGAATATTATTAAGAAGAAGATTCATCATTGCCAGTTTTACTGTATCAGGTTCCTTTTCAACACCATAGCAACGGAACTTCATCTGTTCACTCTCACTAGCATTGTGATTATGCATATACCTTGCAGCCTGAACAAACATCCCTCCTGAACCACATGCTGGATCTAGGAACTTCTTTTCACCGGGCTGAGGATCTAATACTTCAACCATATATCTTACAACTGTTGCAGGTGTATAGAATGTCCCACCATCCTTACCTTCCGCAAGTGCGAATTTTCCTAAGAAGTATTCATAAATTTCACCAAAGATGTCAATAGTACTATTCTCAGGAATATCCTTGAAAATACGCACAATGTTAGAAAGAAGCTCTGGTTCCTCTTCTGGAACAAGCTGTGCGTATACTTCTTTAGGAAGAACTCCTTCCATTCTAGGATTTTCATCTTCAATAGCTTCCATAGCTTCCTTTACGATGATAGCTTTGTTTGCATCGTCCGGTGCGTCATTAATAAAATCGTAATAAGCACATTCTGGAAGATAGAAACCGCACTTTTCTAAAGAAATTTCTTTCACGGATTTTTCCATACGACTACCTTTAAGTCGATTATATTCATCTTCAATTTCATCCTTATGTTGTTTATATAAAATATCTGCATATCTAAGGAAGATAAGTCCTAGAATAGGCTGACCATATTTATTTGCAGCTAAATGCGCACTTGCACGAAGAACATCGGCAGAATGCCATAGTTTATCTTTTAATTCTTTCAGTTCTGTATCTTTCATTTTCTATTTTTCCTCCTTCATAAATTCAAGTACATCGTTAGGATAGGAGTACAGTTCAGCACTAAGCAGATACTCTCTAATTTATCTAAAGCTATGTATTTTCCTGTACGTATTTTCGTACTAATATTCGCCAAAATATTAGCTTCTCTTAGCAAATCCTGATTAGAGATTTCTTTTTCTATCATCATATGTAGCTGTTTTTTGTAACTTACAGTCATCATAATCTCTCCGTCAACGTTTTAATAAATTATATCACATTTCTGTGAATACGCATACAGCTGTATATCCTTTAAATCAGATCTACCCTAAGAAAAAAGGCATAACCCCGAGAATACACTCTAGACTATGCCATCTTTTTTATAATTACTGTTTCTCTAAGAAGCTTACCGCCTCAACATGACGAATTCTTGGAACTCAAAAGGTTTGGGGAGTTCAAAGCTCCAGTGGAGCTTTGAATCCTCTCGCCCTAAAATGAAAAAGCGAGAGGATTAACTACGTTTCACTAACAACCTCACACACTCAGCGGTTCGGACTTACCGTATCATTTCGTCGATTCCCCTCCTCATTCTACGAGTACTATCCCATGGGCGGGAGCATCTACTTCTACTTTGCTGATGCCTCCGCTCGTACAAGCAGTGACACTGCCTCAACATGATGCGTTTGTGGGACTCAAAAGGTTTGGGTGAACCTTTTGAGGTTTAACTGCGTTTCACTAACAAACTCACACACTCGACGTGATGCGTCTGTGGGAATAAATCCACCGGTTGTACTTTCTTCAATTCGTATCCCAACTCTTGGTAGAGTTTGATATCACGCGCCATAGTTGCGACATTACATGAAATATAAGCGATGCGGTCTGCTCCTGTTTGGGCGCTTGCTTTGATAAAGCTTTCGGTCAAGCCTTTGCGTGGAGGATCAACCAAGATAACACTTGGTTGAATACCTTCCTTGAGCCAGTTCTTCATGGCATTTTCAGCAGTGTCACAGACATAGTGGGCATTAGTGATATTATTCAAGGTAGCATTCTTCTTGCTATTCTCTACTGCTTCTGGAATCACTTCAACACCGTAGACTTCTTTGACATGCTTCGCAACGGACAATCCAATCGTTCCAATCCCTGAGTAGGCATCGATCACCACATCATCTGCTTTTAATCCTGCAAAATCAATAGCTGTCTGATAAAGCTTCTCTGCCATTTCAGTATTGACCTGGTAAAAGGCTGGGCCAGCGATTTGGTAGTTATTTCCCAACATCTGATCCGTAATATAGTCTTGACCATAAAGGGTGCGCCACTCCTTGCCGAAAATCGCATTGGTATTTCGGTCGTTGATATTTTGCATGACAGACACAATCTCTGGGAACTGCTTGATAACTTGTTCAATCAATTGGTCCACTCGGAAAATTTTAGGACGAGTTGTTACCAAAATAACCATGATTTGTCCTGAATAGTGCCCACGTCGCACCACAAGGTTCCGAATCAAGCCAGACTGTTCCTTTTCGTCATAAGGTTTTAAATCAAAACGACGAAGCAAATCGCGTAGAATTACTACGACTTGGTCAATAACAGGATCCTGGATGAAGAAATCTTCAAGAGGCATAAGGTCATGCGAATTTTTACGGAAAAAGCCAGTTTCCAAGACACCATTCACTCGACGAACGGGCACCTGGGCCTTATTTCGATACTTGACTGGATTTTCCATACCAAGCGTTTCAGCAACCTCTACATCTGTAATACCAGCAATCTTGTAGAGGCTGTCTTTGACTTGCTTGCTTTTAAACTTGAGCTGCTCTGGATAGGCAAGATGCCCCAAATCAGCGATACCTGAGCGTAGATAAGCTAGGTCAAGGTCTTGGTTACGGTGTGGAGAGTAAGTAAGGTATTCTTCAACTTTCCCGTAGCCAATCTTTTTATTGACTTTAAGGACTCGCATGAGGATTTTCTCAGTTGGTAGAGCATTTTCTACAAAGAAAACCAAACCATCTACCTTAGTAACTCCTGCACCTTCATGGGTCAAATCAACAATTTCAACTTCTACAATATCATTTTTATTTAACATATTTTTCACTTTCTATCGGCCGACAAAAAAAGACGGCAACATTTCTGTTACCATCTATTATATCATGAAATGACCTAAGCACCAAAACTCTTGAAGAAGTTGACAATGGCCTGCCAAAGGGAACTCAAAAAGTTGCCCCCGTCTTCTAGTGCTTTATTGGCATCAAAGTTGAGGTTAATATTTTTGAAGCTATCTCCAGCTTGGGAGACAATGCTTTGCTTGAGATCATTTAGGGTTTTAGTGAAATCAGCATTGTTCAAAATATCACTCTTAGAGAGGTTGAGTGCAAAATTGATGATGATATTGACCTGGTTTCCTGTTATAACCTGATCGAGTTTGTAGTTTTTTAGCGTGTCTTCAACGATTTTGCGGACATCTTCTTCTGTCAGATTACCTTTGGCTTCTTTTGCTTTTGCGATTCCTGCCTTGATATCTGCCAAAGCTACATTGAGTTTATTGGCATCGTAGCCTGACTTGTCCTTGTTTTCAGCATTAATATCGGACAAGGCTTTTAGTTCCTCTTGAGCCAAGTCTTTATTGGCTTGCGGTACTTTAGCACCATTAGCCTCTAACGAATAGTAAATCCCTGCTAGGGCACTCTCTCCTGTAACTGGAATAGGAGCTGCAACTATGATTTTGGCATGCTCTACTCCCAAGGTCACCGCTGCATTACGGTACATATCTTGCGTTACCTTGGTGATATTTTCAGGCGTTTCAATCTTAACCTCTAGAGGTGATTTATCACCCAGCTTTTGAATCTTAGCAGACGAATAGAGTTGTAGACTAGCATCATTAGCCACATTCATAATTTTCGAATAGATATCAGGTGTCATAGTTTTGATATCTTTGGTGTCTTTTGATGCATTATAGCCAAGTTTGCTAAGTGTTTGATTTTTCTGGTCTTCAGTTAGTGAAGAGCCAAGAACATATTCAGGTTGTACATAGGTTTCATCGATTACTTTTTGAACATCTGTTGCTGCGTGGACGCTCGTCATAGCTGTTGCTGCCCACAAAACTGCAGCACTTGTTAGAAAGAATTTCTTTCTCATGGGATATTCCCTCCTTTACCTTTCTAGGGTAATAAAACAATCTTAAAGAAAGCTTATAGTGAAAAACACCTGGTAAAACCAGATGTTTAGAAGAAATTAAAGAATTTCATGATATACAGGTTAAAGCGTACCTGTCTGGAGTAGTAATAGTTTCCTCCATTTTCATAGAGTTCTGCACCATGAAAGATAGAAATTGGGTTGATGTAGGTGTAGGTCTTCCCCGTGGTATTCCCAAGGATTGGAGCGACTGTTTCTCGGGAATAACGCTTGGCTAGAGCTAGTGTATTTTCCTTACCATTCTGAGCGATAAAGTCTATATAGGCAGGTCCAAAATTATAGGCTTGAACGGCGGTCCAGACATCTACTCCTTTGCTCTGTGCTAAATAATTCAAAGTAAATAATGTTTGAATCCCTTGGCGAATACTAGAGGCGTTGTCATTGATGGTATTGGTAGCGCCACTAGCAGACTCACTAGACTGCATGACATCCCGCTCTTTTCCTTTCGTTTCGGTATAAATCATAGCGAGAACTAACTCTTCATTGGCTGGAGTATCTCTTTCACTGAGGATTTCCCGAACCATAGGTTGATAGGTCATTACTTGCTTTACATCCTGACGAATGTGATAGGCTTTGTATCCAGCAAAAAGGAGGACTGCTAGCACTAGCATTCTTCTTATAAATTTAAACATTATTTACTTTGAATATCCTCGATATTTTTAATTAAGATAGAATAGGTTCCATTGTCATTTTGGATAAACTCAACAGACTCCGCATCCTGGTAAACATTATTTGGAACGATGAGTTCGATTCCATTTGACAAGGAAAGTTTTTGATTTTCAAATTTCTTGAGCTGACGACTGGCATCAATTTCATCGAACTGGACTGGTTCTGGTACGGCTTCCTTGACTTGGTCGATAAAGCTCAAACGAGCTGTTAGATTGTTATCAAAAAGGTCATTCGCCAATTTTTCAGGAGACAATTCATTGCTTTCTTCTAAATTATTGAAAATCGCTGATTTGACCTTGGATTGAAATTGAAAATCATCTGTGTTAAAAGATTCAGCAATTCGCTGGGCCGTTTTTTCCAGTTCTTTGATGGATTTCTTGGGGGAAATTTTAGGGGCAACAGCTAGCAGATTTTCTGAAAAGTAGTTCAAAAAAGTCCCATTGTACTTGATTCGTTTTTCGATGAGATGGTACTTGCGACTTTGAAGATTGACCACCAAGGCCTCATCAGCCCCCGTTCCAAAACCAGGCAAGTTATTCTGAGTTAGCTTGATTGGATTATCAACTTCTCCACCGAGGTGGGTCAAGGTCTCACGTAGAGCAATTCGCAAGAAAGCAAAATGCTCAACGCCTTCTTTAGAAAACTGAACAAAAACCAAGTCATTGGTCTTGAGGTTTTCAGAAATGCTAAACTCCTCTTTCCAGAGATTAGCCAGTGTTACTGATGTCTCCAACAAATCATCTGTGATGTGATTGAAGAAGGGATTTTCTTCTTCGAAAATCCCAGTCTTGGCTTCATCTGAATACACACGTTCGATTTTTTTACGTAGGTATTCCTCGATTTTTGGAGTGATATTGAGAAACTTATCCGCTAGAAACAGCTCGGTATCGTCTGGGCTGAACTGATGGATAATAGCTTTCTTAATATAAATATCCATAAAAGTATTAGTCCTCGTATAGTGGGAAGGCATCTGTCAATGATTTGACTTCACTTCTCACTTCTTCTAAGACAGCTTCATTTTCTGCATTCTTAAGGGTTTTAATGATGAGTTCAGCCACTTTTCGACTTTCTTCCTCACCAAATCCACGTGCAGTGATGGCTGCAGATCCAATACGAATCCCACTTGTTTTAAATGGTGACAAGGTTTCGTATGGAATTGAGTTTTTATTTAGGGTAATATTAACTTCATCCAGCAAGTTTTGAGCAACTTTTCCGTTTTCTACAACCTTAGTTACATCCACTAGGAAGAGATGATTTTCAGTTCCTCCAGAAATGATACGGAAATCAGGGTCTTGCAAGAAGACTTCAACCATAGCTTTGCTGTTTTTGATGACATTAGCAGCATATTCCTTAAAGGCTGGGTCCAAAACTTCTTTGAAGGAAACTGCCTTAGCAGCCACAACATGCTCCAAAGGACCACCTTGAATACCTGGGAAAATAGCTGAGTTGATTTTCTTAGCTAGGTCCTCATCATTTGTCAAAATCAAGCCACCACGTGGTCCACGAAGAGTTTTGTGGGTCGTTGTTGTGGTGATATGAGCGTATGGAACTGGGCTTGGGTGAAGACCAGCTGCCACCAAACCTGCGATATGAGCCATGTCCACCATGAGCTTAGCTCCAACAGCATCTGCGATTTCACGGAATTTAGAGAAATCAATAATATGAGAATAGGCTGAAGCACCAGCTACGATTAGTTTTGGTTTTACTTCTTGGGCTTGTTTCAAGATAGCATCAAAGTTCAAGAGTTCCGTTTCAGGATCTACACTGTAAGAAACAAAGTTGTAGGTTTGACTAGAGAAGCTAACTGGAGCGCCGTGGGTCAAGTGTCCACCTGCTGCCAAATCCATCCCCATAACAGTATCACCTGGCTCAATCAAGGCCATGTAAGCAGCACAGTTGGCTTGGCTTCCTGAGTGAGGTTGGACGTTGGCGAATTTAGCACCGAAAATTTCTTTTGCACGTTCAATAGCTAAAGTCTCTACAACGTCCACCACATCTGTACCACCATAATAACGGCGGCCTGGGTAGCCTTCGGCATATTTATTCGTCAAGATAGACCCTTGAGCTGCCATAACAGCCTTGGAAACTACGTTTTCCGAAGCAATCAACTCGATATTGTTTTGTTGGCGTTCTTCTTCTTTGGCAATAGCATTCCAGAGATCAGCATCGTATGCTTTAAAATCATCTTTGTCAAAAATCATAGGTCTTCTCCTTTATAATATGACAGGTCTTTTAGTTTAAGAAAATATACTAAAAGATGCGAATAAACCGTTTCTGCACTTTATCACAAGTATAACCAACTTTTTCGTAAAATGCATGAGCTCCCAGACGATGATCAGCAGAGTTTAAGCGGATAAACTCATAGCCACGTCTTTTGGCTTCTTCCTCCAACCCTTGCAGTAAGCTTTTACCGATACCTTGCCCTTGTACTTGAGGAGAAACTGCTAAGCCTAAGATATTAAATCCCGCTTTGGAATAGAGTGATTCGTAAACTTCAGCATGGACATATCCCAGTAAGACATGGCTGGCTGCGTCCTCATATCCAAGTAGGAAATGATGGGAATCTTGAGATAGTCTAGCCAATTGACTAGCTGTATCCTCTGGACTAAAAGAGTAGCCCAAAGCCTCTTGGTTGATCTCACATATAGCATTCACATCTGTTTCTTGCAAATCTCTTAGCATCTCATTCCTCCTCAAAAGAAATCTCTGGCAACTGTGCAAGAATATCTTCTCGCTTAATCGCCCCCTGGCGTAAGATTTTCACCTTGTCTCCAGACAAATCCAAAATAGTCGAATCCTGTCCAGTTAGAAAAGCGTCGTCTTCCAGACCCAGAACCTCTTGGTCAAAATCCTCTAGAATTTGAGCAAAGGTCACTCCACTTGCCTGACCTGAAATATTGGCAGACGGTCCAATCAAGGGCCCCGTCTCTCGAATCAAATCCAGTGTAATGGGGTGACTCGGCATCCGAAATCCCACCGTTGCAAGACCAGAATTGACCCAATAGGGAACTTGGTCATTGGCTTCGAGGATAATGGTCAAGGGACCTGGTAAAAAGGCCTCTACAAGCTTTTGTAGATAAGTTGGCTGATTCTTTGAAAAGTGCAAGATATCCTCTAGAGAAGCGACATTAAGATTGAGCGCCTTATCTCTAGGACGACGTTTGAGTTGGTAAACATGGTTGACAGCTTTTTCATCTAAGGCCTTAGCAAAGAGACCATAAACTGTCTCGGTAGGTAAAACGACTGCTCCGCCCTTTTCCAACTCTTGTCTAATCCTGTCCATCATCAACTACAACCATCCTATCTTGACCAAATTGGTCCTTGAGTGTTCGTACACGTTTTCCAGGAAGATATTTCCTAAAAAGCGCAGGAACACTTTGACCTTGCTTATATCCAATTTCAAGGTAAATCTTACCACCATCTGTGAGATAGTCTTTTGCATCTTCCGCAATTCTGCGGTAAATAGCTAGGCCATCCTCATCTGCAAAGAGAGCTAAATGAGGCTCTGAATGCAAAACATTCAAACCGACCTCTGACTCATCTTCACGAGAGATATAGGGTGGATTGGATACAATTATATCATATTTTCCAGAAATTTCTGCAAAACAATCCGATTTTTTAAAAAATATATTAAGATTTTGATTTTTTGCATTGTCCATTGCTAAGTCTAGTGCATCTTGTGAAATATCCACTGCCGTTACAGACCAATCTGGTCTGTTTTTTGCTAATACAAGGGCTATGGCACCACTTCCAGTCCCGATATCTAGAATATTAAGACTTTCCTCAGGATTTTCTGTGAGGATGAGATCCACCAACTCTTCTGTTTCTGGACGAGGAATCAAAACTCGCTCATCCACTTTTAACTGCATTCCAAAGAAATCTGCCTGTCCGATGATATACTGTGCCGGTTTGTGAGCCGCTAACTGCTGGTAAATTTCTTCTACAAATTGTTTTTCTTCTTCTGTTACCTCTTGTTGGAGGGCAAAGACGAAGTCCGTAAAAGAGAGATTTTTTAAGCTACGATAGACAAAAGAGAGGCTTTCTGCTTCCTCTCCTTGTCTTATCAACTCTTCTTCAAAATCTGAAAATAATTGAGCTAATTTCATTATTTGTTTAATTCTTCTAATTTTTGTGTTTGGTCATAAAGAACCAAGGCATCCACAACTTCATCCAATTTACCAGACAAAATGGTATCTAGTTTTTGGAGGGTCAAACCAATACGGTGGTCTGTGACACGGTTTTGTGGAAAGTTATAAGTACGGATACGTTCAGAACGGTCACCAGTACCGATTGTCGACTTACGCTCAGCGTCTTGTTCATCTTGAGCAATCTGAGCAAAATGGTCAGCAACACGCGCACGGATGATTTTCATGGCCTTCTCACGGTTCTTCTGCTGGGTACGTTCTTCCTGCATCTCAACCTTGATATTGGTTGGCAAGTGAACGATACGAACGGCAGTCGCAACCTTATTGACGTTCTGTCCACCAGCACCAGATGCGTGGTAAATGTCCACACGAAGATCTTTTGGATCAATATCGTATTCAACTTCTTCCACTTCAGGCATGACAAGCACTGTCGCTGTCGAAGTGTGTACACGTCCTTGGCTCTCTGTTACAGGGACACGTTGAACACGGTGGGCACCTGATTCGTACTTAAGCTTAGAATATACAGATTGACCAGAAACCATAGCAACCACTTCCTTGAAACCACCGACACCATTCATAGAAGCCTCCATGACTTCAAAGCGCCAGCCTTGGGCTTCCGCATACTTTTGGTACATAGTTAGCAAATCTCCAGCGAAAAGTGCTGCTTCGTCTCCACCAGCTGCTCCACGGATTTCAAGGATGATGTTCTTATCATCGTTTGGATCCTTTGGAAGGAGCAAGATTTTCAATTTTTCTTCATACTCTTCTTTTTCAGCCTTGGCATCTTTGAGCTCTTGCTTGGCCATTTCTTCCAAGTCTGCATCTCCGCCTGATTCTTTAATCATCTCTTCGGCATCAACGATGTTTTGAAGGACTTGTTTGTACTCACGGTAGGCTGTTACTGTGTCACGAGTCGAAGCTTCTTCTTTTGAAAGCTCCATGAAACGCTTGGTGTCAGACACCACATCTGGGTCACTAAGCAATTCTCCTAGTTCTTCATAACGGTCTTCTACAGCTTGTAGTTGATCATAGATGTTCATTTTTCTTCATTCTCCTTATTGATTTCAGGCGCAAAATAATGTTTTCGGCAGACTGAGATATAGGTTTCATTTCCACCGATCTGAATTTGTTCGCCATCATAGACTGGCACACCATCCTGCGTACGCAACACCATGGTCGCCTTTTTCTTACAGTACTGACAGATGGTCTTGATTTCTTCAATCTTGTCTGCTAAGAGCAAGAGGTATTTTGAACCTTCGAATAATTCATTGCGAAAATCATTCTTCAAACCAAAAGCCATGACAGGTATGTCTAACTCATCGACAACACGAGCTAGGTCGTAAACATGGTGACGCTTGAGAAACTGGGCCTCATCAACCAACACACAGTAAGGTTTTTCAGGTAAGTTTCGGATATAGCCGAAGATATCCGTCGTTTCCTCAATCGCAATGGCTGGGCGTTTCATGCCGATTCGACTCGACACATAGCCAACACCGTCACGCGTATCCAGAGCCGAAGTCATAATCACAACTCCCTTTCCTTGCTCCTCGTAGTTATAGGCCACCTTGAGAATCTCAATCGTCTTACCAGAGTTCATGGTCCCATAACGATAATACAACTGTGCCATGCTATTATTTCACGTCCATTTCTAAATTTTTGCTACATTCTAGTATATCATAATTTTCTGAAGCTTTAAACGGCAAAATGTGGTAAAATAGAAGAAATCAAAAACTAGTGGAGGAAGCTATTATGCCATTTGTACGCATCGATTTATTTGAAGGACGCACGCTCGAGCAAAAGAAAGCTCTTGCTAAGGAAGTGACGGAAGCTGTTGTTCGCAACACTGGAGCACCTCAATCAGCCGTTCATGTCATCATCAACGACATGCCAGAAGGAACTTACTTCCCACAAGGGGAAATGCGCACAAAATAAGCTAGCTTAAGCAGAATTGCTTAGGCTTTTTCAATCTCCAAGTAGCATCCATTGAAGAAATAGTTTAAATTTGTTACAATTTGAAGAGATGCTTGGATACATATCCTAAGAAAAGAAATACAAAAGGAATTAGTATGATTACACGTGAATTTGATACCATCGCTGCCATCTCTACTCCACTAGGTGAAGGGGCTATTGGTATTGTCCGTTTGAGCGGAACTGACAGTTTTGCCATTGCGCAAAAGATTTTCAAAGGCAAAGACTTAAGCAAGGTTGCTAGCCACACTCTTAACTACGGTCACATTGTTGATCCTCAAACTGGTGAGGTCATGGACGAGGTTATGGTTGGGGCTATGAAGTCTCCAAAGACCTTCACTCGTGAGGATATTATCGAGATTAACACCCACGGTGGGATTGCGGTGACTAATGAGATTCTCCAACTAGCTATCCGTGAAGGAGCTCGTTTGGCAGAACCTGGAGAATTTACCAAGCGTGCCTTCCTCAATGGTCGTGTCGACTTGACTCAGGCTGAGGCGGTGATGGACATCATCCGGGCCAAGACTGACAAGGCTATGAATATAGCAGTCAAACAACTTGATGGATCCCTATCTGACCTCATTAACAATACTCGTCAGGAAATTCTCAATACCTTGGCCCAAGTAGAGGTCAATATCGACTATCCTGAGTATGACGATGTTGAAGAAGCCACTACTGCAGTCGTTCGTGAGAAAACTATGGAGTTTGAGCAATTGCTAACCAATCTCCTTAGGACAGCTCGTCGCGGTAAGATCCTTCGTGAAGGAATTTCCACTGCCATCATCGGACGCCCCAACGTTGGGAAATCGAGCCTCCTCAACAACCTCCTGCGTGAAGAAAAGGCCATCGTTACAGACATCGCTGGAACCACCCGTGATGTCATCGAAGAGTACGTCAACATCAACGGCGTTCCTCTAAAATTGATTGATACAGCTGGTATCCGTGACACGGATGATATCGTGGAACAAATCGGTGTCGAGCGTTCGAGAAAAGCCCTTAAGGAAGCTGACTTGGTATTACTAGTGCTAAATGCTAGTGAGCCACTAACAGCACAAGACAGACAACTCTTAGAAATCAGTCAGGATACCAACCGCATTATTCTACTTAATAAAACGGATCTTCCTGAAGCGATTGAAACTTCGGAACTACCTGAAGATGTTATCCGTATTTCAGTTCTTAAAAATCAAAATATCGATAAGATCGAAGAGCGTATTAACGACCTCTTCTTTGAAAATGCTGGTTTGGTTGAGCAAGATGCCACTTACTTGTCAAATGCCCGTCACATTTCCTTGATTGAAAAAGCAGTTGAAAGCCTACAAGCAGTTAATGAGGGTCTTGAACTAGGGATGCCAGTTGATTTGCTTCAAGTTGACTTGACCCGTACTTGGGAAATTCTCGGAGAAATCACTGGAGATGCTGCTCCAGATGAACTCATTACCCAACTCTTTAGCCAATTCTGTTTAGGAAAATAAGAATAATCCATGATCGTTCGGTCATGGATTTTATTGTCTTTATTAGTAATCTGGTCTTAAGACTCCTGTTACGGTTGCCTTAGTAGCTTCATAGTCGCCATCTACGACAACCTTGATAATGCGTTTGGCATCTTCTTCTGGTGCTGGAACTAGAGGTAGACGAGTTGGTCCAGCTTCAAATCCCATATAGTTAAGGACTGCCTTAACTGGAGCAGGACTTGGATAAGAGAAGAGGGCATTGACCTTAGGAATGAATTTACGTTGAATAGCTGCCGCTTTTTTCATATCGCTTTCTGCAATAGCAGTCAACATCTCGTGCATTTCATCTCCATTTGTGTGAGATGCAACAGAAATAACCCCGTCCGCACCAAGATTCATGGCATGGAAAGCATCTCCGTCCTCACCAGTATAGACCAAGAACTCTTCTGGCTTGTGTTCAATCAAGTAAGCCATATTAGCCAGACTAGTACATTCCTTGACACCAATGATATTTGGATGGTCAGCCAAACGAAGCATGGTTTCTGGAGTCAATTCGACAACTACACGCCCTGGAATGTTATAGATAATAATTGGTAAGTCAGAAGCATCTGCAATTGCCTTAAAGTGCTGGTACATGCCTTCTTGAGAAGGTTTGTTATAGTATGGTACGATCGCAAGACCAGCAGCAAAACCACCAAATTCTGCTACTTCTTTGACAAACTCGATCGAGTCACGCGTATCATTGGTACCTACCCCCGCAATCAAAGGAACGCGTCCATTGACAATCTTTTGTACAGCCGCAAAGAGTTCCAATTCTTCATCGTGGGTCAGAGTCGGACTCTCAGCAGTCGTTCCAGCCAGAAGAATGCCGTCTGTGTGATGGGCTAATAAATGCTCAATCAAGGCTGGAATGGCATCAAAGTTGATGGAACCATCCTCATGGAAAGGGGTAATAAAGGCTGTTATGATTTTACACTCTTTTAAATCTTGATAAGACATGAGAAACACCTCTCTATTTCAAAGAAGGAGTTCATCTGAACTCCTAAACGATATGACTATTTTAATTCAAATTTCAACTCAGCTGTTGGACGAACTAATCCACGTTCGTGAAGCGTTTCTGCAATCTGAACCGAGTTCCAAGCAGCACCTTTGAGAAGGTTATCTGAAACAACCCACATGTGGATTCCTTTTTCTGCATCCAAGTCTTTACGGATACGACCAACAAAGGTATCACGTGAGCCTACAGCGTTGATGGCTTGCGGATAGATTTGATGCGCTACGTCATCCTCAAGAACAGCACCTGGGAAGGCTGCGATAGCTGCTTTCACTTCTTCGATTGGAGCAACTTCTTTTGTTTCGATATAAACTGACTCAGAATGAGCTGACAAGACTGGAATACGAACACAGGTTGCAGATACTGCGATGCTGTCATCTTCCATGATCTTCTTCGTTTCCTTGGTCATCTTCATCTCTTCGTAAGTGTAATCATTGTCAGTGAAGACATCGATTTGTGGAAGAGCGTTAAAGGCGATAGGATAGTGTTTCTTGTCACCACCTGAAGGCAAGATTTCCGCATGCAAATCACGTGGATTTACACCATCATTCAAGACTTCACGAAGTTCACGCTGTGTTTCAAGAATCGCTCCCATACCAGCACCTGAAACAGCTTGATAAGTTGAAACAATGATACGATCCAAGCCCCATTTTTGACGAACAGGTTCAAGGGCCACCATCATTTGGATAGTTGAACAGTTAGGGCAGGCAATAATCCCATTGTGAGCATCAAGTGCATGAGAGTTTACTTCTGGCACAACCAAGGGTACATCTGGGTTTTGACGGAAATAAGATGTATTATCCACTACTACCGCACCAGCTTGAACTGCGTATGGTGCATACTTAGCTGATGTCGAACCACCTGCTGAGAAAAGTGCAATATCAACACCCTCAAAAGCTGTCTCAGTCGTTTCTTCAATCGTAATATCTTGGTCTTTAAATTTCAAAGTCTTGCCTGCTGAACGTGCAGAAGCAAGTAAACGGATTTTATCAATTGGAAGTGTTGATTCTTCCAACATTTTTATCATCTGAGCTCCGACAGCACCTGTCGCGCCGACTACAGCAACTGTATATCCCATAAATAACCTCTTTCGGAATTTTCTAAAAATTTCTATAATAGATGTATTATACTACTTTTTACAGAAATTGAAAAGTATTTTTAGACTATATTTTCTGAAAACTAAAAATCCCTAGCCATTCGACTAGGGACTAAGAGGCATCTTCATGTGATGAGCAGGTTCACACAACTCATCAAGGTCCGCTCCTGCGTTATGACCTCCTTATACTCAATAGCAGTCCGAAGACTACCTATCGACTCATCGCAACTACTATTCTACTAGATAGAGTCACTTTTGTCAACAGACAAAACTCTTTGCTTCATTTATACAGGTGCATAAGAAATATCTTTGAAAATTTGGGGCAGACATAACAAAAACCCTTGTAAATCAGGGTTTTTTCGTCTCTATCATGCTAATTGCCGGGATTGAACCGGCGACCTCATCCTTACCATGGATGCGCTCTGCCAACTGAGCTAAATCAGCTTACCTAAAAAGTATACTATAGTTCTATGTTATTGTCAAGCGCTCTCTTTTAATTTTATGGAATGAAAAAAGCTAGATTTAGCAAGAATCTAGCTTATAAACTTCTTATCTCGTTAGATCGATTCGGCGTCCTAATTTTCCGATTAAAATAGCACCTACAATGAGTGATGCAAACTCACCAATTCCCGTAGAGAACCATGTGAAGAAGAATGGGGCTTCTGCAACAATATAAAGTTCTGCTGCAATGGTAATCATTGAAATGGAGAAGAGGATTGAAAAGAAGAAATGATCTTTTCGAATCAAACCATTAAATAGATAGTCTTTCTTGTACTTGCTAAAGAGCCATACACCTAGGCTTAGGAAAACTAGTGTAGAGCCCCCGCCGACAAAGACATCTATTGGACCAAAGCTAAAGAAATTTGCAATCATACAACCAATCGTCACACCGATGATGTATTTTGGATTGTAAAAGGCTAAGAAATTCATCATCTCTGAAATACGGAACTGGTAGGCGCCGTAGCTAATGGCATTCAGCGGTGGGGTGATGGTCAAAACCACATAAATAGCAGCGACAATAGCGATATCTGCCATATCACGAACAGTTAATTTTTTCATGTTTTCTCCTTTAGCGGTTTCCCGCGTAAAATATGCTTGGTGAAAGAAGTTAAGCACCAAGGGTTGAGACTATCAACCTTACCAGTATAGCACAATATATGACATTATGCTATACTAAAACCATGAAAAGAATAATAAAGTCATTCTTCGATAACGAAATCCTCTCCTACCTATTTTTCGGTGCTGCTACTACTCTGGTTTCTATCTTATCACGTTTGGTTATTTACCACATCAGCCACCAGGAAATCCTGGCAACCGTACTCGCAAATCTTATCGGGATTCTCTTTGCCTTTCTCACAAATGATACAATCGTCTTTAAACAAGAGAGAAGAAATTGGCCAACTCGCCTGGCTAAGTTTTTCTTAACTCGTCTCTCTACACTTGGACTTGACGTTCTTTTAACTTATATCTTCGTTACAACCTTTCCTGATGTTATTGGCCAGTTTGTTGAATATAATATAGATAGGGTTAATACGGTTGAAACCATCCTAGCACAAATCTTGATTATTGTGCTTAATTATATTTTCAGTAAAATCTATATTTTTAAAAGGAGCAACTGATCTCCTTAAGCATCCAGGTTGCTTTTTATCACAATTTAGGATATAATAAGTTAGAAAATTAGGAAAGGAATTTATGAAAATGTTAAAGGACCTAAAAGAATTCTTGCTTCGCGGTAATGTCGTTGACCTTGCTGTCGGTGTAATCATCGCCTCTGCTTTTGGTGCTATCGTGACTTCACTCGTTAACGATATCATCACTCCACTTATCTTGAACCCAGCTTTGAAAGCTGCGAACGTTGAACGTATCGCTGAACTTTCATGGAATGGTGTTGGTTACGGTAGCTTCTTGAGCGCTGTTATTAACTTCCTTGTTGTGGGTACAGTTCTCTTCTTTGTTATCAAAGGTATTGAAAAAGCTCAAAACCTTCGTAAAAAAGAGGAAGTGGTTGAGGAAGCACCTGTTGCTCCAACTGAACTTGAAGTTCTTCAAGAAATCAAAGCCCTTCTTGAGAAAAAATAAAACAGATAAAGGATTTAGCTTGAAGCTAAATCCTTTTTTCTTTACTCTTTTGGTAACTTACCAGCCTTTTCTAGCATCTTCTTAATCAAGTAAGGTATCTTTACATTTTCACGGCCTTTTTTCTCAATCAGTTTTTTGACAAATTCTGGCATCTGAAGGTCGTCTGTCTCTTTCATGATGTCCTTGGTAGTTGCCGAAGGAGCTAACTCATCAAAAGTTTCTTCTTCTGGGAGAAAAGCTTTAAATTCTTTGTGTTCATTGGCTCTTACAGTAGCAACTAAAGCGTCAATTAAACGGCTATCCGTATTGGGCATAGGTGGACGATGGTAGGTGACACCTATTTCTTGACACAAATCATAACATTCCACATCATTATCAAACAAGACTTCGATGTGCTCACTGATAAAGCTAATCGGGACAAAAATATAATGCTCTGGATGTTGCTTTTGTTCTCGTAAATATTCTAAGACATCTGGCTTGATCCAAGGGATTCCAATATCGCTTTCGCTCTGCCAAGTATTGGTATACTGGTCTGTCATTAGGCCGAGTTGTTCAGCAATGAGCTTGCTATTATCGAAAATCTGATCGATATAAGGATCTCCAAAGTCCAAGGCAAAAATGGGGACGCTATGAGCTGAAAAGATTACCTTGAAGGATTCTTCTCCCACATGGTTTCGTAAAATTTTTCTAATCTCATCTGTCCAGAAGTCCAGCAAAGGCTGTTGTTGATACCAGTCCTTAATAACTAAAAATCGGATCTGCTGGCTTTCCAGAAACTTTTCATACCCCATGACTGAATAAAAAGAATAATGAGGTTCCAAAATCAAGCAGATACATTCTTCAACACCATCAGTTTCCATCTGCTTGATCACGTCTGGAATAAAGGGACGAGAAAATTTGTTGGCAAAGTAGATACCGTACTCCTCCCCTAAACGTTCTTTGAGTAAATTGACCTCCTCACGTGTAATCCGCTGCAAAGGCGTCCCACCGATACGAACATAGTTGTCATAGAGAGTCTGGATTTCGTGGTCTTGGGGTCTGACTCCACGACGAATGTTTTTAAAGAATTCTGCTACTCCTTCAAAACTAATCTCCTCTGGAGATCCAAAGGTCATCATCAATATTGCTTTTTTCATGTTATCATCCTTATGATATTATTTTCACTATTCATTCTATCATGAAAGAAAAAAATAGTAAACGTTTCCTACGTCTACTATTTCTTTTGTTCTTTTGTTTTTTTATCTCGTCTTATAATTAGGATGATAAGGACAAGAAGTAAGAGGACGATAATAAGGAGTAGAAAGGCTAGGATGTAAATCCAATGGATGGGAATTCCGTGATCGAAATACCGTGTTCCTACTGCTTCCCCACTTTTATCCTGTGCTACTTTTACCGGTGCATCCGTTATTTTAGCTAAAAGGATATGTCGTCCATTAGTTATGTTAAGGAAACAGGTGCTTAATAAAACAATCTTGTCCATTGAGGTCAAGGAAACATCTCGCTTGTACTTGGCTTTACTTAGCAGATATTGATAGTAAGCCTGGTGTTCCTCATCGTTGGAACTCAAGGTTCGATAAATCTCCGTGTCATAGGCATCCACTTCTAAAATCCCAAAAATTTCAAGACCACGTTCTCGACCATTGTAGTAGATAGAACCATAGCGATGCTGGTCGAAGAATTCCTTATCAGCAAATTTCTTAATCTCACCGAACATAGCCCCTGAAGCCATAGAGTGTCCGTAGATGATGGTATTAAAATCAGTAAAGTTGGGATTAAAGCGATAGTCGAGAAAAATTGATCCCGTTATCGTATAATCGCCAAAGGCATTGCGGTCAAGGTATTTGACATTATCCTGACTTTGTAGAAGCGGATAGTCTACCTTGGTCCCCTCAAGGCTAATCCAACCGCAAACATCATGATTAAGCTGTTGCAGGGTTTCAAATCCTGTGCTCGAAGCATCCTTTTCAATAGGATTATAGTGATCATAGTCACTCGCTTCCGCTCTCTGCCAACTAAAAAGAGCTACAAAAACACAGAAGAATACCAGAAATACATTTTTAAATCGCGCTCTTTTTTGAACCGTCATCAGCACTCCTTTCTATGCGAGATTTCTTAAAAGGAAAGGAGGCGAGACAAAACCGCCTCTTTTCTATTCACCCTTAGTCAGTAAAAGGGTCTGCTTCTTGCATTTTTTTACTCTCTCTTCTACGACGTAGGATCAAGTAGAGGATAAGGAGTAAGAAAATCAAGAGCAAGAACAATACAAACAAGATAAGGTACCAAATCCATAGTGGGATTGATGAGAGGAAACGTCCAAGAGACGAGTCATCAAAGACACTATATGGAAATGGTTTTGATTTTTTTGTATGGAAAGTATTTTTAGGGACGGTGTCTGTGATCTTTGCGACCACGATATGACGACCATTGGTCACATCGAGAAAACAGGTGCTGAGTAGGATAATACGATCACTCGGTGAGAGTGAGATATCCCGCTTGTGCATGGCGACTGAGAGCAGGTGATCTAGATAGGCCTGCTGACGGTCCTCACCCTGTATTCCTGGATCATAGATGTTAAAGTCATAAGCATCGACCTCCAACATCTCAAAGATTTCGAGCCCTTTTTCCACACCATTGTAGTATATACTACCGTAACGATGCTGGTCAAAAAATTCCTGATCAGCAAACTTAGCCACATCACCAAACATGACCCCGTTTTCTACGTGGTGCCCGTAGATAATGGTATTAAAGTCTTCGAACTTGGGATTATTTCGTGCATCGAGAAAGATAGCGCCTGTCGCTGCAAACTCACCTTTGGAGTCCTTGTTGAGATACTTTTCATTGTCCTTGGCTTGGACTAAGGGATAGTCGATATTGGTGCCATAGACATTGATCCAACCGAGGACTTCGGGATTGAGTTCTTGGAGTTTGCTGAAGCCTGAAAAGCTAGCCAGCTCATCCTGTTGCGTCGTGACAGGTCGATAAGCTTCGTACTCACTTGACGAAGCCAAGGAGTAGACTTGGTTGGAATCCCAAAGGGCGTAGAAACCAAAGAGAAAGATCAAAGCTGCAAAAATGAGCAGCAAGTGATTGATCACCCCATCCACAGCAAGAACGAGACGCCTAGATAGACTCTTTTTTGGTTTCTCACGCTTGGTTTTCATCATCTGCCCCCAGCCGTTTAGGCTTCTCTACGTTTTTTAGACAAGACAACAAATCCAGCCAAACCAAGACCAATCATCAAGATGAATGGAAGGTTGTCAATCAAGAGACCAGTAGGAGTCACGTCTTGGAATTTATTGGTAATAGTATTATCGTTGGTTTTTTCGCCTACTAGGACATTAGCTACAGAAAACTCTGTATTTAGTTGACCAGTTTGAGCCTTTTGTACACCATTTTCAAGATAACTTGCTGATGCAGTATATCCAGGAACACCAGTTTCTTTAACTGTATATTTTGAACCAGCAGGGAGATTATCAATAGTAAACGTTTCATTATGTTTGAGTGTGAAATCATAATCAACAACACCATTTTCAGGTACAGCTTTAGTTTCAGATGAAGTACCATGTGTAATTGCTAATGATGTTACAGGTTCTTTAGCTGTTTTGTTGGTTTTAGGGAGAGTGATTGTAACATGGAAACTGAAATCTTTAGTTCTATCTCCTGATGCCCCGTCCACAATTTTAGTAATTGTAAGTGATTTCCTTGTTTTATCAAATTTTTCTTTATCAGGATTGTTTGGATTTGGATCATCAGGATCTATTTTCCCACCATCTTTAGTATAGGTATTTTCAAATAAATCATATTTATAAATTTCAGAACTAGAAGATGGTTCAACCTTTCCAGAATTTCCTTGTTTAATTTCTTTAAAATATACTGAGAAAATATAAGTGCCTGTAGTTTTTTTATTTTTAACTATAACATGCATTTCATATTTGCGCGCATCATATTTAATAGCATCAATCTCTTGATTATTCTTATCTTTGATAGTAGTGTAGGTGTCAGGAGTTTCTTCTACGGTATATACATATTCACCTGCATGATCATAGGATACACCATTAAAGATATCACCTGTATCTTTTTTAATCTGCTCATTAGTTGCGCTATCATTTTTTGTGTAGGAAATCGTTCGCTCTGGAATATAACCTTTATCCATTTCTGTACTAGAAGCGATTTGATACGGAGCGTGGTTTGAAGATTCGCCATCTTTGGGTTTAAAAGTAAATTTGAAAGTCGCAGTTGGTGTTGTAATACCTTGCGCGATATTCAATGTTTTGTTAATCGCTACTTTCGCATTGGTTTCCCCATTGGCTTTAGCAGTCGCTGAATTATCATCCGCAAAGGTCGGGACACCTCTGAATACCGACAAAGCGGTTATAGCTGCAATGCTTGCAGTGAATAGCTTTTTAAAGAATGTTTTTTTCATGATTATTCCTTTTGTTTTTTTTATTTTCTTTTTTCATTATGATCATCAAAAGCCTCGTCTTCTAATGACTGTTACAACTTTGCCTTGAGTATCCTGTATAGGGATGGTTCCAAAAGCACGACTGTCTACAGCCGTTGTTCGATTGTCCCCGAGGACAAAAAGTTGTCCTGCTGGGACTTTCATCGGGAAGGTTGCCCCTTCCTTATAGAGCAGCGTTTCTTTGTAGATATCTTGCTCTTGTTGAGGAGAACCGTTGATGATGAGACCATTTTCGTTTATATCGATTGTACTTCCTTCGGTTGCTATGACACGCGCCACTCTTTCCTTGCCTTTATAACTATAGACTAGCAAATCACCAATCGAATAGCGTTTATCCAACCTATAATAGACGACCAAGTCGCCATCTTTTAAGGCGGGCTTCATGCCATCGTCATTGTATCTTAATAGTCCAAAGACGAAAAAGTAAAGGGTGGCTAGTACAAATCCAACCATCAGAAGTTTACTAACTAAGTAAAGGATATCTCCCCAGACACTCGGCGGAGACTTATCCCGATTGACTTGTGTTACTGGTTTCTTATGTTTCTTTTTAAGCAGCATCACTTCCTCCTATTCACCACAAGGTGACCAAGTAAGATGATAAAGAAGATTCCTCCTAGAGGAAGAACGACTCCAAGCACGAGAGTGCTACTCAAGAAGTCAATTCCCGTTTCAGGTACGCTGTTTTTATTATTCGTGACTGTCGCAGACTTATTTGCATCAAGAGTTCCTTCTTTTTTATCATAGGACACCTGATACCCACGAGACGAACTTGCTTCTTCTTCGATACTATAACGAGCATTTAGAGGAAGGTCGAGAATCTTGATGGTTTTATCTTTCTTTAGATCAACTGTCGCCTTACCATTGGTGAATTGTAGCGTTGTTTTTTGATTATTTACTATTGCACTATACGATCCATTCAATGGTTTATTTTGCGCATCCTTTACGTTAATGGTAATCTTAAAGGATTGCAGAAGATTAGCAAAGGCACCGGTAACTTTTTTTGTAACTGAAAGTGTCGGAAGTCTGTGGTTGGTGACGATTGTTTGAACATCCTCTGACAAAGTCCCCTCTTGTTTTTCATAGGTGACATGGTACCCCTCTCTAGATGTCTCTACCTCTTCCACCTTATAGTGGATATCACGAGGTAGGTATCTTAGAGCAGTTTCCTGACCATTTTTGAGAGAAACCTGCGCTTTCCCGTTAGTCACTATTGTATTCCCAAATTTGCCATTAATCGGTTTACCATCCTTATCTGAAAGGGTAACATTAATTGTGAAAGATTTAATAGATGATTGTTCACCTTCTAGGATTTTCTTTACGGTGAGACTTGGAAGCTGTCGGTAAATAACTTTGAAGGATGGTTTCTCTTTCGTACCTGTCTTTTGAACTTCGACTGTGTATCCTGGAGCGTCTGGTGCTTTCAGTTCGTAGTCATATCCCTTAGCTACCTTTGTAAAACTAGCATTTTCAGTAAAACTATTCGTTTGAACTAAACTAGTGACCTTTCGATAGGAATCCTTTGTACTTCCATCTTTCTTTTGGTTTAATTTTAATTCGACACTAGGTGGACGATTTGCTGATGGATTTGATTTCCCATCCACACCTTTCCATTCAACTTCAACCGGAACCGTCAATGGATCTGACGGCTTGAAAGTGGGCTTCTCAGAATAGTCTTTTGTTTTGGTACGTGAGGTCCCAATACCATAGGAATAGGTAACTTTTGCCCCCTTGTTGGAGTAGAGTTTAGTAGCATCGGCTCCTTCGGCGTCATCACTAGTAAGTGTCCTATCACCCGCAATCGCGTCAAAGGCCTCTTGGGTAGAGGTGACAGTAAACTTGAGAACATACTTGGCATCATCCTCTAAAGTATAGCTCGGATCAAACTTGGCCGTTACTTCCACTAATCCCTGTTCGTTCTTCTTACTCTCAACTGTAACTTGATTGCCATTCAATTCTTGCTCGTTACCATCCTTGATTTTAACGACACGAAGGTGTGAAGCATTACCAGGTAACAGCTGCACATACTTGGATAAGACATCTGATATAGTTACATGGTGTACGCCTAGAGGTAGAATTTTATCTGTGATTTCTTTGAATTTTTGTTGCAAGTCATTTTCATTATTGGCAGAAAATATTTCGTTGGGGATTCCAGAATTATAACCACTGATATATTCTTTAAGAGATGTAATACTATCGTTTGAACCTATATATTTGAATTTAATTGAATAAAAACCATCTATTTTTGGAGCTATTAAACTAGATATATTCAGCATCCCTCTCTCTAAACCATAGGTAAACCACTCTGGTGTATCAATTATACGTCCCACGTTTGGATTAGAAGAATAATTGTATATCGTCCTCCCGCTACTATGCTCGTAATACATATTAGCTTCGCCATCTGATAGCAGAATAATTACTTTTTTCGCCCCTGCCCTTGCACTTTGTAACAATCTTTGAGCTTCAGTTAATCCAGCATTTATATTTGTCCCAGTACCGATACCAGCGTTCATACCATAAGAACGATTGGAGTCAGCAATTGTCAACGAACTAACAATATTTTTTGAACTATTAGAATCAGTACTCCAAGATACTAGAGTTTTGGCATCATCATATGGAGAAATATTTGAATACCAGCCAGCCCAATTTGGCCACCCATACCTGCTTCCATAATAGTCATATTTTTCATAAACGTTATCAATCTTTCCGGCAAAACCTACAATAGATAAGCGATTTTGAGAATTGGAAAGAATCGTATCAATGAGTCCCTGACGACCGTTTACACCTCTCAGTGTATGTTTTAGTGCTTCAATTCTACTTACATAACTTGAAGTGTAAGATGACCACACATCTTGCTCTTTCATACTCCCTGAAAGATCGGCGACTAGGACAACATCCAAGGGGTCTGACTGGGTCTCCGTCCCCAGTTTAGATGTGATATCCAGTGACAATTCATACTGGTCTTCCTGCCCTGATATCGGAGTAATCGTTTTGCGAAGAGTTGTCTGAGGTTCGGTTGTTGAATCTGCATGTAAAGAATTAATCGGTGCACACAAAAAAAGAATAGCTAGAAAGATAACTAAACGACTGGTGAAACATTGAATTTTCTTAAAATAATATTGAATGTTCATGCTATCTCCCTTACTAGAATATGTTTAAATCTGTTACTATATAAATTTGAAACATCCATAGGTTAATTATATAATAATGTTGAGTGCATGTCAATCAATGTGTTTGAAAACATGTTATTATAAATTACAAAAAAGTATGATTCTTCGTTGTTTTTCAATGTTCTCTGTGGTAAAATGGAAAAAATAGTAAAAAATTTCATAAAATAAAGATGCATATATTTCATTTTAATAACTCAGAAAATTTTTTGAAAATCTTCTTGAATTTGAATTATTATATTTTTCAAAATTCATGAGATTTCCTAAATCATATTTTCCCGAAGTTTTGTATTCCATTTTATGATAAAAAAAGGAGTTTTTATGAATTACCCGAACCTTTTAGAACGGTTTTTGACCTATGTCAAGGTCAATACGCGATCTGACGAACACTCTACTACTACTCCAAGTACGCAAAGTCAGGTAGATTTTGCGACCAACGTTCTTATTCCTGAAATGAAACGTGTTGGTTTGCAAAATGTCTACTACTTACCAAATGGTTTTGCTATTGGAACCTTACCAGCTAATGATCCAAGCATGAAACGCAAGATTGGCTTCATCTCTCACATGGATACAGCTGATTTTAATGCTGAGGGAGTTAATCCGCAAGTCATCGAAAATTACGATGGTGGAGCTATCGACTTAGGTGCTTCTGGATTTAAACTAGATCCTTCTGACTTCAAGAGTCTTGAAAAATATCATGGCCAAACGCTTATCACAACTGACGGCACAACCTTGCTGGGCGCTGATGACAAATCAGGTATTGCTGAGATTATGACCGCTATCGAGTACTTGACTGCTCATCCTGAAATCAAACACTGTGAAATTCGTGTTGGTTTTGGACCTGACGAAGAAATCGGTGTCGGTGCTAATAAGTTTGATGCAGATGACTTTGATGTTGATTTCGCCTATACTGTAGATGGAGGACCACTAGGGGAACTTCAGTACGAGACTTTCTCAGCAGCTGCTGCTGAGCTTCATTTTCAAGGACGTAATGTCCACCCTGGTACTGCTAAAGGACAGATGGTCAATGCCCTTCAGTTAGCAATTGATTTTCATAATCAACTTCCAGAGAATGACCGACCAGAACTGACAGATGGTTACCAAGGTTTCTATCATCTTATGGATGTGACAGGTAGTGTCGAGGAAGCGCGTACAAGCTATATCATTCGAGACTTTGAAAAAGATGCCTTTGAAGCGCGTAAAGCAGCTATGCAGTCTATCGCTGATAAGATGAATCAAGAGCTTGGGAATGATCGCGTTAGCTTAACTCTTACAGACCAGTACTACAATATGAAAGAAGTCATCGAGAAAGACATGACGCCCGTTACCATTGCTAAGGCTGTTATGGAAGATTTAGGTATCACACCCATTATCGAATCAATCCGTGGTGGAACAGATGGCTCTAAGATTTCCTTTATGGGTATCCCAACCCCAAATATCTTTGCTGGGGGTGAAAACATGCATGGACGTTTTGAATACGTTAGCCTTCAGACCATGGAGCGCGCAGTAGATACCATCATTGGTATTGTATCCTATAAAGACTAAAAAAGACGAGGTAGCTCAGCTACTTCGCCTTTCTTTTCATTCCTTTGGTTGAGTACTTAGCTCAGACTCACTTTGCACTTGCTTTTCGCTTGCTTGAGAAGCAGCTGTTTCACTGTCTTTCTCAGACTTAGATTGGTTAGCAGTTTCACTTGCTTTTGAACGGAGTTCTTGGTTCAAGCTAATAATCTCTTTAGCTAGAGTAAGGAGGCCTTCTTTATCATTACTTTTGGCTGCAAGTTGATCAAATAGGGCATCAACACGCTCAAAGTCTGCATCCGATCCCTTATTATCCTCTAAATACTTGTGAAGAGAGAGCAAGACATTATAAAGTTTTTGATAGATGATCACCGTTTGCGGATCTTGTTCTGCCTGTTTTTCCTCTCGTTGGATAGTTGCTGCAATACGATTTAAAAGATCCTCAAGCTGTGTTTTGGCTTCATCAAAGTCTGCATTTTCTTTTTCTGTGGCTGCTTTGATATTGGCTGCCTCTTCAGCTAGGGATTGTTTGACACCGTCTTCTTTGACACGTGCTAGGAGTTGGGCAGCTTTTGTTAGAAGAGCATCCACTTCTTCCTTCTTAACATGGCTAACCCGCTCTTCTGGCATAAAATCACCGTAGAGTTCTTTTAGGAATTCATAGATGGCTGTCTTAGCGGTTTGACTATCTACTTTTTCCGTATCTAGAATAGTTTTACCAGCTTTTGTAGAAACGGGTTCTTCTTTGAGAGCTTCTTCTACTTCTAGCTTAGTTTGGTAAATAGTTGGGAATAACTTGTTCAAGTCGGTCGCTTTGAGGAAAGATTGTGACTGGTAAAGTTCCCATGTCAACTTAGCAACACGGTTCCGAAGCTCTTCTCTCAAACGACCGTCAGATACATGTTCATAGAAATACTTAATGTACTCTACTGTTGTGACTCCAGTACGATCTCGGAAATCTTGCAAAGCCTGAAGTTTCGCTTCAATTGCAGCCAACTCTGTCTCATCCTGTGCTAGTTTTGCTTCCTGCAAATGTACCAAAAGATCTTTCTTAGGCAAGCCATAAGTATCTGTATCCAGTGTATTGATCTTATCTACTAGGGATTGATACTTCTTATCTAAAGGTGAAGTTTCAACTGGTGCCACACTTTGATCCACATGGATATACTGTTTATCGAAGAGATCCAAGGCTGCTAGATATCCAGCAGTTGAGTTTGTTGCCAGTTTTTTCATATTTTCGGTGAATTGCCCCAAAGCAAGTTCAACATGTCTCTGCATGATTGGCTGGTCTTTGTAGAGACTTCTGCTATCTGCTAAAAGTTGATCCACCTTAGATAGAACAGTTTGTTCATCAAATGCTCCAGGTTGATAGGTCGATTGTAGGGCCGGAATCTTATTTTTCAAAGCTACTTCATAGCCCTTAGTTTGAACCTTGATGTAGTGATTGTGGTCTCCGTGAGGAATCACAAAACTACCACTTTCTACCTGTAAACTATAAGGAGATACCCCATCACGTAGGGCAGTCGTATACAGTTCATTTAGGAAATCCAGTTCTGGATTCCCAGTTTGGAGAGGAATACGAACATGTTCTTTTCGAACAGCATAGGGATGGATATGGGTAGGATCATAGGCTTGATCCGGATTTCCAAAGACAAAGAATCCATTTGAAATACGAATCGCTTCGAGTGGAACCCCATATGTCTTAGAAATGTAAGCAATCTTTTCTTCATCGCTAGCATCTCTTGAGAAACTTTCCACAGTCTTGGCAAGTGGTTGAACGTGCTGAGGCTGATGATTTTCTTTCAAGTGATCTTGGGCAGCTTTGATTTGGGCTGCAGTCAAGTCTTTCTTAAAGAAATAATGAGCGTGATCTCCATGAGAAACTACAAACCCTTGCTCATCCTCACTAATGACGCGGTCTGTTGCAAAACCATGATCATGTTCTTCCCCGTGATGGTGGTCATGGTCTTCATGGTTGGTATCCAGACTTCCATGGTTACCGTCTTGGTCATGATGATGATCTGGTTGAGCTGGATGTTCTGCTGGCTTGCTCGGGTTTTCCAAAGGTGTTGGCTTCCCACTGTCGCTAGATAAAGGAATCATACGCGCAATCTTTTCTTCCAATGCAGAAAGCTTTGTATATGGGATGAAATGATAGTGATTTCCGTGAGGAATCGCCACGCCACTCGGTGTTCTACTTGAAATCTTAGCAGGATCAAAAATCAAGCCATCTGATTCAGCATAACGTTGAGTACTTGGAAGAGCATAAAGCTGTTGCAATAGAGTCTGTAAGCTCTCTTCTGGATTGCTTGGTCTTTCAGCTTCTTGACTCAGGTTGCTAGTTTGACTAGTTGCGTTTGGACTTGGACGATAGTCCGTCACAGTCGGTTGTTTTCTAGTTCCAGATAGGTAGGCTTGAGCAGCTGCTAATTCGCTAGCAGACAAGGAACTCTTTGGAATGTAGTGGTAATGTCCACCGTGAGGAACGATATAAGCATCACCAGTATCCTCTATAATATCAGATGGATTAAAGATGTACCCATCATCGGTAGTATAGCGTCCTTGTGATCGTGCAAGTGTCACTGCACTGTTAGAAGTTGGTGCATCGTGAGTATGACTTTGTTTTTGGCGTTCAATTTCGTCCTTCGTACGAACGTTATCTGCATGTGCCGCATCCTTAAGGTAAACATAATACTTACCATCCACCTTGATAATGTAGCCACCTTTGATTTCGTTGACAATGTCAGCGTCTTTGAGTTGATAATTGGCATCTTTCATCAAAAGTTCTTCACTGAAAATCGCATCGAAAGGAACTTTACCATTGTAATAATGGAAATGGTCACCATGTGAAGTCACATAGCCTTGATCAGTAATTTTCACAACAATTTGTTCTGCCTGAATATCTTCTTTTTTGCTAACTTGATCTGGTGTCTGAGTCTCTGTTTTTTGAGAGTCTTGTTTCCCATCGACATAAGATACACGGTTATTATCTTTGTTTCCTTCTACCTGATGTTGGTTCAATGCATAGATGCAAATGCTTAGGGAAAGGACAAGAGCCGATCCTGCTGCTAGGTATTTTTTATTAATTTTCATAATCTCCTCATTTTAATTCTTCTGCAAGAACATTCATATTTTCTTCTAGGTTTTCTAAGTACGTTTTGTCGTTTTCAGGATCTGCTTCCAAAGGATTAAGAGTTTTCAGACTAACTCCTGTTGATTTGACTAAGGTTTCAGCAACTTTAGAGGAAGCATTGCTCTCAGTAAAGATGGTTTTAACCTTATAGTTCTTAACGAATTCCTGAATTTCTGTCAACTGTCTCGGACTTGGCTCTTGTTCAGGGGAAATCCCTGCTATACCAAGTTGTTTCAAACCAAAGCGTTTAGCGAGGTAAGAAAAGGCTGTGTGTTGCGTAACAAAGGTCTTTTGACTCGCTTTTTCAAAAATAGGCTGGAACTTCTTAGTCAATTCCTGAGCTTTTTTGATAAATGCTTGAGCATTTTTCTGATAAGTTTCTTTGTGCTCACTATCAACCTCTGAAAGTTTGTCCGCAATAATCTGGGCCTCTTCGCCTGCTTTTTCAGGATCTAACCAAGTGTGCGGGTCGTAAAGTGTTTTTTCATCAATACCGTCACCAGCTTCTACATCTTCTAAACCTGGAACACGCTCCAACGTCATTCCTTCAGAAGCCTCTAAAACCTTAACTTTTGATTTTTTCAAATTTGGATCCAGACTTCCCGCCCAAGATTCGAGCGTATGAGAATGGTAGACAAAAACATCTGCATCATAGATAGCAGCAATGTCATTTGCTGACGGTTCAAAGGAGTGAATCCCGTTACTTGACTGAATCATCCGAACATCATTCAGGTCACCTGATACCTCTTTGACCATGGCATAGATCGGGTAAAAACTTGTTACAATCTTCATCCCTTTTGCTTCTTGTTTTTCTTTTTGACCACATGCTCCTAAGACAAGAGCCAACACGCTGGCCATTAATAATAGTATTGTTCTTTTTTTCATCATTACTCCTTAACTAGTGTTTAACTGATTAATTAACCAGTAAATAGTTTATCTTTATTTACACTATCTGTCAAGATATTTTGCACATTTTCATGAAAAAAATGAGAACTAGAACTCACATTCTGCTCTCATTTTTCGTTTTCCCATTCTCCTATCCTGTTTTTAGGAGTTAGAAAATACTGCTACCTTTACTTACTCTCCTTTAATAAAGCCAACAACTTTTCAGCTTCTGCCATAATAGTATTGTTATCCTGAGCACCAAATAGCAGGTTATTTTTTAAGCCAGTGAGAGTTTCTTTGGCATTGGACTTGATAATGGGGTCTTGGATCTTTGCAAGTAGCTCTTCAGCCTCTCTCAACTTCGCTTCAACCTTTTCAGTCTCGACCTGAGGTTCTTCTGGTTCCTCTGGTGATTCTTTTTCCGGCTCCTCAGTTGGTTTTGGAGATTCTGGTTTCTCACTTTGAGGCTTCTCTTCGCGTGGCTTTCCTTCCTCAGGTTTGTCTGTCCGAGGTTTCTCCTCTGATGGTTTTTCCGTTTGATTGGTATCAGCTTGACCATTTTGGTTTCTTTGAACATGGTCACTTGCATTGCCCCAACCACTATCTGAATGCGGACGTTCGTTTGGATGTTCGACATAGTACTTGACAGTCGCAAAGAGGTCCTCTAGACTATACCCCTTAGGTGCCTCATAAAGTCCTTCGTCAAACCACTCAAATTTGATGTTATGGTAATGATCATAATGAGGGATGATTAAACTACCGTTTTTAACTTCCACGGTATGTTGGAGATTGTAAGGCATACGATCAAGCGGCACCTTCTTAGCTGCTTTCACGCGGTTGTAGATAGCTTCTGCTCCTTTAGCCTCCGTATTTCCTGGATTCTGATGGTCTGTTGAAGGTGGAGTCAAACCTTTCTCTTTAGCATAAGCCTGGGCTGCCGCTCTTTCGGCTTCAGACAAACTATCTTTTTTAATCCAATGGCTATGGGTCATATGTGGAGTTACATAGGCATCCCCCTCATCACTGGTGATATCACGAGGATCAAAGATATAACCATCTTCTGTTGTATACTTGCCTGTCAACTTGGCTACCTGAATCTCATCATCAGTGTAGGCAATTTGCGCATTTGGTTTTCCTAAACGTTCTGGATGACGAATCGGTGCTAGAAAGGTCAGGATATCATCCACCAACTGGACTTTATCACTTGAGGTATCATTGAGACGTTCCAACAGTTTATCCAAAGTGTCAAAATCAGCTTGACGCCCTTTATTATCAAGTAAGTCTTGATGAACTCTTGCTAGCAAATCATAAGCCTTATTGTAAAATTCTCGATTACCAGATGGGAGGTTGGTTTTCTTAGCTCCGAGCTTATGAGCTAAACTTTCTTGCTGGGCTAGTTTACTATCAATGGCTGCTGCTGTTTCTGCCGTAAGTTCCTTGGCAGGAATATAACGTGAGGTTCCATTCTCCTCAAAGACATAGCCATCAGCTACTTTTCGAACCGCTTGTCTAACCAATTTTCCGTCAATTGGATTGCTTGGAGCTGGTTGAGGATTTGGTGCAGGTTGCGGGCTTGGACTAGGTTCCGGAGTCGGTTGTGGACTTGGTTGTTCTGGTCTTGAATCCGGCACCCAATGGTTCGAACGATAGCGAAGTGGGATGACGCGAGCGATTCGTTCTTCCAATTCAGACATCTGTGAATAAGGGATAAAATGGTAATGATCCCCATGAGGTACCGCAACACCTCTAGCTGTTCGACTTGTAATCTGTGCTGGGTCAAAGACAAGGCCATCAGATTCGACGTGTCGTTGGCTGAGTGGCAAGGCATAAAGTTGTTTCAGAAGGCCATCAATATCCTCATCACTTTGACTTGCTTGGCTATCGTCGCTACTGTTGTTAGCTGTGTTTGTATAGCTGTAGCTGTTACCTTGATTATTATAGGATGGGGTCCATCTATCTACATCGCTACTAGCACTGTTGTTATTGGTACGGCGATAAGTAGGCGTATTTGATTGACCACTTCTACCAGATAGGAAGGCTTCTGCAGCAGCCAATTCGCTGGCTGATAACTCACTTTTAGGAATGTAATGATAATGGTCGCCATGAGGAACGATATAAGCATCACCAGTATCTTCAATAATATCAGAAGCATTAAAGATGTAGCCATCATCTGTGGTGTAGCGTCCTTGTGAACGTGCCAAGGCTACCGCACCATCGTTTGCTGAAGTCCCTCCTTCACGATGCTGACTATGTTCTTGTTTTTGTCGATTGATTTCTTCTTTCGTACGAACATTATCTGCATGGGCCGCATCCTTAAGGTAGACATAGTATTTTCCGTCCACCTTGATAACATAACCACCCTTGATTTCACTGACAATATCCTCATCTTTTAGTGTATAGTTTGGATCCTTCATCAGCAACTCTTCACTGATGATAGCGTCGTAAGGAACCTTACCATTGTAATAATGATAGTGGTCACCGTGTGAAGTGACATAGCCCTGGTCTGTTATCTTGATGACGATTTGTTCGGCATTGATACCTTCTTTTTTACTAACCTCATCAGGAGTGAGATCCTCCGTTTTTTGTGCCGCTTGTTTACCATCAACGTAAGACACACGGTTATTTTCCTTGACCATTCTAGCTTGATACAGTCCTAACTCATAAGAACAGACACTTAAAATTAAAGCTGCCGCAGAACCTGCTAGGTATTTTTTATTAATTTTCATCGAAACTCTCTTTCTTTTTGATATTTCTAGTTGCAATTCATTTCTAAATTGCAGAAACTCCTCTATAAAAGTTAACTGGTTAATAGTTTACTCCTAAATATTCAACTTGTCAAGAATTTTATGAACTAGTTAACGATTTTTTTGTTTTCTACACTGTCTTCTATCTGAACAGTCTGATTTGAGAATCCTATATTGAAAATCAATCACCAAATTTTTAAAACAAAAAATCCCTGCAACTGAGTTGCAAGGACCTTTCAATTAATCAAAGTCAACGTATTCTTTTTGAAGTTCAAGAACTTCTTCCATTGTTGAGCATTCTGTAAGGGCACGGTTTGCGTACTCTTCCATCTTAGCTGTGTCGAGTTTCTTCATCAAGCTACGTGTACGAAGGACAGATGTTGCTGACATAGAGAACTCATCCAAGCCCATTCCGACAAGAAGTGGAACAGCTTTTTGGTCACCAGCCATCTCACCACACATACCTGCCCATTTACCTTCAGCGTGAGCTGCTTTGATAACGTTGTTAATCAAACGTAGGATTGATGGGTTATATGGTTGGTAAAGGTATGAAACTTGCTCATTCATACGGTCTGCTGCCATTGTGTATTGGATCAAGTCGTTTGTACCAATTGAGAAGAAGTCAACTTCTTTAGCAAATTGGTCTGCAAGCATAGCCGCTGCAGGAATCTCGATCATGATACCAACTTGGATATTATCCGCAACTGCAACACCTTCAGCAAGAAGGTTTGCTTTTTCTTCGTCAAAGACTGCTTTCGCTGCACGGAATTCTTTCAAGAGCGCAACCATTGGGAACATGATACGCAATTGACCGTGTACAGATGCACGAAGAAGGGCACGGATTTGAGTGCGGAACATAGCATCTCCAGTTTCAGAAATAGAGATACGAAGGGCACGGAATCCAAGGAATGGGTTCATTTCGTGAGGCATATCGAAGTAAGGAAGTTCCTTATCTCCACCGATATCCATTGTACGAACGACAACAGGTTTACCGTTCATTCCTTCAAGTACGGCTTTGTAAGCTTCATACTGCTCGTCTTCTGTTGGGAAGTCTTGAGAATCCATGTACAAGAACTCTGTACGGTAAAGACCGACAGCTTCGGCACCGTTGGCATTGACACCTTCAACGTCTTTTGGAGTACCGATATTAGCAGCCAATTCAAAGTGTTTACCATCAGCAGTCACTGTTTGAGCATCTTTCAAAAGTGCCCATTCAGCTTTTTGCTTCGCATAAGCTTCACCAGCAGCCTTGAATTCTGCCTCTTGCTCATCAGTTGGGTTGATAATCACTTCACCAGTGATACCGTTAACAGCAAGGATATCACCATCTTTAACAATTTCAGTGATGTTGTTTGTACCCAATACTGCCGCGATTTCAAGTGTACGCGCCATGATAGCTGAGTGGCTTGTACGTCCACCGATGTTGGTTACAAAAGCTTTTACAAAGTTTTTGTCCAATTGAGCTGTATCTGAAGGAGTCAAGTCATGCGCAATCACGATCACTTCTTCATTGATAGAAGCTGGGTTTGGCAATTTCTTACCAAGGAGATTTGCCAATACACGCTTCGTCACGTCGCGGATATCCGCTGCACGTTCTTGCATGTATGGGTTGTCTTCCATGCCTTCAAAGATAGTGATAAACATGTCTGTCACTTCTTTCAGACCTGCTTCTGCATTCACTTTCTTCGCACGGATTGTTTCCTTGATTTGGCTGATCATCTCTGGGTCAGCAAGAACCATTAAGTGAGCGTCAAAAACTTGAGCTGCTTCTTCACCGAGCGTACCTACTGCTTTCTCACGAATAACAGAAAGCTCGTCTTGTGATGCTTTTAGAGCGGCATCAAGGCGAGCTTCTTCTGCGTTTGTATCTTCGACTGTAACAGTCTCAAATGACAAATCCGGTTGAACGAGTAGATATGCTTTTGCAACTGCAACACCGTCAGATGCTGCGATTCCTTTAAGCATTTCTGTCATTTTCCTTATGCCAATCCTTCTTTTTCCATAGTTTCAGTGATTGCAGCGATTGCATCGTCAGCATCTGCACCTTCAGCTGAAATTGTAACATCAGCACCTTGGCCAACACCAAGACTCATAACACCCATGATTGATTTAAGGTT
>ERZ772918.225-NODE-225-length-45004-cov-244.883_pt1 | contig 45004 bp, 44 predicted proteins | sample MGYA00512118_ERZ772918 | MGnify/ENA primary metagenome ERZ772918 (study PRJEB29015, sample SAMEA2737939) | human oral metagenome | biome: human oral; feature: human-associated habitat; material: dental | place: China | collected 2135 ... | reverse complement strand
CCCGCCAGCCCCGCCACGGTCCCGGGCAGAGCCCCCGACCACCCCTCCGACAGCCACCCCATCAGCCACTGTGTCAATTCTGCTGCCGTCGCTGCTCACGAGGCTCGATCCCGCCGTCATCACCCGCGCCATTCCAACGATCCACCGACGACTCCACAACGCCGTCGTCCTCCACGGCAGCAGAATTGACAGACTCGCGAGTCTGACTAGCTAACTGCCTATTCCGCCTCACGCGCAGCCCTGCCGCGGCACCCGCAGCATCCGGGCCCCACAGGCGAGGACCGTCAGCATGAGGACGAGCCCGACGGCGAAGCTGCTCACCATCCCCCAGTCGGTGGCGTGGCGGATGATCGCCTCCAGGGCGGCGCCGTCGCCGTCCCTCGCGACTGCGGCGGACCGCAGCCCCTCCCCCGATCGCGCACTGCCGATGAGCGCCTTCGTCGCCGCTGGCCAGCCCGCGCGGACGACATGCTCGCTGGCGCTGCCGAACCCGACCCCGGAGACGGCGACGCCGACCACGACGCCGATCTGCCTCAGCGCGGCGGAGAGCCCTGAGGCCGCGCCGGCGTCGTCTCCCTCGAAGGAGGCGACGGCGAGCTCGTTGACCACGGTCCCCGCGGCGCCCACCGCGATCCCGGCGAGGATGAGGCCTGGCAGGAGGACGAGCCACGTCGTCGAGCCGTAGATGAGCGCCCAGGAGCACAGCGCCGCGCTCCCGCAGGCGAGGATCCCCACCAGCCGGGCCGCCGATGTCCAGCGCCGGCCGCCGCTGAACAACCAGGCCCCGGCGATGGCGGCGAGGCTGAAGGGCAGGAAGCACAGGCCCGCTTGGAGGGGCGAGAGCAGGTAGATGTTCTGCGCGTAGAGGGACAGCCACGGCATCTGCCCGACGAGGCCTCCCTGGATCGCGAAGCCCGTCAGGATGCTCACGACGTAGAGCCCGTTGGAGAAGAGGCGCCCGGGGATCATGGGCGCGGTCGTGCGCCGCTCGACGACGACGAGCACCCCGAGCGCGGCCGCCGAGGCGATCGCGCTGCCAAGGGCGCGGGCGCTTGCCCACCCCCACTCGGCGCCCTCGAGGAGGACCACCGTGGCGCCGCCGGTGGCGGTGATGGCGAGCAGCGTTCCCGGCCAATCGACGCCCACGCCCTGGCAGTTGGGGCCCGGATCGTCCACCCGCCAGGACAGCGCCCAGGCGATCAGACCCACGGGGACGTTGATCCAGAAGATCGAGCGCCACCCGGCGGCCAGGACGAGGCCCCCGCCCGCGAGGGGTCCGACGGCGATAGCCACTCCGGAAATGAGGCCGTAGATGCCCGTGGCGCGGGCACGCTCACGGCCAGCGGGGTAGCGGTCGGAGATCATGGGAACGCCGACGCCGAGGAAGATCGCGCCGCCGACGGCCTGGAGCGCTCGGGAGGCGTTGAGGGCGAGGATCGAGGGTGCGAGCGCGCACAGCAGGGAGCCGAGGGTGAAGAGCACGAGCCCCCATCGGAAGAGGCGCAGTCGGCCGAGCCTGCCGCTCAGCGTCGCCGCGGACATGAGCAGGGAGCCCAGCGGCAGGGTATAGGCGTTGACCACCCACTGCAGCTGGGCCTGGGAGGCGGCGAAGCTCTGACCGATATCGCTCAGGGCAACCGACACCACGGTGATGTCCAGGACGTTCATGAAGCTCACGGTGCAGATGAGCACGAGGGCGAGCGCGCGCATCGAGGGTGGAGGCCCGGCTGCCCGGCCGTGGATCGCGTCGTCACTGCGCACGGTGCTCATCCCCTCGTGCCCCAGCAACAGGGGCTCTGACCCGCAGGTTACTCGCAGGTGACTCGCCCCGGGCGAAGATCTACCTCCTGGGCGGGGGCATCTCATTCAGGCGCTGACATGTCAGTCATCGATGGCTAGCATGTATGACATGACATCCACGATGGAGCCCGCGACGATCACCGCGAGGGAGCTCAGCCGCCGCACCGGCGAAGTGCTCAGCGCCGTCGCCGCTACCGGCACCCCAGTCACCGTGACGCTCGGCGGGGTTCCCCAGGCGACCATCGTTCCCGTTCGGCAGGATGAGTCGCATATCGACCAGATGATCCGCCAGGGCCGCATCGAGCTCCCACGCAGCGAATGGGAGAAAGGATCGCGCCTGCCGTCACTCAGCCTGCCGGACGGCATGACCACCGACCAGATTCTCGACGAGGATCGGCGGGATCGCGTCTAATGCCCTTCTACCTGGACACCTCGTTCGCAGGGATCGCGCTCTTCCCAGGGCAAGGCCCTCCAGAGCTGCGGGAGGAGTACGCGCGCGTGGGCAAGCGCGCCGCGCGCATCATCAGAGCCGCGCTCGACGACGCCGACCTGTATTCATCGGTCCTCATCGACGTCGAGCTCGCCCACGTGGCTCATCGCGGTGGTCTCCCGTCGTCCAGCGTCGACGGTTTCCTGGGCCACCTACGGCGGGTGCGTATCGACGCGGAGGTGGTTCAACGCGCCAGGACCCTCACCAAGGCGCTCCGATCGCTTGACGCTATCCACCTCGCGAGCGCTCTTATTCTGGATTCCCCGGCGGCTCCGGTGACACTGCTGACCCATGACCGTCGCATGTCGATCGCCGCAGCGGCGCATGGGCTCACCGTTGTCGATCTCCTTGAGGATGACGCCCGGTCCTGATGGCCTCGGCGGGCCCGCACCGGCTAGCCTGGGCGGGCAAGTTCCTGGTGCGCGAACCGCACGGCCCGGTAGGAAGTCCGGGCGGCGCCGCGGCGTCCGTCGCTCCCCTGAGGAGAATCCAGCGTCACCGGGTCCGCCTCGGCGTACCTGGAGACACGACATGTCAGCGACGTTCACGGTCTACTTCAACGGCCAGTTCTGGGTCGGCGTGCTTGAGCACGACGACGGCGGCTGGGTCCGGGCGGCGCGAGTGACCTTCGGCCCCGAGCCCACGGACACGGAGCTGCACAGCTGGCTCCTGGAGAACGGCACCGCGCTCATCAATCGCGCGGACAGCGCGCCCAGGGTCCGACGGACGGGCTCCACGCAGGAGCGGCGGGTGGGCCCGAAGCGGGCGATGCGCGAGGCGGCGAAGGCGGCGGCGCGGCACCGGGAGAGCACGGCGGCCCAGGCGGCGATGCAGGCCGATCTTGAGGCTCGTGCTGCGGCGTCCTCCACTCAGCGGCGGGAGGACCGCGATGCGGAGCGCGAGCGGCGCCGCGAGATCGCCCGGGCGAAGGCCAAGGCCCGCCACCGCGGGCACTGACGCGGATCCTCGCGATCCCGGTTCCCCATCTCCTCCCCACCGCTCCCCGTGGAGTCCCCATACTCCACGGGGAGAGGGACATCCGTCCCCATCGCGGCGCCATTCCGCGGTGTTCTAGGCTCGCAGCAGCCAGCGAGGAAGCGGTGCTGGGATGCACCGAGATGCACCGCCTCCTCGGCCCGTCCATCCTCTCCCTGCGAGGGACGATTCTGGAGGCCCTGATATGCCGATTCTTCGACGCCGCACGCTCCTGACCCTGCCCATCCTCACCGCCGCCGGGCTCCCCGCGCTCGCAGCCTGCGGGAGCAGATCCTCTGAGACCAGCGGGGCCGATGCCAGCGCCTCCCCCTCACAGCAGACCGGTACGCCTCCGCCCAGCGGCTGGCAGACCGTGGAGTCCTTCACCGCCGGCCATCACATCAGCGTCGACGTCGCACCCCTGGTCACCATGGATGAGAAGACGACCATCCTTCCCCTGCGGATCACGCGCATGGCCGATGACGCCGCCACCGACGACGTCGACGAGGACAACGGCACATGGGGCTGGACCCATCTGTGGAAGGCGCCTGGACTCCTCGACAATCGCGCCGCTGCGGGGACCCGGCTCATCGACACAGCCGGACGGCGCGTGTGGAACTGCATCGACGGCACGATCCCCACCGAGGCAAGGTCCCTGGAGAAGGGGCAGTCCGGAATGGCCTACGCCGTCTTCGGGCCCGTCGACACCGACCGCGTCACCGTCTTCCTGCCGCTCACTGGGTTCCCCGAGGTGGCCGTCATCAGCAAGGACGAGGCGGCGGGAATCCTCGGCTCGGATGTCGACCTCGACAAGGCCCTTGCCGAGGTTGACGTGGCCTCCTATGACTCCAAGCGCCAGGACGACCAGCCGACCCTCGCCGAGATCAGCGCCCCCGCCAGCATCGATACCTTCACCCGGGCATTCGACAAGTCCAGCGCCTCACGCACCACGGACACCTCCATCACGACCACCCTGGCCAGTGACGTCACCTTCGAGTTCGGGAAATACGATCTCACCGCCCAGGCCGACACCCAGCTCCAGACGGTGGCGGCCCAACTCGCCTCCTACAGCGGCGGTGAGCTGTCCATCGTCGGCCACACCGACGACGTCGCCGACGAGGCCTTCAACCAGACCCTGTCCGAGCAGAGGGCCGCCGCCGTCCACACCCGCCTCGGGCAGCTCACCCCCCTCGACGCCTGGAGCGTCACCGAGGAGGGCAAGGGCGAGAGCGAGCCCGCCGTCCAAGGAACCGACGACGCCGCCCGCGCCGCCAACCGCCGCGTCGTCGTCACCCTCACCCCCACCGGAGGCACCTCGACTCAGACAACCTCGACCGCCTCGGCCTCCCCATCCACCGCCCCGGGCGGGGAACTGCCGGAGCCCAAGGGACCCGTCGGCTCAGGCGCGGGCAGCGCCCTCGCCGTCCCCTCAGACGATGGCTCCGTCTCCCCGTCGATCACGGTCGAATCGATCACCCGCCGCGGTGGGCTCCTCCTGGGCAAGCTCACCATCACCGGCAATACCGAGAGCACCGTGGCGCGCGCCTGGTTCGAGGACAACAGTGACATCGGAGGCATATTCGCCAACTCCCGTGGGGAGGACGGCGACTCCTTCCCCTTCGCCGGACTCGACGGCGTGACGCTCCTGGCCGGGGGTCTGCGGTACATGCCCTGCGACTACGTCGTCGGCGGCAAGGGCTACCACCGGCCTCTCGCTGACACACAACTGCATTGGGGCATCAAGGAGGGCACCTCGACCGCCTTCGTCGTCTGGCCCGACGTCGGCCAGGATACCCTCATTGTCGATCACCAGGAGGGCGCGCGCTCCGGAGCGGAACAGCCCTGGCGGATCACCGACGTGCCCGTCACCGCCAGCTGAGCGGCGCGGGCACCAGCTCCTCATCCACCGCACAGGCCGGCCATAGTCCCCGCCCACGCGCGGGCGCGATGCTCTCCAGGCAAGTCGCCGAGACGCTCGTCCCCGCGCCCGCCAACTGCCCCCTGCCGCAGGCGCGCGGCATCTCGGGAGCAGGGTCGCAGGGCGCCCGCAGCCAGGCGGGGACTAGCCTTGCCCTGGAAGGAGGCCGATGAGCAGACCGATGAGATCGAGCACCGCGACCCGCGCGCGGCGGGAGCCCCGGCACCGCCAGCCCATCGACCGCCGTGCTCGCCGCGAGGTCGCCGGGCGCGCGATGGAGCGCCTCCTCGCCGTCGTCCTCCTTATCGGCTTCGCCGCCTGGAGCGCGCTGGTGGCCACGGGCCGCACCGCTCGCCTCGACGCCGTCTTCGCCCGCGTCCGCCCGCTCCTGCCCCGCTCCGCGGGCGCCCAGATCGCCGAGGCCTACGCCCTCCTCACCCACCCCGCCCTCATCACGGCGGCCATCGTCGCCCTCGCGCTGTGGTCCTTCAAGGAGAGGATGCGGCGCCTCGCCCTGGCCCTCCTCATGGCGGCGGCCGGCATCCCGGTCCACTGGCTCATCTCGAGCGCCCTGGACATCAGTCACCCGCATTCGCATCTGCTCGACTCTCTGTCCGTCGTCGGCGGCGCGTACCCGAACGCCCAGATCGCGGCCGTCACCATCGCCTCCTCGATGCTGCTCGTGCTCACTCGCGCCCACCGGCGCCCCACCTCGGACACGGCGGTGTGGTGGCTGGCGGGTATCGCCGCGATCGCCACCGCCTGCTACAGCCAGTGGGCCATGGGCCTGGCGCATGCCTCCGACCAGATCGGCGCCATCCTGTGGGGCGCCGCGGTGGCCAACACGAGCCTCGCCCTGGGAGGCATCGACACGATCCTGTCCTCCTGGGCGCGCCTGGGCCTGCCCACGCGCAGCGTCGACAAGCGCGCCGCCGTCATCTACAACCCCACGAAGTTCTTCGACCTGTCCCTCCTGCGGCGCCGCATCGAGGCCGAGGTCCTCGCCGCGGGATGGCGCCCCACCCAGTGGCTGGAGACGACGGCGCAGGACCCCGGCCACTCCATGGCCCGCCAGGCCCTCGCCAGCGGCGCCGACCTCGTCCTCGTCGCCGGCGGGGACGGGACCGTGCGGGCGGTGGCCAGTGAGCTCGCGGGGACGGGACTGCCGATGGCGCTCATCCCGTCGGGCACCGGCAACCTGCTCGCCCGCAACCTCTCCATCCCCCTCGACACCGACGCCGCCCTGCGCCTGGCGCTCTCGGGCGGGCCCACGCGCATCGACCTCGTGCGCGCCTCCTGGGACTGCGGGCAGGAGTCCTTCGCGGTCATGGCGGGCCTGGGCCTGGACGCCCAGATCATGGCGGACACGAAGGACGAGCTCAAGAGGGTCATCCGCGCCGGCGCCTACGCCGTCGCCGCGGTGCATCACGCCAGCCCGCGCCCCTTCCGCGCCACCGTCGCCCTCGACGGCGCCGCCCCTGAGGAGCACGACATGGTCATGGCGCTGCTGGGCAACGTCGGCACGATCACCGGCGGCATGACGATCTTCCCGCGCGCCACCCCGGACGACGGCAAGGTCGACCTCCTCCTGGCCCGCCCGGACCGCGTCATCGACTGGGCGCGCATGGGCGCGATGATCCTCGCGGGCCGCGTCCCATCGGGCCTCACGCTCGCGCAGGCCTCGTGCGTGTCCATCCGCACCGATGAGCCCGTGCCCTTCGAGCTCGACGGCGACATCGCCGGCACCACCCGCGCCCTCGATATCGAGGTGGTCCCCGGGGCGCTGGCCGTCATCGCCCCGTCTCGCGGCTGAGCCCCTTCCTTCCCTTTCCCCTCCCCCGCTGGACCGGTCCGCCGCCGCCTCTGGCGCTCGATAGACTCGCGCCCATGACCTCTTCGATATCCCTGCGCTCCGGTCTCACGGTCGCCCTGGGCCGCGCGGCCCGCGTCGCCGCCCGCCTGCGCGGCGGCGGCAGCGGCGGAACAGCCTTCCCCGGGCTCGTCATGGAGAAGGCCGACCCCGGCTTCCTCGCCCGCGCGCTGGGTCAGCTGCCCATGGGCGTCGTCGTCGTGACAGGCACGAACGGCAAGACGACGACGACGAAGATGGTCGTCCAGCTCCTCGCCGAGCAGGGGCTGAGGGTCGTCACCAACCGGACCGGATCGAACTTCGTGCGCGGGGTGCTCGCCTCCCTCCTCCACGACGTCGACGCCGCCGGACGCCTGCGCGCGGACGTGGCGGTCCTCGAGCTCGACGAGGCCCACGCCGTCCGCTTCGTCCAGCTCGTCAAGCCGCGCGCCTGCCTGCTGCTCAACGTCATGCGCGACCAGCTCGACCGCTTCGGGGAGATCGACTACACCGCCTCCCTCCTGCGCAAGGTCGCCCTGGCCACCACGGGCGCCGTCGTCACCAACGCCGACGACCCGCGCCTGGGCGCGCCCGCCTTCACCGAGGGCCTGGCCGCTCCCGTGACCGCCTTCGGGGCGGGCGGCGAGCTGCGCTCCCTGTTCCTGTCCGACGACGAGCTGCGCACCGGCACCGCCGACGCGACCGCCGCCCGGCACGTGAGCCCCCGCGTGGTCCTGGAATCGCTGAGCGGCCAGGACGCCGTCGTCAGCGTGGACGGGGCGCCCCACGAGGTGCGTTTCGCGATCCCCGGCATCCACAACCAGCTCAACGCCTGCGCCGCCCTGGCCGTGGCCCTTCAGGCCCTGGGCGACCGCGCCGACGCCGCCCTGCCGGGCCTGCTCGACACGCTCGGTCGGGTTCGGGCGGCCTTCGGGCGCGGCGAGGTCCTGCGCCTCGACGGCCGCGAGGTCCAGCTCTCGCTGGTGAAGAACCCGGCGGGCTTCCGCATGGGGCTACTCACCGCCGCCACGGCGCCCGGCCCCGAGTCGGTCATGGTGGCGATCAACGACGAGTACGCCGATGGCCGGGACATGTCCTGGCTGTGGGACGTCGACTTCTCCGGACTGCGGGGAGAGGGCGTGGCCGTGGTGACGGGCGTGCGTGCCTGGGACATGGCGCTTCGCCTGCGCTACGACGAGGTGGATGTGGGGGCCGTGGAGCCGGATCTGGCCGGGGCCCTGGACGCCCTGCGCGAGGACTCGCGGCGCACGGGCCGTCCCATGCGCGTGTTCACCACCTACACGGCGATGCTCGCGCTGCGGGCCCGCCTGGGAGAGCTGACCGAGGTCGAGGAGGTCATGAAGTGAGCGCCCAGTTCTACGAGCACTCCGGCGAGGCGGGCAGCGCGAGCGCCGGCACCCTGCGGATCCTCCAGCTCTACCCCCGGGATATGAACATTTACGGGGACTGGGGCAACACCCTCGTGCTCACCCGCAGGGCCCAGTGGCGGGGCTACGACGTCGAGGTCCTGTCCTACGATCCGGGCGACGAGCTTCCCGGCGACGTCCACCTCGTGGTGGGCGGCGGCGGCCAGGACTCCGGCCAGGAGCGCATCACCGCGGACCTCCAGGCGCGCTCCGCCGATCTGCGCGCGTGGGCGGAGGGGGGCGTGCCGATGCTCGTCATCTGCGGGCTCTACCAGCTCTTCGGCCACCGCTTCCTCACCGGCCAGGGCAGCGAGATCCCGGGGATCTCGGTGTTCGACGCCGAGACCGTCGCCGGGGATGGGCGCCTCATCGGCAACATCACGACCACCAGCGAGACCTTCGGCACGATCGTCGGCTACGAGAACCACTCGGGGCTGACCACCCTGGCCCCGGGCCAGGCGCCCTTCGGGCGCGTGCGCTCGGGCGACGGCAACAACGGCAAGGACGGCACGGAGGGGGCACTCGCCCACCGCGTCATCGGCACCTACCTGCACGGCTCGCTCCTGCCGAAGAACCCGGCCGTGGCCGACTGGCTCCTTCAGGGGGCCGCGGGGGCCGCTGGCCTGGAGTGGGTCGGCGACGCCGTGGCGCACCCGAGTCTCGACGGCGCCTGGGCGGACAAGGCCCGCGCGGTGGCGATGTCCCGCCCGCGCTAAGGGGCACTGAGGCGCGCTGGGGCGCACTGAGGTTCGCTGATGCTGCGGCCCTCCCGCGCGGGAGCGCGCAGGAGTGCGCGAGGGTCACACGGAGGCCACCGAACTCACCTGCTGGCTTGCACGATCACGAGGATAGGCTATCCTGATTACTGGCAAGCGAGGGCGAGCCAAACACTCGTCCACCTGGAGATCAGCAGAGGACCACTGTGAGTACCCCATCCCTGACCCGCGGCGACGCCCGCACCCGGGCTGGCGCGACCGCGGAGAGCAGCCTCGGCCGCCTGCCCCTCGGGGCGCGCGCCATCATCACCGCCGTCGGCACCGCGCAGCAGGAGGCCGGTACCGCGCAGGGCCGTCTGGCCCGCCGCCTCCAGGACCTCGGCCTCATCCCCGGCCGCGCCATCACCGCGCGCAGGCGGGCGCCGCTGGGGGACCCGACCGTCTTCCAGGTGGCCGACTACGAGCTGTGCCTGCGCCGCCACGAAGCCGACCTCGTGACCGTCCGCGTCGTCGAGGACGGCGACCCGGCCGAGCAGGCGGCGGGAGCGGCCTCATGAGCGCCGAGCACTGCGGCGGCTCCGCCTCCTGCCACTGCGGAGCCTCGAGCACCGCCGTCGCCGTCGGGGACCGCAGGGTCGCACTGGCAGGCGCCCCCAACTCCGGCAAGACGAGCATCTACAACGCCCTGACCGGCCTGCGCGCCAAGACCGGCAACTACCCCGGCGTGACGGTGGCCCGCTCCCAGGGGCGCTGCGTCGTCGACGGCACGAGCCTGACCATCGAGGACCTGCCCGGCGCCTACTCACTGGAGCCCATCAGCCCCGACGAGCAGGTGGTGCGCGATGTCCTCACCGGCGACTGCCGGGAGGTGAGCACCCCGGACGCGCTGATCGTCGTCGTCGATGCCACGACGCTGCGCCGGGGCATGACCTTCGTGGCCGAGGCGCTCTCCCTGGGCCTGCCCACCTGCCTGGCCGTCACCATGACCGACGAGCTCGCGCGGCGCGAGGGCCGGCTCGACGTCGCCGCCCTCGGCGAGGCCCTGGGCGTGCCCGCAGTGCGGGTGCTGGGGCACCGCGGCATGGGCATCCCCGAGCTGCGGCAGCACCTGGCCGAGGTCGCCACATGGCCGCGCACCCCGCTCACCCCGCCGAGCGAGCCCGCCGAGCTCGCCTCCTGGACCGACTCGATCCTGGCGGCGGCCGACTACGCCTCCCCCGCCTCGGACTCAGCGACCTCCGCGGTCGACCGCGTCCTGCTGCACCCGGTGGCCGGGACCATCGTGTTCTTCGCGGTCATGTACTTCTTCTTTCAGTCGATCTTCACCTGGGCGAGCCCCTTCCAGGACGCGATCGAGAACGGCATCGGCTCCCTGGGGGAGCTCGTCCACGGGTGGCTGGACGAGTCCCACCCGCTCCTGGGTGGGCTGCTGGCCGACGGCCTCATCGGCGGCGTCGGCGCGGTGCTCGTCTTCCTGCCGCAGATCGTCATCATGTTCCTCATCATCGCGATCCTGGAGGGCGTGGGGTACATGTCCCGGGCCGCCTTCCTCATGGACCGGGTGATGGGCAAGGCCGGCCTGGAGGGGCGCGCCTTCGTTGCGCTGCTGTCCTCCTTCGCCTGCGCGATCCCCGGCATCATGGCCACCCGCACCCTGCCCAGCGCGAAGGACCGCCTGGCCACGATGCTCGCGGCGCCGCTGATGACCTGCTCGGCGCGCCTGCCCGTCTACGTCATCATGATCTCGCTGCTCGTGGACTCCGACGCCCGCATCGGGCCCTTCGGCGCGCGCGGCACCATCATGTTCGGCCTCTACCTGCTGGGCGCTTTCTCCGCGATGCTCGTGGCCTGGGTGGCCAAGCGCCTGACCGACCGCGATGGCATCCTCCTTCCCTTCTACATGGAGATGCCGCCCTACCGCCTGCCGCGCCCGCGCACGGTGGCCCTCATGGTGTGGGACGCCTGCAAGGGCTTCCTCAAGAAGGCCGGGACGATCATCACCCTGACCACCGTGGTGCTGTGGGTGCTGCTCAATGTGCCCATGCGCTCCGACGCCGACTTCGAGGCGGCCTGCGCGCGCAGCGCCGAGTGCTCCGCCATCACGGCGGCCGTGGACAACCCCGCCGCCTCCACCGTGCTCGATGACGAGGGCGAGCCCATCACCGACGCCGACGAGCTCGACGCGCTGCTCGAGGCCCAGAAGACCTCCTACACGATGGACAACTCGTGGGCCGCCGCCATCGGGAAGGCGGTGGAGCCCGTCTTCGAGCCCCTCGGCTTCGACTGGCGCATCAACGTCTCCATCCTGTCCTCCCTCGCGGCGCGCGAGACCTTCGTGGCCACGCTCGGCCAGATCTCGGCCGCGGAGGACCCGGAGGCGCCCAGCGCCCACCTGGCCACGATGACCTACCAGGAGGACACGCTGACCAACAAGGCCGGGGATCCCCTCTTCAACTCGGCGACGCTGGCGGCGATCCTCGTGTTCTTCGTCTACGCCCTGCAGTGCATGGCGACGGCTGGCGCGATGCGCCGGGAGACGGGGACCTGGAAGTGGCCGCTCGTCGCCTATGGCTACATGTTCGTCACCGCCTGGGTGATGGCGGCCCTGGCCCGCACGATCGTCGCGGCCCTCCTGTGAGGCTCGCGCGGCGGTCGGCTCGCGGGCCCGTGCCCACCCATCCGCTGGCCACCCCCGATCCGGCGGTGCTGCGCTGGGTGGTCCCCGATGGGCTGCTGCCCTTCGCCGGGACGGTCGCCGCCGCGCCGACGGCGCTGCAGGCCCTCATGGACGACGGAACCCTCGCGGCCGTGGAAGCGGTGCCCGGGGCGGTGCTCACCCTGCTCGCGGATGGCCGCACGTGGGCGGACGAGGGCGCACGGGTGCGCACCGCGCTCGTCGAGGCCCTGGGCTCGCCGCAAGGCTGGCGGGGGACGGAGCAGGCCAGCGCCGTCGGGCCGGATGAGGCCCTGAGGGCGGCCGCTCAGGAGATCGCGGCCGGGCGCGTGGGCGCCTTTGCCCGCAGCCACGGCGGGACGCTCGAGGTGCGCTCGGTGCGCGACGGCGTCGTCGAGGTGGCGATGGAGGGGGCCTGCCACGACTGCGCGGCGGCGGCGATCACCATGCACGCGCGCTTCGAGCACCTGCTGCGGCGCCGCTGCCCCTGGCTCGCGGAGGTCCGGGAGGCCGTCTGAGCCGGGGAATCGCGGTGACGGGGGCGCGGGAGCCAACCACCACAGCCCTGGAGCGGATGCCACCAGCGGGCTTGCCGCTAATGTTCAACGTTCTCTATAGTGGTCAGGCACGCCTATCCAAACTTTATCCCGGAGGACTCATGCACCTGTCTCGCCGCAGCGCCCTCATCTCCCTGGCCGCGCTCTCAGTGGGCTCCCTGGCCGCCTGCGCCACCGACAAGAAGAAGGAGGGGGGCGCTGGCGCCTCGGCGGCCAGCGGCTCCCTGAGCATCGTGGCCACCACCGGCTACCTGGGCGACGCCGCGAAGAACATCGCGCCCGACGCCACCATCACCGTGCTCGTCGGCCCCGGCGGCGACCCCCACACCCAGGAGCTCACCACCAAGGACACCCAGGCCATCGAGAGCGCCGACGTCGTCCTGTGGACCAGCCACGACATGGAGCACAAGATGATGGACCAGCTCGAGGCCCTCGGCGCCAAGCAGGTCCCAGCCGCCGAGTCCATCCCCGAGGACATGCTGCTGCCCTGGGAGGAGGACGGCGTCGTCGAGGGCCACGACCCCCACGTGTGGAACTCCCCCGACAACTGGAAGCACGTGGTCACCGCCTGCGCGAACAAGATCGCCGAGATCGACTCCGCCAACGCCGACACCTACAAGGCCAACGCCGAGGCCTACAACAAGAAGATCGACGAGGCCAAGGAGACCGCCAAGAAGCTCTTCGACGCGATCCCGAAGGAGAACCGGGTCCTGGTCACCGGCCACGACGCCTTCAACTACCTCGGCAAGACCTACGACATCGAGATCCACGCCACTGACTTCGTCTCCTCCGAGTCCGAGAAGAGCGCGACGGACATCGATGAGCTCGCCGCCCTCATCGCCGAGAAGAACGTCAAGGTCATCTTCCAGGACAACCTCAAGAACCCCGAGGCCATCACCCATCTCAAGGAGTCCGTGTCCGCCAAGGGCGGCAGCGTCGAGGTCTCCGACAAGCCCCTGTACGCGGACTCGCTCGGCGAGGCCGCCCCGGTGGACACCTACCTGGGGGTCTTCGCCTACAACGCCGAGACCATCTCCGCCGCCCTCACCGGCAAGACCGCCTGAGCGCATCCGCCCCCGGGGAGCCCGTCATCGCGGCGGGCTTCCCACTGATGAGGACCCCCTGTGACGCACGATCCCGCCCCTCCCTGCGCCGTCGAGCACCTCTCGGTGGCCTACCACGCCCGCCCCGTCGTCAAGGACGTGACCCTGACCATCCCGGATGGCTCGGTGACAGCGATCCTCGGCCCCAACGGCGCCGGGAAGTCCACCCTCCTCAAGGCCGCCATGAGGCTCGTCCCCTCCTTGGCCGGCTCCGTGCGCTTCTTCGGCGATGAGCTGTCCCGCTGCCGCGACCGGGTGGCCTACATGCCCCAGACCGCCGAGGTCGATTGGGACTTCCCCACCACGGTGCGCGACGTCGTCACCATGGGCACCTACGCCAGGCTCGGCTGGTGGCGCCGCCCGGGCGCCGCCGAGCGCGCCACCGCCATGGAGGCCCTGGAGAGGGTCGGCATCCCAGAGCTCGCGGGCCGACAGATCTCCCAGCTCTCCGGCGGTCAGAAGCAGCGCGTCTTCATGGCGCGCACCCTGGCCCAGGAGCCCGACCTCTACCTGCTCGACGAGCCCTTCGCGGGAGTCGACGTCGCCTCCGAGCAGGCCATCATGCAGGTGCTCCGCTCCCTGCGGGACGAGGGACGCACGATCGTCGTCGTCCACCACGACCTGTCCACGGTGAGGCGCTTCTGCACGCACGCGGTCCTGCTGTCCGACGGCCTGCTCGTGGCCGCGGGCCCCCTCGAGGAGGCCTTCACGGCGCAGACGCTGCACCGCGCCTACGGGCTGAGCGACGAGGCGCTCATGGGCGGGGGGCCGGACGCATGAGCGTCGCGCTCGCCCTGGCCGGACTGCCGGCAGCGCCGCTCGCCGAGGCCTCCGCGCTCCTGCCCGGCGCCGTCGGACCCGGCGCGCTCCTGGCCTCCTACACCTTCCGCATGATGCTGCTGGGAACCACGATCGTGGGCCTGACCGCGGGGGTGCTCGGAGCGTTCCTGTACCTGCACAAGCAGTCCCTCGTCTCCGACATCATCGGGCACGCCGCCACCCTAGGGGTGGCCGGCTCCTTCATCATCGCGACGGCTGTCCTCGGCATCGGGGGACGCTCCATGCTCGTGCTGACCATCGGCTCGATCATCGCCTCCACCTGCGCCGTGCTCCTGGCGAACTGGATCGCGGCGCGCTCGCGCGTGGGGCTCGACGCCGCGATGACGATCTGCCTGGCCCTCTTCTACGGGGGCGGGATCGTGCTCATGCGGATCATCGTCCACTCCTCCCTGCCCGAGCGCGGGGGGATCACCTCCTACATGTTCGGCAACGCGGCCACCCTCACCCGGGCGGATCTGGCCACCATCCTGGCCTTCGGGGCCGCGTCGCTCATCGTGGTGGCGGTGTGCTGGAAGGAGCTGGCGCTCCTCACCTTCGACCCCATCGCCTGCCAGGCCATGGGATTCTCCCCGCGCGTCCTCTCCCCCCTTCTCCTGGGAACAGCCACCGTGGCCATCGTCATCGGCATCAAGGCCGTCGGGCTCATCCTCATGGTGGCCTTCGCGATCATGCCGGCCGCCGCCGCGCGGCAATGGACGCACCACCTGTGGTCGATGGTGGGCCTGGCCGGTGCGATCGGCGGCGCCTCGGGCGCGATCGGATCGGCCCTGGCCGTCAACCTCGGCCGCGTGCCGACCGGGCCTGTGGTGGTCCTCGTCCTGGCGGCATTCCTCATCGTCTCGCTGCTGGGCGCGCCCGAGCGCTCGATCCTGCGGCGCCGGGCCCGCCTGCGCGAGCAGCGCCGGGAGCTGCTGGCGCAGATCACGGCCGAGAGGGAGGGGGAGCGCTGATGCCCTTCATCGTCTCCGTCGCCGTCCTGGCCGTCACCACGGCCCTCACCTGCGCCCTGCCGGGAACGCTCCTCGTGCTGCGCCGCCAGGCGATGCTCGTGGAGGCCATGTCCCATGCCGTCCTGCCCGGGATCGTCATCGGCGCGATCGTCTCAGGATCCACGCGCTCGCCCCTCATGGTGGTGGCCGCCTCCCTCATGGGGCTGCTCGTCGTGCTGGGCGCCGAGCGCCTGCGCGCCTCCGGGCTGGTGACCGGGGACGCCGACCAGGGCCTGGTCTTCCCGGTGCTCTTCGCCATCGGCGTGCTCCTGCTGTCCACCGCGCTGTCCCAGGTCCACATCAGCGAGGACACCGTCCTCACCGGCGACCTCAACCTCATGGCGCTGGCGCCCGAGCACATCCTCGTGGCCGACGGCGGCATCGACCTCGGCCCGCGGATGATGTGGCGCCTGGCGGGCGTCTTCGCGATCACGGCGGCCTATATCGCCCTGTGCTACCCGACTCTCAAGATCTCCACCTTCGACCCCGTCTCTGCGCGCACCATGGGCATGCCGGTGCGGCGCACCGACCTTGGCCTCATGATGCTTGTGGCGCTGACCGTCGTCGTCGCCTTCGACGCCGCTGGCGCGATCCTCGTCGTGGCGCTCATGACGATCCCCCCGGCCACGGCGCTGCTCGTGTCTCGTTCCCTGTTCGGGGCGATCCTGATGAGCCTGGGGATCGCCGCGGCCTCAGCGCTGCTCGGCTTCTGGGTGGCGCTGCGCTGGGACCTGGCGACATCGTCGACCATGGCGGTGGTGGACGCGCTGGTGTTCCTCGCCGTGCTCGTGGCGACCCTGCCCAGGCGCGGCCGCGCCCGCTCGTAGACTCGCCCCATGGCGACTCCTGAGTTCATCCTGGCCCTACGAGAGAAGATCGGCCACGAGGAGCTGTGGCTTCCGGGGGTGAGCGTCGTCGTCGTCGATGAGGCGGGGCGGCTGCTGCTCGGCCGGCGCTCGGATAACAGCCAATGGGCCGTCATCAGCGGGATCCCCGAGCCCGGCGAGCAGCCGGGCGCGGCGGCGGTGCGCGAGTGCCTGGAGGAGACCGGCGTGGCGATCGAGCTCCTCGGCCTCGTGCATGTGGGGGCCGGGACGCCGAAGACCTTCCCCAACGGGGACCGCTGCGTGTTCATGGATATCGACTTCGCGGCCAGGCCCGCGGCGGGCGCCCAGGCGGCGCGGGTGGCCGACGACGAGTCGCTGGAGGTCGGCTGGTTCGCGCCGGACGAGCTGCCCGAGCCGCTCATGGATTCCGCGCGGCGCCGTATCGCCGCCGCCCAGGCCTGGTTCGCCAGTCCCTCGGCCCCCGCCGCCTTCGACTGACCCCGCACCCATTCGCCTCCCTTATAAGCGAGACCGGGCGATCAGCACGGCGAAACCGGGCGAACAGCACCGCGAGATCGCTTCAGAGCGCCTCATGCGGGCATCGAGTCGAGGCCCCTCCCCTCGGAGAGCTTGCACGCGGCAAGGACGGGTAGGCCCAGGAACCTCAGCACAGCGCTGGACAGAAGGCGTCGACGGCGGATCATGGCGTCCCCTCGGTTCAGGTGGTTGGCGACCCCTTCGACGATAGGGGTGGGTACGACGCGTGGCGATGGGGCGAGCAACCCGGGGCAGCGGGGCATGCGCTGGCCGTCCCCGCGAGCGCCGAGGCAGCGAGCCCGTTCGGGCGCAGGGGTCGCCCTGATCGCACGGCATCGGTCCACTCCCGCGTGCTGGCGACGGCGGCCCAGTTGGACTGGAGCAGCACCATGAGCGATTCGTGAAGCGCCTGGGCGCTGACCGCGCCCGCAGCATTGGCCAGGTGGATCGCGCCGGTGGCGTCGGACAGCACCTCGGCGCTCATCCCCCATCGCTCGGCGTCGACCGCCGTGGCCAGCACGCAGTTGTTCGTCATGTAGCCGGCGAGGGCGATCGTGTCCACGCCCTGCTCGCGCAGCCACGGCCCCAGATCAGTGCTGATGAAGGCGGAGGAGCGCTCCTTGACGACGCGCTTCCAACCGGGGCGCAGTCTCTCGGCGATCCCAGGGGCGAGCTCGAACTGAGGGGTGCCGGGGTTGAAGGCGCGGGCGCCGCGGCCGGACGAGTGCTGGACGACGGCGATCGGCAGGCCGGCCTCCTGCGCGGCATCGATGGGCTGGGCGATGCGCTCCAGGCTTCCCTCCCATGCGGGGTACTGGATGCGCAGTGGGCCGCTGGCGTACTGCTGCTGGGCGTCGATGATGATGAGGGCGCGGCGGGGCGCGGGCATGGCATTTCCTCGGGGCGGTCGGTGGCCGGGATGCGGCCGGGATAGGGCCGGATCTGTCAGGCCTCAGCCTTCCCGGGCTCGCGGGCAGCCACCAGTGGCTCAAATGCCGCTCTACGATGGATTCGCGCCATCCTTCGTCGAGGAAGCGAGCCCCGCATGCGCATCGCGATCTACGCCTTCGACGGCGTCACCATGTTCCATCTGGCCGCGCCGCAGATGGTCTTCGACACCGTCACGCGCCTGGGCCTGGCGGACTGGGAGTCGAGGCTCATCGCGGACCGGCCCGGCCAGGTGAGGACGGCCGAGGGGTGGAGCCTTGGCGGCCTCGCCGGCCTGGAGGAGGCCGCGAGCGCTGATGCGCTGGTCATGCCTTCGTGGTTCGACGATGGTCGCCCGGTCCCGCCCGAGGTGACCAGCATGATCGTGGACGCCCATGACCGCGGCGCCATCATTCTCGGCCTGTGCCTCGGCGCGGTCCCAGTGGCGGCGGCGGGCTTGCTCGACGGCAGGACGGCGGTCACCCACTGGCGGGTCTATCCCGCACTGCGCAGCGCGCTCCCAGACGTGGGGCTCGATGAGTCAGCCCTCTACATCGACCATGGCGACGTCCTGACCTCCGCGGGCACGGCCGCCTCACTGGACGCCTGCCTCCACCTGGTGCGCAGGCTCCTCGGCGCGCGGGCGGCCAATGCCGTGGCGCGCCAGCTCGTCATGGCGCCGCACCGCAGTGGCGGCCAGGCGCAGTTCATCGAGCGGCCGCTTCCCGCGACGGGCGACGACGCCGTCGGAGTACCGCCGCAGGTTTCAGGCCTGAGGGAAATGGCGAGGTTTGAGGATTGCTCGGGCCTCGGCACCCCCAGAGGAAGCACTCCTCTTCTTCCGCACTCTCCTGACCTGCACTAACAGAACACGTGACACGGCGTCAGAAAAAGGAATCCTCAAACCTGGCCACTTTCCTGACACGAGCCACGCCTGCGGTTCTCATGCTAAGCTAACGATCGTTCGTTTCCTGAAGATAGGAGCAAGGATGCCCCGCACCACGCGCCAGGCGGCGCTGCCCACGCGCCAAGCCCTCCTCGATGCCGCCAAGGAGGCCTTCGCCACCCACGGCTTCGCGGGCACATCCATCCGCGCTCTCGCGGGCGCCGTCGGCATCAAGGAGAGCTCCTTCTACAACCACTTCTCCTCCAAGCAGGCACTGCTGGACGCCGTGTTCGACCTGGCCGAGCAGCGGCTGGGCCAGACTGGCGAACAGTTCGCGGTCCCCCTCGAGGACGCGTCGGCAGCCGCCGACGTCTACGAGCACATGAGCCGTGATCGGCTGGAGGAGGTCGCCGCCGGTTTCGCGCGGCTCTGGCTCACAGACCCCGATGTCATCGCCGCGCGCCGCATCCTCACCCTGGAGCAGTTCCGCACCCCCGAGGCCGGTGCGCGCCTGCGCGGCCTCACCGTGCAGCGCCCTCTGGCCTTCCAGGCCGAGCTCTTCACCGCCCTCATCGAGCGGGGAGGTTTCAGGGAGGCCGACCCTCAGGCTGTGGCACTGGCCTTCTGGGGGCCGATCCACCTCATCCTGTCCGGCGCGAGCGGACCTGCGGACCTGGATGAGGCCCTGCGCCGCATCCACCTGCACCTGGAGCACTTCTGCGCCACCCACCTCGCCGACGCCTCAGGGCCCCCCGCCAGCGCGAAGGAGCGCCAGTCATGAGGCGACTTCGTGGCTGGATGCTGGGCCTGGCGGTCTTCCAAGGGCTGTCCACGCTGGTAGGGATGGTCGAACTCATCCTTGCCCCGCGGTGGTTCGCGCCGATGCTGGCGGGCACGGCCTTTGCCGAGCGGACAGGGCTGGCGGCGCTGCTGCTGGGGGTCGTCGTCGGCGGGGCGCAGTGGACCGCGGTGGCCGCGCACCTGCGGTGGCGCGCCTGGATGCCGGCGGCGCACACGGCGGCTGGCATGGTCATGCTCGGGTGGATCGCCGGTGAGTGCCTGGTCATCGACTCCTTCATGTGGACCCACGCCCTGTGGGGAGGCATTGGGGCGCTCCAGGTGCTGGCAGTGGCCGTCCTGCTCGGCGCCTTCCGGCCGTGGGCGCCCGCAGACGTCGGAAGTGGCGAGGTTTGAGGATTGCTCGGGCCACAGCGCCCCTTGAGGAAGTACCCCGCCTCTTTCACACCCTCCTGACCTGCGCCAGCAGAACACGTGACACAACGTCAGGAAAAGGAATCCTCAAACCTCGCCATTTTCCAGACGAGCCCGGCCTCACCGAGGGGGCTCGACGACGAGCGGCGCCTCCCCGGGCGCGCTCACGACGGCGCGGGGCGCGGGAAGCAGGTCCAGTTCGACCCGCAGCCGCTCCCCCTGCTCGCCGACGGCGTCGTAGCACAGGCGCTCATTGGCCAGCTCAGCCACCTCGGTGCGCGCCCGCACGAGCCAGGGGTGGCGGCGCCGTATCCCGATGAGGTCCTGGTGGAGGCGGTGCATCCACTCCCCCAGGGTCGAGAGCCCAGCAGGAGTGTCGGGCAGCGCGGGCCGGACCTCGTCGTCGCCGCCGATCTCGTCGCGCTTGACACCGGTGAAGGCCTGCTCGTCCCCGTAGTAGATGGAGGGCACCCCGCCCACGGTCATGAGGAGGACGACGGCGAGCGCCGCCTTGCCCGGCCCGATCCGGCTGGCGATGCGGGTGACGTCGTGATTGCCGACGAAGGTGGCGGGCAGGAAGGAGTCGAGGAACTCGTTGTGGCGCTTCAGGCACCAGTCGAGCTCGTAGAAGTTGGCGTCGTTCAGCGAGCTCCAGATGGCCTTCCACAACTCGTACTGGGTGAGGCTGTCCACCCCCGAGGCCTGGACGATCCCCGCGTAGTCGCCGTGGATGACCTCGGCCATGAACCAGGCCTCCGGGTGGCGCTCACGCACGGCGGGCAGCACGCGCGCCCAGAAGGCGGGCGGGACGGCGTAGGCGGCGTCGAGCCTCCAGGCGGTGGCGCCGCGGTCGAGCCAGTGGGTCATGACGTCGCCCACGAGCCGGGCGGTCTCGGGGCTGTCATGGTTGAGGAGGGGCAGGGAGCCGTGGCCCTCGAAGACGGCGTAGTCGCCGCCCGGCCCGATGGGCTCGGTGAATCGGAAGAGCTCGCGCTCGCTCCCCCCGGCCAGCGCCGCCTGGAAAAGGGGGTGGTCGTAGCCGACATGGTTGAACACGCCGTCGAGCATGAGGGCCAGGCCCCGCGCGCGGCAGGCCTCGGCGAGGCGGTCGAAGGCGGCGTCGTCCCCCAGGCGCGGGTCGATGGCGAAGTGGTCGGTGGTGTCGTAGCCGTGGGTGGCGGAGCGGAAGATCGGCCCGAGGGACAGGCCGTTGGCTCCGAGCTCGACGGTGTAGTCGAGCCAGGGCTCCAGGCGGTCGAGCCGTGCCGGGGCCCCCGGGGCCTGCGCGGCGGGCGCCTCCCCCACGGCGGGCCGGATCGGCGCACCAGTGGCGCCCAGGGGGTAGACCTGCCACCAGATCGCGTGGTCGACCCATGCGGGCCCCCGCCTCGACGGGCTTACTCCAGCAGACTCAGGACTCATGCTTCGAGGGTACTCATCGATCGGGTCCGAGGACGCGAAACCGGAGGACAGCACGAGCGCGCGCCGGTGCGGGCGACCGCGCCCGCTGGCGGAGGCGGATCGGAGCCGGGTTCGGGACCGGCCTCGGCCTCGCGGTGAGCCGCAGGTAGAGGGTTGGGGACCCGCTCGGCGTGAGAACCGTCCCTGCCTGAAGGGGTGCGCCGAAGGATACGATCGGGCAACAATAGTGAGCATGCTCGCCACCGTTGCCTTGCCTGCCCTGCAGATCGTCCTGACCCTCGTCGTCGGATTCCTCGCGTGGCGTGCTGTCCAAGTGGCGGCCGAGGCACGATCGGAGGCCCAGGCTGCCCGATCGGAGGCCGCTTCCGCCCGCGCTGCCGGGGCGGCGGCCCCCTCGAGCGGGGGCATACCCCCGGAGGCCCTGTCCCGGATCGAGGAGCAGTTGCGCCGGCTCAGCGCCGCCCGGGCAGCGGATGCGGGCGAGCAGCACCACGCGGCCCCCAGCGAGCGCCTCATGAGCGAGAAGGCGGACGCCTACCGCGGCTTCCTGCGCGAGATCGCCTCCGAGAACACGCATATCGGCACCGGCATGACCGTGCAGACCTCCGACGCCGCCGAGGAGGCGCTGAGCCGCCTGCGCTCGGTGACCGTGCTCATGGGGTCGGAGGAGATCCTGCGCTCCCTGCGGAACTTCTCGATCATCCGCGGCCAGCGGCCCTCCGCGCGCTGGACTGAGCCCGCCATCATGGCCTACGCCCGCCTCCAGGTGTGCTTGGTGCAGGCGATCCGCCGTGACCTGGACACTACCAGCGAGCCCCTGAGCCCTGAGGAGACCTGGGCGTCGATGAGCACGGGCACCGCCGACCCGGCCTTCCGCCTGGCCATGCTCACCCCGATCTCGGAGGTGCTGCACCACGCGGGCCAGGACCTGTCCCTCTACGACCTTCGCGAGGAGCCGACGGCACTCGCGCAGCGCTCGGCCGCCAGCGCGCGGTCGGCGGCAAGCGCCTCATCCGCGCAGCGGGCGCAGACCGGCCCGATCGCGCCGATCGAGCAGCCCATCGCGGCCGAGCCCACCGTCGCGCCGATGGCCGCGCCTGTGGCCGAGCGCGCCGCGGAGCCCGTGGCCACGGCGATCCAGGCGGAGCCCGTGGCCACGGCGATCCAGGCGGAGCCCGTCGCCTACCATCAGCGCATCAACCGCCCCGAGCCGGCCGACTACGGGACGCCCGGGCGCTCGTCCGCGTCCAGCGCCCCGTCCACCGGGGTGCCGGAGGCGACGCCTGCCTCAACAACAGCCGCAGCGGCCGACCCGAGCCCGGCCAGCCCCACCCCCGGACCGACCTCCTCGTATGGCTCGACTGATCCGGCCCCCTCCCACGTGGCCGCCAGCGCCTCGCCGCGCAGCAGCACCGCCCAGATCCCACCGACCGAGGCGACGATCCCCGACACCGTCTCCTCGCCGACCCCCACGGCACCGGGAGCGTCCGCGCGGCGCCCCGTCCACGCCCCGGGGCGCGCGACGCACAGGTCGGCGGCCACGTCCCCGACGGTGAGGCTGTCCGCCTCCTCGCCCTCCTCCATGACTGTGTCGGTTTCCTCGGCCGCGCCCGCTGCTGGCTCCGCGCCGGCTGCCGCAGAGGAGCCCTCCGCCACCCCCGCGCGACGCGGCCCGAGCCAGCCCGGCGCGCACGGGCAGGCGGCCGCGAGGCGCGCGGGGACCGCCGCGGGAGGCGCTGGCTCCTCGTGGGCCCAGGCCGATGGCGCCCGCCCCCAGTGGGGTCTTCGCCAGTTCGCGCAGGAGAATCAGTCCGGCCGGGGGCGGTCCGGCTCCTCCGGTGACCAGGACCGCCCCAGCCGTCCGCGCCCCGGGCGGATCACCGCTCCCCGGAAGTAGGCCCGGCGCTCGGGGCCCTGAGCTCGTGCGGGGCCCCGGGCCCTCCGCCCCGAGCCAGCAATGACCGCAACAACCGACGACGGCGCCCGCCACCCCGTTCATGAGGGTGGCGGGCGTTGTCGTCGAAGAGTCTGGCCTGCTCAGCCAGAGATCGTGGCCGAGACGATGATGGCCACGGCAATGGCCGTGCCGGCGAAGGCGACGCCGAGGCCGACGTTCTGGTCCTCGAGGAGCTCGCGGCGCAGGTCGAGTCCGAAGGCCTTGTTGACGGCCCAGGTGAAGACCATGAGCAGGACGACGCCGAGAACGGCGTAGACGACCGTGGCCAGGATGGACTCCCAGGTCAGTCCCACGCTCGATAGGTTGTGGCTTACCAGGGGCATTGTGTTCATGCTTCCTCCGTGTTCTCGCGCCTCAGGGCGCGCGCGGGCGGGTGGTTCGACGCCGTCGAGACTACCGGCCCGCACCGCCCCTCGCGCAGGGGACAGCTGAACCTTGACAGCGGCCGAGGCGTGGGCTGCCCGCTCCAGCCGTTCCAGAGCAGCGCTGACGAGCAGCGCTCTCACCCTGCGCGCCCCTATGACTCACCCCACGAGGTCGCGGCGGCGCAGGGCGGTGGCCGCCAGGGCGAGGAGCAGGCCGGCCAGCACGAGGCACACGCCCGGGCCGATCCAGGCATGCGACGGCCCGAGGATGGCAGTCCATGCCTCTGCGGCGCCTCCCGCGCGCCCGGCCCGCGCCGTCGGGAGCGACGGCAGGTGCGTCAAGGGCGAAAGGTCGAGCAGCCACTGAGGGGCCCGGAGGGCCTGCCCCAGCGTCGTCACGCAAACCGCTCCGAGGAGCAATCCCCAGCCCACGATCCGGCCCGCCCGGGGAACGAGCGCCTGCGCGGCCAGCGTGAGCGCGCCGAGCAGCAGTGCGGCGGGGAGCGTCGCAGCGCATCCCACGGTGATGCTCGCCGCGAGCGCCCAGGGCTGGGCCGCCGCCTCGCTCCCCTGGTTGGCGAGCGGCGCGATCGCGGACGTCATCAGGCCGACGGCGATCGCCACCGCCGTCGCGCCCACCCCCGCCGCCATGACCGCGGCGCGGCCCATGAGGAACCGCTCCCGGGGGATCGGCTCGGCGAGGAGGACGGCAGCGCGGCCCGAGCCCTCCTCCCCCGCCGTGGCCGAGGCCAGCGCGACGGCGCAGGCCGCCAGGACGAGCCCGCCGTAGGTGACGATGAGCGCCAGATAGGTCTGCACCGTCAGCTGCCCGCCGACGAAGGCCTTCAGCGCCGGGTTGTCCTCGAACATGGCGGCCAGGCTCGACTCGACCTGCGAGGCGAACACCCCGTAGACGACGGCGAAGACGAGCCCGCCCACGAGCCACCAGCCGCGCGTCGCCGCGGACGTGCGCAGGGCCAGCGCGACCGCGCCCCGCGGCCCCGGTCGTCGGGCACCCCGGGAGGCGGGCAGGGTCACCAGCCCCTCCCCCAGCTCGCGGCGCGCGTGGAGGGCACAGCCCAGGGCGCACAGCGCGGCGGCTCCAGCGGCGAGCAGGAGGAGCGGCGCCCACCGCAGCCCGGCCCAGGGGCGCGCCTGCTGGACGAGGCCGATCGGCGTCGTCCAGGACAGCCAGTCGGCGCCCGCGGTGGAGTCCCCGAGCCCGCGCAGCTGGTACCAGGCGACGACAAGGAGGGTGCCCATTCCGCGCGCGGCCCGGGCGGAGCCCGCGAGCGCGCCGAGCACCAGCCCGCCGCCAGCGCCCGCGGCGGCGCACAGCGCCAGGCCGAGCCCGGCGGCGAGCGCGTCGAGGGGCGCCAGGCCGACGGCGACGGTGATCGCGCAGAAGGCCACGGCCATGAGGGAGCCGGTCAGCATGACGGAGGCCAGGGCGGCGCGCGTCGCCTGGGAGCGGCCCACGGGCGCGGCGCGCAGGAGCTCGCCGGGACCGGTCTCCTCGTCGGCCCGGGTGCGGGCGATGGACATGAGGAGCCCGGCGAGGACGGCGATGAAAGCGAGGTAGCCGAGCACCTCGGTGGCGAGGATGGCACCGAGAGAGGGATCGGCGTCGTCGAGTCCGTAGCCGGGGCCGGTGAACATGGCGGCCATCGGGCTGGAGAAGGCAGTGGCGAAGGCCCTGCGCTCGGCGGCGGTGTCGTAGATGCCGGTCAGCGCGATCGCTGAGTAGGCGGCCAGGAGCGCGATGCCAGCGGTCCAGCCGATCGCGGGGCGGCGGTCGCGGCGCAGGGTGAGGCGGGTCAGCGGCGAGATCACTCGTGCCATCGCTCAGCCCACCTTGCCGCCGGCGGAGGGGGCGCCCTCGGAGGAGGAGTAGTGGTGGAGGAAGATCTCCTCCAGGCTCGGCGGGGCGGCGGTGATCGAGCGCAGCCCTAGCGCGGCCAGGCGCTCCATGACGGCGCCCACCTGGTCGGCGTCGGCAGTCAGGGTGATCTGCCAGGCGCCGTCGGCGCAGGAGGCCGTCAGGTCATGGACCCCGGGCGCGCCGGCCAGATCAGGCTCTCGCTCGACGACGGCGCTGATGCGGGAGCGGGCGAGGGCGCGGATGCGCTCGAGGCTCCCGGACTCGACGGCGCGACCCGCGCGGATGATGGTGACCGAGTCGGCCAGGCTCTCCACCTCGGACAGGATGTGGCTGGAGAGCAGGACGGCGCTACCCCGCCCGGCGGCCTCGGCGACGCATTGGCGGAAGACCTCCTCCATAAGGGGGTCGAGGCCGGAGGTCGGCTCGTCGAGGATGAGGAGATCGACGTCGGTCTCCAGGGCGGCGATGAGGGCGACCTTCTGCCGGTTGCCCTTGGAGTAGGCGCGGACCTTCTTGGTGGGGTCGAGGTCGAAGCGCTCGATGAGCTCGGCGCGGCGAGCCTCGCTGGGCCTGCGGGAGCGCAGGGAGGCGAGGGCGTCGAGGGTCTGCCCGCCGGTGAGGCCCGGCCAGAGGGCGACGTCGCCCGGCACATAGGCCAGGCGCTCGTGCTCGGCGACGGCGCCCCAGGGGTCGGCGCCGAAGAGGCGGGCGGTGCCGCCGTCGGCGCGGAGCATCCCGAGCAGGACGCGCAGGGTGGTGGACTTGCCGGCGCCGTTGGGGCCGAGGAATCCGAGGATCTGGCCGGGCGCGACGGCGAGGTCCAGGCCGTCGAGGGCCCGGGTGGCGCGTGGGCCCCGCCCGAAGGTCTTGGTCAGTCCGATGGTCTCGACAACGGGTGCGGTGGTCATGACTCCTCCTGGTGTGAGGTGGTGGAGGTGGATGGCTCGGGGGTGTCACCGGGACGGGGCCGGGAGTCGGAGTGGGGCGCGCTCGCGGCCCCGGGCCGGGAGGCCTGCGCGGCGTCGAGATAGGGGGTGAGCATGGAGGGGTCGGTGAAGACCGGTTGGCAGTAGGACTCCAGGGCCACCGGCCCGTACGTGGTGTAGTAGTCGCGCACGACCGCCTGAATATCCGTGGGGTCGGGGGCCTCGTAGTGCATGTACATGAGCAGAGCGCCGGCCTCCGCGTAAGCGTGGTAGCGGGCGCGGGCCACTTCGTCCATCGAGGGGTTGATGGTGCCGGCGGCGACCCCGGCGGCCATGAGGGACTCGGACTCGGTCGCGAACATCTCCATGAGCGTGCGGGCCAGCTCGCCACCCTCCATGAGAGAGCGCAAGGCGTAGGCGCTGGCGGGGATGTACTGCTCGGCCTGGGCCATCTGGGTCATGACCTTGGCGGAGCCGCCGAAGATCTCGGAGTCCCGTTTGGCCTGGTCCATCTGGCGCAGGACCTCGGCGTCGCAGGCCTGGCGCAGGCCCTCCTTGGAGCCGAAGTGGTGGGTGATGAGCCCGGCGGTGACTCCGGCGTCCGCCGCGATGGCCCGTAGGCCCACACCGAACCCGTCGGCGGCGAAGCGAGTCATAGCGGCGGCGCGAATACGGGCCACCGTGGTGAGATCCTCCTGTCGGGAGGGGGTTGAGCGATCCGATGTTGAACGCATGACCAATATTCTATACGCTCGTTCAATCTCCCACAAGAGGCGCCGTCGCCCCTGGCCTCCAGGGGGAGTCCCCGACTCGGCCAGGGACGGTTCAGGGGCGGATCAGGGGGACCCCCGATACCTCGCAGCGCCGGCGCGGGGCAGTCTTGAGCCATGAGCACGAACGACTTCTCCACCGCCCCTGAGACCGCCACCGCCTACTCCGCCCCCGACGCCAGCGCCTCCTACGGCCCCACCGCTGGCACGTACTCCGCACCCCATGGCCCCGGGGCCAACCCGTACTCGACGCCCTACTCCACCCCCGGTGGCGCCGCTTACGCGCAGGGATCCTTCTCGGCGCGCGCCGAGTCCTGGCGCTCCTCGCTGCCCCGCCGCTCGCGCAACCGGCTCGTCGCCGGCGTCTGCGGCGGGATCGCGGAGGACCTGGGCGTGAGCCCCACCCTCGTGCGCCTGGCAACGCTCGCCCTGGCCGCCCTGCCCGGGCCCATGTGGCTGGCCTACGCCGTCGCCTGGGTCCTCATGCCCGACGCCGACTGAGCGCGGAGCGGTTCCGGGAGGGGTGGTGGCTCCGGTCCGCGGGGCTGGCACCGGGTCTGGCGGGAGCGTCTGAGGGCGCCCCAGCGCCCGATGGCGCGAGGGACTGGCCCGCGGACCGGAGCCACCGCCCCGACCCAGCATCCGCCTAGTTCGCGAGCGCGGCCTCATAGACGGCTCGGTCCTTCGCGGAGAAGGCGCAGATGACGATTCGCAGCTCCGAGCCCGGGTGCGCCGCGAGCCAGGCCCCGATCGTCTCGAGGACGAGCGGGGCCGCCTCCTCCTTGGGATAGCCGAAGGCGCCGGTGGACACCGAGCACAGACCCACCGAATCCAGGCCCGTCTCCTGGGCGGTATCGAGGATCGCCCGGTAGCAGCTCGCCAGCCGGGTGCGGTGGCGCTTCTCGACGCGCCCGCCGTCGACGACGGGCCCCACCGTGTGGATGACGTGCCCGGCGGGGAGGTGGTAGCCACCGGTGAGGACCGCGCGCCCCACGGGCTCGGGCCCCTCTCCGCGCTCGGCGCGCCCGGCCATGTACTCGGCGCACTCGGCGCGCAAGCCCGGCCCGGCGACGGCGTGGATGACGTTGTCGATGCAGGCATGGCCGGGAACGCGGCAGCCGAGCATCTGCCCGTTGGCGGCGTTGACGATGGCGCCGGCCCGCAGGGTGGTGAGGTCCCCCTCCCACAGGGCGACGTGCTCGCCGAGGGCACCCGCCACGCCGTGGGTGGTGGCAAGGACGGGCAGTGCGAGGGCGTCGGGGTCGCCCGCCTCGGCGGCCCGCTCGGCGGACTCATTGGCGAGCATCTCGTCGAGCTCGTCGCGCATGTCCTCGTCGTCGATCGGGCGGGGCGGGCGGATGGTGAGCAGCCCGTCGAGGAGGCGTCGGCGCTCGGCGAAGGGGAGCTCGTCGAGGGCGATCGGCGGCGGGAAGGAGGCGACGTCGCCGTGGTTGACGGCGTCGGTGGCGAAGTACTGGGTGAGGATCGCGATGCGCCCCTCGGCGGCGGTGCGCGGCTGGAGGGGCCCGGAGTCGGGATCGGGCGCGGTGGGCGGCACAGGGGGCACAGGCGGCATCGGCATAGAGCCAGGGTACGGCAGGGAGGGCGGGGGACGGCGCGGGGCCGGACGGGTCAGTCCCATCCGGCCCCGCGGTCACCCGGCTGGAGGCTCAGGCGGTGTAGTTCTGGGCGGAGAGGAACCAGCCCTGCTGCTCGAGCTGCTGGGTGTAGTCCTCCAGGATGCCGCCGGAGACGGCGTCCTCGGAGTCGACGTCGTCGTGGACGGCGCGCATGGTCTTCACGACGGCGTCGATGGCGGACACGATGTAGTCGACAGCCTCATTGGTGATGACCTGGGCGACGGGGGCCTCGGGGACGGTGGTCTTCGCGGCGACGGTCTCGGGGCGGCCGTCGGGGACGACGTTGATGGCGCGCATGCGCTCGGCCAGGGCGTCGGAGCCGGCGCGGGCGATGTCGACGACCTCGTCGAGGTTGAGGTGGAGGTCGCGGAAGTTGGGGCCGACGACGTTCCAGTGGATCTGCTTGGCCACGAGGCTGAGGGCGGTGATGTCCACCAGGGAGGCCTGGAGGTGGGCGCTCAGGGCCTCGGAGGCGGTGAAGGACATGCGGACGGGGGCGGAGGTGACAGTCTTGGTGCTCATGGGCTTTACCTTACTCTCGGTCGGATCTAAAAAGTAGTTCGTGTGGGATGGGGGTCAGGCCTGCTCGCCGTCGGCGGCCTGCGCTCCGGCCTGCTCTTTGGCGATCTCGGCCTTGAGGGCCTCCATGTCGAGCTCGCGGACCTGCGTGATAAGGGCGTCGAGCGCCTTGGCGGGCAGGGCGCCGGCCTCGCGGTAGACGAGGACGTCGTCACGGAAGGCCATGAGGGTCGGGATGGAGGAGATGCCCAGGGCGCCGGCGAGCTCGGGCTCCTCCTCGGTGTTGACCTTCGCGAAGGTGATGTCCGGGTTGGCCTCGGCGGCCTTCTCGAAGACGGGGGCGAAGCGCATGCAGGGGCCGCACCAGGAGGCCCAGAAGTCGACGAGGGTGATGCCCTCGCCGCGCACGGTCGAGTTGAACTCCTTGCCGGTGATGGTGGTCAGAGCCATGGTTTGCCTTTCGGATCGACGGCGGCTGATCGGGACAACGGATATCCCCGGGCCGTATATTCCGGGGCGCTCACTCAGGCCCGGGGCTGACGGTTGGCCCAGTCCTGGGGCTCGAGGCGGCGGCCGGTGTAGAAGGGGGTGTCAACGCGCACGTGGAGGCGCGCCTCGGTGTAGCGCTGGCGGTGGAGGACCCCCTCGAGCCGATCGAGGGAGTCGGCCTCGAAGCCGAGGATCCACTCGTAGTCGCTCATCCCGAAGGCGGCGAGCGTCGACCCCTTGACGTCAGGGTACGCGGAGAACCCATTGCGGCCGTGGGCGGCCATGATGCGACTGCGCTCCTCGTCGGGCAGGAGGTACCAGTCGTAGGAGCGCACGAAGGGGTAGACCATGCACCAGTCGCGCGGGGCCGTGCCCGCGAAGCAGGCGGGGACGTGGCGGCGGTTGAACTCGGCGGGGGTGTGCAGGCCCATGCAGGACCAGACCGGCTCCAGGTGGCGGCCGAGCGCGCTGGCCCGCAGCCGGTGGTAGGCGTCCTGGAGGCGCTCGGGGTCGTCGTCGATCCACCAGATGAGCAGGTCGGCGTCCGAGCGCAGCCCGGCGACGTCGTACCAGCCGCGGGTCGTCACGCCCGTCCCCTCGACGAAGCCGGCGGACTCGGCGACGATCCGCCCGCGCGCCGCGTCATCGGCGGGCAGGGGCGAGGCGAGGCGGAAGACGGCCCACAGCGCGTAGTGGTTGTGGTCGTTGATGGCGTCGAAGTCCACGTCGACGGCGTCGCGCGGATCGTGGTGGGGGCGGCGCTCCTCGTCCTCGAAGCGGTGGATGCCAGGGCTGGCGGGAGTGGTCGCGGGGGTGTCGGTCATGATTCCTCCTCTGGATCGGGGGTAGGCAGGTGAGCGGAGTGGGGGTGGGCGCCGCCGACGGCGGGTCGGCAGCACTCGGGCGGGCAGACGGTGTGGAAGGGGCCGGCGCCCGTCGTCGTGGTGGGGACGACGCTCTCGCCCCGGGCGACGGCGGCCCGCTCGGCCAGCAGGTCGACGAGCGAGGCCACCAGCGCCGGATGCGTGCCCGCGGTGGCGGCGCGCGCGTAGGGCATGGCCAGGAGGTCGGCGGTCTCGCGCGCCTCAGTGTCCAGGTCGAAGACGACCTCCATGTGGTCGGCGATGAAGCCGATGGGGGCGACGATGATCCCGCCGGGCCTGTGGGGCTCGGCGGCCAGGGCCGTGATGCGGTCGTTGATGTCGGGCTCGAGCCAGCGCGCCTGCGGCGGGCCCGAGCGCGAGCAGAACGCCAGGTCGACCGGCGGCGGCGAGGCCAGCCCCACCCGCTCGGCGACGGCGGGAAGCAGGACGCGCGCGAGCCGCAGGTGCTGCTCGACGTAGCTGATCTCCGTGGACAGATCCTCCGTCACCCCCGGCTCGCGGGCAGCGGGCGCGGGAAGGGCGGGGTGCTGGGGGGCGGGTGGCGTACTGGGTGCTGGGAGCGGGGCCCTGGTGGTCGCCGCCTCGGCTACCATCCGCGGCCCTCGTTCCTCGGGCCGCTCCCGCCAGCCCCGCCACGCCTTCGGCGGCGCCCCCCAGTGCCCCGCTTCTTCCTCCCGGGGACCCAGCGCCCCGCCCCCGGAGCTGGACGACGCATCCGGCGCGGAGCCGCGCTCCATGGAGGCGGGGATGGAGTGGGTGACGAGGACGAGGTGGACGGTCTGCGCGGGGATGCCCTGGGCGGCGAGCTCGTCGTAGGCGGCCGCGATGGCGTCGGCGTTGGCCTGGAGCATGCCGGGCGTGTTGTAGAAGGGGCGGGTCTTGTCGACCACCAGCTCGACCGGCCCGCCCCCAGCTCCCCCGACGCGGGCGGCGGCGTCGGCCTCGACGCCCTGACCGGTGGCGCCGTCGGAGCCGGTGGCGAGCATGTCGAGGGCGGCGGCGAGATCCTCGCGGTACTGGCGGCACCCGGAGTAGGACGCGTAGGCGGCGGTCGTCAGGGCGAGGACGCGGCGGGCACCGGCGTCGGCGAGCTCGCGCAGGGCCTCGGAGACGAAGGGGTGCCAGTTGCGGTTGCCGAGGGCCACCGGGAGTCGCGAGCCGCGCGCGGCGAGCTCGGCGCGCAGGGCAGTCAGGAGCTCGGCGTTGCGGGCGTTGATCGGCGAGACTCCGTCGAAGCGCTGGTAGTGGACGGAGACCTCGGCGAGCCGGGAGTCGGGCACGCCCCGCCCGGCGGTGGCGTTGCGCATGAAGGGCAGGACGTCGTCGGGGCCCTGCGGGCCGCCGTAGGACAGGAGGAGGACGGCGTCGTAGGGGTCGAGGGGATCGGTCATCGGGAACCTCCTGCGCGGCGGGCGGGCGAGTCGGCGCCGCCGATGGGCCCCAGGACCATGGGCAGCGCGGCGAGGTACTCCTGCGAGTGGCCGGCCTCTCCCGCGGCGCGGGCGGCCTGGCTGGGGGCGTGCATGAGGGAGGCGGCCAGGCGCTCGAGGGCGCGGACGGCGTCGTCGAGATCCACGCGGCCATCGACGGGGCGCAGGCGGGCCGCCTCGCGCGCCACCACCTCCTCGGCCTGGCCGCGCAGCGCCCGGATGACGGGGTCCATGCGGCGCCCGCCCATGAGCCGGTCGAGGGCGGCGGCCTCCTCGGCCACGATCCGATCTGCGGCCTCCACCTGCGCGGTCTGGGCGGCGGGAACGGCCTGGCGGATGCGGGGCAGGTCGATGAGCAGGGCGCCGGGCGCATCGGCGACGCCGGGGTCGACGTCGCGGCTGAGGGCGAGGTCGAGGATGACGAGGGGATGGGGCGGGGCCGACGGGCCGGGCGCTCGCGAGGCGCGGCGGGCCAGGGCGTCGTCGATGAGCCCGCGGGTGATGACGGGGCTGCCCAGGCCTCGGCAGGTGATGACGAGGTCGGCGCTGGCGAGGCGCTCGGTGAGCTCGTGGTGGCCGACAACCTCCAGACCCCGCTTGCGGGCGAAGGCGGCGGCGCGGTCGGGCCCAGCGGCGGCGGATGGGGACTCCTGGCCCGGCTGGAAGGCCTGGTGGTCAGAGTGCGAGTGGACGGCGATATCGCGCACGCCCCGCTCCCGCAGGGCGACGACGGTCGCCCCCGCGTAGGCGCCGGTTCCCACGACGACGACGCGCGCGCCCTCCAGGTCCGGCATGCGCTGGGAGGCCAGGCCGAGGCCGACGGCGACGAGGCTGCGGCCCGCCCCCGCCAGGGAGGTCTCCCGGGCGACGCGTCGCGACGCGGCCGAGGCCCTCTCGACGAGCCGGCACAGATCGGCCGAGGTGGTGCCCTCCTCGGTGGCACGGACGAGGGAGCGGCGGAGCTGGCCTGCGATCTCGCGCTCGCCGACGACCATGGAGCGCAAGCCAGCGGCGGTGGCGATGAGCTCGCGGTAGGCCTCGGATCCGCGGGCGGCGCTGAGCCCCGCGGAACCCTCGGGCAGGCCCGCGCGGCGCTCCAGGAGGGCACTCGCCTCCCGCACGACGGGCGAGGAGGAGAGGGGGCGCCCGGGCTGGGCCGCGGCGCCCGGACCGGCCGCGCCGGCGTCCTCGCCGGCCCCGGCTGGGAGTTCACCGTCCTCGTCGAGGAGGATCGCGAGACGGTTGCAGGTGGCCAGGACGAGCACGCCGCGCAGTCCGGGGACGGCGGCGAGGAGGTCGGGGCCGAGGCGCCGAGGATTCGCCCCCAGGCGGGCGACGACGTCGAGGCCCTGGGAGAGATGGTCGGCTGAGATGAGATGAATCGTCACAGTGCTTGAATTGAAGCACCGTCACGGCCCGGCCCCCGCGCCCGGCCCCGAGATCACCGCCGAGTGGGACCGGAATCGTCGTGTCGGCACGTCAGAACCTGTTCGCGACATTGCGTCATTTCTTATTTCTCGCGATATCGCGGTACTTATCCGCCTTTCCCGGAAGGAGCCTGGGGCATCGTCATGGAGCAGGCAAGGCCACCCTCATCCAGGAAATCTCCAGTGGGCACATCGCGTCATTTCCTGAGCGGAGCAGCCATTTCCACAATGGAAGCCTGTTTTAATTCGTCAGAAGGGGGAGCAGCCAGCGCCTCCCCCTCCACTCCGGCCGCGCCGCCGCCCACCGCCTCCCCGAGCGCGCCCCTGCCCCCGCTCCTCGCGGCCCTGGGCGGGCAGCGCCCCAGCCGCGCCCCTGTGTGGTTCATGCGCCAGGCCGGGCGCTCCCTGCCCGAGTACCGGGCGCTGCGCGAGCGCGAGGCGCGGGGCGCGGGCATGACGGGGATGCTGGGGGCATGCCTCGATCCCGCCACCGCCGCCGAGGCGACCCTTCAGCCGGTGCGGCGCCACGGCGTCGACGCCGCGATCCTCTTCTCCGACATCATGGTCCCCCTCGCCCTGGCCGGGGTCGGGGTGCGGATCGAGCCAGGGGTCGGGCCCGTCGTCGACCACCCCGTCCGCACACGCGCCGACGTCGCCGAGCTCACCGCCCACGCCCTGGGCGACTCGCCCCGCGGCCCCAGCGGGCTGGCGGCGATCGAGGAGGCCGTGCGCGCCGTCGTCGCCGAGCTCGGCGCGCCGGGGAGGCCAAGCGCGACGAACGGCCTGCCGGAGCGGGCACTGGCAGGCCTCGCGCACTCGCGCGGAGCGTGGGGGTGGACGCCGCTCATCGGCTTCGGCGGGGCGCCCTTCACCCTGGCCGCCTACCTCGTGGAGGGGCGGCCGAGCCGCGATCACCTGGCGGCGCGCACGCTCATGCGCTCCGACGCCGCCGCCTGGGACGCGCTGCTGGACTGGTGCGCGCGGGTGACGGGCGAGTTCATCGCCCTGCAGATCCGCGCCGGGGCCAGCGCCGCCCAGCTCTTCGACTCCTGGGCCGGGGCGCTCAGCCCCGAGGACTACCGCGAGCGGGTCGCCCCGCACTCGGCGCGCGCCCTGGAGATCGCGGGCCAGGCCCTCTCCCCCACGACGGGCGGCAGGGTGCCGCTCATCCACTTCGGGACCGGGACCGCCCGGATCCTCGCCGATATGCGCGCCGCCGGGGCCCACGCCGTCGGCGTGGATGACCGGACGAGCCTGGCCTGGGCCATCGAGGAGCTCGGCGGGCGGGGGGCCTGCCCAGTGCAGGGGAATCTCGATCCGGCGCTCCTCGCGGCGCCGTGGTCGGTGCTCGAGAGCGCCATCGACGCCTGCCTGGAGGCCGGGCGGGCGGCGCCGGGGCATGTGCTCAACCTCGGGCACGGCGTCCCCCCGGCGACCGATCCGGGCGTGCTCACCCGTATCGTGGCGCGGGCGCACGGCGACGAGGCCTGGGAGCCCGTGGCCCTGGCCGGGTGGAACGGCTGGGTCGGCGCGCCGGGGTCGTCGGCGGCAGGCAGCGGGAGCGAGGAGGCGTGAGCGCGGCAGGGATCCCCGGAGCGCCCCCGGCGCGGGTGGACGCGCTCGTCGTCGGCGGGGGCATCGCGGGGCTCACCGCCGCCTGGGAGCTCAGCCGCGCGGGGCTGCGCCCCCTGCTCGTCGAGGCCCGCGGTTACACCGGCGGGCTCATCGCGGGAGGCCAGATCGGCGGGGTGGCGATGGACCTGGGCGCGGAGAGCGTCGTCCTGCGGGGCGGGGCCGTGACCACCATGCTCGACGCCCTCGGCCTTGAGGCCCTCGCCCATCGCGAGCGCCCGAGGCTCTTCCTGCCGCCCATGGCAGGCGACGGCGCGGCCTCCTCGCGCGGCTGGGGCCTCCATCCCTTCCTGCGCGATGCGATCCTCGGCATCCCCGCCGACCCGCTGGCCGACGACGCCCGCGCGCTCCTCGGGGAGGCGGGGGCCCGCAGCGTTGCCCGCGATGGGGAGATGGCTGGCAGCATCGGCACCTCTCCCGGCGACCCGCGCGATCTCGCCTCGCTCGTGCGCGCCCGCATGGGCGAGGCCGTCCTCGACCGGCTGGTGCGCCCCATTGTCGCCGGTATCCATGCGAGCGATCCCGCGGTGCTCGACGCCGACGTCGTCGTGCCCGGTCTGCGCGCGGATGTCGCGCGCCTGGGCTCCCTCCAGGCGGCGATCCGCGCGCGCCTGGAGGAGCGGCGCTCCCGCCCGGCGGGGCGGCGCAGCGGCGAGGTCTGCGTCGTCGGCGGGATGCACAGGCTCACGGCGGCGCTGCGCGAGTCCATCGAGGCGGCGGGCGGGACGGTGCTCACCCGCTGGGGCGCCCAGGCGATGCGCCCCGAGGACGGCGCCGCTGGGGCCAGCGCCCATCAACCGGGCGCCTGGCGCGTGGCGCTGGCCCCCACAGGGCCTGGGGCGACGCCGTCGGACGAGCCCATCGCGGTGGGCGAGGCTCGCGAGGTCCTGGCGGACCGGGTGCTGCTGGCCTGCTCGGCGCGCGCCGCACTGCGGCTCCTCACCGGGGTACCGGGGCTCGACCCGGACGCTCTCGATATCGCCATCCCCTCCGGGGCGCCGATCGCGCGCATGACGATCGTCGCCCGCGCCCCGGGGCTGGCCGGGGCGCCCGTGGGCTCGGGGCTACTCGTGGCACCGGCGCCGTCGCCCGCCACGCCCTGCCCCGTCGGGGCGAAGGCGCTGTCGCACCTGGACGCGAAGTGGCCGTGGATCGCCGAGGGGCTGCGCGACCGCCATGGGGACGGCGTGGCCGCACTGCGACTGTCCTACGGGCGGCCGGGCGAGCCCCGCCCCGAGCCCACGCTGGCGGGCGCGCTCGACGACATCGCCGCCCTGACCGGCGCACAAATCGATATCGACGACGTGTTTGACCACCGCCTCATCCGCTGGGATGGGACACTGCCACCTGCGACTCCCGACTACCGGCAGCGCACCGCGCGCCTGGAGGAGGCCCTCGCCGGAATCCCGGGCCTGAGCATCACGGGGGCCTGGGTGGCTGGCACGGGGATCGCTGCCGTCGTCGCCCACGCCCGCGAGCGCGCGGCGAAGATGGTCGGGCCGACCGGCGCCCAGAGCACTGGGCCCGGAGGAACAGAGGAGGATTGATGACATCCGCTATGCCCTCATCGAGGACGATCCGCTTGGGCACGCGCGCATCCGCGCTGGCCACAGCCCAGTCGGGAATGGTCGCCCGCGCGCTGGAGAGCGCCGCGACCGCCGCCGGCGAGCGGGTGCGGGTCGAGCTCGTGCCGGTGCGCACTCAGGGCGACGTCGACCCCTCCTCCCTGGCGAGCATGGGCGGAGTGGGGGCTTTCGCCGCCGCGCTGCGCATGGCGGTGCTCAACGGCCAGTGCGATGTGGCCGTCCACTCCTACAAGGACCTGCCGACGCAGCCCGTGGACGGCTTGCGCGTGTGGGCGGTGCCCAAGCGGGACGACCCGTTCGACGCCTTGTGCGCCCGCAACGGCTGGGACGTCGACGACCTGCCGCGCAAGGCGCGGGTGGGGACGGGCTCGCCGCGCCGCGCCGCCCAGCTCCTCCTGCGCCGCCCTGATCTGCGGATCATCGACATCCGGGGCAACGTGCCGACCCGCTTGTCGCGCGTCCTCGGGTCCCGGGTCTGGCCGGATGGGCCGCTCGGTGTAAGCCGGCCGGATCTCGACGGCGTTGTCGTGGCGATGGCGGGACTCATGCGACTGGGCCTGACGGGGTACGTCACCGAGCCCTTCGACGAGGAGACCATGCTGCCCGCCGCCGCCCAGGGCGCCCTCGCCGTGGAGGCGCGCATCGACGCCGACCCGCTCCTCACCTCCTTGCTGACCACCCTCGACCACCCTGAGACGCGGGCCGAGGTCGTCGCCGAGCGAGCCGTCATGGAGGGCCTGGAGGCAGGCTGCGCGGCGCCAGTCGGTGTGTACGCCCAGGTCACGGAGAGGGGCCTGGCCCTCGATGCCGCCGTCATCGCGGTCAATGGCACACAGGCGGTGCGCTCGCGCCTGCGGATTCCCGACATCAGCGGCGCAGAGGCCCTGGGGCATCGCATCGCCTCCGACCTGCTGGGATACGGCGCCGGCGACGTCGCCGACCTCCACGCCACGAAACCGCACCGGACTGAGGCCGGGCGGTGACCCCACGCCTCGCAGCGGCGACGACGACCGGGCCACTGGCCGGGGCCCGCGTGTGGGTGACCCGGCAGGTGGCGGAGGACCGGATCGCGGCGGCGCTGGAGGACGCTGGCGCCGAGGTCGTCGCCGCGGCGCTCACCGAGACCGTGCCGGGGGACCCGGCGGCGATCGCTGAGGCCGAGGCGCGGCTGGCGGCGGGCTGCTATGCCTGGGTGGTGCTCACGAGCGCGCGGACCCTGACCGTGATGGACCTGGCCGCCCTGCCCGCCTCGACGCATGTCGCGGTGGTCGGCCCGGCGACGGCGCGGGCGCTGGAGGAGGCCACCGGGAGGCGGCCCGATGCCGTCGCCGACGGCCAGGCTGCGGGCGTCCTGCGCGAGACGCCGCTCGCGAGCGGGCCGGAGCGCTCCGCCCACGGCGCGGAGGCAGCGGGCGCTGAGCCGAGCACGCGACTGCTCCTACCGGCCTCGGCGATCGCCGACCCCGCCCTGGCCGACGGGCTGCGAGCGGCCGGATGGCAGGTGGAGGCCGTGCCCGCCTACTCGACGCGGGCAGTCCCGGCCGACTCCCTCCCGCCCGGGCTCGTTCAGACCTGGCGATCCCCCGCTGGGGTGGGCGGCGGCTTCGACGCCGTCGTCCTGCTCTCGGGCTCGGGCGCCCGGGCGCTGCACGAGCTCCTGGGGCCTCCCCCCGAGCGGCCGGCGGGCGCGGGGCGCCGCACCGTCGTCGTCGCCCTCGGCCCCTCGACCGCCGCCGAGGCGGCACGACTCGGGCTCGGGCCGGACGCCGTCGCCGAATCCCCCACCCCGAGCGGCGTCCTCAGCGCCGTCATGTCAGCCACCGCCGCCGTCACGGGCCCACGGCCCGCCAGCCCCCTGCACGCACCACCACCCGAGGAGCCCTCATGACCCTGCCAGCCCTGCCCAACCCGCTCGACCCCACGACGTCGCCCGCCGCCAGTGTCCTCACCAGCAGGGGCGTGCCCGCGCCGGAGCGGCCCGTCGTCCGGCCGAGACGGCTGCGCACGACGGCGGCGATGCGCGCGCTCGTGGCGCAGACGCGGATCGACCCGGCCCGCCTCATCCAACCGCTCTTCGTGCGCGAGGGGATCAGCGAGCCGCGCCCCATTGAGGCGATGCCCGGCGTCGTCCAGCACACGCTCGACTCGCTGCGGCGCGAGGCGGCGGCCTGCGCGGCTGCGGGCGTCGGGGCGATCGACCTGTTCGGCGTGCCCGAGCACCGCGATGAGACCGGGTCGGCCGCCTGGGCCGCCGACGGCATCCTCAACCAGGGCGTGGCGGCGGTGCGCGAGGAGGTGGGGGACGCGCTCGTCGTCTGCGCGGACACCTGCCTCGATGAGTTCACGAGCCACGGGCACTGCGGGCTGCTGCGGCCCGAGGGCGACCCGCGCGCCGGCGAGGTGGACAACGACTCCACGCTGGCCTGCTACCAGGCGATGGCGGTCGCGCAGGCGGAGGCCGGGGCGCATATGGTCTCGCCGTCGGGGATGATGGACGGGCAGGTCGCGGCGATCCGCTCCGCGCTGGACGCCACCGGGCACGACGACGTCGCGATCCTGGCTTACTCGGCGAAGTACGCCTCGGCCTACTTCGGGCCGTTCCGGGAGGCGGTGGGCTCGACGCTCATGGGCGACCGGCGCACCTACCAGCAGGACCCGGCGAATCGCCGCGAGGGCCTGCGCGAGGCGATGCTCGACGTCGCTGAGGGGGCGGACATCGTCATGGTCAAGCCCGCGGGCCCCTACCTGGATGTGCTGGCCGATGTGGCGGCGGCGAGCCCGGTGCCGGTGGCCGCCTACCAGGTGAGCGGGGAGTTCGCGATGGTGGAGGCGGCGGCGCAGCGCGGCTGGATCGACCGCGAGCGCGTCATCGGCGAGTCGGTGCTGGGGATCATGCGGGCCGGCGCGGACACGGTGCTGACCTACTGGGCCCGCGAGATCGCCGAAGGAATGTGACCCAGGTCTCGGCAAACCTACGAGTTCACGTCGGCGAATCAACGACTTCCGCATGATGTCAGGGAACGAGACAGCGCGGCGATGCCTTCGCGAGCCGGCGGTCGAAGGTGATGAGGGGGCAGTCGAGCGCCTCGGCGAGCGCGACATACACGGCGTCATAGGCGGAGACGTTGTCGCGAAGTTGCCAGGCTGCTCCGAGCAGCGGCGGCAGGTCCATCCAATGCACGCCCAAGGCATCGAGATCCGCGAGAGCGATACGCGCGCGGTCGGCGGTCACCTCCCGGCTGAGAACCCACCCGCGCAGCACGGACAGGACCTCGACCGCGAGATGGGCTGGCGCGTACAGCTCAGCGTCTCCGATCACGCGCTCCACAGCGCGGCCCCGGCTGCTTCCGATGAGGAGCTCCGCCGCCGCAGAAGCATCCAGGACGAGGATCACCGCCGGTCCTCGCGCGCTGCTCGGAGGACGTCGACAGCGGGGGTCGTGTTTGCCTCCCCGAGAGAGTGGATGCGGGCCAGGAGCTCCGAGCGGTCCGGGCGCTCAGCTATCCGCGTGACCTCTGCCAGCAGGAAGTCGCTCAGCGACGCGCCCTGGGCGGCGGCGCGGGCCTTGAGCCGCGTGCTCACGTCCTCGGGGACGTGACGGATCTGAAGAGTCGTTGCCATGCAGACAGCATGAACTACATGCCTTTCGCATGCAATGTGTGCGATACATCCACTACACGCAATACGCGCGGAGAGCGACCACGATCGCCGTCGGCGCCCTCCCCGGCGCCCGATCGCCAGTCGGTTGCCAGCCCGGGCTAGGCTCGCCTCCGGAACCCGCACGCCAGGAGGCCCGCATGCCAACCAGTTCAACCAGCTCAGCCCTGTTCGAGGCCGCCCGCGCCGTCATCCCCGGGGGCGTGGACTCGCCCGTGCGCGCCTTCGGCTCGGTGGGGGGCGCGCCGCGCTTCATCGCCTCGGCCAGCGGGGCCCGCGTGCGCGACGCCGAGGGCCGCGAGCTCGTCGACCTCGTCGGCTCCTGGGGGCCGGCACTCCTGGGCCACGCGCACCCCGAGGTGGTGGCCGCCGTCCAGGAGGCCGCCGCGCGCGGCCTGTCCTTCGGCGCGCCCACCGAGTCCGAGACCATCCTGGCCGAGCTCGTGCGAGGCCGCGTCCCGGCCGCGGAGCGCGTGCGCTTCGTGTCCACCGGAACCGAGGCGACGATGACGGCGATCCGCCTGGCGCGCGGCGCCACGGGCCGCGACGTCGTCGTCAAGTTCGCCGGCTGCTACCACGGGCACAGCGACGGCCTCCTGGCGGCGGCGGGCTCGGGCGTCGCCACGGGCGGATTGCCGGGCAGCGCTGGCGTGCCCGCCGGGATCACGGCGCTGACGATCGTCCTGCCGTACAACGACGTCGCCGCCCTGAGGGAGTGCTTCGCCGAGCGTGGCAGCGAGATCGCCGCTGTCATCATTGAGCCGGCCCCCGCCAACATGGGGATCGTCCCGCCCGAGCCGGGCTTCAATGAGGAGATCCGCCGCCTGACCTCCGCCCACGGCGCGCTCATGATCGCCGACGAGGTGCTCTCCGGCTTCCGCGTGGGGCCCGCGGGCTTCTGGGGCCTGGAGGCACTCGACGGCTGGTCCACGGTTCTTCCCGACGGCGGGGCCGCGGTGGCGGCGTCGTGGCCCGGGGCCGACTGGCGGGAGCAGGCCAGATGGGTTCCTGACCTGCTGACCTTCGGGAAGGTGATCGGCGGAGGGATGCCGCTGGCCGCCGTCGGCGGGCGCGCCGACGTCATGGACCTGCTGGCCCCGCTCGGGCCCGTCTACCAGGCCGGCACCCTCTCGGGGAACCCACTGGCGACGGCGGCCGGTATCGCGACCCTGCGGCTTGCCGACGACGCGGTCTACGCCTCCGTCGCCTCCGCCTCCGCGCGGATCCAGGCGGTGGTCTCCGATGCGCTGACGGCAGAGGGTGTGGCGCACCGGGTCCAACGCTCCGGCTCCCTGTTCTCCATCATGCTCGGGCCAGAGGCGGCGGCGCGCGGGGTGCGCGACTTCGCCCAGGCGCAGGCCCAGGAGGCGCACCGCTTCCCGCCGTTCTTCCATGCCTTCCTCGACGCTGGGGTGGCGCTGCCGCCGAGTGTCTTCGAGGCGTGGTTCGTCTCCGCGGCGCACGGGGAGGCGGAGCTCGAGGCGATCGCCGCCGCGGCACCCGCCGCGGCCCGGGCGGCCGCGCGGGCAGCCGCCCTGGCGCGCTGAACCCGCGGAGGAGATCCCATGCATCTGAGCCGAGCACTCGGCGTCGTCGAGTTCCTGCTCCTGGTCACCGGCATCGTCCAGTTCGTGGCGCCCTGGCTGGGGGCGGTGGCCTTCTGCGTCTTCGCCTGGATCGTCCTGGCGCTGCGCTACGTCGGCGGGTCCCTCGTGATCGCCCGGCGTCAGAGCGCCAACCCGGGCCTGCGGCCCTCGACCTCCTCCGTGCGGCGCATCCCCGCCTGGGTCCATTCGGTCTCCGACCTCACCCCGATTTTGGCCGCGGCCACGGGCATGTTCGCCTCTCTCAACTAGCTGGGGCCCTCGGCCGTCCAGGACACGGGCGACTCCCCGCTGGAGGTCCTCATCCTGGTCTTCGTCGCGCTCGACAACAGCCAGGTGCCCGCCGTCGTCATCGGCATCCTGGGATGGCTCGTGCTCCACGTCGGCTACGCCCACCTCTACCAGCGCATCGACGCTCAGCCGAGGGCGGGCCTTCTCCTTCCCGGGGACGCCGCAGGCGACGAGCGTCGAGTACCTCTACCTGGGCGCGCCCCTCGGGGCGACCTTCGCGACCTCGGACGTGGAGGTGCGCACGCGCCGCGCCCGCTGGGCGGTCATGAGCCACACGATCCTGGCGTTCCTCTACAACGCAGTCGTCATCGGTGTCGTCGTCAAGCTCATCACCGGCAGCTGAGGCGCCGGCCCGCACGAGGCTCATCGTTCCTGCACCGCACTTGGTACCGTCATGCCATGATGACCACGACGGTCCCCTCCACTAGATCCGGCCTTGGGCCGCTCGGGTTACGACTGCGCAGGCACCGCGATGACGTGTGCGAGTATCTCGCCAGGTTCCATATGGGCGACGTGCGAGTGTTCGGCTCCGCCTCCCAGGGCACTGAGGGCGAGGCGTCGGACATCGACCTGCTCGTCCACACCGACAAGCCCCCCAGCCTCTTCACGCTCGCTCGCGCCGAGCGCGGCTTGGAGGATCTCCTCGGCGCACCGGTGGATCTCGTTCCTGACGACGCCATTCGCCCCGACCTTCGTGAGCGCATCCTCGGCGAAGCGGTCCCACTGTGAGCCGAACTCAGCGCGAATGCCTCCTCGAGGCGCTCATCCATCTTGATCAAGTCACGCGATACGCCGAGCGCGACCTTACCGACGACGCCATCCGAGATGCCATCGCCTTGCGCCTCGCAGCGGCGATCGATTCCCTCTCACGGCTCCCCCAGGACGATCTCACGGGAATGTTCGGCGACGTCTGGTACGACATCAAGGCGACGCGCAATCGCATCGTCCACGGCTATCTCAGCGTCAGCAGCGAGATCATCGACGCGACAGTCGCGGAGGATCTGCCTGAGCTGAGGAGCATCATCGAGGACAGATTGGCCGCGCGCGACGAAAATGGCCAGGTTTGAGGATTCCTTTTTCTGACGCGACGTTAGATCATCTATCGTCGCAGGTCAGAAGCTTGCGGGCTCTCGCGCACTAGTGGCATCAGCCCTCAGAGGCCCGAGCAATCCTCAAACCTGGCCATTTCGGCGGGTGATTCAGGCGCGCAGCTCGGCGGCCACGAGCTCGGCGAGCTCGACGGCGTTGAGCGCGGCGCCCTTGCGCAGGTTGTCCCCCACGGCGAAGAACTGCAGGCCATGGCCAGGCTCGAAGGCCTGGTCGGCGCGCAGGCGGCCCACGAAGGTGCCGTCGCGGCCCGCGCCCTTGAGGGGACTGGGGACGTCCTCGTAAGTAACCCCAGGAGCTGACTCCAGCAACTCCCTGGCCCGCTCCACGCTGATCTCCCGCTCGAACTCCGCGTTGACGCTCAGGCCGTGCCCGGAGAACACGGGGATGCGCACGCAGGTGCCCGAGACCAGCAGGTCCGGGATCTCCAGGATCTTGCGGGACTCGTTGCGCAGCTTCTGCTCCTCATCGGTCTCGCCGGAGCCGTCGCCCGCGTCGCCGCCGGCCCAGGCCACGGCGTTGAAGGCGATGGTGTCCACGTACACGCCCGGCTCGGGGAAGGAGACGGCCCGCCCGTCGAGGGCCAGGCCCTCGATGTCCTGGTCGACGACGGCGCGCACCTGGCCCGCCAGCTCGGCGACGCCCGCGCGCCCCGAGCCGGAGACGGCCTGGTAGGTGGACACGATGAGGCGCTTGAGGCCGGCCTCCTCATGGAGCACCTTGAGGGCTGGCATGGCGGCCATGGTGGTGCAGTTGGGGTTGGCGATGATGCCCTTGGGGCGGTTGGCCAGCGCGTGCGGGTTGACCTCGGAGACCACGAGCGGCACCTCGGGGTCCTTCCTCCACGCCGAGGAGTTGTCCACGACGACGGCGCCCGCCGCGGCGAACCGGGGGGCGTGCTCCTTGGAGGTGCCGCCGCCCGCGGAGAAGATGGCGACGTCGATGCCGGCCAGGTCAGCGGTGGCGACGTCCTCCACCTCGACCTTCTTGCCGCGGTACTCCAGGATCGTCCCGGCGCTGCGCGCGGAGGCGAAGAAGCGGACGGCACGGGCGGGGAAGTCGCGCTCGTCGAGCATGGCGCGCATGACGCGGCCCACCTGGCCGGTGGCCCCCACGACGGCGACAACGACGCCGTCGCCCGATCCGATGTACTCGTTGACTGGGGCGCTCATCGGCCGGTCCCTCCGTAGACGACTGCTTCCGCGGCATCGGCGTCGAGGCCGAAGGCGGTGTGGACTGCTCGGACGGCGTCGTCGAGGACGGCGTCATCCACCACCACGGAGATGCGGATCTCGGAGGTGGAGATCATGTGGATGTTGACCCCGGTCTCGGCCAGCGCGTTGAACAGGCGGGCTGAGACCCCGGGGTTGGATCGCATACCGGCGCCGACCAGCGAGAGCTTGCCGATGTCCGGGTTGAAGTGCAGGGAGCGGAAGCCGAGCTCCTCCTTGGCGGCCTCGAGGGCCTCACGGGCGGAGGCGGAGTCGCCGTCAGGGCAGGTGAAGGAGATGTTCGTCAGGCCCGTGCCCTCGGCGGAGACGTCCTGGACGATCATGTCGATATTGGCGTCGGTGCCGGCCACGATCGCGAAGATGCGGGCAGCGGCGCCGGGGATGTCGGGCACGCCGACCAGGGTGATCTTGTCCTGGCTGCGGTCGTGCGCGATGCCGGAGATGACGGGGGCTTCCA
>ERZ772918.216-NODE-216-length-45553-cov-24.8634_pt1 | contig 45553 bp, 49 predicted proteins | sample MGYA00512118_ERZ772918 | MGnify/ENA primary metagenome ERZ772918 (study PRJEB29015, sample SAMEA2737939) | human oral metagenome | biome: human oral; feature: human-associated habitat; material: dental | place: China | collected 2135 ... | reverse complement strand
TGACTTTATCTAAAATCCTTGCAGAGAAGTTGTCAACTTTATTTATACAACATCACCGTCCCTATTGTCTGGTTGTTGCTGATCCGACAAGAGAAGGGATCTATTGGGCTGTTCCGATCACTAGCAGCAGTATAGAAAAGTATAAGGATCGAGCAAAAAAAGCGCCGTTGAAGTTTCGGTTTTATCAGTTCAGAGGGAAAGAAAACTGCTTCAATGTATCGCAGATGTTCCCGATTATAAGGTCTGACATCAACAATGTATATGTCACCAAAGGTGTAAAAGCAAAGATTAGGAAAGATGATTTTCAGGATTTAGAGCGAACGGTAAGCTCCATATTAGCTTCGCCAAACACTTTACGTCATGTGACGAATATCAATGCCCCTATGCTGCTTGAGATGGCGCAACGTCGTTTTCAGATCGAGCAGAACCGAGCTTCCCGGACAAATGCAGCGGAAAATACCAAAGGAATGAGTAGGTGAAAAATCACCGTGTCCTACGAGATAGGACACGGTGATTTTTATCAAAAGGTATACCTTTTGAGATCATCAAAAAGACCAGAAGAAAAAGAATCAAAAAGTTATATAATAACTTTTGGGATGTTTCAAAAGAAAAATGTACTTTTTGATACATATATGATATAATATACAAAAGACAAGAAAGGGGAGATCATTATGGATCGTCGTGAGAGTGTTGCATATGCTATGCGTTCGGTAGAGATGGAAGGTTTTGTTTTCTCGGAGCGATCGAAGAAACAGTTTGAGATGCTGGCAGAAGGAAAAATATCACATGAAGAACATCGCGCAATGATTTTGCGTGATGTGGAAGCCAGGAAAAGAGGTGATCGGTTGGAGGAAGAAGCATGAACGATCCATATGTAGACGAGAACGGCGTACTAAAGAATAAGTTGGGAATCGATAATGCAGCTGACTTGAAAGAAGCAGAACGAGATTTTACAGGCAGTCGCATTTCAGAACTTAGGGAAAATCCTATAAAGGGATCTTTCGACTTTAAGCATTTGCAGAAGATTCATGGGCATATTTTTCAAGACGTATATGATTGGGCAGGAAAGACTAGGACAGTCGAGATCGCCAAAGGAAATATGTTTTGTTCAACGCGCTTTATTGACAGCTATCAGCAAGGTGTGTTCGATCGGCTGCGAAAAGATGATTTCTTAAAAGATATGAGCAGAGAGCAGTTTTCTAAGGAAGCTGCTTTTTATTTAGGGGAGATCAATATGCTGCATCCTTTTCGAGAGGGGAATGGAAGGACGCAGCGTGAGTTTATGTTGGAGCTTAGCAGAGAAGCCGGATGGGAATTAGATTTAAGCAAAGTTTCGAGGGAAGAAATGATACAAGCATCTCAGCAGAGTGCAAACAGTACAGAGGATTTATTCGAAAAGATGATCCGTGAGCAGCTGAAACCGATGGAGCTTGTAAAAAAAGAGGAAGTCGAGAAAATCTTATCAAGCGCTGCAGAAAAAGATGTGAAGCGAATGACGGCAAAGGAACGGTTCACGCATTATGCAAAGCATGTTTTAGAGACGGATGCGGGCGTTTGGCTGCCGGATACCAACAAGCGTATTGCAATGGCAATGATGCGAGATGGTTTTTCTGCGAGGGATGCAGAATATTCCATGAAGAACAGCCCGCAGCGTGTGTCAAGTATGAGTAAATTCCTTGGAAAAGCAGAGCGGAGTAACGAAGCTCTCGGCATTGCAGCTGGGCGAGGAGGAAAGTCCTTGTAAAATGATAATAGGGTATATTCGTGTCTCAGATAAGACACAAAATCCCGATCGGCAGATCGAGAAGATGAAAAAGCTCGGGATTGAAGATCGTTATATTTTTGTGGATCGGCAGAGCGGAAAGGATTTTGATCGTCCGGCCTATCAAGCGATGAAGCAGATCATCCGAAGCGGGGATTTGCTTTATTTGGATGCGCTGGATCGACTGGGGCGCAATTATGACGGAATTATCGAAGAGTGGAAAGAGATCACACGAAATCTTGGCGTAGATATTGTGGTACTGGAACAGGAATCATTATTTGACAGTCGGAAATTCCGAGAAATGGGGGAGCTTGGAAAATTGATGGAAGATCAGTTTCTAAGCCTATTGAGCTATGTCGCTGAGCAGGAGCGGAATAAAATCCGGACACGCCAGCGAGAGGGAATCAAAATAGCGCAGAAAAAAGGTGTACGCTTCGGACGGCCACGCATCGAAATCTCATTGGAACAGCAAGAAATCATAGAACAATGGAAAAATGGGAGCATTACAGCAAGGGCTGCTATGCGCGCTTGTGGGATGCACTCATCCACATTTTATCGGCGTGTCGCAGAAATGGATAAAGGAGGTAAAAAAGGTGAATGAACATGTATTAGGTGCAGGATTTAATGAAAGCTATTTTGAGACAATCAATGCGATGGAAAAACAGAAAGGACTAAACTATGAAGAATTGAATCAAGCGGCAAAATCCCTTGATATGGAAAGAGAAAAGGTTCGATCTGCAGGGGAAGATTTTAATAGAATATCTGGTGCGTGGAAGGAATATGAGCCGAAACATCAAGCGATTTCTGATGGAATCCATGCGCTGCATCAAATACTGGGGAATACGGGGAAACCCTCAGAAGAATACCAGGACGTAATCCGTAAGACAACGAGTTTGCTGAAGGAAGGAGAAGATTTCTTCCGGAAGGAAAATGATCTTGTATATGGTGAGATCAAAAAGCTGAATCAAAATCTCGAAGAAATTTCAACGATCATTACAGCAATCAAGGAGCGAGATATTCGTCGGTTATCTCCTGATAAGGTGATGGATGCAGTCAAACATGGGCTTGAGCTGCAGAACGAATTTAAGGCACTTACAGCAGAGATATTAAAGCAGCAGAAGCAGGAAAACCGGATCGAGGAGATAAAAAAGGCAAGGGAGTACCTAAAAGAAAAGCTGGAACATGTCAAGCAAATCCCGTCTATGATAAAGGAATCCATAGAGAGAAAAGCATATGAAGCCGTTGATAAGAGTTTGCTGAAGGTTTCTAGTGTTTTTGACAAAGGGATTAACGAGCTGCAACAGCAGCGAGATTTGATAAAAGGGCTTTCTCCGCGCCTGAAGGATGAAATGGAAAAAACAGCAGCGGGAAAACCACTAAAAAACGTGTTGTTAAGGGCGCAGGGAGGGATGTCGAGATAAAAGTCTGTCGTGTGGATCAGGAGTATCTGCTCAAACTGGCAAGAGTTGACCGAGAGTTGAAAGCATTTCGCTTGCGCTTGCTGGGCGTTATGTTTGATCTGGGCGAGGAGGAAGATGAACGGCTGTATTTCATTCCGCTTGATGAAGAAGCGAGCAATGAAAATATGGAGGAGTGGGAAAAGCATCTGATGATTGAAAGGATGTTTCCAGTGGATCGTGAGTTTATTCATATCTCGGATGATTTCATCAGCGAGGAAGAACGCGCAGCGTTATCGAAGCAGCTTGGATATGTGAGAGATCAGGCTGTGCAGCTGTATCGATCGGCAAAAAGCATCTGCCGTGGAACAATCAAAAAATCATCGAAATATGAGCTTTACAATACCTATGGGAATCGATTTTACAACTTGGAACAAGAAGCCCGCGCGATTATTTCAAAACATAGAAATGAGCGAGGGAATGAACATATAATGTAAAAAAAGCTGGAGAAAATTCCAGCCTTCTTTATTTCTTTTTCTTTTTATTCAAGACGTTCGATACCGTCGATTGAGATACGGAAGCTATTTCAGCTATTTCCATTTGAGTTTTACGCTTCTTTGCCAACTCTACAATTACTTTGTCCCGTTCCTCTTTTGTCTTACATTCAGGAGGTTTGGTAACAGTTAACTCTTGTACTCCTTCTTTTGATTGTGTCAGTTTTACCGTTTGTCCCGTTGTATATGTTGTTATAGAAAATGTTTCTTCTGTTTTTTTATTTTTGGCTATGTCACAACAAACAGTTGATAAATAGCCATTTTTATAGGGGAGTATCAGAACTCCCCTACAAACTGTTATTTGCAGTTATCTATACTCATTTGGAATTTCGATATGAAGTGTCTCACACAATAACTTCACATCATGTGCATCATTTTCATCAAACTCGTATCCCAGATGGAACATTACTTGACTATATGGTTCAATACAGGAAACCTCTATTTCCTCAATTCTTCCTTTACCCGAAAAAGTTTCTACCGGAAAACAATCCCCATCATAAAGAATTTCACCTTCGTCCGTATATTCAAAACAATGCAAATCAATAATTCTGTTTTTCAAATCTTCCCATACAGTATGGTTCAATGTTGTATATTCCATCTTAATCTCATAAAAGCCATTAGCTTTCATTATTTCTATAAAGTTCTGATAATCGTTCTTTTCTACAAAAATGTCAATATCATTATGGGCTCTTGACTGATATCCAAGAAGAGCATCTACACCCCAGCCACCATCAAGAAAGACTTTAATCTCCGCATCTATTGCAAATTGAAGAATCTGTTTTACATCTGTTATATTGACCATCTTATCATCTCCACAAATTCTAATTAGGCGACCAGAGGAACTGCTGGTCTGTTTGATAAATCTCTGCATTTAGCAGTTTTCAATGTTGCCAAAACGAAAGTTAAGAAGATGTTCCTTTTCTCTATGTCGCTTTCTTTGGCGTAATTTACAAGGTTATTCCACACAAGATAGTTGTTCAGATACTTGGTAGAAACACCGTTAAAGCCACGCATAAACCTCTTTAGCTGGCTATGGTAGCTATTGATATGTTGGATATTATAAATGCCTTTCTTGGCTTTGCCAGTCTTTAACTGCACAAGGTCAATGCCATTGGCATTTGTAAATCTCACATAGGAGTTCATCTTGTCCGTAACAAGAGTGGAATTGGTCTTAATCCTACCATCATAAATATGATGTAAATCTCTTGTAGAAACTCTACCAGTATTCGTAATCTTGGAGATAGACAAGCCATTCCTATTAACCGCACAAGGAACACATACCTTTTCTTGGGACAAGCCTCTGATATGTGTAGAATGACCACGCTTATGAGCCTTGCGTGGCATAGCAAATGTCTTACTCTTGCTATGATTGCCCTTGTACGAGATGGCGAAAAAAGTTTCGTCAGCCTCAATAATGCCGTCAAGGGTAACATCGTCTGCCATATTCTGAAGTGCATCCAAAATCTTGTGTCTCCAAAGGAATGCGGTGTTTCTGTGAATCCCACAAGCAACAGCAGTCTTACGAATGGATAAGCCATTCATCATACAATCAATGTACTGCTCCCACACGGACAAGTCTTTTCTTGTACCAGACACAATGGAGTTCGTAGCAATCACGAAGGACTTGCCACAATCCTTACATACATATCGCTGTGTGCCATCTTTACGATGACCATTGCGAACCACATGGATACAGCCACAAAGAGGGCATACACGACCATTTGCAAAGCGTTCCTTTGCTACGAAATCTTCAATATTCAAAGACTTTACAAAGGCAGGACTTAAAAGCATTGTTTTAAGGCTTTCCTGCTCTGCGACAGTCAACTTACCGATAATATCTAATGCGTCTTTGATAGTAGGCATATCCAATTACCTCCTTCGGTGGTACTGTTTCTTACTATTATTATACGCTATTTCTCGTCAAAAATCAACCATTTGTTGTGACAGAGCCTTATTTTTCCCGGAACGAGTTGAAGAAATTTGAGGATTATCGAGTGGAGAGAGCGTTTTTGTTGCTAAAACAAGGTCTTTTACCGATGGTTTTGATGATTTTTTGCTCATGTTAAGCTCCTTGACGTTGTTATCGGCTCATACCGATATTTCTGCTCTTTTGGATGGATTGAAGTTCTTTGCGGATTTCTGAGATCGGTGTCTTTGCGATCGACGTAACGCCATTCTTTTCTTCATTGAGCAAAGATTGATTTACGAAGTCGATGTTCTTTTCCAATCTTTTTGCCTGTATAAGGTCAAGGCGGCGTCCAGTCTCGCGATGGAACTGTTTCATAAACGCATCAGCATCTCGCTCTGTTGAAAACACTTCCTTTTCCCGTGTATGTAGGTGCATGGATTGGAACATTCCGCTTTCAGCAAGTGCTTTCAGATTGGCAGGAAGGTTATCCGCTGCGAGATCATGATGTTTCTTGTCAACTGCGCGTCCGGTTCCTATCTCTTTTCCTGTGAAATATCGGTGCAGTGTACCGACATAGCTTATATCTCTTGGAACTGCGATCGCATGGAGTTCAGCTGTATAGCCCTTTGCATTCAGCTCCTCTGTGATTCGTTGTGGTGTTTCGAGGGTGCGAAATGTTCCTTCGATAATCAGATTGTATTTCTGATCTGATAGCATCTGACGAACCCGTTCAGTAACATCTCCGGAAAATTTACCCGTTTCCTGCACAGCTTCACTTTTTAGTTCCGCCTTGATTTTTGCATACTGCGGATGAAACTCGCGATAAGTGTCCGGATTGATAAAGACGGTATTTGGGTATTCGTTCATCAGTCGATTGCTGATGGTACTTTTTCCAGATCCCGGCTGCCCTCCCAGAAGATAGAGTTTTGGTTCTGAGACAGGAGAAAAACGACCTTCTGCAAGAAGGTCGTTTATTATTTTTTTCGATGTAGCATCTACATCTTGTTCGGTGAACTCATAACTCATTTTTTCAGCCCCTCCAGAACGGGGATCATGTTTTTCAATCCATATAAACGACCTTCGATATTCAAAACTTCAGATGGATCATTGGTGAGCAATAAACGACCTGAATCTTTTAGAGAACCCTGGTAAAGAGTATCTAAAATAGGGTTTTCCTGGAGTTCGTCTTTTGTAAAAAGTCGGTTGATCTTTGCACGGAGAGACCATGCAAATTCATATAAGACTTCCCGTTTTACGGCAAGATCCCATTCATCGTAACCGGTGATTTCCATATGGCATACCTCCTTTTACAATGGATTTTCTTCCATGTACTTATCCAGCAGATTACGGATAAGATCGCTGGATGCAATCATCCTTTCCTGCTTGAGTCGTTTCAAATAGGTGTAGTGATTTTCCGTGAGATAGAGGGTCATAGTACGGCGACGCCCGACTTTCTGTGCCGGCAGCTTGTTATCATCCTGCACAACCTGCGGTGCTGCATCCATAAATGATTTGCTCGTTTTAATTGCCATGATTGAGAATCCTCCCTATTTCATTGATAAGACTTCTGACTTCTTCCTGTGCGGATATGATGCTGCTTTTCGTATCCTTTGTAGTATTGGTTTCAAATACGCTTTTTCCTTCAGAAAATGCCGTTTTGAATACCTTTCTTCCTCCTACGATGGATTTGAAAATTTTTAATCCGAACTCCTCTGTGATAATCTGTCGAGCTTCTGCAATCTCTTTCGTTGCCCTAGGATTGATGTTGTTCAAAAGAACAACAACTTTTTCTTTCAAGTGACCTTGTTCAACGAGATTGTTAAAGTTCTCCAGACCGAGAAATTCAACTTGAGATACAGACAGCGGCGTAATGATAAGGTCTGAGTAGAGAAGGGCTTTTCGATGCAGGTTGTTGTCCATTCCTCCGCTGTCAACAATGATATGCTGTTTGGCGTTGCCATTGAATTTTTTCAATACATCGAGATCGTTCTCCGTCTGGATCACAATAACATCTATTTTGTCGTTGCGAATCTGATTGAAGAAATAAGAGCTGCGCTGCATATCAAGGTCAACGATGGGAAGCTGCATTTCTACGGCCAAGTTTGTTGCAAGTGTACTCTTACCAACACCGCCTTTGGTATGTGCTATATTGATTACCATAGAAGCCTCCTTTCTAAAGATGAATATAGCACATAAAAACAGTAAAAGCAATAAATAAAACATGAAAAAGACGTATAAAAAGACATTGTTAAATGCTTTTTATACGTCTTTTGTTATTTATATCTATCTTGTTGAAGCTTTCTGAGTTGGTAGAGTTTCAAAAGCAGCTTCTTTTTCCGGAGAAGTTCATCGTCTGTTGGACTGGATGCCGGGGGAGCGTAGTGGAAAGAAATATCCGTAATCACCCTTTTCTCGTAATCATATTCATCTTTTACGGCCTGAATATAATCATAGGTATAACTGGGAATATTTGTCTTTGTACGCTGATACCCGGCGTTGTAACTTGCCAGGGCAAAATTATACTGATAGACCCCCTTATCGTAGTGGAGGTCGAGCATATCACGGAGATAAGAAGCCCCTCCATCGATATTTTCTTCGATGATGTCAGGATTGCGGCCAATAAATGCGGCCGTATCGGGCATAAGCTGCGCGATCCCGCGTGCTCCGGCAGAAGATACTGCCGCATTGTTATATCCGCTTTCGACACAAAACACCGCGCTCAGAAAAAGAGGATCGATGTTGTACTTTTCTCCACTCGCTATAATCAGGCTCGCAATATATTCAGCTTCAGCAGGATTGTAACGGCTGATATGCTCTGCTAAAGTTTGTGCTCGGGTGCCTGATTGAAAAACAAGCAGAAAAATGAGTGTCAGAAAGATATACCTCATATCTTAGATCACTCCTTATTTCCCAAAAATCCTTTGATTTTTTTCAGCATTCCCTGCGATGTTTTTTCAATTTTTACCATTGCGGCCGGTTGGTTTGCATCTTGTGTAAGCTGGATAATATTGGAAGCATCGGAATAAAGTTGTACCATCCCATCGACGTTGGATGATATGCTCTGAAATCTTTCCAGCTGTTCAGCAATTTCCTTGGATTGGACTTCTCGTTTTTGGCGTTCCTCGTGGATTTCTGAAAGATATTTTGGAGCCTCACGCAGCTGCAAGAGAAAAGCGTTTATGATGTTGGCTGCACTATCATCATTTTCTTTTTCATAGAGGGTGCTTTTCTTTATGCTTTCCAAATCGGCTTTGCTGGTGTTCAGTTCTTCACGAAGATCGCCCACTTCTTTTTTCAAGGCGGCGATCTGCTCGGATAGAAGCTGCAGGTCTGCAGTTTGATCTTTTTGTGGATGTACGGCAGAAAGTGCTGCTGAAATGGCTTCGCTTGCGGCTGCTGCAACGATGGAAGCCATATCTGTACCTTTTCCCTCTGTGACGGGGGTAGACGGTTTTTCAGAAGTTTCCTCCGGACGAGAGAGGGAAGAAGCATCTTCCTTTTCTCCAAAGACGGGGGCATCTTCATTTTCTTGGTCGGCATCAGATGTGCCGATCAAGCTGCTTTCTTCTATATCTGGAATATCTTCATCCTCTGGGGTGTTCTTGTATTCCTCGCTCATGGCTTTTATCCTTTCGCTTTCTGGAAGGTTTCTTCATTCATTGTTTGTTTGCAGTCTGGGTAACGAGAGCAGGAGTAGAATATATCTCCAGTTGTTCTGTTTTGCCTGGACTGCATATATCCTTGCTTGCAGGTTGGACAGGGAACGATCTTCGCCTTTCCTTTTACGGCTGGGAAGGTTTTTCCGCACGATTCATCAGAGCAGCGGACGTACTGAATCCGTTTTCCCTCTTTCGTGTATTGTTTGAGGTGAAGATGTCCTTTCCCGCAGATTGGGCAAGGCACGGATTTATCCTCAAACTGTATTTTTGCGCTGCTTTGGATGATCTTTTCGATGAAGTGCAGCGTTTCTTGAATGACAGAATCGAGTTTTATATCACCGTTTTGTACCTGATCCAGTTTAAGTTCCATGAGAGCGGTATAATCCGCTTTTTTTATCTCCTCTGGAATCAATGCGATTAACTGGATTCCTGCCTCCGTTGGAATCAGGTTTTTTTTCTGTGTTTGGATCAGATTTTCTTTTATCAGTTCCTCGATGATTGTCGCTCTTGTCGCAGGTGTTCCGATCCCCTTTACCTCACGCAATTTTGACGAGAGTTCCTGATCTTCGGAGGAAATGCTGCTCATTGCCTTTATGATTGAACCTTCGTTGTAATACCTAGGCGGCTTTGTCTCCCTCTCTGTTTCCTCTGCTCTTATGATGGGGAACTCCTGCTGTTCGATAAAAACGAATTTTCCTGTGATCTCTGTTTCGTCTTTATCTTGCATCTTGTCGCCATCATTGGCGTAGATTGCTTTATATCCTGCATCAACGACGTTTTTTATCGAAAGAGTGAAGGATTTTTCACCAACAGAAAAGGAGACTTTTTCACGCTGATATGTAAACGGCTTGAAAAACATGCTGGCATATTTTTTCGCAATCAAAAGGTATAGCTTTCGTTCATCATCTGAAAGATCCTCTGGTTTCGGAAGTTTCCCCGTCGGAACGATGGCGTGATGTGCTGAGATTTTTTTGTCATTGAACGGAGCTTGTATTTCGGACATATTTGGCAGCGGGACATTTAGATCAAACAGCTGATTCAATCCTTCTACGATCATGGAGCTGTCCTTTTGCTGACTTTCCGGCAGAAATTTACAATCAGATCGCGGATAGGAAGTAAATTTCTTTTCATACAGACTTTGCAATAAGTCGAGGGTTTCTTTCGGTGATAAATCAAGCTGCTTGTTTGCGTCAACCTGTAAGGTATCAAGGCTGTATAACTCTTTGATGGTTTCTCTTACAACTTCGCTCTCTACCTTTTGGACGACGGCTGTTTTCCCTTCAATGGAAGATATGAAGGACTTTGCTGCATCCAGCGAAGGGAATTGTTCATCGTAAGATAGGGGGATTTCTTGCTCTCCATAATTGATATATGGGCAGACCGTATAATAGATTCGTTTCTTGAAGTTCTTAATTTCAAGATACCGTTCTACAATGAGGTTCAGCGTTGGCGCTTTTACCCTGCCGATCCGCATGACATTGGTAAATCCTCCCATGCGGGCTTTCAGTGTAAAAAAGCGCGTGAAGTTCATCCCAATCAGCCAATCAATGTAGGAGCGTCCTTCCCCGGCCTTTGATAATCCTGCATATTTTTGATTATCGTCAAGGGAATTTAGTGCCTTTTTTATGCTTTCATCATCAAGGGCGTTCAACAGCAGCCGCTTCACGATTTTTCCCGTTGTGGAGGTCAGAAGTTCGTCAATGAGCAGCTGACCTTCGCGATCCGGATCGCCGACGTTGATAATTGTCGTAGCCTGTTTCATAAGCTCCTTGATGATGGAATACTGCTCCTTTTTATTGCTGTAAACGGCTTTTTTGAAGTTTGTATCGGGTGGGACGAGAGGGAGTGTATCAATTTTCCATGCTTTCCAGTCAGGACAATATTGCTCCGGGGTATAAAGGAACAATAAGTGACCGGCTGCATATGTGATTGTGGTATTCTGCTTGGCGTCGATATAGCTTCCCTTTGTGCGCTTGAACTCTGCGCCGTTTTTGTTGAAGTAATCTGCCAATGCTTTTGCGACACTCGGTTTTTCTGTAATATACAGCTGCATAATGACCTCCTACCGTATCACATAATCTTCCTGATGCACGGATGCAGCACCAATATCATACGAATTTCTCCGGATTATTTTGCCCAGCGCCTTATCCAGTGTACCACATCTTGCTTTTGTTTGTTGTGACAGATGCTTTTTTCGAGATACTCTCTGTATTCTCTTTTGCTGTCTCCCTGCATCATAATTTTTTTGACGCTCCATATTGTCGATATAGAGCAAATGGGCTTTTTTTGCAAGCTCCGGCGTTGTATGTGTCGCTTCTAGCTCGTGCAGCTCCTTTTCTAAGGTGCGCAGCTCTTTCTGTAGAAGGGAAGTATCTTTCCCCTGTTTTTTTTGATACTCAATCAGGCTTTTCTTGCTTCTGATTTTTCCTAAAAGAGCTTTATATTTTCCTGCCGTAGCTGCATCCAGCAGTTTTTGACGGTAGGAAAATTCAGTTTTGCTGATGGATTCTTGATGCTCGTGCACAGATTTTTCAATATCTTGTACGATGTGATCTGACTTTTCCTGAATTTGTCTTTTCCAGCGCTCATGCTTTTTCCCAACTGTGCGGATTTTCTCTTTATAGATGTTTACTTTTTTCCAATCATCACGAGTAAATCCTTTTTTATAGGAATCACGAATTTTCTCCAATTCCCTTATGGGAATATAAAGGTCATTTGCCTTTTTTAGTAGCTCCTCTTTCATTTTATGGATTTCAGCCTTTGCTTCATCTGTATCTATTAAGCAGAATAAGCCTTTACGCTTTTCTAAAAGTGATTCAAGTTCTATTTTCAACTGTTCAGCATCTCTTCCTTCTTTTTCAGCAAAAGAAATCAAGCTGCCTTTGCTTCTGATCTTCTCATTCACCTTTTCAAGTGCGCCATCTGTTAGATGATTGATATAATCCTCTCGTATTTTATCTTCTGAATAGCTGCGGTACTCGCTTTGCAGCATAAATAGACGATCGCGGTTTACAATTACTTCCGCAAGAATAAAATGGCGATCATTTTCATTGATATATTTTTCCAACTTCTTCTCTCGCTCTTCATTTTCAGCAATCAAAACAGAATATAGCCGAGTAGTTCCTGCATCTGTATGATTGGAGGATTCTTGAATATCATGCTCTAATTGCTTCTTGAATATGGAGAAGGGACTTTCATAGTTGTTCAGAATGGACGCAAAGTTGCCATTGATAGAAGAAATGGCTGCATTTCTTTCATCCTCTGTTGGCAACAAATCCTTATTATGCTGTTTTATTTGCTCAGAAAGCTCTTTGTGTATCATTCTGCTGTGCTCACGGTAGATACGCTCCTGAATTTCATCTGGGATAGATTCAGGGAGAAGAACATCTTCTCTCAAAGCCTTTTTCATCTTTGAAGAATTTGGAATAAATATCCTCTCGTTTATTCTTTTTACAGGCTCTTGGTATATGGGAGCTTCTTCGATATTTCCTTTTTGGACTTTAAGTTCATATTGTTTTTTTAGTGTGAATGATGACACCTCTTTATCGATGCCATTTTGCATATAGAAATCATTGATTTTATTAGCTAAATGTTCTCGGACGGCATAAATCTTTCCCGTCGCTTGACAGCCAGCCCATGAACGATCCTTTATAGAACCTCCGTAGATATTCCCAGATCGGCTGACCCCTCTGCGCTTAAAGAACTCTTCCTTTGTCTTTATGTCTTTACTTCGATCATCCAGAAGTCGTTCAGAAAATATCAAGTGACAATGCGGATTTTTTTCTCCATATATCGAACTTTCTACTTCATGGATTGCATAGGTATATGGGTTATCCGGAATAATCTCTCTTATAAATTCGTCTACTAATCGTACTTGTTCCTCTCTGCTCAATTCATTTGGAAGAGAAAATTCAAGTTCTCGATAAGAGCGTTTATCGTAAATTGCACAGGCTGTCCAAAAATCTCGATCGTTCTCAGCCCAAATAGGAATATTCCCCGAATTGGTACAGACTAAATCCTCATTTTTTACAGAAAATTTACCTTCGCGTTTTATATATTCAAAATGTGGGATCATTTTCCCAGATGTTCCAATCTTCATGCTGCAGTGATAAGTTGCCATTTTGAATAGATCACTTCTCTCTACTGTTATTTTCATCGTACCGTAGGGCGAATAGAGATATACCTATGGTATATCTGGAAAATCGTAGGTTTTCTATCTTTGCTTCTGCAAAGCCCATGATACACTATAAAAGCCAAAATGGATTTTATAGTGTGTAAGTGGGCATTCTATTTTTTTTTTTGAAGCACGGAGATCGCTTCGCGTCTCTGTGCTTCCATTTTATTGTACTAAAATCGCATCAGTTTCTCAAGTGAAATTATTATTGATAATTATATGCAGCTAGTATATAATTACAGAATGGATTTTCATGTTAATATTGGAAGAAAATGATGGGGTGAATCATGGAACACAAGAAAACCTATGCGGATCAGGCAGATCAAGGAAAGTATGTTTATGCAAATATTATCTCCATGAAAGACTTGCAGATTTTGAAATGGCAGCGCGTGGCTTATCTCCTTGTTGCCATTACTCTTATATCTGTTCTCGGCCTAATATTTATCGCCACACGGGCAACATTTATTCCATATATTATCAGTGTGGATGAAAATACGGGATTCGCAACAAGCTTGGGAAGCTTGAAGGAAGTTAAGCATGAACTTACCCCAGCAGAGATCAATTACTTTCTGTCTCGATTTATTGAACAAACACGTTCAGTTCCTGCGGATAAATATATATTGCAGGAGAATGTAAAGCGTGCCACGAGAATTCTAAGCCCTGAGAGCGCAAAGAAGTTTAAGGACTTGTATCTTTCAGAGTTTGAACAAAAGATCGGTTCGGGAACAAATCGAGTTGAGGTTTTATCTATTACACCGGTTTCCAATGTAACTGATACTTATCAGGCAAGATGGAAAGAGTCTTTTATCGGTGTAGGTATAAATCAGGTAGAAGAAAAGATGTATACGGGAATCTTTTCGATTGAGCGAAAACCCATCAATGACGAGAAGATTCTAAAAGATAATCCTCTTGGTATTTTCATTGTCGATTTCTCCATGAGTGAAGAAGGTATTGATTCTAAGTCGAGGGCAAGAAAATGAATTTGAAAAAATTGTTGCTTGTTAGTTTTTTGCAAAGCGGGATTATACTTTTCCCATCTATTTCCTCGGCGCAGGATGGAATTGTTGATTATCCAGCTTATACGGATGGAACAGCACAGGTATTTGAGTATAATCCATATCGTCAATATGAGATTTATACCCGTGTTGGTTATGTCACAGATATTCAACTGCGCCCCGGAGAAGAAGTACAAAAAATTGCGACAGGAAATTCTTCGCAGTGGGCAGTCGATACGGATTTTGTTGCAGGAATAGAGCATGTTTATCTAAAGGCACTTGCTCCAGAACTTCGTACAAATATTATCATCAATACGTCACAGCGCAGCTACCGACTGATTGCAAATTCTACAAATGATTATATTGGATATATTGTCATTTGGAGCTATCCAAAGGAAGATTTTGAAGAAGGTATGCGAGCAAGCAATGCCCGCTGGAAAAAGCAGATGGAAGATGAACGGCGCTTCCAGAAAATTTACAGCACAACCTACAACCGCAGCTACGTTGTAAAAAAGAACAAAGATGTAAAGAGCGACTATATTCCTCTGGCAGTTTTTGATGATGGCGTGAAAACCTATGTGGAGCTATCCAATAAGAATATAGACAACATGCCTGTATTTTACTATTTCGATGAATATGATAAGAAGAAGCTCCAGTTGATCAATTACAGATTGAAGAATGGAATTATTGAGCTGGATAAGGTCATGCACAATATGAAAATAGCATTTTCTCAGAAAAGCTATTTGATTGTTGAGCGAACCAGCAGCACACATATAATTCCAAATCCAAAAGATATTGATCTTGGGAATGTAAATCGCGATAAGATATACGCAATGAATGACAGGCAGGCATCTGAAGTTCCTTTGACGGATTCATATGTGACACTGAAGGAGCGTGAAAAAGCAGAAAAAATGAATCAGATGAAAGAACTTCTCCGTGAGAGCCGTTCAAATGATTCAGCAAGAGAGCAATCTTCTTTTTCTGAAGAAGATGTTGATCGAGCAATCGAGAAGCTGCAAGGTGAGATTCGTGCAGAAGAAACAGCAAGATCAGCTTCCAGTCCGCAGCCAGCGGATAGTGATCCGGCGATTCAATTAGAGATTCAGGAAATCTATAAATAGGAGTGGGTTTCATGGGATTCAGTATCTTCAAGAAAAAAGGGGACGAGATCGATGAAGTTGAAGCTGCTGCCGCAGAACAACAGATTGACACGTCTCCGCAGCCGGAAGAACCTCAAAAGATCAATAAGGGAATATTGTACGTTGTAATATTCTTGATTGCTGCAGTGATGGGCTATGCACTTTTCTCAGGCGGCGATAAAAAGAAAAATGATGCGGAGGATAGAGCTGTCGTAACGCAGCAAGACCTTCTTCCGGATGAAAGGCTCGTGGAGATTGAGCGTAAAGAGCGAGAAAACAGAGGGAACGGGAAGGACAAAGTTCCAGGTGATAAACCAGGCACAAATCCAACTGACCCTCAAAATCCAAACGCGAAAATAGCCGCTGACCCGCAGCAGAGCCAAGTAAATTCCAGCGTACAACCGCCGCCGATTGTCCCGTCCAGTCCGCAAATATCTGAAATAGAAATGCGCCAGAGAGAAAAAGCGGAGAAGCGTGCAGATGAACGAGAAAAGGAGGCGCGCGAGGGACAGCGTTCCGGTATTTTCTTCACGCTTTCCAAGGATAAGGATAGAAAAGAACATAAACCAACACAGGCAGAGAGCGTCAACGATTACTACAACAATCAAGGATATATCGAAATTGTGGGAGGCAATGCACGATGAAAAAAATAATTTTTGCTGCGCTTATCTTATTCTCGGGGCTTTCTTCAATTTCTTATGCCGCACCGATGCAGCAGAATGTGCAGCTTGTAAAAGCAAATGAAGTTCTGCAGGCAGGATCGGTCATACCTGCAACACTTCTCACCGCAATCGACAGCGATAATATGAACAGCACGATTGTTGCGATTGTCCGGCAAAGCGTCTACGATAGCGTCACCGGCGAAAAACTTCTGATTCCGGCAGGGACAAAGATCATCGGCGAAACAACGGGGCTGTCAGGAAAGCGCGTCAACATTTCGTTTTCAAGGATCATCTTCCCAAACGGGAACAGCGTTATGCTCCCCGACCTGAAAGCAATCGACGGGATCGGATATGCAGGGCTGCGTGATAAATACAGTACCCATTCTTGGCTTGCGGTACGCTCCATTTTGACGGGAACGGTATTTGCCGGAGCATTGGCCGCAGCGACGGACAGAAAGACTGGAAAACGGGATGAAAGGACTGCCGGCGAAGAAGCGATGGCCGGTGCATTGTCCTCCTTCATTCAAGGAATCAACAGTGAGGTACAGCGTCAAAATTCCAGGCTCAATCCAACTGCTACCATTCGAGAAGGGTATCAGTTCAACATTCTGCTGAATGTTGATGTAAAAATCCGTCCGTATGAGGAGCAGCCATGAAATGGCTGATTTATCTTTTCTCCTTTTTGAGCATCAACCTCGTTGCAAATCAAATTGCAATGAAGAAACTGTTGGCCGTCACCGGAGAAGAAATATTTTCCGCAGAAATTTGGACGGTTGGGGGAATTTATCTAAATCCCTTTAACTATCTCACGCTATATTATAAGTATCACGACGCAGCTCCCACTGTTTTTCAAAAGTTCCTTCCGATTGCCTACATCGGATTTTTGCTCTCCTTCTTGGCGCTGGTCGGCTTAAAACTCTTGCTGACCGAAAGGACGCTAACATCGGAAGGAACGGCGCACTGGGCAACGCATCGTGATCTGCAAAAGAAAAACCTGCTTTTTCCTACGCACGGCATCCACGACGGGATCATCTGCGGCACCTGGTACACCGGTGCGAATTACGAAAAGCTATTTGCCTTTTTGTCAAAGGTGTTCCGTAGTAAACAGCAGCTATGGTCTGCCCTCGGCATTCTCGAAAAAATAGGGGTTTTCAAACGAGAGTACATTATAGACAATGCTCCGACGCATGCGTTTATGTGTGCGCCGTCGCGATCGGGAAAAGGGATTGGCGCGGTCATTCCAACCCTTTTGAATTGGCGCGGCAGCGCAATCGTCGCTGACCTAAAGCGAGAAAACATATCGACTTGCGGAGCATACCGCAAGTATATTCTAAAGCATAAGGTCTTGGAATTTGCGCCAACGGACACACGTCCAACAGCACGATTCAATCCTCTCAATGAAATCCGCTGGGGAACGGAGAATGAGGGAAAGGACGTTGAAAATGTTGTCGGGATTATCGTTGGCGAAGGGAACGGGAACGATAAACATTGGATCGAAAATGCAAAGGCATTGATTGTCGGCGTTGTGATCCATTTGAAATATCGCCATGCTTTTCTCAATGAAGGCTTGTCTCCGGATGATGAGGATTTCATCGAGACGAACTTCTACCATGTGCGTGAATTTTTAATGACGAGTATGGACGATGATGGGAAAACCCCGATCCCCTTCCGTGAAAAGCTGGAAAAGGAATTGGCTCGAACACCGCATTTTCCAGCAAACATTTACGTCCCAAACAAAACCAGCGATTTACCGCCTTTGCTGATGAATGTCAGCTTGGAGCGCGCGCAGGAAATCACCATTTTCACGGATGAAAAGAGGAAGAATCCCCATTCGCATCCTGTTGTCACACAATCCTTTTCCAGCTTCATTTCCAAACCGGATAATGAAGGTGGGAGCGTTCTTTCAACAGCAGTAACGGCGCTGGGTATCTTCGGAGAGAAAATTATTGCTGACAATACAGCGACATCAGATTTTATCCTAGGAGATATTCGCGGCCGTGATGTTCCAACCGATCTTTTCCTTGTTGTTCCTCCATCGGATATAGCGCGTGTTGGCAGCCTATTCCGCCTCATTCTCGAATTCATCATTCAGCGCGGAACAGAGGATTTGGAAAAGGCAAAAAAAGAACATCGATGCTTGCTGCTGATCGACGAGTTCCCCGCATTTGGGAAAATGCCGCAGCTCGTCCGCGAGCTTGGCTATATTGCCGGGTACGGATTCAAGGCGTTCCTCATTGTGCAGGGCTTAGATCAGATCAAGGAAATCTACAAGAACTTTGAAATCCTTACGAACTGCGAAACGCAGATATACTTTGCCCCGCGCGATGAAATTACGCCGAAACACCTGTCTGAGCTTCTTGGAAAGAAAACGATTCTAGTCAAGCAAAGGAGCGCAAAGGAAGGGATTCTGCAAGCAACGAATATCACAGACATCGAAAAGGGGCGTCATTTGTTGACACCTGCAGAAACGCAAACCCTTCTGCGCGACCGATCTGCTATGATTATCGAGGGGCTGACGGTCAACTCACCGAAGAATAAGTGGTATATAAATCCCGATCTGATACGGAAGGTCGAAGTATCTCACCGTATGGATAAACAGAAAAACATTGGACTGGAGGAACGATAAGAGATGAATACTTATCAGGACATGATTGAGGACATGAATAAGGCGAAAGCCCGGCAGGAAAAAGCCATGCTTGCGCTCAAAAAAGCGAAAGAGCGCGAAGCCCGTGCAAACAAAAAACAGGCGGTCGTTTTGCTCGATACGCTAAAAAATATTTGCAAGGTAGATTTCTCTGATCTTCCATTTATCATCGGTGCAATCCACCACGCGAAGGAAGAAAATAAGCAGGAAGAATATACTGTTGAAGGGAATATTCTCCTTGAGCAGCATAGCAGCGAGAAAGCAGGGAAGGTCAATGGTGACAGCCGCGCAGATCGGGAGCACGGAGCTGACGGAAACCCAGCGTAGGCAAGGGAATCTGATTCTATCCAGCTTCGGCGAAGAAATTCTTCGGTATTGGAAGGATGAAGCCGTCAACGAAATCTATTTGAATGACGATTACCTCTTACGCCTTGATACAATCTACGGGAGAAAACGCACCGATATAAAGCTGAATGAGGAAATCGTTCAGCGTATCTGCATGGCGATCGCAGGGTACAATCACGAGTTGGTGGACAATAATCACCCTCGGCTTGGCATTGAGCTTGACACGCTGCGGATACGCGCACAGATACAATATCCTCCCGTTGTCAGTCGGCCGGTGTTTTTCCTTCGAAAAATGGCTGCAAGAATCTACACCTTAGAAGAATATCTTGCACAGGGGATTCTGGAAGAAAAACACTATAATTACATCATACAGGCAATTCAGCAGCGAAAAAATGTCATCGTCGTTGGAGCAACAAATTCAGGAAAAACGACATTCTTGAACGCTGTCCTGAAGAAGCTGTCTGAAGTTCATCCAGATCATCGACTGCTGATATTGCAGGATGCCAGCGAGCTGCAATGCAGCTCCGACGATGTTCAATATCTCAAAACGGCAAAGAGCAAGGAACATCCTGTAACAATGGAGGATCTTGTCTTTGACAGCCTGCGGCTTAGCCCGGATCGAATCATTGTAGGGGAGGTGCGTGACGGTTCTGCTTATGACGTGCTAAAAGCATGGAATACAGGGCACCCCGGCGGATTCTGCACAATCCATGCAGACGGCTGCGCGGATGCGTTTACACGTCTTGAACTGCTGGTAAAAGAAAGCGGCATATCTACATCTACGGAGGATATACGCTATCTAATTGGAGGGATCGTCAAAACGATTATAAGCATCCAAAAAAAGACCGGAGAAGATGGCACACATCGGAAGGTCGATGAAATCATTGAAGTATCTTCTTATGACGAAAAACAGAAAAAATATGTATTTGATGTTATCTAAATGCAAGGAGAGAATCACTATGAAAAAGGGATTGAAGATGGAGATTTATAAGGCGTATACGGCAGTAACGGCGTTCATAATCGGTATGATCCCGTTTCATGTTCTTGCCGCCGGAAAAACGTGGCCTTGGACAAACTTCCTGAAAGATCTTCAGGACGAGCTGACCGGGCCGCTGCCGACGACACTCGGCATTATGGGCATTGTTATCGCCTGCGTTGGCCTGTTCACGGGAAATGCCGGGGATGGCGTTCGGAAATTCCTCGTTATCATTCTTGCAATCTCCATCGCCCTGTTCGCGCCGACCATTGTTTCTTGGCTCGCAAACTAATTTTATCGCCGTTTATAGGCGATTTTACCAAATTGATAAAATCGCCTATAAATCGTCTGAGGGGGATTTTTCGTGGAAATACCTACGTTCAAAAGTCTGTATAAGCCTATGACATGGGGAGGAATCCCTCGTACTGCATTTTTGCTGATTATCATGGCCGGAATGCTGAGCGTTGTCGCTTTTAAGAGTCTGCGCGCGATCCTGCCGATCGCAGCAGTATATCTTCTGCTGCTGACGCTGGTACGGATTGACTACAAGATTTTAGAGATTCTAAAGGAGAATCTAGGGCATAAAGATAGTTATTTCCCGGATTGATAGGGAAGGAAAGAGGGTGAAGATATGGCAGAACGAAAACACGGTACAATCTCTGATCTCATTACTTGGCTTGTTATGACGAACCGAAATGTTGTAATCAACAACAACCGCACGATTCAAAAGACATATACGTTCACGGGCAAAGACAGTTATAACATGACAGAAGATGAACAAGAACGGTATATTAAAAGTATAAATAACGCACTAAAACGCTTAAAAAGCGGTTATATGCTCTTTTTTGAAGCACAGAAGCAAGTTGATTATCAGTATATGGATCGCATTTCCGAAGAAGGGCTGGAAGGTGAGTTTGACAAAATCCGCCGGGATAAGCTCACAGGAGATAAGAACTTCATCATCCGGTATTTTTTGACATTCGTTTACAAACAGCCCTCTGAACTGATGCAGCGCGTCGAAAAAGTTCTGGACAAAGACAATAAGACCGTTGCGAAAGAGTTCATGAACGCAGTCAAGGAGTTTGCCAACGTATTCAATCCGCGCGCGAGTATCGATACGCTGGAGGACAACACAGAAGAATACATCGACGGGCTGAACGCCGTAGAAAATGATTTCATCGATACGGTAGAAGATATTATCCTGATGCTCAAGCGCCATTTCATCGACATTCGGCCGCTGGATGCACAGGAAACCTTGACCTACCTTCACTCGACCATCTCCGAAGTGCGCCATCCAATCAAAAGCCCGATCCGCAGCTTCATCACACAGGAGCTATCCGACAGCACATTCCTGACCGGGCGCGTTCCAAAGCTCGGATCAAGCTATATCGGGATTATCGGGGTAAAGGATCTTCCGTCTGTGGCGCATCCGTTCATGTTCGACAAACTGAACTCCCTGAAAAGCGAATATCGCCTGTGTACTCGATATTTGGCGCTCTCGAAAGAAGATGCCAAAAAAGAGATCATCACGATCCAGAACCAGCACAAGCAACGCGCCAAATCCTTTATTACAATGGTGATGGAAGCCGTTTCCAACAAAGAGAGCGATAAAGTCGATGAATCAGCTTTGCTGGACGAACAGGAAGCGAAACAAGCAAGCATTGAGCTGGAGCAGGATTCGGTCGGCTATGGCTATATGACAACGAATGTCGTCTTGCTGAACAAAGACCGGGCGCTTTTGGAAAAGGAACTCTCAGAGGTCAAAAGCCTGTTGAATGATATGGGCTTTGTTGCCGTTCTGGAGAAGGACAATGCGCCCAGCGCATGGCTTTCCACGATTCCATCCTGCTACGAGTTCAATGTCCGGAGGTATCTCGTTCACAGCCTGACGCTCGCAGCATCATCGCCGATTTCTGCCATGTGGGAAGGCGAAAAAAAAAACAAGCACTTTGAAAACCTCGGCCTGTCCGATGCAGCCCTTATGAAGTGCAAGACATTTGAGGGACTGCCCTTCTATCTGAACTTACACGTTGAGGACACGGGACACACCTTCATTGCAGGTATGACCGGAACGGGAAAATCTGTCCTGCTGAATACCATTGCCTGTAATTTTCAAAAATACCAGGATGCAAAGGTGTTCATTTTTGACAAGTCTGCAAGCTCCCGCGTGCTCACGCAAGCGATGGGAGGGAACTTCTACAATCTTCTTGTAGATATGGACACCATTTCATTCCAGCCGCTTGCCAATATCCATGATGATATTGAAAAAATATGGGTGCTGGAATGGCTGTGCCGCTATGCAGAGAGCCAGAATATCATCTTATCCCCGGAGGATAAGCAAGCACTGAGGACAGCCCTCCGAACGATTGCCACATATGAACCGCGCCTGAGAACTATGACCTCGCTCATGACAACGATCCAGAATGAAACATGGCGTTTGATTCTGTCCACGCTGCAGGGCAGCGACGGAAAAGGCGGCACATATGGACAGCTGTTTGATTCCGAGGTCGATAAATTCGGCGAAGGAAATTGGCAGGTCTTTGAGATGGAAAAGATCATGGAGAATGAAAATATCGTTGCGCCAACGCTCGACTATCTTTTCCATCGCATCGAAAGCCAGCTGACAGGCGCGCCCACGCTGATTATTTTGGACGAGTGCTGGCTGTTTCTGCGAAACGCAGCGTTCCGCAAGAAAATCGTCGAATACCTCAAAGACCTTCGAAAAAAGAATGCGTCTGTCGTTATGGCAACGCAGAACCTCACGGATATTACCGACGAGTTGCTGCCGGTTATCGTTGAAAATATGCCGTCGAAGATTTTCCTCGCAAACGAGGCTATGAATACCATAAGCCAGAAAATGTATGAACTTTTCGGGCTGAACGCGCGGGAAATCGAGATTGTGAAAAATCTCATTCCCAAGAAGGAATACTTCTATCGATCGGTTGAGGGCGGCCGTATCTTTGATCTTGATCTCAGTCCTCTGGAAGCTGCATTTCTGACGGCGACCAGCAAGATCGATCAAAAGAAAGCAGCTGAATATAAAAATCTTCCCCCAGATGAATTTACCGCTGCATGGAAGGAATTTAAGACTGCATAAGGAGGAACTTGTCATGAACTTGTCTATGCTCAAAAACAAGAAATTCCTTGCGTCATTTGCCGTGGTCGCAGCCATCGCGACGACGGCTCAGGCGGCGATCATCGTCCACGATCCGAAAATCTACGCGCAGATTGTGGAACAGATCAAAAAGGCGAGTGAACAAATTTCCCATCTGAAGGAGCAAATCACCTTGCAGAAGGAAAATTTGAAGTCGCTGGAAGAAGAAAATATCGAACCCTACCGCAAAGACATCGCCATGATTGGACAGGAGTACAACAAGCTCCGTTCGGAAGCCAACAGTCTAATCAGCGGTGTAACGGACGCTAAAAAAGCCTTTGAGGAGAACTTCAAGAGATTCGATAATCTCGACTACGGGATGATGACCTACACGGACATCAACGGCAACATCGGTGCAAACCGGCAAAAACTAGAGGATTCCGTCATTGAGATTACAAATATGCTTTCCCAGAAGCAAAATGAGCTTCAGAAATCACAGGAGCGCATTCAAAAACTCACTGCGCTGATCCAAAAGGCACATGGCGCAAAAGACCTCGCCCAGATCGAAAACCTGCTGCAAGCGGAAACGATCAACTCGCAGAATATCACCAGCGAGATCAACGCGCTGCAGGCAAAACAGGCAGCTATCAAAACAATGGTGGACAAGCTAGAGAAAGACGGCACAAAGGCGCTCTATGAGAAAACCGCAAAGGATTTCGGCGATGCAGGTGATGCGCTCATTCGTGCAGGAAAAAATGCACGGTCGACTGCCTCCAGCGGTGAAACAGTACACAAACAGGTTGAATCACGTGACTGGAGATAACGACGATGGGCGTGGAAACAGTACAAAAAATTCTTGGGCTTCTTGACGGGATTCAAACTAATATCATAACGACAGCCGAAAAGGGTATCTATAACCTTGCCGATCCGCTGATCGATCTTTTGATGCTGCTCGCTGTGATCGGCATTGCAACGACCTGGGAGATGTATTTTTCCGGAGCATTCAACTTTGGGAACATCATCATCAAGTGCCTGCATATTGCCTTTATCGGATTTTTGATTCGCAACTGGAGCAAAATTCTAGATATTATTTACGAGACAGGGGAGACGCTTGGAACGTATGCGTCCGGTGGCTCAGAAATGGATGCGACATCAACGTATGTCATTACCGGTCTTGGAAATATATTCAAGTATATGTCGAAAGTTTGGGAGAATACTTCGATCAGTACAGATACCATTTTGCTATATCTGCTCTGTATTGTGTGCCTTTTGGTCGCTACGTTTGCCTACTTCAAGATTGCCTATATCCTGTTCACGATTACCGTACAATTTTGGATTGTCGGCGGGCTATCTGTCTGCTTGCTGCCGTTTGCCATGACACGATGGACAAAAAGCATTGCAGACAAACCAATCGGGATCCTCCTCGTCTGTATGGTAAAGGTCATGGTGGCAACATTCATGATTGGCCTGCTGAACGATCAAATCAATACAGGTTTTATTATAGAAGGAGCTAAAGATTTTGAAGTAAAAGCTGCCTTACCTAATTTGTTTACTGATACACTCAGTATTATTTTTATTGCATTTTTGTTCGGACAAGTTGTAGAAATGGCTGGCGCTATGGTGCATGGCTCAGTTATGAGTATTTCCAATCCGATTGACTATGCAGGAAATAAGGCCGGAAATTTTGCTCAACAGAAAACAGTGCAGGGAGCAAGATGGGCATATAGGAATACCTTTGGAAGAATTTTTTAAGAGGAGGACGTTATGAAAAAACATGGAATTTTCCTCATACTATTACTCGGATTACTATGCTCTATCCTTTCTGGCTGCGGGAAACAAGCAGGAAACGAGTTTATCGGTACATGGATGTCTAATGATGGTTTTTGGGAAGATAATCATGTAAAAAATACTTATGAAGTGTTTTTTGTCATTGAAAAAGCCCAAAATGGAGATACTGCATATATCGTTACACGTTATGAGTTAATCCACAGCACACAAAAACCTTCTGGGGAAATAAAGCTCAAAACTGAAAAAAAACAATTTCCAGCACAATACAAAGATGGCATTTTAGAACGAGATTTTTCGGAAAAGTTTTATCTTGAAGATGGAAAACTTAGAGCCAATACGAGCAAAAAAATATTTGATCACATCAGCGATAAATCCATGACGTTTGAAGAAATGAATAACGGGCGCGGTTATCCTGCTCCGAAATAGAGGGCGCTGTTCCTGCCGTGCCGCTCCATTGGGGAGCGGTACGGCATTTTGATTCAAAGGAAGGAGGTACTCATTGAAAAAAATAATCCTGCTCTGCATGATTTTTCTAGGAGTGCTTCTTCCTTTTTCAACGGCAGATGCCTTTGGGGGCGTTGTTACTTCCCCCTATGGATGGCGCTTTCATCCAGTATACGGAACGCAAAGTTTTCATGCCGGAATCGATATAGGCGATATTCCAAAAGGTACTCCAATCCCTTCTCTCGTAACTGGTACGGTTGCTTTCTCCGGATCGGTTTCAGGGTATGGAAATTATATTGCAGTCAAGGACGATGCAACAGGACGTTATGTCGCTTTTGCTCATTGTGATACCCTTCTCTTCGGTGTAGGAACACGAGTAAATGAAGGACAAGCCATTGCAACAGTTGGATCAACAGGCATCGGAACAGGTGTGCATATTCATGTAGAGCTTCGAAAAGAACTATGGGGAAACCATGTAGAAAATACAGTAGACCCAACATCATTCGTTGCTTCCAAATGGTCGCTGACCGGCTGGGATGGAACGTCCGGCTCGATCTATGATTTCTTCGTCCCGAATATCAGCATAGACTACTCCGAATACTTCGCTCCCTCCGAAGAACTGATGAAGGTAACGAAAGATCTTCTGACGACACTTTCCGCAGCATTCGGCAAACTGCAGGAAGTAATGCCATATCTGCTGTATGCGCTGATTATCATTGATCTTGCATGGCTGATGTGTAAAGTATCGGTCGGAACGGTCGTCTCAATGGATGAGGTCATTACACGCTTCTTCCGTTACTGTTTCTATATCATGGCGTTCCAGTCATGGGAGCTGTTTGTCCGTGAGGTGTTCATTCCGTTCTTTGAGCAAGTCGGCAGCACTTATGCCGGACGGACGTTTGAAGAAGCGGACTTCCTGAAGTTCGATAAGCTCTTTACCAGCGTTACAAATATCATCGGCGATCACATCAAACCGACCCTAGACGGACAGGTTGCTCAGATACTTCCATTCATCGTCGATAACGTCCTCGTCATTATCCTGCTGATCGGCTGCCTTGCGCTCTCCTTCTGGGTCATGGTAAAGCTTGTGATCTTCTATCTCATATGTATCTTTGGAATTCTTGGCATACCGCTTGCCTTTATTCCGGGCGCAGAGAGCCATGCAAAGAATATGCTGGGGTCTGTGATGGTTCATGCGATCGACCTGATACTAACCTGCTTCCTATTTGGGCTGCTGATGAACGAAATAGAAGGTTTCTCGCCGATCCCGGCAGACAGCATTTCAAGTATGCTGCTGTTCACTGGAACATTCCTTGTATGCTCCTACTTCATGGGAAGCGACCTTCGTTCCGCTTCAAAAATGTTTGAGCGAATATTAAATTAAATGTTTATATATTCTTTTTATACGTTTTTTATATGTTAAATATATGTTATTTTACATTTAAGGAGGTTTTTGAAATGCAGGATATTGTTGTATCGATGGACGATGAACTGAAATTGAGCTTTGAAGAAGTCTGCGCTGATATTGGAATTTCTATCCCTTCTGCCATTTTGATCTTCGCGCGCCGCGTTGCAAGAGATCGAAAAATCCCATTTGAACTGACCGCCTCCCCTCTCCTCTCCGATCCATTTTATTCAGAAAGCAATATGGCACATTTGCGCCGCGGAATCGAGGATTATAATGCAGGGAAATTCAAGCAGCATGACTTGATTGAGGCCGGAGACGATGAATAAGAACTGGTTTGATGAAGCATGGGAGGATTATCTGTACTGGCAGATGCAGGATAAAAAAACCTTGAGGCGCATCAATGCCATTCTCAAAGATATTGAAAGATCACCTTTTGAGGGGATCGGAAAACCTGAACCCCTAAAGGGAAATTTCAGCGGTTTATGGAGCAGACGCATTGACGATAAAAACCGGCTCGTTTATTTTATCAGCAATGGTTCAATACAAATTTTTTCCTGTAAAGGGCATTATGAATAGGAGGTGAATACATATGCTTAACGCTATAAAAACTATACAAAAACCGCATAAGAAAATATTTATTAGCGGTATAATTATTTCTTTTATAATGTTTTTTAGCGTTTTTAGTATTGCTGAAGGATGGCGCTTCCGTGGCGGAACCGTCGAGGACATCATCAACGGCATCAAACAAACCGTTGAAAAGGTGAAGCAAAGCGAGATTGCCCAGCAATACGGCGTTTTGAAAGAGTATCAAAAGGAATATAACAGCGTCCTGAAGGAACTCAAATCCTTCGGGGAAGAAGTTCAATCGCTCGCACATGCAGACATCTTCGACATGAAATTAGACGGTGTTCTTGCTGCACAAAACCAAACGCAGAAAGACATCAAGGAGCGCATGATGGAGATCGACTTCTCGAAAGAAGGTCTGACTTCTGAGACGCTGAAGGAAAATAGCAAGCGATTTGACGCGATGCAGGAACAGGAAATCCTGAATACGGTGCAGCGGGCAAATCAGATGCAGGATTTTGAAACGGCCATACAAACCCAGGTCGATAAAATTCTTGCGGATCGGCAAGCAGGTGTAATCAGCGAGACACAGAAAAATCTCCTGCTGAAAAGTCTGCTGGTGCAGACAAAAAATGCCAATGCGATTGTTGCCAACCAAGCAGCAATCAACGATTCTGCCGAACTAATGCGCCAGCGCGCAGAAGCGCGCATCGTCCAGGCGATTCAGATGCAGCACAGCTTCGCGATTCCGGACGAGGACAACGAGTATCACAGAAAAAAACTGGAAGAAGCTCAGATGGATCGTTTGCCGCGCTGATATAGATTCAATCCAAAATATCAAAAAAGCCGATTCCACACCGGAATACGGCTCTTTTTTTTTCTAGTGCGAACATGGTACACTTATCAAGCTACTCACCCCGACACTCAAGTAGCAGAGGGGGTGATACAATGTCGATACGCGCCTTTGTGCAAGCTGTCATGGCAAGCATAGTAGCCTACTACGTTTGCAAGTGGCTAGACAGCTGCCTTCATTGAGTGGCTAGCCCAAGGTGAGCACGCCCCCTAAACGTGCGAGAAGCCCCCGTAAGAACACCACTTCTTACGGGGGCTTCGTCGTTTGTGATACCTGTTTCGATACGCGCTTGCCTATGGAAATTGTAACATATTCTTTTAAAGATTTCAAGCGATGCAAAGGACACCCTAAAAACGACGAAAGAAACACCCTTTGAAACGCTCTGAAATCGCTCAAAATGGATTTTTTTACTTGTTCATGGGGGTTTCCTTGCATTTTGAAAAACGATGGCTTAAAGGGGGCTTCCAGCGCCCCCGCTACTCATGCAGCAGCTTCGCTGCAGTCGTCGGACTCATGCCGAGTTCGATGGCTATCCTGCGGATGGACTGCCCCGCAGCGTGGCGGTGCTTGACCTCCTGCCGCGTATCGTCCGTGTATATGGCAGGTCTGCCCGTGGATTCCTTGCGTGCTGGCCGCGCATCCGCGCGTGAGTGACCGAAACGGATGTCCAGCGCAGTCACGAAATAGGGGTAATATTCGGCGTTGCTCATCACGTCTACGATGTCGATGTCCGAGCCGCGAAAGAGCGCGAATCCGAGCGTGACCGCGCGGCGGCTTCCCCCTGTCTGCCAGCCGCACCGCAGGCAGTCCGGCAGAATCAATCCCCGCTCCTCGTCGTAGCAGTCGCGCCAATGGGCGCGGCTGTTATCGTCAAGCCCGATGAGGTACAGCAGGGCGAGCCGTTCGCGGTCGCCCTCATACTTGCGGGCGGCTTCGTAGAATCTCTTATGCTCCTCGTTGCGGAATGTCATGTCATTGTTCCTCCTTGTGTATCAGTATATAATTATTGTAACAAATATCCCTGTGTGTGTCAATATTTATTTACTGTTACATTCCTCCGTAGAGGTCAAGGGGAAGGCAAAGTCCACACCTTGCATTTTGAAAAACGATGGCTTAAACGGGCTTCCAGCGAGTTTTAACGGCATGTATTTTACAGCAGTTTATCTTTCTGCTCCTTTTCTTTCTGTGTGCAGCCGCCCTTTTTTCTCTTCCTGCGTCAATCCGCCGGCCTTTATATAGGCGTTTGCCAACGGTTCAAGTCCCGGGGATTTCGTGCGCAGCTGCGCCACATCAATATGCTGCGCATACATGGACAAAAACGCATCCATTTCCCGCTCCATATTTTTATGCAACAGCGACGAAAACGATGTCAGGGAATCCTGCATCGCATATTCTTCCAGCGCAGAAAAATATTCCTCTTTGTTCTTCAGCTTGATGGACGTTGGAGGAAAATCATTTGCCAGCAAATGGTAATTCATTATCAGGCGAGCTGTTCGCCCATTTCCATCCTGAAACGGGTGTATCTTCACAAACTCCGCATGAATCCATGCAGCCTTTTCAATCGAGTTGGCAAATGTATCATGATCCATGCGGTAAGCGAAATTTTTCATTGCGTCCCACACTTTGCGGGGATTTGGAGGAACGTGCTGCGCTCCTCGAATATATACCGGAACACTGCGGTAGATTCCTCCGGCGCCCCGCGCAGGAAGAACCCGTTCATGAATATCCTTGATAACATCCTCCGAAAGAGGAATATGTTCTCGTACACAGTCCTTTACAAACTGCCAGGCATCCGCATGGCCGCGCACCTCGTCAAGTTCCCGCAGCGTTGTTTCTGCCGGAACGACTTCATCCGCAAGGATCATTTTTGTTTCAATCAGCGTCAAGGTGTTTCCCTCGATCGATGTGGAATCATGCGTAAACTCTACCAGAAAATTTTCTTCCCAATCCGTTTTTTCAAAGCTGCTCAGCTTTGGAAAAACTTCATGAAAAAGCTGGATTTTTCGATCCAAATCCCCCATCACCGTCACCTCATAATCTTCAAAACGCTTTTTTCTGCTCCTGCGCCTTAGCGTCTGCCTCTCGCATGGACTGTTCAAGAATTGCCCGCGCCTTTCGGGCATTCTCAGCATACTTTTTCCTATCTGAAGCAGCAGCCTTTTCCCGCGCATCGATCTCTGCTTTCAGTGCTGCATCCCGCTCGTTGATTTCTGCGATGTTGCGATCCATACAGCTTTTGAGGTATTTTTTCCGCTGCTCCGACTTAACCGGCAACTTCCGTCTGTCCGCATGTTCAACGGCCAGCAAGAAACATTCCCGCGCCGATTGAAACCCATACATCTTGATCCACGTGTTAATACCGGCCACCAAAAGCCCTTCCTGCCGCATGACCATTTTCAGCTGATCCTTGTTCTCGATTTGAGCAGCAGCCAGCTCAAATGCAGAAGGTTCTTGTCTTTCTGGGGAGTAATCTCTTATGTCGATCGTCTCGCCTGTTTCTGTACCATACCACTCAGGCTTTGGCATGGAGAAAACAAAGGCAACAACTCTCCTGTTCTCTTTCTCGACCTCATACGCCAAATGATACCCTGTCTTTTTATTGATTTCTTCAATCGGCATATCGATAATTTTCTTTCGAAAATTATCGATACGACCTTCATACTTCCCTTCTGGTACATTCAAGCGAAAACGCAATTCTTCTACCGTAAAACGACGTTGAATCACCGCTGCACCTTTTTTCCAGTAGCCCTGGTACTGCAGCATGAGTTCCATCAAACGCCACGCATATTCCGATGTGAGTGGAAAAACATGCTTCAACGCATAGGAGGTATAGGGCTTTCCAAGCAAGTCAAGAATATAGGGCTTCATTTCATCGTCGAATTTAATCGTCAATCCCTCTGAGACAGTATAGTGCATCTTCTGGAAGATATGATATAGTGAAAATCCACCATCTACATGATCGATCTCAATGTACCCCTGAAAGGTTTTACGGATGTGTCGTCTTAAATTGGCAATCCCTCCGGTATTGCCGCCAAACAACTCGGCAAGTTCTTTGGGAGGGATCAGCGTTTCAGGAAAATCAACGTCATACGTGTTATTTTCCGTGATATGCGGCTTCACATCCTGCAACCCCAACGCAAATAACCGAAGTTCTGATAAACTCATCTTTTTCCGAGATTCAATCAGCGGATTTGCCTGTATAACAGCTCTTTCCAGAATTGACTTTGCCATTAAACGCACCACCTTCTACCTTCTATGTATAAAATATCATATCCCTACCCATTCGTCAATCAGGTAGGGATATCCCTACCTGCTGCTCACCCCACCTAGCGGTATTTAGATAAAATTGGTAGGGATATCAGATAAAACTGGTAGGGAGTTTAGATAAAACGCCTAGGGATTGAAGATAAAATAGCTAGGGAATTTAGATAAAATTGGTAGGGATATCAGATAAAACTGGTAGGGAGTTTAGATAAAATCAGTAGGGATATCAAATAAAACTGGTAGGGAGTTTAGATAAAATTGGTAGGGATATCAGATAAAATAGGCAAACTTGTGGATAACTCAGAAATTCATTGATACACAAGGGATTCACGCAGATCATCACGATAGAAAAACATACACTTCCTACAAGTAACGCGCGCGCGCAATAAAGTATAGAAAAGTATAGAAAGACTAAAAAAGGTATAGAAATCGCGCGCGCGCGACCCCCTGTTGATAACTTCTCAAGAATGATGTATCATACTCCTATATAAAAATAAAATTGCTAGTTATATAAATAAAATGAGTAGGGAAATGTCAGCGGGAAATTCTTGAACAGTCCATTAGGATAAAATACCTAGCAAGAACTGAAGAAATGCGTTATTTCCCCCTAGAACCGTTTCTGAGCCGTTCTTTCGATCAACCCATATCCAACTATGAAAAAGCAGATAAAAACGTATACAAGGGCATTTCTGGACACGAGAAACTAAAATGCAAAGAAAGATGCCCCCTATAGATCATCAATCCCAACAAAGTAAATCCAACAACAAATTTGATAAACACCACAGAAAGACATATAAAAGATGTTATTTATATGTCTTTTATAGTATATTTATATGGTAAATATACTTCTTCTTAGCTTTATTTATATCGTAAAATTATCTTTAGGAAGAAAAACGCGGGACGCCCCGCGTTTCCCATCATGCCGATTCGTTATGCAGCAGCGGACGTATTGTTCCTTGGCGATCTGCACTTACCCCAATCGAACCATATTTCATGCGAATATCTTCTATATCCATGCTGCCCCGCCTTTTCTTGGAAGCAGCATCTTCCGGCCGCCAATACCACATCTTTTTCTTCCCAGAGAAGAAAAACCCCGCTTCCTTTAGCTCTTTTTTGAACCGGTATGTATTGCCGGACACCCAAATCCAGCAGCCGCATATTTCAATCTCAAGTCCTTCCAGATTACATATTTTGACGATGATTTCACGGAATCCATCATCCACCGAATGACCGTACTCCTTGCCTGAAGTGTCTTTTTTTACGTCTCCATCCCGCTGGAGACGAACAAGAACTTTTTCATACTCGGCGTTGATGCGCTTCATCATATCTTCATCGCCGCCGTGATCCGGATGATGCTGATAGGCAAGTTCACGATATTTCTTTTTGAGATTTTGAATTGAAGTGATCGTATCGAAGAACATAATCAACACCCTTTCATATGTTTTCTATATCTTTTCTATAAGTTAATTATACTACAAATACAGTATAAAAACAATATATTTAACATATAAAAACCGTATTTTATAATTAAAGTTATGTTATTGTGCATGCTTTTTCATATTGTGAAGCGTCAAGGCTCGCGGAGCGATCCGACAGGATTTAGCCTTTACGCGAAACGGGATGAGGTACAGGCTAGACCCCAAAGGGGAAAAGGAATGCTTTTCCCCTTCTGCCCATCGGCGAGATAAAAAGGGGTGCAGGGGCGATCGTCCCTGCTGGGAGTGCAGGGGGCAAAGCCCCTTGTGGTGGAGGGTGGGGCGGCGGAAATCACGCAGCAGCATATGTCAAGAATATTGGTTCTTGACTTTTGCTGCTGCGGCTCTATCAAAGAAAATAGGAACTTACAAAATGGCGTTATGTTTTCCTGAGTGCGTGCGTTGCGGAACATGCGAATCTTGTGCAGCATGTGCAGCAATGCGAAAGCACGAGGGAAATGATAACGCTGTAAGTTCCTGTTTTCATCCGTTCTTTCCATGCGTTAGGGATGGAAGCCCGGAGAGGCAGAGACAGCATTGCTAGCTCTGTTCACGACAGCCCGGCACCAGAGGTGAACGACCAATATGCCAAAATTTGACTTTATAAATCAGATGTGTTATAATAAATAGAGAGAAAATTCTATATATAATAAAAATATAGGTGGATATTATCAAAATATGTAAAGATTGTCAAATAAAAGCGATACAAAGTTTTCGATATATCAAAAAATCACCGTATCCTATGAGATAGGACACGGTGATTTTGTTTTTCTTTGCTTGGAAAATTTTTTGTTATAATTATAAATATGAGTAATAAAGGAGGTGCGTAGCATGAGCGAAGCTGGAATTATAGCCATTTCATTTGCGGCACTTGGATTAAGTTTTGCAACGGTAGTTGTAGCCGTTGTAGTTTTAAGTATTTTTGTTCGATATACCAGTTGACAAACAGTTATATATTATATACAACAGTTTACAGCTTTTAAGCCGCTTGCTCATCGCCCCAAGCCAATGCTTGCAAAGCCTTGAGCAATGTGCTTGAATTTATGCTACTTTGGGCTTTGGACACCAAAGTGGCGAAAAATACTTCCTTGTGGATCTGCTGGCTTAGCGCGTGCCGCAGCTCTTGCGGGCTCTTGTCCCGGTAGGTGTTCAGCCGCTCGTCCTCATACGGCAGGATCTTCATGAGAGCGTGCCCGGAATTCGTTAGGTTCAGCAGATGCTCAATCGCAGTCTTTGTGCGAACTTTGTAGCTGCCGAGCTCCCAGAACATCTTCTGCTCGTAGTAGTTCGTCTCAATGCCCCAGCGGAGCTTGTAGAGCTTGAGCGGGTAAATCGCCATATGCTTGGAGCTGGTGTTGCGGAGCCCTTTGTTCTCCTGCCAAGCAATGCTCATGTGCAGCGCCATCGGATCTATGGTGCTGAAAAAGAGACGGTACGAGCCACTCTTGCTCAGCGTCACATAGGCATGGACGGTATGGTCGCCAAAGATGCGCGTTTTCACCAGACGGTGAGCAACAAAATAGTTGTCCATCCGGCAAAGGTAATTCGTGAGATCATTGGCAATCTCGTCCAGCATCAAGCGTTTACCGTACTTTGGTGGACGGCCGCGACGGCCTGCCGTCGAATCCGGCAACTCGAACATGGCCGTATCGTGGCGTGCATTGCAGGTCACATTGAGATTCGGATAGCTGAGAGCATGTGCGAGCAACTCGCGCTTGGCGTACCAGCTATCGAAGAGCAGGATGACCTGGCGTTTTTCAAGGATTGGCATGACTTCATCGAGAAGCTGGCAGGCAAGTGTCAGCTTCGAGGCTTCGCCGTTGCTCATGACGTAGCCAATCGGCACCGCGATATAACGGATCTGCTGCTTGCCTGCGGTCTCATGGAGGACCGGCACGCTCATCGTCAGGCTGACGAAGGCATGCCCATTGAAATAGGACTTGCCATCGTGTTTGGCGTGGTCGTACAGGATGCCTACACCGTCGAAGTGCTTGCCCCACTTGGCAATGGACGTGTCGTCCACGCTGAGCAGGATAGGCTCCTGCCGCAGTGCCTCTGGCACTATGGCAAGCGCCTGCAGCGCCAAGGCCTGGCGAATGGATGCATCCGTGACGAGGCCGTTGCCAAGGGCGCGGTAATAGCTGTTGAGCGATGCGTCCGTCTGCTTCGATAGGAACTGCCGGAACAGGCAGCGCACCGACGGCGCCGACTCCAGAGCCAGTTGAGCAATGAGTAACCACGCCAGCAGATGGCGCGTCCGTCTCGTCGCAGATGGGAACAAGGAAGAAAAAGTCGTCAGGAGTCTGTTAACTGTCGGCTGACTGGTGTATAATTGAGACATCACGTAGCACCTCTCGTGTTTGGTTTGTGGTGAATCTTGAAGTGGTAAACTAAAATTGGACACGGAGGGGGTAATTTTTGGACATACGGTGTATACTGTACGGATAGTACGAAATTAATTATCGGACAGAAATTCTCCCTCACAGGACAGGAGGTTTGCCGTGAAGTACACAAAAGAACAGAGATTGGACATTGGCCGCCGCATTTACGACGGCGAAATCAGCCGGTATGAAGCTGCAGAGGAATACGTTATCAATGAGCAGACGGCACGGAATTACATGAGAATGTACCGGGATGCCAACCAGTTGCCGCCCAAGCAGGGACGAAGAAGCATCTGTGCGCCCTCGTTCAAGAAAGCTCCGGCAGAGCTGGATGAACTGAAGGCGATGACAAAGGAAGAACTTATCCAGGAACTAATCAAGGCCAAGATAACCGAGGCACGGCTAAAAAAAGGCTACGAGGTGAAGGGGGATGTATAATGTACCCATAGTCATAGACAGTTTGAGAGAGAGTATAGAAAGTGATATGGACATGAAAAGAGTATATTCTATATGAATAGATTTTATATTTGTAAAATTACTATTTTGGGACATTTAGCAAGAAAAAAACAAGTATTGGACAGCTTTCTCTTGGTAAATCCTAAAAAATGGACATTTTTTTCTTTTTGATTGTCTAAAATCGTTTTTGAGCAACTTTTTTCCAAACTGAATGTTATACTATGAATACCAAGCGGAGGTGCTCAAAATGACTGTTAAGCGCTTTACGGAACAGGAGAAACTATTGTTGCGTAAAAACCCCTATACATACAGGGTCACTGATAATATGATATTGTTGACGGTAGAGTTTAAGGAGACATTTTGGAAACTATATATTCAGGGCTTTTCACCAGTGTCTATTTTTAGGGAGTTAGGGTATGATCCTGATCTTTTGGGACAATACAGAATTAATAATTTTGCTTTTAAGCTAAAAAAAGCGATAGAATCCGGAAAGTCTCTTACTCAAGGTGTTGGTGGAGAGATAAAAACTCCGCCGAAGAATAAAGATTACAGCGAGTTACCAATAGAGGCAACAATAGCATCCATGCAGTATGAATTGTCTTATCTTAGACAGGAGGTTGAATTCTTAAAAAAAATGTGTTGCTTGGACAAATCAGATTAGCGCGTGAAATAGCTTTGGGGCTAGCAAATAGAAAGTTTCAATTAATTCATAATTTGGTATCTAGGCCAGATAATCGATTGAAAATAGTCCATTTATGTAAACTTGCTCATGTTACTAGATCTGGATACTATAATTGGTTAAGCAACATGGAATTTCGTAATGCCAAGGAGCAAAAAGATAGGGAAGACTTTAGTATTATTCTAGAGGCATATAAATTTAAGGGGTATGATAAGTGCATCCGGGGCATACATATGAGGCTATTGCATTTAGAGAAGCCGGTACTTATGAACCTAAAAAAGATAAGACGATTAATGGTGAAATATAATCTGAGATGCCCTATTAGAAAGCCTAATCCCTATCGGCAAATAGCAAGAGCTTTGAGGACCAACAAGGTAGCACCTAATCTTTTGAACCGGGAATTTAAAGCACATGGACCTAGAAAAGTATTGTTAACAGATATAACTTACATACCATTGAATGATAAATACTGTTATTTATCTACAATTCTAGACTCCTATACGATGCAAGTACTTGGATATTGTCTTAGTGATTCATTGGCAATAGATTTCGTGTTGGAAAGTGTTAATATGGTGCTTGCTAGGCATGGAAGCGAACTTTCTAGTGAGACTATTATTCATTCGGACCAGAGTTCACACTATACGAGTTATAAATTTATACAGTTTGTTAACGATGCTAATTTAAGGCAATCTATGTCGAGAAGAGGTAATTGTTGGGATAATGCACCTCAGGAGAGCTTTTACGGGCACATGAAGGATGAAATCCATATATCTGAGTGCAAAGATTTTGAGTCTCTGCGTTTAGAAATAGATAGGTGGATGGATTATTACAACAACTACAGATACCAATGGAAGTTAGCAAAGCTATCCCCAAACGAGTATTATGAGTATATAAAAACGGGTATTTACCCATTGAAGATAATTTAATAAAAAATAAGAAGCAGCGATTCCAAAAGGGGTCGCTGCTTCTCTCTTTCTTTTGAAAATGTCCTTGACAAAGGGTACGGTTTAATGGTACTGTAATTCTGTACGGCAACAAGATTATCAAGTAATCATGGAACTATCCGGAGAAATTCCGGTGAAGCTTCTTTGCAAGACAATGGGCATCCAGAGGAGCAGTTTCTACGCTTGGAAAAAACATCTTTCTCAGCCGTCGGGCAAAGAAAAGCGCCTTTTGAGCAACGTCCTGCTGTTCCAGGAGTACCATTGGAAGTATCCATCGCACGGCTATCGCTGGCTGAACGCCAAGATACGGTTGGACAAAGAGATTGTCCTGTCCGATCCCTATGCCCACAAATGCTGTAGGATTGCGGGAATCAAGAGCAAATCCAAGCACTACAGGTACAAGAAGGCTGGCGATCCAGCGCGGATATTTCCCAACCTGCTCATGTCTGAAATGCAGATCGATGGGCCAATGCAGTGCATCGTGAGTGATATGACCGCTTTTTATGTGAAAGGCATCTACCATGAACTGACTCTTTATATGGATCTATGGAACAATGAGATTGTCAGTCATTCCCTCTCTGCAAAACGCGGTGATCGCATGACTTACATCAGCGGACTGGAAAATCTGATTGAGTGGCAAAAACGGCATCCGGAGCACCAAATGGTTCTCCATTCTGACCAGGGATCGGTCTACGCCTCCAAAGCCTACAACGAGCTATTGCCCATGTACGGCATCACCCGATCCATGTCACGTGCCGGGACCCCCACAGACAATGCCGCTATGGAGTCCATCAATGGATGGATCAAGGCGGAGCTGTTCATGGACTTGCATGTGACCGGCGAGAAACCGGTCAAGGAGGAGGTGGATGACTACATTCTTTTCTTCAATGAACAGAGGCCAGCCTATTCCTTAGGCTACCTGACGCCGAAGCAGTATCGGGAACGTCACACGCCCATCTGCTGATCTCGTCTGCATTATCGATGGCATGGTTTGTCTAACAAGCTTGAAGGATGTCAGAAAAGTTGATGAATCTTGTACATCGATTCGTTTTTTATGCCTGATTTTTTTAGTTTTGTGTCCAATTTTTGTTGACAAGTGCAAGTGACTGCATCTTTGATTGTATGAAGTGATGTATTAGTAATGGCAATAAGAGTGCTAATTGCTGATGATCACGCTCTATTGAGCCAATACGACCCGTTGAATTTGGCGGGTCGTTCAACAGATAGTAGGAGGTTATTATGAAGAAATTTTGTTTTTTGTTTTTGATAATCTGTGGCTTGATGGTTTTCTGCCTTCAGGATTGTCAAGCGCGGCAGAAATTAAATCTTGCTGATCTGGAAAATAAATATAACGCCGTGATTGGTGTTTACGCCGTTGACATGGAGAATGGAAAAAAAATTTGCTACAAACCTGATACGCGTTTTTCCTACTGCTCGACACACAAAGTTTTTACGGCTGCAGAATTGCTAAGACAAAAAAATACCTCCGATTTGAATGAAATTCGTAAGTTTTCGGCGGAAGATATTTTGTCCTACGCGCCAATCACCAAAGACCATGTTGCTGATGGCATGACGCTGGCGGAAATTTGTTCGGCATCGCTCAGGTGGAGTGACAACACGGCGGCAAATTTAATTTTGCAGGAGATCGGCGGCGTGGAAAATTTCAAGGTGGCACTTAAAAATATTGGCGACAAAACTACCAAACCTGCGCGAAATGAACCTGAACTTAATCTTTTCAATCCAAAAGATAATCGTGATACTAGCACGCCGAGACAGATGGTAAAAAATTTGCAAGTCTATATATTCGGCGATATTTTGAGCGACGACAAGAAAAAACTGCTGATTGATTGGATGAGCGACAATTCCATAACCGACACGCTTATCAAGGCAGAAACTCCGCAAGGTTGGAAAGTTATCGACAAGAGCGGTTCAGGCGATTATGGGGCGCGGAATGATATTGCCGTGATTTATCCGCCCAATCGCAAACCCATTGTCATGGCGATAATGTCGCGCCGCACGGAAAAAAATGCAAAATCTGACGACGCTATGATTGCGGAGGCGGCAAAACGAATTTTTGATAATTTAGTATTTTAAAGGGGCTTGATAGCATCGGTATTGCCGATGGGCAGAGAGGGCCATCACGCAAAAATATTTCGCCAAACATTTATATCTCACTCAAACTTCGCACACCTGAAACCCTTACTATTATATCATATTCCGATTTTCTTCATCAAAAATACGGCAGAGAATCCTGCGTTTCCTCTTGGATTCTCTGCCGTAATCCTTTTTTCCTGCTTATGCTCTGATTTCCGTCCCGTCCTTGAAGGTCACCCGGATATCGTCTTTGCTGTACACTGTGATGAAATCCACCAGGCTGCCCCACAGCCGGGCATCGAACTCCTTAATGAGATCCTGATTCCTAAGCTCCTTGATGAAGCTGTCCATCTGACGGCTCCGGGCCTTGCGATACTGGATGGCTTCACAGGTCTTGTCGTACTGCGTCTTCGCTGCTTCATACCGACTGACCAGTTCGTTGTAGTTCCGGTCATAATCATCCTGGTTCTGCGCGACCCTGGCGTTCTCGGCTATGAGCTGCTGTATCTTGTCGGCCAGCAGGTTCAAGTCTGTACTGAGCTTATCCCGTTCCTCTTCCAGGGCTTCTGTATCGGTAAGCCGTTCTTTCAGCAAGGTAACGTTATCTATGATTTCCGCTTTGTTTTCAATGAGTCGATTGGCAGCCCGGACGAAGGCTTCCTTGATATCATCTTCTGTCAGGTGCGGCGTCTGGCAGTGTCTCTTAAATTTATCGTTGCAGCGGTATATAGTTCTCCGGTACTTGTCAGTCGAATGCCAGACCTTGGCCCCATACCAGCCGCCGCACTGGCCGCACTTGATTTTACTGGAGAAGATGGATACGCCGCTGTAACGTTTTTTCCCTTTACGCCGCCTCTTGATTTCCTCCTGTACCCAATCGAATACCTGCGGGCTGATGATAGCTTCATGGTTATGTTCCACATAATACTGTGGCACTTCCCCTTCATTTTTCTTTGTCTCTTTTGTCAGAAAATCAACCGTGATTTTTTTCTGAAGCAGGGCATCCCCTTTATACTTTTCATTCATGAGAATACTTCGGATCGTGTTAGCTCTCCAGATTTTGCAGCCAGCTGGAGTGGGAATCTTACGTTCCGTCAGTTCTTTTGCAATAGAATGAAACGTGTATCCGCTAAGATACAAACGGTAAATCAACTTTACGATTTCTGCCTGCTTTTTATTCACTATCAGGTTTCCGTCCATTCCCCTATCATAGCCAAGAAAATGACTAAATGCCAGACTGACCTTCCCATCAGCAAACCGTTTCCGGTGTCCCCAGGTTACATTCTCAGAGATGCTGCGGCTCTCTTCCTGTGCCAGGGAACTCATAATGGTAATCAGGAGTTCTCCTTTGGCGTCCAGTGTCCAAATATTTTCTTTTTCAAAATAGATTTCGATTCCTTTATCTTTCAGCTTTCGCACGGTGGTCAGGCTGTCGACCGTATTCCTGGCAAACCGGCTGACAGATTTTGTGATGATAAGGTCAATTTTGCCGTCCATGGCATCATCAATCATCCGTTTAAATCCTTTCCGGTGTTTGGTATTCGTAGCTGAAATGCCTTCATCCGTATACATCCCGACAAATTCCCAATCATTTCTGCTCTGGATATAACGCGTATAATAATCCACCTGTGCTTCATAGCTGGTAAGTTGCTCATCGTGATCCGTTGAAACCCGTGCATAGCCTGCCACCCTTCTCTTTTTTTGACTGTCCATCAGCTTTTTCGTATAACTCCGCAGTGTAGCTGGAATTACCTGCACTTTTTTCATGGCAACTTCACCTCCTTCGTATGACCATCGTTAAATTGAAACAGCAATGTTTCGTTATCCTGTACTTCAATACGCTGCACTTGTGCTCTAAATGCTGTATCATCAAATTCCAATTTTCCCATTGTTTCTGCTGCCATACGCTGCAGCCATTCTTCTTTGATGCTTCTTACATGGATGCATCTATGTTCTCCCCGGCACCGCCAATAAGCCACTTTTCCATTCATACGTTTCTCTAGACAACGTATGAATTTCGTCTGGCACGCAGGACATACAATGCATTCCGAAAAAGCGGTATAACGGCCGGACGTATCACGCTGATGATACGTTTCCATCCATTGCCTCTGCTTTTTCTTCTGCTCATCCGTCCACATATCCTTTAAGGCTGTCGATTTCCATTCCTGTGTGATAACGTTTCCATCTTTGAAATGAAATACCAGCGTGTGATAAGAAGGAACAACAATCTTCTTTACCCGCTGAACAAACAGTTCTTCATCAAATTCATCTGTACCCAGAACGGCTGCGCATGCTTTTTTCAAAGCGGGCTGCGGGATGGAGCCATAGGCTCCGCAGTTTGTCCCCTTGCCCTTATGCGAATCACAGGTCCAGTATTCCCGTATCCTTCCCTTGTATTTCCGAACAACATGGACATAGCTTTTCCCGCAGATGCCACATTTGATGATCCCCGTAAAGCAAGAGGTGTTCAAAAAATCCCTGGCATATCCGCCCCGCTGCATTCCCATTTCCTTGCGATTTTTTAATTCCTGCTGAACCCATTCAAACATATCAGAAGAAATTATGGCTTCATGATGCCATTCCACTACATACCTATTCCTTTCTCCATGATTAACGGCCTGGCGTTTGGTAATAGGGTCCGTCACAAAGGTTTTCTGCATCTCAAGAACGCCCGTATAAATCCGATTCGTAAGAATCTGCCTGATACTGGCATCTTTGAAATAGTTCCCATACATGGTGCGGATCTCCCGCCGCTTTAGTTCCCGTAATATATCTTTTCTGGTTCTGCCCTGCAGATAGGCATCAAAAATTTCTCTGACAATCGCGGCTTCTTCTGGTTGGATGACCAGATTATCTTTCTCCCAGCAATAGCCGTAAACGAAGAACTTTGCATGAGGAATCCCCTGTTCAAACTTTTTACGAAACCGCCACTTGATATTATCACTGATGGATCGGCTTTCTTCCTGGGCAAAAGAGGCAAGGATGGTCAGCATCAACTCTCCATCTCCGCTCATGGTATGGATATTTTCTTTCTCAAACCAGACTTCAATACCCAGTTCTTTCAGGTGACGTACCGTCTGCAGAAGGTCAACCGTGTTTCGGGCAAACCGCTGGATGGATTTGGTCAGGATGATGTCTATTTTCCCGGCCTCGGCATCTTCCAGCATCCGCCGGAATTCCTGCCTCTTCTTTATCCCCGTCCCAGAGATGCCGTAGTCCGCATAGACCCCGGCGTATTCCCAATTCGGATTTTTCTGTATCAGCTTGCTATAATAACTGACCTGTGCCGAAAGGGAATGGTGCATCCGCTCCGATTCCATGGAGACACGGGCATAGGCTGCAACTTTCTTTCGTTGTTTCAGTCCGGATATTTTTTGTTCGATTTTACGGATAGTCCGCATAGAATCAGCTCCTTTCAACACTATATATCCCTCTTTTTTAACCAATTAGCAAGTATATAAATCGCCAGAAAAGGGCTGATATTTATGGAGCATCTCCTGCTCGAAAGTCTGGTACTCCTTCTCGGTGATAAGCTTTTCCGCCAGCATCACTCTCGCCAGATACATCGTCACCTGGAAGGTTGCTTCATTACGAAATAACCTTTTATCCATGGCGACCATCTCTGAAGCGATACTCGACATAGCAGGCATGGGAACAGAACTTCCGATGGCTGTTGCCATAGACACTGAACTTTTTGCCGCAATTTAGGCAAGTGAATGTATAGACCGCCTTCCGCTTCACCAGCTCGGGATGAGCGTTCCACCATTTGTTACGACAGGCATCGCAGCAGAATCGTTTCCGCTTGCGTCCCGGATTCTGTTCAATGGGCTTTCCACATTGCTCACAGACTGATGTTGTCTTCTTGGTAACCAGGTTGTGCCGTCTGCAGAAAGATTTCACTGTATTGATAGAAATACCGAGTATCACTGCTATCTTCCCATACCCTGCTCCGTCTCGGCGCATAGTAGTAATCTGTTGTATTATATAATATATAAATGAAAAGTTAACTGTCGCTCCTGCAGCGAATCACAAAACGCAGTGATTGAACTCTCGCTCCTGCAGCGAATCACAAAACGCAGTGATTGAACTCTCGCTCCTGCGGCGAATCACAAAACGCAGTGATTAACTAAAAGAGCAGCCTTTGTTTAGGTTGCTCTTTTATGTTTATGGAGGTAGAAATGGGAAAAGAACTATCCTTGGCAGAAAATGCAGAAGTAGGCGACTGCATCTTTGTAAAGCCTGATATATTGGCACAATATCAAGCACGAGTTTCTACATTTCCGCAGAAGAATAACCGTGATATTGTCAAGAACAGTTGACAAATTTCTCACAAGGGAATGAACGCTTAAGTAGCTGCGGCAATAGAGTCATAGAACTGACGCCGCTTCACCATCGGAGGAAGCCCCCCGTTTGTTGAACAAATCCGACGGTTGTTCCAATAGCTCATGAAGTATCGCCAAACCAGTACCTTCAACTCTTCGATTGTCATCTTCTTTGTGTCATAGCGTCCATAGAGCAGCTCGGACTTCATGCGCGCCCACATACTCTCACAGCGCGCATTGTCATGACAGCGTCCACCGGCACTGTTCATGCTTTGACGAATCCCATAGGTATGAATTGCCTCCCGATACAGCTGACTCGTATACTGGCTGCCGCGATCCGAGTGCAGGATTGCTCCCCTGAGCTTTGGGTAGGAGAGCATAGCGTTATCCAGCATCCTTACGCATAGAGAAGCCTTCATGTTCGTGTCCATAGACAGTCCGAGCACGCTGGCATCATAACAGTCAAAGAGTGCTGAAATGTAGAGTTTTCCGTCATACGCCGGAATCTTTGTCATGTCAGTGACACACTTGGAAAGAGGTGTGTCGGCAGTAAAATCGCGCCCCATGAGATCCTCTGACATCTGTGCCTTATGATCTGTTTTGGTGATACCGTTCGGTCTATGATTGGGGCGATGACTTAAGCCAATCTCTTCCATAACACGGTAAACAGTTCGTTCACTCGGAATACGGACGCCTTCCGGCTGTTTGATCTTGAGTGCCTGATACATGCGGATTCTTCCGTAGGTGTCGTTGCATTCGTCCTCTGCATGAATCTGCATCATGGCGTCGGCAAGTTCCTGATATTTCCATGGGCGGTCTTTGCTCGTCAAATACTGATAAAATCCCTGTCTCGTGACATGGAGCATCTTGCAGCAGAAGCTGATATTTCCTTTGAGGGCGCCATCTGAGGTCTTGAACGCAATCAACTTCATGCGTTCGTTTTTGTTGACTTCAGACGGCTCGCGGCGAAAAAAGCGCTTGCTTCCTCCAGAAAGTCATTCTCTTTCTTTAGCCGTCGAATTTCCTTCTCCTGTGCTTTGAGTTGTGCACGAAGCTGTACGAGTTCCTCGTGCAGACTTAGGGCACTCTGCGGTGTTTGCGTGCCACACCCAAGATCCAAATATCCAAGCCGATGAGCACGCATCCATGTATACATTGTGTTCTTGGAAATTCCCAGCTCTTTGGCGGCTTTCGCCTGACCGATTTCCTGCGCCAGCTTGATTGCCTGCACCTTAAATTCGTGATCGTATTGTCTGTTTGTTGCCATTTTGATCTCTCCTTCTCCTCTTTGACTTTATCTAAAATCCTTGCAGAGAAGTTGTCAACTTTATTTATACAACATCATCTTGCCCGAGCCGGGTACACCCACCATAAGGACGTTATGCCCTCCTGCCGCTGCAATCTCAAGCGCACGCTTCGCCTGATACTGTCCCTGCACATCCGCAAAGTCATCGGTAAAGGCATTGTCTTTTGTGTCTTTAATTGGTTTTGGTACAGAAGGAGTCAGCACCTCTGTGCCCGTCAGATGACGCACAAGCTGCGCCAGATTCTCGACCGCATAGACCTTCAGC
>ERZ772918.215-NODE-215-length-45782-cov-13.3124_pt1 | contig 45782 bp, 38 predicted proteins | sample MGYA00512118_ERZ772918 | MGnify/ENA primary metagenome ERZ772918 (study PRJEB29015, sample SAMEA2737939) | human oral metagenome | biome: human oral; feature: human-associated habitat; material: dental | place: China | collected 2135 ... | reverse complement strand
CGGCGGCCAGGTGCGCGCCGTCGGGCAGCTCAATGGTCCCGACCTCGCCGACCTCCGGGGCGCGGGCGGCCAGGTCCCGTGCGCTGGGGCGGCGCTCCGGGTCGGGGTCCAGGGCGTCGGCCAGGATCCTCTCCAGCTGCTCGCCGCTGGCCCCGGGCCCGGCGCAGTCGCGCACCAGGGCCGCCAGGGAGTACACGTCCGAGGCGGGGGTGGCCGGGCTGCCGGCCAGGCGCTCGGGAGCGGCGAAGCCCTCGGTCCCGGTCTCCATGACCCCGCCCAGGAGGTCAATGAGCACGGGGTGCCCGTCCAGGGCGATAACCACGTTGCCCGGTGCCACGTCACCGTGGGTCAGGCCCTGCTCGGCCAGGTGGGCCAGGGCCGAGCCGACGGCGTCCAGGAGCGTGGCGCACTCCTGGTCGCCCAGGCACCCCCGCGCCCCGAGCACCACGGCCAGATCCGCCCCCGCCACGAGCTCGACGCTGACCACCGCCCTCTCCCCGGGCAGGGCGATGACCTCGTGGACCGGGGCGATCCCCGGGTGCCTCAGGCGGCGCAGGGCGCTGAGCCGCTCCAGGACCCGGTTGCCGGCCGGGCCCCGGGGCAGGTCGAGGAGGTGGACGGACACGGCCCGGTCCTGGCGGTCCAGGCCCCTGACGGGCGTGGGCCGCCCCGGGCGCCTGCCGCCCAGGGGCTCTCCCAGGGTGAGCCCGGCGGCGGCGAGGATCCTCAGGGCGTCGGCGTCCAGGCCCAGGGACGGGTCCGGGGCGGGACGACGGCGTCGGGAACCTGAGGACGGACGGACGCGACGGTGCGTGCTCATGCCTCTATGATGACCTATCCTGAGTACCGACGCCATCCTTTCAGCATGTTTGCCACTAGTCTCTGTCGCTGAATCCGCTCCTACCCGGGCCCGGGCGGGCCTGACGTCCTACGGCGTAGCCTGCGGGGGTGGAACGTATGGAGGTCGGCCTGGGCCGACGGCTGGTGCCCTACCAGGAGGGCTGGGACCTCCAGCGTGCCGTCCACGCCCAGGTGGTGGCCGGGACGCGCCCCTCGACGCTCATCGCCCTGGAGCACGAGGACGTCTACACGGTGGGGCGGCGCACCCGCTCCTGGGAGCGCCCGGCCGGGGACTTCGTGGAGCCCGGTCACGTCCCGGTCATCGACGTGGACCGCGGGGGCAAGACCACCTGGCACGGCCCGGGCCAGCTCACCGTCTACCCCGTGGTGCGCCTGGCCCACCCCGTCGACGTCATCGCCTACGTGCGCGCCCTGGAGGCCGCGGTCATGGAGGTCTGCGCCGCCCACGGGGTGGGCACCACCCGCGTGGAGGGGCGCTCGGGGGTGTGGGTGCCCCCTCCCGACGCCTTGGGCGCGCCCGGGGCGGGGGGCGCGGGCCGGGGCGCGCGCACCGGGGGCCGCGGGGGCACCGACGTGGCAAGAGGGCGCGGTGAGAAGAAGATCTGCGCCCTGGGGGTGCGGGTGGCCCGGGGCGTGACCATGCACGGTATCGGTCTGAACGTGTGCCCGGACCTGGCCGTCTTCGACCTGGACCGGATCGTGCCCTGCGGCATCCGGGACGCCGGGGTCACTTCCCTGGCGGCGCAGGCCGGCCCCGCGGGGAGCTCCTGCCTGCGGGCGGCGGACCTGAGCGCGCAGGTGCTCACCGCCCTGGAGACCCACCTGGCGCCGCTGGTGGCGGACCCCACGCCCCGGCCGCCCGGCAACCTGGGCCTGAAGTCCTAGACCGGGTACTGGCAGGCTTAGAATCGACCCCGTAGGCGTCGGCGCCCGCGCCGCGGCCACCACCGAGGAGGACCGGATGACCAACACCGTGGCCCCTGAGGGGCGCAGGCTCCTGCGCGTCGAGGCCCGTAACGCGCAGACCCCCATTGAGCACAAGCCCGACTGGCTGCGCACCCGGGCGGTGGTCTCCTCCACCTACCAGGAGGTGCGCGGGCTGGTACGTCAGAAGCGGCTCCACACCGTGTGCGCGGAGGCCAACTGCCCCAACGTCTACGAGTGCTGGAACGACCGCGAGGCCACCTTCCTGGTGGGCGGGCAGACGTGCACGCGCCGCTGCGACTTCTGTGACATCGCCACCGGCCGGCCCACCGAGTTCGACGCCGACGAGCCCCGCCGCGTGGCCGTGTCCGTCCACGAGATGGGGCTGCGCTACGCCACCGTCACCGGCGTGGCCCGCGACGACCGGCCCGACGGCGCGGCCTGGCTCTACGCCGAGACCGCCCGCCAGATCCACAGCCTCTGCCCGGGCACCGGCGTGGAGCTCCTGATCCCCGACTTCAGGGGGGAGGAGTCGGCCCTGGCGGAGGTCTTCTCCTCCCGCCCCGAGGTGCTGGGCCACAACCTGGAGACGGTCCCGCGCGTCTTCAGGCGTATCCGTCCGGCCTTCTCCTACCGGGGCTCCCTGGAGGTCATCCGGGCGGCCAGCGAGGCGGGCCTGGTGACCAAGTCCAACCTCATCCTGGGCATGGGCGAGACCCGGGAGGAGGTCGAGCAGGCCCTGGCGGACCTGGTGGAGGCCCGCTGCGACATCCTGACCATCACCCAGTACCTGCGCCCCTCCAGGCTGCACCACCCCATTGACCGCTGGGTCAAGCCCCAGGAGTTCGTCGAGCTCAGCCGCCTGGCCGAGGACCTGGGGTTCGCCGCCGTCATGAGCGGGCCCATGGTCCGCTCCTCCTACCGCGCCGGCATGCTCTGGGGCCGGGCCATGGTCAGGCGCGGCCTGCCGGTCCCGCCCCACCTGGCCGCCCTGGCCGAGCCGGTGACGGCCCGCCAGGAGGCCTCCTCCCTCGTGGCCCGGGGGCTCGGGGGCTCGTCGTAGGGGGGCGGGGAGAAGGGCGACGCCGTCGTCTATCCTTGGGGACCGTGAGCACATCTCCCGCCTCCAAGCCCAAGAAGAAGCGCCGCCTGGCCACGTACCTCCAGAACATCAAGGACTCGTACACGATCTCACGGCGCACCTACCCCTGGGTGGGGTGGGCCATGCTCGGGGCCGTGGCCGCGGTCCTGGCCCTGGCGGTGCTGCTGACGTTCCTGACCAGCATGTCCCTGTGGTACTGGCTCTTCCTGGGCGTCCTGGTGGCGCCCGTGGCGGCCCTGGTCATCCTGTCCTGGACGGTCCGGCGCGCCTCCTACACCCAGATCGAGGGGGTGCCCGGGGCCGCCAAGGCCGTCCTGGACCAGATCAAGCGGGGCTGGTACATCGAGGAGCAGCCCGCGGCGGTCAACCCCAAGACCCAGGACGTGACCTGGCGCGCCATCGGGCGCCCCGGCGTGGTGCTCATTGTGGAGGGCCCGGCGGGACGCACCCAGAAGATGGTTACCGACGAGCGCAAGAAGGTCACCCGCGTCCTGCCCACCGTGCCGCTGCACGTCATTAACGTGGGCACCGCCCCGGGGCAGGTGCAGCTGATCGACCTGGAGAGGACCATGCGCAGGCTCGGCACCGGGCCCTCCCGGCTCACCCGCCTGCGCCGGACCCTGGTCTACATGGTCCGGCACCGTCGGCGCCCCGAGCGCACGCCCCGGCCCACCCGGCTCACCGACGCCGAGATCACCCAGGTCTCCAACCGCCTGTCCTCCCTGTCGGCCAAGGGCCTGCCCATCCCCAAGGGCGTGGACCCCGCCCGCGTCCGCCCCGACCGCCGCGCCCTGCGCGGGCGCTGAGGGTCGACTCCCGGCGCCGTTGAGAAGTCAAAGTACTCGTAGCTACGCCGGAGGACGTGGACGACGATGACCGAGAAGGTAACCACCCTGATCCGGGCCCGCACCACGACGTCCGGCACGCCCTTGCAGCCTCAGCCTTTTCCCATGCAGGGAAGTAGGCGCCAGCAGGCCCCCTCATCCTCAGCCTCATCCCCGGTGACACGGCACGGTTGCTTGAGCCGTTCTGCGGCTCCGCAGCGGTCAGTATCGGTGCGCGGGCGCGTCACCCCGGGCTCCCGGTGACCATCTCCGACACGAACCAGAGCATTACCAACCTGTGGGAGTCAATCGTCAGGTCACCCAACGCACTGGCAGACGGGTACGAGACGGTGTGGGAGGCCCAGTTCTCAGGGCCGGAAACGGATCCCGGCGCCTACTTCAGAATGGTACGAGCACGTTATGGCTGGAGTTATACAAGGTCAGTGTGTGGTTGGTGGGTGCTCGGGGGTGGTGGGGGTGGTGGGGGTGAAGCACCCGTAGCGGGCGGTGCCGGTGGCCTTCACTTGATGTCGCAGAAAAATGGCCTGACAAAACAGGGAATAGAATAGTCGAAATAAATTTATTCCAAGTAAAAGGAGAGTGAGATGATAAACCAAGATCTGCGAGAGCACGCAATTAATATTGCAGTAAAGCTGCGCACGGGAGAGAATGTGGACCGTCAAGAGTATACTGCCTTAATAGACGAACTCGTGAGTGCAGGGCGTCTATGGAGAAAGACGCATCAGGTGGACTTAAAGACCGCACAGACGCTCGCTTCACTATATCCTTCAATGTACGGTGCGGCAGCTCTGTACGAAGAAGATAAAAATGAGATTGAAGCAGCTGCCTATAAAATCCTTAAAACAATGATTCATGAAACATCTGAACAACACGACTTCGAAATCTATAATACGTTCCTTACAGATTACGACATAAGAATAAAGACCGTACTGGACGAAACACTTATGAGCATAAAAAAGCATCAGGGCGTTTCCCTCGAACGTCTGACAAATGAGATAAGACTGGCGTCAAGATACTGGAAAAAAGCAGGTTTCATAAACCCTTACATACTCTGCAAACTAATTTCTGTGTACCCTTTCCTGGTGCACAAGTATGTCTGTGACACAAAATTTACTGAGATTTTCCATACCGAATCGGCGGAGAGACTTCAAGATCACATTGAAATTGCATTAGAGGCGAATTAATATCGTTTGAACAGAATAAGATCTGGTTGTGGGGTGGATCGGGGCGGGAAGGTGCCTCCCCCGTAAGGTACGGTCCCTGGTTCTCTTGACTGTGGCTGCCTGGATGTTGCCTGTGTCCTTCTCGGCCCCGCCCCGGACATGTTCTACGGGGCCAGAGGCTTAGTGTGTAGGAGGACGTGCCTGACCGGGCGCACCCGGTGAGGGCCCAGGCTGGTCCTCCCGAGGTCCTCCTGGACCCCCTTGGACGTGTGCCAGCCTGCGACTGCCCGGACGCTCATTCCTCGGATTGTTCACCTGCTTTCCCGGTACTTTCCTCAGCCGACTTACACGACAACCTGTCATTTCTGTGAGCGGCCGCCTCCGCACCTGCTCGTAGATTCCTCGCCACGGCGGTGCGCGTTCTCACAAACCGTCCAACGCAGTCTGTCACCCCTTCAGATCACCGAGTGCCCGCACAGGTCAGGACAGTTTTCAGAGGTCTGCGACAGAGAGGATCCACCACCCTTCTCAGGCCCCCTGGTATCAGGCGGGCACCATGATGGCGCACGCCCGTGAAACAATGGGGGAGCGTTTTCTGGCACCTCGTCGCGATTTTGCCGGGAGCAGGTCAGGGGCTAGCCTGGAGGACGCCGTTATCCTCCAATGACGTTAGGAAGCGCGATGTTCCCTCATCCTAGGCCCCTGCCTGCCTCCCGAGCCCGCAGACTGTGCGCCGCGGCCGCCGCCCTGGCCCTGGTCGGCACGGCGTACTCACTGGGCACCCCCTGCCCGCCCAGGCCGACCCCGCGGACGCCGCGACCTACACGGTGACCGTGGGCTCCGTGGGCGAGTGGACCCACCCGGACGACACCCCCGCCAGCATGGTCATCGACGAGAAGGGCGACTTCCACCTCCAGGGGGCCCACGCCCTCTACGGCAAGAACCACGAGCGTCGCTGGACGTTCTGGAAGGGCACCACGATCGACGACATCACCTGGGACCAGGAGGCCTCCTCGGCCGACGACAACTGGGACACCACCACCCGGTGCAACGAGAGCCCCACCGGGCGCGAGTCCACCAGGGCCCCGGGCGCCACCTCCCACTCCGAGGCCAACTACTGCGACCTGACCAATATGTGGGTGGACCCCGACACCGGCGACTGGTACGGCCTGGTGCACAACGAGTTCACCCCGCACCCCTTTGACGACGGCCTCCACTACGACTCCATCGACTACGCCGTCTCCCACGACAAGGGCGTGACGTGGACCATTGTGGACCACGCCATTACCTCCCCCTACAGCACCAAGCGCGGGGACACGGACGCCTTCCCGGAGAAGACCTACTACTACTACGGCGACGGCGACCCCCGCCTCTACGTTGACTACGCCTCGGGCTACTTCTACGCCTTCTACGGCTCGCGCGTCGTGGACAAGGGCTACAGCTGGGTGGCCTTCTACCAGCACGTCGCCCGCGCCCCCATCTCCGGCAAGATGGCCGCCGGCACCTGGCAGAAGTGGTACAACGGCACGTGGACCGAGGCGGGGATCGGCGGCAGGGAGTCCAATATGACCCCGGTCACCGCCGACAGCCCCACGGGCTACACCGCGCCCGAGAACGAGTACAAGCCGACCACGCCCGGCTGGGCCGGCCAGCAGGTCGCGAGCGGGGCCGCCCCCGCCACGTCCCCGCTCTTCGTCATGGACGTCACCTACAACGCCTACCTGGGCCTGTACATCGCCGAGCCGCAGAACCTCGACCAGTCGGGCAACGCCCCGCAGGAGATCTACGCCACTCGCGACCTGAGCACCCAGAAGTGGTTCAAGCTGGGTGACACGGGCACCTACACCAACGCCTCGTGGTACCGCTGGTTCCTCGACTCGGCGAACGGGACGAGCAGCGCCATCGTGGGCAGGTCCTTCCGCGCGTACTGCTCCTACGGGTGCACCACCGAGCTGATCTCCTACCAGTACGTCAACCTGACCATTGACACCGACTCCCCCGCCCAGGTGGTGGACACCTCCAAGCGGTACACGATCACCAACACCGACGGGCTGCTCCTGTCAGCCGCCCCCGACGGCACGCTCAGCGGGGCCACGACGGTCACCGAGGACACCGGCGCCTGGACCTTCCACGCCACCGGCGACGGCTCCTACACGATCACCGGCGCGGACGGCAGGGCGCTGGGCGTGGACTCCTCCTCGACGGCGGGACGGGCCTGGGACACCCCGCTCACCCTGACCGCCGCGGACGGCACCGACGTGGGGCAGCAGTGGTTCGTCGTCCCCGCCACTGGGGATGCCGGTAGCGTCCGCCTGGTCAACCGCTACAGCGGCCTGACGCTGGGCATGAACGGGACCGCCGCCCTGACCACGCCCCAGCGCACCTGGGACCGCGGCAGCGACGCCGGCGGGACCAGCTCCGTCCTGACCACGGTGGCGGCCCAGACGCTGACCCTGGCCGAGTTCAGGCCGTCCCCGGCCACCCCCACAGCCGCCCCCACTCAGGCAGCGCCGACCACGGAGCCCACCCAGGCGGCTCCCACCCAGGCGGCGGACCCCACGGCCGCCCCCCGGGCCTCCCAGGGCCCGCTGGCGAGCACGGGTACCAACGTCCTCGTCCCGGTGCTGGTGGCGGTGGTCCTGACCGGGGCCGGTGCCCTGGCCCTCAGGCGCCGGGCCCGCAGGGGCTGACCCCGTAGGCGGGGACCGGGCCGGCGCTCCGGCCCTTCTCTCCCGGCTCCCCCGTCGGGGCGGGGGCCGAAACACCGGGGACACATCCACGGCACGCCCGTGTCACCCTAGGTCCCCTAGGCTGGTTGCCAAGCCGCACACGGTGCGCGGACCCCTGTCGTGTAAGGAAGACCCCGTATGTTCAAGGACGCTTCTGAGGCCCTGGCCTACATTGAGAAGGAGGGCGTCGACCTCATTGACGTCCGCTTCTGTGACCTGCCCGGGGTGATGCAGCACTTCACCATCCCGGTGGCGGCCTTCAAGGACGACGCCCTGACCGACGGCCTCATGTTCGACGGCTCCTCGATCCGGGGCTTCCAGGCCATCCACGAGTCCGACATGAAGCTCGTCCCCGACGTGACCACCGCCTTCCTGGACCCCTTCCGCACCCACAGGACCCTGGTGGTCAACTTCGCGATCGTGGACCCCTTCACCGACGAGGTCTACTCCCGCGACCCCCGTTCCATCGCCGCCAAGGCCGAGGCCTACCTGCGCTCCACCGGCATCGCCGACACCTGCTACATCGGCGCCGAGGCCGAGTTCTACCTGTTCGACTCCGTGCGCTACGACTCCACGCCCGCCGGATCCGCCTACGCCGTGGACTCCACCGAGGCAGCCTGGAACACCGGGCGCGAGGAGGAGGGCGGCAACAAGGGCTACAAGACCGCCTTCAAGGGCGGCTACTTCCCGGTCTCCCCCAACGACCAGATGGCCGACGTCCGTGACGCCATGGTCGCCACCTGCCAGGCGGTCGGCCTGCAGATCGAGCGCGCCCACCACGAGGTGGGCACCGCCGGGCAGCAGGAGATCAACTACCGCTTCAACTCCCTGCTCGCCGCGGGCGACGACATGATGAAGTTCAAGTACGTGGTCAAGAACGAGGCCTGGAGGCAGGGCAAGACGGCGACCTTCATGCCCAAGCCGATCTTCGGGGACAACGGCTCGGGCATGCACTGCCACCACTCCCTGTGGAAGGACGGCAGGCCCCTGTTCTTCGACGAGCGCGGCTACGGCCAGCTCTCCGACCTGGCCCGCTGGTACATCGGCGGCATCCTGGCCCACGCCCCCAGCCTCCTGGCCTTCACCAACCCCTCGGTGAACTCCTTCCACCGCCTGGTCCCCGGCTTCGAGGCCCCGGTCAACCTGGTCTACTCCGCCCGCAACCGCTCGGCCTGCATCCGCATCCCCGTGACCGGCTCCTCGCCCAAGGCCAAGCGGGTGGAGTACCGCGTGCCCGACCCCTCGGCGAACCCCTACCTGTGCTTCTCCGCCGTCCTCATGGCCGGGATCGACGGCATCCGCGGACGTATTGAGCCCCGCGAGCCCATTGACAAGGACCTCTACGAGCTGGCGCCCGAGGAGTACTTCGACATCGACAAGCTCCCCTACAGCCTGGACCAGGCCCTGGACGCCCTGGAGGCGGACCACGACTACCTCACCGAGGGCGACGTCTTCACCCCCGACCTCATTGAGACCTGGGTCGACTACAAGCGCTCCAACGAGATCGAGCCGCTGCGCCTGCGCCCCCACCCCTACGAGTTCGCCCTCTACTACGACCTGTGACCTGCCAGCTGGCCCCGGGGCCAGCTGGCGACCGGGTCCCGGGGCCCTCCCGCCCCTCCCCGGGGGCGACGCCGCACGCTTCCTGTCAGGCGGGAGGCCCCGGTTCTCCTCCCCCCGGGGGCGACGCCGCACGGGCTAGGGCCGGAGTGTGTGGCACACCACGAATATAGGATTTCTATCCAGTTTTGTGTATGCATATGCTTGCGTCGTCCATTCCCCGACCCGAGGAGCCCCCATGAGGACGACCCCGTGGCGAGCCGGCGCCGTCGGCACCGCGCTCTGCCTGTGCCTGGCCGCCACCGCCTGCACCAACGCCGCCGACTGGCAGCCCTCGGGCAAGGCCAGCTCCTCCACCCAGGGCTACGACACCTCCACCATCGCCGTCCAGCCCGAGATAGCCGCCATGCTGCCCCCGGGGGCCCTGAGCGACGGGGTGCTCGACGTCGCCGCCTCCACCGACTACGCCCCCGCCGAGTTCCTCGACACCGGCGGCAGGCCCGTGGGCTACGACGTGGACCTGACCCGGGCCATCGCCGCCGTCCTGGGGGTCAGGGGCGAGGTCCACACCGCCGAGTTCGACTCCATTATGGCCTCCATCGGCAACAAGTACGACGCCGGCATCTCCTCGTTCACCGTCACCCGGGAGCGCGAGGCGGCCATGGACATGATCGCCTACGTCAACGTCGGCTCCCAGTTCACCGTCCAGGCCGGCAACCCCCAGGAGGTGGACCCCTCCGACCACCTGCACCTGTGCGGGCTGAGCGTGGGCGTCCAGGTGGGCACCAGCCAGGAGACCGCCATGCAGGCCGATTCCCAGGCCTGCGCGGCCGCGGGCCGGGAGCCGATCTCCGTGCGCTCCTACTCCAAGCAGTCCGAGGCCACCACCGCGCTGACCGGAGGCACCATCGACGCCGTCTACTCCGACTCCACGGTCGCCGGGTACGCCGTCGAGCAGACCGGCGGCCAGGTCGAGATCGTGGGCGCCCTGGAGGACGCCCTCCCCCAGGCGATCGTCATGTCCAAGAGCGACCCCCGCCTGACCGCCGCCGTCCAGGCCGCCGTGCAGTACCTCATGGACTCCGGCATCTGGACCAGGATCCTGGAGACCTGGGGCATCCACGACGCCGCACTGACCACCGCCGCCCTCAACCCCGACGTGGAGGACTGACCATGGCGACCACCCCCACCCCCCAGAGCCCCCTGCAGCTCAACCACCCCAAGCCCGTCCCCAGGCCCGGGACGTGGGTCAGCGCCGCGCTCGTGACGGTCCTGGGCGCCATGCTGGCCCACGCCCTGGTCACCAACGACAAGTTCCACTGGGACACGGTGTGGTTCTTCTTCCGCGAGGTCCACGTGGTGACCGCCGTGGGCTGGACGCTGCTGCTGACCTTCCTGGCCATGGCGATCGGCATTGTGCTGGCCGTCACCACCGCGATTATGCGCCAGTCCTCCAACCCGGTCCTGCGCTGGGTGGCCCTGGCCTACCTGTGGTTCTTCCGGGGCACCCCGATCTACACCCAGCTGGTGTTCTGGGGGGCGATCTCCGCCCTCTACCAGCACCTGAGCCTGGGGGTGCCCTTCGGCCCCGAGCTGCTCTCCTTCAAGACCACCGACGTGTTCACCCCGTTCGTGGCCGCGGTCCTGGGGCTGGGCATTAACGAGGGCGCCTACCTGTCCGAGATCGTCCGCAGCGGCCTGGCCAGCGTGGACCCGGGCCAGGCCGAGGCCGCCGGGGCCCTGGGCATGAGCCGGGGCCAGATTATGCGCCGCATTATCCTGCCCCAGGCCATGCGCGTCATCGTGCCCCCCACCGGCAACGAGACCATCTCCATGCTCAAGACCACCTCCCTGGTCCTGGCCGTGCCCTTCACCCTGGACCTGACCTTCGTCACCAACGCCTACGCCTCGCGCACCTACCAGACGATCCCGCTGCTCATCGTGGCGGCCGTGTGGTACATCATCATCACCTCGATCCTCATGGTCGGCCAGCACTACCTCGAGCGCTACTACGGCAGGGGCTTCGACGACCGCTCGGGCGGCAAGAAGGCGGGCCGCGGCCTGTCCCGGCGCCAGCAGGCGATCCTCGACGCCCACACGACCAAGGACAACCCCTTCCTGGAGGTCACCCCATGAGCATCGCCCCCACCGACCCCGAGATCCTCGCCCGGGCCGAATCGACCAAGGTCTGCATCGCCGGCCTGCACAAGTTCTTCGACGAGCTGCACGTGCTGCGCGGGGTCGACCTCACCGTGGACCCGGGCTCGGTCACCGTGCTCATCGGGCCCTCCGGCTCGGGCAAGTCGACCCTGCTGCGCTGCATCAACGAGCTGGAGTCCATCGACGCCGGCCGCGTGTGGGTCGACGGCGAGCTCATGGGCATGCGCGAGGTGCCCCAGCCCGACGGCACGGTCCGCCTGCACGCCCTGTCCGACAAGGCCCGGGCCGCCCAGCGCGCCAAGATCGGCATGGTCTTCCAGCGCTTCAACCTCTTCCCGCACATGACGGCGCTGGAGAACGTCATGGAGGCGCCGGTGCAGGTCAAGAAGGTCCCCAAGGCCAAGGCGCGCGAGCGCGGCGTCGAGCTGCTGGAGCGGGTGGGCCTGGGCGACCGCCTGGACCACTACCCCTCCCAGCTCTCCGGCGGCCAGCAGCAGCGCGTGGCCATCGCCCGGGCCCTGGCCATGGACCCCGAGCTCATGCTCTTCGACGAGCCCACCTCCGCCCTGGATCCCGAGCTGGTCGGGGAGGTGCTCGCCGTCATGCGCGACCTGGCCCGGGACGGCATGACCATGGTGGTGGTCACCCACGAGATGGGCTTCGCCCGGGAGGTCGGCGACCAGCTGGTCTTTATGGCCGACGGCATCGTCTGCGAGTCCGGCGACCCCGCCCAGCTCCTGGACCACCCCCGCGGGGAGCGTCTGCGCGCTTTCCTGGCCAGCGTGCTGTAGCCCCCGCCCCGCTAGGAGGCGCGAGCCCCCTGGCCAGTGCTGGTGCCGCCCCCTGCCCCGCCCCAGGCGGCAGGGGCGGGGGCCTCAGGCCCGCCAGTCGCCCTCGTTCCAGTCCACCAGGCGCCAGCCCGCCCGGTCCCGGCGGACCACCGTGACACCGGCGTTGGACATGGGGTGCTCGGCGACCCACAGCGGGTCCGCCCCACCACCGGGGGCGGCCCTCAGCGCCGTCCACAGGCGCAGGACGGTGCCGTGGGCCACCAGCAGGCCGGCCGCCTTCCCGCGCTCGGCCGTGACGGCGGCGATCCGCTCCACGACGGCGTCGAAACGCGCCAGCGTGCTCACCCCGTCCTCCGGGCTCCCCGGCAGGCGGCAGGCCGTGCGCCCGGCCATCCAGGAGCGGGTGGTGTCCCTGTAGCAGGCCACCGAGCGCTCGTCGGTGGCCATCTCCAGGTCGCCTGCCAGGACCTCCCGCAGGCCGGAGTCCACCACCGCGCTCAGGCCCGTGGCCTGCTCGACGGGGGCGACGGTCTGGCGGGCCCGCAGGATCGGGGAGGTCCACAGGCCGCTCAGGCCCTCCAGGTGGCCGGCCCGCTCCAGGCGCTCCGGCAGGGTAGCGGCCTGGGTGAGGCCGGTGGCGTCCAGGGGCTGGCCGGGGAAGGCGGTGTCGAGCGCCCCCATGACATTGGCCATGGTGCGGGCGTGACGGACGAGGAGAAGCTTCACGGTACCTATCCTGCCAGGAACCCCCGGCTCCCACAGGCCGGCTGCCCCGCCTACCGGCGCCCGGGGCGGCGGGCGGGGCCACCGCGCCCCGGCTCCCCCCAGCCGCGCCGGGAGACCCCGGAGCGGGGAGTGGCCGGTGGCCGGCCGACGGGGTCAACCGGGTCGGGGCCGTAGACGACCTGCTCCATGACGGCCCGGGCGTGGCGGGCCCCCCGACGGTAGAGATCCTCCAGGTCGCGCCCACCCCCCGACGAGACCCTCAGCAGCCACCCCACCACGCGCACGCCGCGTACGTCCGAGGGCAGCACGTCCACCCTGGCGCCGCTGTCCCGGCCGGTCCCCAGGACGTTGGCGGCCCGCACCCGGGTGGCCAGGATCCAGGCCCCCATGAGCTCACCGGCCTGGTCGGCGCTCAGCAGCCCCGCCTCGGAGGCCGCCCGCAGCGCCTCCGTCGTGGAGGTGGTCCGCAGCCCCGGGACCCGGCCCGCGTGCTGGAGCTGGAGGACCTGGGCCGCCCACTCCACGTCGCTGATCCCACCGGGCCCGAGCTTGAGGTGGCGGGCGGGCTCCACGCCCCGGGGCATGCGCTCCGCCTCCATACGCGCCTTGAGGCGGCGGATCTGGCGCAGGGCGTCGTCGTCCAGGCCCTCAGCGCTCCAGCGCAGCGGGTCAATGAGCTCCTCGAAACGCCGCCCCAGCCCCGGGTCGCCGGCGCAGGGACGCGCCCGCAGCAGGGCCTGACGCTCCCACACCGCCGACCACCTGCCGTAGTACTCGGCGCAGGAGGACAGGGAGCGGCTCATGGGGCCCTGACGGCCCTCAGGACGCAGGTCGGCGTCCACGTCCACCGGGTGGGGGAGGGCCCCCTTGAGCAGACGCTGGGTGGTGCGGGCCACCGCCTCCGCCTCCCGGGCGGCGTCCACCGCCTCCACCCCCGGACAGGCCTCGTGGACGAACATGACGTCGGCGTCCGAGGCGTAGCTCGTCTCCTCACCGCCCAGTCGCCCCATGGCGATGACCGCGTGACGGGCCAGGCCCTTCGGACAGGTGCCGGTGGCCCCGTCCTGCGTCCCGCCCCGTCCCGCCCCGCCCCGCCGGGCCACCACCAGGGCGGTAGCCACCTCCAGGGCGCCGCCGATGACGGCGTCGGTGGCGTCGGTGAGGATCCGGGCGGTCCGGTTGGGGTCCACCCCGTCCAGGGAGTCGGCCAGGGCGGCGCGCAGGAGCTCACGGGTCCTGACCCCCACCACCGCCTGCACCGCCTCCACCGCCCGACGCTCCAGCTCCTCAGCCCGGCCCCCGGCCCCACCACCCAGGTCACGGCGCCCCACGATCTGGGCGACCTCCTCGGTGAGGGCCTGCCGGCTGCGGGGACGCAGCTCGGCGTCGTCGTCCAGCCAGGCCGTGGCCTCAGGGTGCTCGGCCAGGCGGACGGCGGTCCAGCGCGCCCCGGACAGGACGTGGCACAGGCGCTGGGCGGCGTGGGGGGAGTCGCGCAGCATCCCCAGGTACCAGTGGGAGCCGCCGATCGCCTCGGAGAGCTGGCGGAAGGACAGCAGCCCGGAGTCGGGGTCGGGGCCGTCGGCGAGCCAGCCGATCATGACCGGCAGGAGCTGACGCTGGATGGAGGCACGACGGGTGACCCCCTCGGTGAGGGCCTGGATATGACGCAGGGCACCATCAGGGTCCAGGTACCCGAAGGCCGCCAGGCGCTCACGGGCGGCGTCCGGGCTCAGGGTCATCTCGTCGGCGGACAGGCCCGCGGCCGCCCCCAGCAGCGGACGGTAGTAGATCTCCTCGTGGAGGCCGCGGACCTGCCGCTTGAGATCCCTGAAGACGGCGACCAGTCGGGCGGGGTCGGCCAGGCGGTCCCGGTCGATCCCCCGCCCGATCCGCCTGAGGTCCTCCGGACGCTGCGGCAGGTCGTGGGTGCGGCGCAGGCGGGTCAGCTGGGCCCGGTGCTCCAGCAGGCGCAGGGCCCGGTAGCAGTCGGCCAGGGCCGCGGCGTCAGCCCGTGAGACGTAGCCCCCCGCGCTCAGGGCCGCCAGGGCCGCCAGGGTCGGACGCACCCGCAGGGCGGGGTCACCCCGGCCGTGGACGAGCTGGAGGAGCTGGACGGTGAACTCCACGTCCCGCAGCCCCCCCGGCCCGAGCTTGATCCGGGGGTCCTCCAGGGCGTGGACGACCCCGGCCTCCCAGGCGCGCCCCGGCGTCCGCCCCGCGCGTCCCGCCCCGGCCCGCCCCGCCCCGGGAGCAGGGGTACGCGGCCGGGGACGGGACTCCTGCTCCACCCGACGGCGCATGGCCCGGGCGTCGTCCACGAAGTTCTCCCGCTGTGAGGCCCCCCACACCAGGGGCGCCACCGCCGCCTCGTAGGCCCGCCCCAGCTCCCGGTCCCCCGCGCAGGCCCGGGCCTTGAGGAGGGCCTGGAACTCCCAGGAGGAGGCCCAGCGCTCGTAGTAGGCCAGGTGCGAGGCCAGGGTGCGCACCAGGGCGCCGTCCTTGCCCTCGGGACGCAGGCCGGTGTCCAGGGGCCACAGGGCCGGCTCCGCCCCGGTGGCACTGAGGACACGCGCCAGGGCGGTGGCGATCTCAGCCCCCGTGGCGACCAGCTCGTCCTCCTGCCCGGCCCGGCCGCCGGGCTCCTCCCCGCCGGCCGGGGACGCCGACGCGCCCCGGGCCCGGCCGCCGGGGCCGACGACGTAGACCACATCGACGTCGGAGACGTAGTTGAGCTCCTGGGCCCCGGTCTTGCCCATGGCGATGACGGCCAGGGCGACGTCGTCCGCGGCCGGCCCCACGGCGGCCCGGGCCACCAGGAGCCCGGCCTCCAGGGAGGCGTCGGCGAGCTCAGCCATCTGCCGACCGACCACGGCGACCTGCCCCGTAGGGGAGCCGCTGACCAGATCCTCGGCCACGACCGCCACCAGCCGGTCCCGGTAGGCCACCCGCAGTGCCGCCGTGGCCGCCTCCACGGCCTGCGTGCCAGCTGGGGCGGTGGCACCGTCCTGCCCGTCCAGGGCGCTCCTGACGGCGTCAAGCAGCTGCTCGTCCGCCCCGGCCCCCGGCAGGCCGAAGGCGCGCTGCGGGGCGGCGGCGTCCAGGTGCCCGGGGTGGGCCACCAGGAAGTCCCCCAGAGCCTGGGAGGCCCCCAGGACCGCCAGGAGACGGGTGGCGTGGACCCGGAGCCCCTGCTTGTCGGCGTCCTGCGGGGACACGACGGCGTCGAGCAGGTCGGCCAGGAGCCGGGCCGGCCCGCCGCGGGTGCAGGACCCGCACAGGCGGATGAGGCTCAGCAGGGCCAGGTCCGGGTCCGCCGTACGCCCCAGGGCCTCCACGAGGGCGGCCTGGGCCCCGGTGAGCCGGGCCGTGACCAGGGAGTCCGTGCCGCGGGGACCTGGGGGGCCGGGGGCAGCGGGCCGCGGGACCGGCGCCCCGCCCGGGTCGGGGTCCGGGAGGTAGGGGCGCAGGGCGGGGTCCTGCAAGCACGACCAGGCCCGGCCGAGCCCGGTAAAACCCGCCCTGGCCAGCAGCGCCCGGGCGCTGCTGGCGTGACGCAGACCAGGAAGGTTGCGCTCGGCCACGGCCCCTGCCCCCGCCCCGGTCAGCCGCGTGGGAGGAACTGGGAGAGCTCGAAGTCGGTGACCTGGGCGTCGTAGGCCAGGTACTCCCGGCGCTTGTTGCGCACGAAGTACTCGAAGGTGTCCTCCCCCAGGGTGTCGGCCACCAGGTCGGAGGCGCTCATGGCGCTCAGGGCCCGCTTGAGGGAGGTCGGCAGGGGGGTGATGCCCAGGGCGTCGCGCTCGCGGTCGGTCAGTGCCCACACGTCGTCCTCGGCCTCGGGCGGGAGCTCGTAGCCCTCCTCAATGCCCTTGAGGCCGGCGGCCAGGATGACGGCGTAGGCCAGGTAGGGGTTGGCGGCCGGGTCCAGGGAGCGGTACTCCACCCGCACCGACTGGGCCTTGCCGGGCTTGTGCATGGGCACCCGCACCAGGGCCGACCGGTTGTTGTGGCCCCAGGAGACGTAGCTGGGGGCCTCGTCCCCGCCCCACAGGCGCTTGTAGGAGTTGACGTACTGGTTGGTAATGGCCGTGATCTCCCTGGCGTGGTGCAGCAGGCCGGCAATGAAGGAGCGTCCGGTGGCGGAGAGCTGGTACTGCCCGCCGGCGTCGTAGAAGGCGTTGTGGTCCCCCTCGAAGAGGGAGAAGTGGGTGTGCATGCCGCTTCCGGGCTGGCCCACCAGCGGCTTGGGCATAAAGGTGGCGATGCAGCCCTCCTGGATCGCCACCTCCTCGATGACGGCCCTGAAGGTCATAATGCTGTCGGCCATGGACAGGGCGTCGGCGTAGCGCAGGTCGATCTCGTTCTGCCCGGGCCCGCCCTCGTGGTGGCTGAACTCCACCGAGATACCCATCTGCTCCAGCATGAGGATGGCCCGGCGACGGAAGTCGTGGGCGGTGCCCCCGGGGACGTGGTCGAAGTACCCGGCGCGGTCGGTGGGCAGGAGGCTGCCGTCCTCCCCCCGGCGCAGCAGGTAGAACTCGATCTCGGGGTGGATGTAGCAGGTGAAGCCGGCGTCGGCCACGCGCGCGAGCTGGCGTTCCAGGACGGCGCGGGGGTCGGTGCGGGCGGGCTGGCCGTCGGGGGTGAGCACGTCGCAGAACATGCGGGCCACCCGGTTGCCCAGCTCCTCCTCCCGCCAAGGCAGCATCTGGAAGGTCGAGGGGTCCGGGCTCAGGAGCATGTCGGACTCGAAGACGCGGGTCAGGCCCTCCACGGCGCTGCCGTCAAAGCCGATTCCCTCCTCGAAGGCGCTCTCGACCTCCGCGGGGGCTATGGCCACGGACTTCAGCTGCCCGATGACGTCGGTGAACCACAGGCGCACGAAGCGGATGTCGCGCTCCTCGATGGCGCGGAGCACGTACTCCTGCTGCTTGTCCATGGTGCCTCCTGCACGGTACGCGAGGTGCCCGGCGCCGGGCATGGGCCGACGGCGCCTCACGGGCTGGTGGACAAAGCGTAGCCGCTTAAGTAGGTCAGGCAGGTTTCGGGGGCCTGGCCGAACCGGGGTGTCCGGTGGCCGAACCGGGCGCCCGCTCCTGGCCAGAGGACCACCGGCGGGGACCCGGGAGCGGCCGGGCCTGCGTGCCGGTCAGCGCGCGGGCGTGGTCGAGGCCGACCGTGACCTGGACCGGGGCGTGCAGGCGGCGGGCGAGCGCCCTGAGGGAGTCAATGCGCTCACTGACGTCGAGGGCCTGGCCCACCAGCCAGCCGGACAGGTCGGCGGTCGCCGCGGGCATGGCCTCGGGATCGGGGTCGGCCACCAGCCGCTCGTAGTCGGGGTGGTACTGGCGCAGGTCGTCGCCCAGGATTTCGACAAAGTCGTGGTCGGGGTAGAACATTCGGCGGGTGGAGGCAATGGCGCGGGTCTTGCCCGCACCCGGCTGCGCGCCGACTGACAGCAGCGTCGGGCTCGGGCCGGGCGGAGACGCGAACAGGTCGGCAAGGGCGTCCGCCCAGACCTGCCTCTCGGTCTCGGTGGTCATGCTGCGGAGAGATAGGCACCTGCGCGCTCTGCCAGGTCGAGTTGGGAGACCATGCTCCCCCACCGCTCGATACGCTCGACCATAGCAGCGCGGTCATCGGGGTGGACGTCGGAGCGCTCGCGTCTGAGCGCGACAATCTGCTCCGTCCAGAACTTGACGGCGTCCTCGTCCCCTACCTCGCGGGCACGTGAGCGCAGCGAGTTGTAGGCGCCTCCCAAGCGCGTCCCCTTCTCGTAGAAGACGTCGTAAACGGTATTAATGTCCTTGCTCTCCCAGTCAATACTGCTGACCATAACAGCCTCCTTACGTCACGCTCCACAACCGTGCCACCGCACTACCGCCCTCCTGGCCGGCGGCGGTGCGCCGTGAGACCGGCCAGGGGCCGGGCACGGCCGCCTGTACCTGCCACAATAACGTGCCAGCTGGCCCTCAGGGACTGAGGACCAGGCGACGCCCCGCCCAGTGGTCAATGAGCCAGCGGTCGTGGCTGGCCACGAGCAGGGTGCCGCCCCAGGCGGCCAGCGCCGCCTCCAACGCCTCCATGGTGTCCAGGTCCAGGTAGTTGGTGGGCTCGTCAATAATGAGGATCTCGGGGGCGGCCGCGGCCGCCACGGCGAGCTGGACACGGCGCTGGTTGCCCGCGGAGAGGTCCCCCACCCGCCGGGACCAGTAGGCGGGGTGCAGGACGCCGGCCCCGACCTCGCCTATGCCTGACCCCCACGTCTCCTCCCCCAGGCCGGGGTCGCCGGGGCGCGGCAGGCGCTGGGGGACGACGGCGATGCGCCCGGAGACGCTCAGCGCCCCGGTGGAGTCGGCGGTGGGCGGCGCCCCGGTGGCCGCCCAGCGCAGCAGGGTGGTCTTGCCGCAGCCGTTGGGGCCGGTGACCAGCAGGTGCTCTCCGGCACCCAGGTCGAGGGTGACCGGGGCCAGGCGCCCCGGGACGTGAGCCTCGCGGGCCAGGACCGCCAGGCCGCCGTGGGCGGGGACCTGCGGCAGATCCAGGCTTAGGCGGTAGGAGCGGGGTCGGCGGACCTCGACGGCGGCCAGGGCGGCGAGCCGACGGTCGTCGTTACGCTGACGCCGCGTCGAGGTCGAGGCGGCGCGGTCCGCGTAGAACTTCCTGGCCATCCTGACCTCGGTGCGCTCGCCGTGGTGGTGTGCGGTGCCGTAGTGGCCGACGGTCTCGGACTCGCGGCGGTGGCGGGCCAGGGCGCGCTTGTCCTCCTGCTGGGAGGCGTGGACGCGCTCGTGGGAGGCGCGGGCGCGGGCCTTGGCCTCCAGGTAGTCGGTGTAGGTGCCGGCGCAGCGTTGGACGCCGGGCAGGCTCCCGCCCCCGGAGGCGGTCAGGAGCGCCTGCCAAGGGGCGGTGTCCAGGTCCAGGACACAGGTGGCGACGTCGTCAATGAAGGCGCGGTCGTGGCTGGCCAGCAGGACGGGGCCCTGCCAGCCGCGCAGGGTGGCGGCCAGGTAGGCGACGGCCTGGTCGTCCAGGTGGTTGGTGGGCTCGTCCAGGACCAGGGCGATGGGGCGGGTGAGCAGGGTGGCGGCCAGGGCGAGGCGGCCGCACTGGCCCGGTGAGAGCGTGGCCAGAAGGCGAGCACGCCCAGGATCCCCGGCCAGGACCCCGAGCCCCAGGCCCGCGAGCACCTGCCCGGTACGGGCCTCCAGGTCCCACACCTCGGCGGCGGTGGCGGCGGCCAGGAGCCCGTCGTAGTCGCGGGCCAGGGCGCTGCCGGGGCGGGTGGCCAGGGCGGTGGCGGCGGCCTCGAAGCGGGCGGCCAGGGAGCGCAGGGGCGCGGTGGCGGCGTCGAGGTAGTCCCCGACGCTCCCGGACGGGTCCGGCACGTCGGGGACTCCCCGGAGCGGCGGGGCCTTGACGGTGCCGGAGTCGGGGGTGAGGTCGCCGGCGACCAGACGCAGCAGGGTGGTCTTGCCGCAGCCGTTGGGGCCGACCAGGCAGGCCCGCTCGCCGTCGGCGACGGTGAGGGTGATACCGGCGAGCAGGGGCTCAGCGGTGAAGGAGAAGCTGATGTCGGTCAGGGTGATCGCGGGCACGGGTACTCCTTGCGGATCCTGGGGGCGGTTCAGGAGCGGGGCAGGAGCTCAGGCGGTCACGGGACCATGCTAGCAGCCCCGCCGGTACCGTCTCCTGCGCCGTCCTCCGGGAAGGTCCGCCACCGGGACCCGGGTCCGGTGCACCCAGGGTGGCGGGCTCACTGACCGCCCACCGGCCGGGACCCGGGTCGGTGGTGACCCCTCAGGAGCCGTTGACGGGACCGCCCTGCCGTCCACAAACCGAGGCATACGCAATAACCTCTGCAAACAATTTCATGCGGCATTGATAAGTATCTTAAAATGCTTGACATAGGAGCGTGGCGTCCCTAGGCTCTGAGTTGCCAGTACCACCCCACTGGACCCATCTCATGAGAAAGGCGGTACCACCATGTTCTGGTGGCTCTTCTGGCCTATTATGTGGCCTACCCCACCTGCGTACTGACCGGACTGGATAGTGGTGGCCCGGCCGTGAGGTCGGGCCACCACCTGGTGAGGAGGATGTCCTTGCTGCGTCCGCACCCTGACACGGTGGTCCTGGGGGCGCGCCTGGGTGCGCTGGGCGGGCGGTGCACCCTGGCGACCGCTGCACTCCTGGGGGCCGCCGCCCTCATGACCGTCTACGGCTTCTCCCCCCTGGAGCTGCACGGGACTGCCCTGGGGGGCGGCCTGCTCGTCCTGTCCGCCTCCACGGCGGCCGGGGCGGTACAGGCCTTCAGCTGGGACCTGCCCGCACCGGCACGCGCCTACCTGCGCTCCCGGGGCGTCGGGACGCCGACGCTGCTGGTCCTGCTCCTGGTGGGAACCAGCCCGGTCCACCTGTGCGCCGCGCTCCTGGTCCCCCGGGTCCTTGCCGCCAGGCCGTCCACCACCCTGGCGGCCACGGCGCTGCTGGCCCAGTACGTCCTGACCGCCGTCATCGGGGCCGCGTGGCTCACCAGGAGGAGGACGGGCAGGCTCCTGCCGTTCCCCTACCGGGCCGCCCGCCGTGCCGCGCCCTGCGCCCCGCCTCCCGCACCCGGTGCGGCCGGTGCGGTCAGGGCGCGCCGGACCCGCCCCCAGCCGGCCTGGCACGCGGCCCTGGGCCGGGGTGGGCGCCTCCCCCGCAGCCGGGTGGGGGCGACCCGCCTGCTCCTGCGTCGCACGGTGGGGGTGCCGGAGCTGGCGGTCCCGGTTATCGCGTGCCCCCTGGCCGGGGCCGCCCTGGCCGGGGCCGGCGTCCCGACCGCCACGGCCTGCTACGTGGTGGGCCTCCTGCCTGCCGCGGCGTTCTTCTCCACGCTGGCCCGCTACCAGACCGACCCCGCCTACCGGCTCCTGGCCACCCGCTACGCCCTGGATCCCACCGAGGTGGCCCGGGCGGGGGCGGCCCTGTCCCTGCCGGCGGCCGGGGCGGGCGCGGCCGCCGCCCTGCTGGCAGGGGCCTGGAGCCGGGCGGGACACCCCGCGGGGGTGCTCGACGTCGTCGGGGTCCTGGTGGTCGTGGTCCTGAGCCACCTCAGCCTGGGCCTGCTGACCACCCGTCACCTGCGTGGCCGCCACCTGCCGCTGCTGATCGACGTCGAGGTCATGGTCCTGTGCCTGCTGGCGCCGCTGACGATCCTGCTGGCGCTGACCGTCCTGGTCAGGATGCACCGCTCAGGAGGTGCCCGCCGTGCTTGAGATCCGTGGCCTGACCATGCGCTACCGCGGCGGCGGCGGGGTCGGCCCGCTGGACCTGGTGGTGGAGGCCGGACAGGTCGCCGGCGTCGTCGGCCCCAACGGCGCGGGCAAGAGCACCCTGTTCAACCTACTGGCAGGGGTGAGCAGGCCGCAGGGCGGCACCGTCCGCGTCCGCACGGCGCAGGGCGCCGCCACGGGCGGGCGCGTCCCCGCCCACCTCCTGGGCTACCTGCCCCAGGACGTCCCCGACCTGCCCCGTCTGAGCGCGCTCGACCTGTGCGTCCTGGACTCCTGCATGCGCGGCCTGGACCTGGACGCCCAGGACCTGCGGGCCCACCTCCAGGCCTACGGCTGCGGCGCCCTGGTCCGGCGTCGGCTCGACTCGCTCTCCCGGGGCCAGGCCAGACGGGTCTACCTGGCGGCGGCCTTCCTGGGGGACCCGCCCGTCATCGTCCTGGACGAGCCCACCAACGACCTGGACGTGGAGACCACGCTCGCCCTGTCCACCTGGGTCACCCAGGCCGCCGGACGCGGCAGCGCGGTCCTGGTCTCCAGCCACGTCCTGGGGTTCCTGGACCGGATCTGCCACCACGTGACCCTGCTCAGGGACGGCCTGGCGGCCGCGACGCTGAGAGCCGGCCAGGAGGACACCGAGAGCGTCTACCGGAGGGTCTTCGCCCTGCGCCAGCTCCCCTAGGGGCGCGGCCCCGGGACACCGCCCGCGTCCGGTGCGCGAGTCCCTGTCACGACAGGACGCGAAGCGCATAGACTCCCCCTGTCGTCTCCCACGACGACGCCACCCCGACCACCCGGCACCGCCGGGCGTGAACGGAAGCGGGGCGGGTCCCGCCGCCTCCACCCCGTCAACCATGAAGGAGCATTACGTGACCGAGCAGACGCAGCCCGAGACCGGGCTCGATCCCACCGCCACGTCCCAGACGGAGCCCGGCTCCGCCACCACCCTTGAGAACACGGAGAGCACCGTGAGCACTGAGACCTCCTCCGGGGCAAGCCCCCAGACCCCCACCCCCCAGCCCACCGACACCACCAAGGCGCCTGCTGACAGCCTGCCGGCCGGCGACCAGGCCACCGGCGACGCCGAGCCCCCCGCCGCCGACCAGGCCACCCAGGCACCTGCTACCTCGGACCAGGCCGCCCCGGACCAGGCCACCGGCCCGGCCGACAGCCCCAAGGACGGGCAGGCCAAGGCCCCCGCCCCCGCCACCCCCATCGACCCCCAGGAGGCGATGGACGCCGCCAAGTGGGGCCGCGTGGACGGCGAGGGGCGCGTCTACGTCCAGGACGGCGGCACCGAGCGGGAGGTCGGCCAGTTCGCCGACGCCCCCATTGCCGAGGCCATGGCCTTCTACGTCCGCCGCTACCTGGACCTGAAGTCCACGGTGGTCCTCTTCGCCACCCGCCTGCCCCAGCTCTCCGTGCGTGAGATCGACTCCACGCTCAAGACCATTGAGGAGTCCCTGGTGGCCCCGGCCGCCGTGGGCGACCTGGACGGCCTGCGCGCCCGCTTCCACGCCCTCAAGGCCGTGGCCGCCGAGCGCCGTGAGGCCGTGGCCGCCGAGAGGGCCGCCGCCAAGGAGCAGGCCCTCAAGGAGCGCACCGCGATCGTGGAGCGCGCCGAGGCCATTAGCGCCCAGGACCCCGCCCGCACCCAGTGGAAGAACTCCGGGGCCGAGCTGCGCGAGCTCCTGGAGACGTGGAAGAGCGCCCAGCGCCGCGGACCGCGCCTGGACCGCCCCACCGAGGACGCCCTGTGGAAGCGCTTCAGCCACGCCCGCACCACCTTCGACCGCCACCGCCGCCAGTTCTTCAGCGAGCTCGACGCCAAGCAGGCCCAGGTCAAGGCCGCCAAGGAGGCCCTCATCAGGCGGGCCGAGGAGCTCCAGCACTCCACGGACTGGGCGGGCACGTCCGCGGCCTACCGCGGCCTCATGGAGGAGTGGAAGAAGGCCGGACGCGCCTCGCGCAAGGAGGACGACGCCCTGTGGGCCCGCTTCCGGGCCGCCCAGCAGGTCTTCTACGACGCCCGCCGGGCCAAGGACGAGGCCACCGACGCCGAGTTCGCCGAGAACCTGCGGGTCAAGGAGGCCCTGGTGGCCAAGGCCGAGGCGCTCCTGCCGGTCAAGAACGTCAAGGCCGCCAAGCGGGCCCTGCGTCCTATCCAGGACGCCTGGGAGGAGGCCGGGCGCGTGCCGCGCGGGGCCGTGCGCCGTATTGAGGGCCGCATGCGTGCCGTCGAGGACGCCATCCGCGAGGCGGAGAACGCCGAGTGGCGCCGCACCGACCCCGAGACCAAGGCCCGCGCCGAGGGCCTGGCCGGCCAGCTCCAGGACTCCATCGCCAACCTGGAGAAGGACCTCGCGGCCGCGCAGGCCGCCGGGGACACCAAGAAGGTCGCCGAGGCCGAGGCCGCCCTGACGGCCCGCCGCGCCTGGCTCGACCAGGTCCTGCGCTCCGCCCGGGCCTGAAGCACGCCGGGAGGGCGGGGCAGCCGTCCCGTGGACGCCGCTACCCTAGAGTGGCGGCGTCCACGTCTTCAGCCCCGATTCGGCTCGACTCGGCTGCACCACAGACTACTATGGTCCATAATGGAACATGGTCAAAAGAAGTTCTACCAGGTCGTCAACTATTGACGAGTTGTTGTCAGCTCCCGGTCCTGAGCCGATCCTGCAGCCTCCCTCCACGCGCGAGACCTGTCTGCTGCGCTGTGAGCACCTGGACGCCAGGCTGTTCATAGCGGTCCTGGGGCGGCGCTACCCGGCGGACACCGTCGCCACCCCCGGGCAGCGGGCACGGGTGGCCGCCCAGGGCCTGCCGGGCGTGCCCGTCCTGAGCGAGGCGACGGCGCTGTGGGTCCACACCGGCCTCAGGCCCCCGTGGCTGGCGGCCCTGGACGGCACCGGGGGCCTGCCCCGCTACCCGCGTGGCTCCTGGGGCCCGGGCTCCCCACGCCGCTCGTTCCGCAGCTCGGACCTGACGACCATCGAGGGGGTCAGGTGCTGCACCCTGGCACGCACCGCCGTCGACGCCGCCCGCCTGGCCCCGCCCGCCACGGCGGTCACCGCCGTGCTGGCGGCGCGCAGGGCCGACACGCCCCGGTGGGAGATGTACCTGGCCCTGAGCCACTGCCACGGCGACTCCAGCCGGGGTACCGCCCGGGCCCGGGAGCTCATTGAGAGCGTCTGGAACCTGGGCTGAGGTCCTGCGCCGCCGGGCCGGAGGCCCCGACCGCCCCACCCGGGGTGGCCGCTCAGGCGCCCTGGGCGGTCTCGCGCGGACGCCTCACCGAGGCCGCGCAGCGCCGCGCCTCGTAGACGCCGTCGATCTTGCGCAGGGCGGCCAGCGTGTCGTCCAGGTGGGTGGCGGCCGCCAGCTCCACCACGAAGCGCCCGGTCATGACCCGGTCGCGCCCGGTGGAGACCCTGGCGCTCACGAGGTCGACGTGGTTGTCCGCCAGGGCGCGCGTCACGTCGGCCAGCAGGCCGCCCCGGTCCAGGGCCTCGACCTCCAGCTGCACCAGGTAGGCCACGGCGGCGTGGGAGGCCCAGGAGACGTTGACCAGGCGCTCGGGCTCGTTGGCGAGCTGCTCGACGTTCTGGCAGTCGGAACGGTGGACGCTAATACCCGAGCCGCGGGTGACGAAGCCGATAATGGGGTCCCCGGGCATGGGGGTACAGCAGCGTGCGAGCTTGACGTAGACGTCCCCCGCCTCCATGCCCTCCACCACGACGCCGGAGTCGGCGGTGGTGCGCCGGTGGCCCGGCGCGGTCCTGGTGGGCAGGACCGCCTCAGCCAGGGTCTCCTCGGCACCCGCCTCCCCGCCCATGGCGGACACCAGGGTGTCCACCACGTGCTGGGCGGAGACGTGGCCCTGCCCGACGGCGGCGTAGAGGCCGTCGATGTCGGACTTGTCCAGGGTCTTGGCCACGTCCATGAGGGACTCGTGGCTCATGAGGCGCTGAATGGGCAGGTTCTGCTTGCGCATGGCCCGCGCGATCGCGCCCCGGCCCTCCTCAATGGCCTCTTCACGGCGCTCCTTGGAGAACCACGCCCGGATCTTGTTGCGGGCCCGGGTGGAGCGGACGAAGGACAGCCAGTCCCGGCTGGGGCCCGCTCCCTGGGCCTTGGAGGTGAAGACCTCCACGGAGTCACCGTTCTCCAGGCGGGTGTCCAAGGGCACCAGGCGGCCGTTGACCCGTGCGCCCACGGTGCGGTGGCCCACCTCGGTGTGGACCGCGTAGGCGAAGTCCACCGGCGTCGACCCCTCCGGCAGGGCCAGGACGTCGCCCTTGGGGGTAAAGACGTAGACCTGGCCACCGGACATCTCAAAACGCAGGGAGTCCAGGAAGTCGGCCGGGTCCTGGGTCTCCTTCTGCCAGTCCACGAGCTGGCGCAGCCAACCCATCTCGGCCCCGGAGGACTCCCTCGAGGCCCCTGGCAGCGGGGAGGGGCCGGTGGCGTTGGGGTCCTCCTTGTACTTCCAGTGGGCGGCCACCCCGTACTCGGCCATACGGTGCATCTCGTGGGTGCGTATCTGGATCTCCACCGGGTTGCCGCCCGGTCCCACCACGGTGGTGTGGAGGGACTGGTAGAGGTTGAACTTGGGGACCGCGATGTAGTCCTTGAAACGTCCCGACATAGGGGTCCAGCGCGAGTGGAGCGCGCCGAGCACGGCGTAGCAGTCCTGGACGGTGTCCACAATGACCCTCACCGCCACGAGGTCGTAGATGTCGGCGAAGTCCTTCCCCCGCACGATCATCTTCTGGTAGATCGAGTAGTAGTGCTTGGGGCGCCCGGTGACCATGCCCTTGATCTTGTTGGTGCGCAGCTCCTCCTCGATCTGGAGCCGTACCTGACGCAGGTACTCCTCGCGTGCCGGGGAGCGCTCGGCCACCATGTGCTCGATCGTGTCGTAGACACCGGGGTAGAGGGCCTTGAAGGAGCGGTCCTCCAGCTCCCACTTAATGGTGTTCATGCCCAGGCGGTGGGCCAGGGGGGCGTAGATCTCCAGGGTCTCCTTGGCCTTGCGGGCGGCGTTCTCGGCCGGGACGTACTTCCAGGTGCGGGCATTGTGGAGACGGTCGCTCAGCTTAATGAGCAGCACGCGGATGTCCTTGGACATGGCCACGATCATCTTGCGCACCGTCTCGGCCTGGGCCGCGTCCCCGTACTGGAGCTTGTCGAGCTTGGTGACCCCGTCCACCAGGAGGGTGATCTCGTCACCGAAGTCGGCCCGCAGGTCCTCCAGGGTGTAGTCGGTGTCCTCCACGGTGTCGTGCAGGAGGGCGGCCGCCAGGGTCTGGGAGGTCATGCCCAGCTCGGCCAGGATGGTGGCCACGGCGACCGGGTGGGTGATGTAGGGCTCCCCGGACTTGCGGAACTGCCCCGTGTGCGCCTTGCTGGCCACCTCGTAGGCGCGCACAATGAGGCTGGTGTCGGCCTTGGGGTGGTTGGCCCGCAGCGCCCGCAGGAGCGGCTCGATAGCAGGCGGTGTGGAGTGCCCTCGGGAGCCGAACCAGGCCAGGCGGCTACGAACCCGCGAACCGGGGACGACGGCGTCGCCACCGGTCTCCGGAAGGGTCTTCGTCTCCGTCATCCCTGTATTGTACCGGCGCCGTGGCCGACCCACCTCCCGGGGCGGGGGCGCACGGGCAGGGCCGGTGGCGCCCGGGGCGCCCGGGCACGTCCCCACGGGGCCCGCGCCGGACGCCGTCCCCGGCACGGGCTCAGAAGATGACGACGGACTCCACCTCGCGCCCCCTGAGCCTGTCCCGACCGCCCAGGCCGCTGAGCTCCATGAGCATGCAGACGGACTCCACCCGCCCACCGGCCTGCTCAATGAGGGCCACCGAGGCCGCGGCGGTGCCCCCGGTGGCCAGGACGTCGTCGATCACCAGGACACGGCTGCCCCCCACCACCGAGTCCGGGCGCAGCTCCATACGCGCCGTGCCGTACTCCAGGGCGTAGTCCATGCCGATGACCGGGCCGGGGAGCTTGCCGCCCTTGCGCACGGTGAGCATGCCGATCCCCAGGTTCACGGCCAGGGGGGCGGCCAGGACGAAGCCGCGTGACTCCAGCCCGGCCACGGCGTCGACGCGCCCCCTGTAGTGGGCGGCGAGGCCGTCGATGAGGGCGGCGAAGGCCCGGCCGTCAGCCAGCAGCGGGGTGATGTCGCGGAAGAGGACCCCGGGCTCGGGGAAGTCCGGGATCTCCCGCAGGTGGTCCAGGACCAGCTCGGTCAGGCCCGCGGGGATACTGGGTGAGGACTGCGGGCTCATGAGCGCCTCCTCCTTCTCCTGGGCTGGGCTCCCTGGCCGAGGTGGTGCCCGGGTGTGCTGGGGGCGGCCGCGGGGGCGGCCAGGACGGCGGCGCGCGCCTCCTCGTCGTCCCCGGCCTCCTCCAGGCGGTCCTGCCGGGTCTCGGCCACGCGCCTGGCCTGCTCCCGTACCCCCTTCTCCCGGCTGCGCAGGTCGACGAGCATGGGGGTGGCCAGGAAGATGGAGGACAGCGTCCCGGCGATCATGCCGATGAACAGGGTCAGGGCGATGTCGCGCAGCGTGCCGGCGCCCAGGATGAAGGCGCCCACGAAGAGCAGGCTGGCCACGGGCAGGACGCCGACCACCGAGGTGTTGACCGAGCGGACAAAGGTCTGGTTGACGGCGAGGTTGGCCAGCTCGGCGTAGGTCGAACGGGTCTGGGACTCGTAGTTGGCGGTGTTCTCCCGGATCTTGTCGAAGACCACGACCGTGTCGTACAGGGAGTACCCCAGGATCGTGAGCACCCCGATAATGGTGGCCGGTGTGACCTCGAAACCGCTCAGGGCGTAGATGCCCACCGTCATAATAATGTCGTGGACCAGGGCCGCCAGGGCCGCCACCGCCATCTTCCAGGTCCTGAAGTAGGCCCAGATGAGGGCGCCCACCAGGAGGAAGAAGATGACCAGGCCGCGCAGCGCCTTGGCGGTGACGTCCGAGGACCAGGTCGGGCCGATGGTCGTGGCCGAGACGTCCGCGCCGTCCACCCCGTAGGCCCTGCCCAGCTCGGCGCTGAGGGTCTCCAGGCGGGTCTTGTCCAGCTCGGTGGTCTGCACCCGCACCGAGGAGGAGCCCATGGTGGTCACCGAGGCGCCGTCGGACAGGCCCTGCTCCTTGAGGACGTCGTTGGCCGGGCCCTCGGTGGGGTTCGCGACGCCGGTGACGGTCACCTCCGAGCCGCCCTTGAAGTCGATGCCCGGGTTGAGGCCGACCAGCCCCACCAGCAGCACGGAGACCACGATGGCCGCCCCCGCGACGCAGTACCACAGGCGCCGCCTGGGCACGAAGGGGATGGAGGCCCTTCCGGAGTAGAGCTCGTTACCGAGCACGGCGAGGGACTTCACCTCGTCTCACCGTCCTTTCCGCTCGTGGCGTCCTGGTCCGGGGCGTCCCCGGCCTCCTGGTCGACGTCGTCCTGCGGCTCGGCGTCGCGGCCGCGGGAGGCCTTGCGACGGGCCAGGGAGGCCATGGAGGTCTCGATGACCCTCTGGCGTCCCCGGCCGTAGGCGGCCAGGCTGCGGGCACCCAGGTGCTCGGGGTCCAGGCCCGAGAGCCGGTGGCCCTCGCCGAAGAAGCGGAAGCGCAGGATCCACACCATCATGGGATGGGTGAACAGGACAATGACCCCCAGGTCCACGATGGTGGTCACCCCCAGGGTGAAGGCGAATCCCTGCACCCCGCCGACCGCCAGGAAGTAGAGGACCACGGCGGCCACCAGGTTGACGGCGTCGGAGACCACGATGGTCTGCCGGGCGTGACGCCAGCCCTCGTCCACGGCGGCCACCAGGGTACGGCCGTGACGGACCTCGTCACGGACCCGCTCGAAGTAGATAATGAAGGAGTCCACCGTGATACCGATGGAGATAATGAGTCCGGCCACCCCGGCCAGGGACAGGCGGTAGCCCATGGACCAGGACAGGGCGGCGATCACCAGGTAGGTCGCGGCGGCGGCTATGACCAGGGAGGCCACCGCCACGACCGACAGTCCCCGGTACTGCCAGGCCAGGTAGAGGATAATGAGCAGGAAGCCGACCAGGCCGGCAATGAGGCCGTTGCTCAGCTGCGCGGTCCCCAGGGTGGCCGAGATCTGCTGCTCGGACTGGACGGTGAAGCTCAGCGGCAGGGAGCCGAAGGAGAGCTGGTTGGCCAGGGTACGGGCCTGGGCCTGGGTGAAGCTGCCGGAGATCTGCACCCGTCCGTTGGTAATGGGGCTCTTGACGTCCGGGGAGAAGCCGGAGGCCATAATGGTCAGGCCGTCCAGGACGATGGCGAACTGGGCCTTCTGCTGGTTGACCTGGGCCTGCGGGTTGGCCTGGCCGGAGGAGCTCTTGGCGCCGGCGGCGTCGCGGTAGGCCAGGAGCCGCTTGGAGACGGCGGCGAACTGGTTGGTGCCCTCGGAGTCGAACTCCAGGCTGACCACCCACTTGTTGGTGGTGCTCCCCTGGCTCGTGGTCTCCAGGCCCGAGGTGGCGTTGGCGATGTTCGTGCCCGCGATGTCGGCCGGGCCCAGGAGGTAGACCGTGCCCGACCCGTCCTTGGCGCAGGAGATGACGGCCTTGGCGGGGTCCTGGGTGGAGCCGGTGAGGTTCTGCTCGGCGGTGCAGTCCATCATGGCCGCGTCGTAGATCATCTGCTCGGTGATCCAGGAGTCCGAGGAGTTGTCCTCGCTGGTGGACGGCAGGGGGTCGGAGGAGATCGTGCCGTCCTTGTTGACGTCCGCCAGGGAGGTGGCCACCTGCTCGGGGGTGACGGTGGCCGGTGCGGTGGGTGCCGGGGTGGTCGGCTCGGCGGCCGGGGTGGTGGGCTCGGCCGGCTCGGTGGACTCGGCGTCAGGTGCCGGGGTGGTCGGCTCAGTGCTGGGCTCTGTGCTGGGCTCCGCGCTCGCCTCGGGGCTGGCGGAGGCCGCCTGGGCCGCGGCCTGGTTACGGGCCTGGGCGATGGCGGAGGCCGAGCCGCGCAGGATGCGGATGACAGGACGGAAGTACAGGACCGCGGAGGTGCGTACCAGCTCCAGGGTCTCCTGGCTCGGGGTCCCCGGCAGGGAGACGACGATGTTCTGGCCGCCCTGGCGGGAGATCTGGGCCTCGGCCACGCCGGAGGCGTCCACGCGCTGGCGGATGATCTCAATGGCCTGGTCGACGTCCTGGTCCGTGATCTCCGAGCCGTCGGAGGTGGTGGGTGTCAGGATGATCTGGGTCCCTCCCTCCAGGTCCAGGGCCAGTCCCGGGGTCAGGGAGGCCCGGCCCGTGACGGAGCCGGCGACGAGGGCGCCGTAGCCCAGGGCGAGTAGGAGGAATATCGTCAGGAGCCTGCGTCCTGGGTGCTTGGTCTGTGGAGTGGCCACAAGGTCTCTTTCCTGAAGTGGCCCGGGTCCTCGTCGACATCGGGCGGTAGCGGTTAAGGGAGTGAGGGTACTGGCCTCGGGCAGGGGTCAGCGGTCGTGGCTCTCCTGCTCGGCAGTGGCGGCCTCTGCGGCGTCCGTGGCGGCCTGCCCGGCAGCAGTGGCGGCAGCGTCCGCGGCATCCGCGGCGTCCGGGGCGGCGTCAGGCTCCGCGCCATCCGGGACCTGGTCGTCCTGGGAGTCGGTGACGGCGAAGGGCGGCTCCTCGGCGCCGGCGATAGAGCGCCTGTTCCACAGGGACTCGTCGCCCAGCGGGGTGGCCAGGGTGACCACGTCGCCGTCGACCTCGACCACGGTGCCGTAGAAGCCGCCCACGGTGCGCACCCAGTTGCCCGGTACCAGGGCCTCCTCGGTACGACGCTCCTGCTCCGCCTGCGCCTTGCGCTGCTGCCGCCTGAGGAGCACGGACATCCCCCACATGGCGAGGATCATGATGGCAAGGGTCATGAGCGTCATTGAAACGGTTCCTATCGTGGTCGCGGGCCGGGGTCGGACAGTCCCCCCAGAGTCTAGCCATCGTGCTGGCCCACAGGAAAAACCTCCGTCACCCATCGCCCCGCCCGTACCGGCCCGGGCTCAGGTGAAGAGCGTACCCTCCGGGACCGCCAGCCCCAGGTGGGCGTAGGCAGCCGGGGTCGCCGCCCGGCCCCGGGGGGTACGGACCACCAGGCCCTCACGCACCAGGTAGGGCTCGGCCACGGTCTCCACGGTCTCCGGCTCCTCCCCCACGCTGACCGCCAGCGTGGTCAAACCCACAGGTCCGCCGCCGAACCGTGAGCACAGGGCGGTAAGGACCTGCCGGTCGAGACGGTCCAGCCCCAGGGCGTCCACCTCGAAGACCTCCAGGGCGCCGCGGGCGGCCTGGAGATCCAGGCGCCCGGGGGTGCCGTGGACCTCGGCCCAGTCCTGGACCCGGCGCAGCAGGCGGTTGGCAATGCGCGGCGTGCCCCGCGAGCGGCTGGCGAGCTCGGCGGCCGCGTCGGCGTCCAGGCTCACCCCCAGCAGCCCGGCGCTGCGGGCCAGGATACGGGCCAGCTCCGCCGGGTCGTAGTAGTCCAGGTGCCCGGTGAAGCCGAAGCGGTCCCGCAGGGGCGCGGGCAGCAGCCCGGCCCGGGTGGTGGCCCCCACCACGGTGAAGGGCGGCAGCGCCAGGGGGATGGAGGTGGCCCCGGGGCCCTTGCCCACCACCACGTCCACCCGGTAGTCCTCCATGGCCAGGTAGAGCATCTCCTCGGCGGTGCGGGCCAGGCGGTGGATCTCGTCGATAAAGAGGACGTCGCCCTCCTCCAGGGAGGACAGGATGGCGGCCAGGTCCCCGGCGTGCTGGACCGCCGGCCCGGAGGTCAGGCGCAGGCTGCCCCCGACCTCGGCGGCGATAATCATGGCCAGGGTGGTCTTGCCCAGCCCGGGCGGCCCGGAGAGCAGGACGTGGTCGGGCGTGGTGCCCCGGGCCAGGGCCGCGCGCAGGACCACGGAGAGCTGGGTGCGCACGACCTCCTGGCCGGTGAAGTCCTCCAGGCGCCTGGGGCGCAGCGCGGCCTCGGCGGCCCGCTCGGTGGCGTCCGCCGCCCCGCCCACGAGGCGGGCGTCCTCAGCCACGGCGTCCCCCGCCGAGCCACCTCAGTGAGGCGCGCAGCAGCTCGGGGACAGAGGGCTCCTGGGCGGACGGCTCCTCCTGGTAGGCGGCCTCGACGGCGGCCACGGCCTGGGTAGCGGTGGCCTCGTTCCAGCCCAGCTGGACCAGGGCGGCCACGACGTCGGCGTTGGCCCCTGCGGGCAGGGGCGCCGCGGGCTCCTCGCTGCGGGCAGGGGCAGGGCCGGTGGCCGGACCGAGGCGGTCGCCGACGTCGATAATGACGCGCTGGGCGCCCTTGGGGCCCAGGCCCGGCACCCGGGTGAGGGCCGCCACGTCCTGGCCGGCGATGGCGCAGCGCAGGGCGTCGGGGGTGTGGACGGCGAGCATGGCCAGGGCCAGCTTGGCCCCCACGCCCTTGGCGGTCAGGAGCACGCGGAAGGCGTCACGCTCGTCGGCCTCGGAGAAGCCGTAGAGGGTCTGGGAGTCCTCCCGCACAATGAGTTCGGTGTGCAGCCGGGTCTCCTCCCCCACCCGTAGCGAGGCCAGGGTGGCCGGGGTGGCGAGGACCCGGTAGCCCACGCCCGCGCACTCCACGACGGCGTCAGTGAGGCTGAGGGTCAGGACGGTCCCGTGCAGGGAGGCGATCATTGTCACTCCGATCGGTTCGAACGGCTGTTCGCCAGCCTAGCAGCAAGCCCGCTGTCACCCCACCCCGCCGCCCCCGGGCGCCGGCATTAAGAGGCCAGCCCCTGAGGCTCCCCGCGGGCTCAGGGGCGGGAGCGACGGGGGTCCACGGCGCCGGTCCGACGGGCGGCGGCCTGGGCCGCGGCCCACTGGCGCTGGGCGGGGGTACGGGCGCGGACCCGCACGGCGCCCCCGGCGGAGACCATCTCGGTGGCCCCGTCCACGCCCGTCCCGCCTCCGCGCCAGCCGTGGCAGATGGCCTGGGCCAGGGCGTCGGCGGCGTCGGCCGGGGAGGGGGGCGCCTTCAGGCCGAGGATGCGCGCCACCATGGCCCCCACCTGGGACTTGTCCGCGCTGCCCGAGCCGGTCACCGCCGCCTTGGCCTCACTGGGTGTGTGCTGCGCCACCTCCAGGCCCGCCCTGGCCCCGGCGACCATGGCCACGCCCATGACCTGGGCCACGGAGATGACCGAGCGCAGGTTGTCCTGGGCGAAGACCCGCTCGACGGACACCGAGGTGGGGCCCAGGCGGGCGATCCAGTCATCCAGGGCGCGGGCGATGGTCAGCAGGCGCAGCTCAGGGCTCTGGGAGGGCGGGGTGCGCACCACCCCGACCTCGACCAGGCGCACCCGTCGGCGCGGGTCAATGTCCACGCACCCAAGCCCGCAGCGTGTCAGCCCCGGATCCACCCCCATGACCCGCTGCTGGGCCACGAGGGCGCGCCCGGAGGCGGGGCTAGGCGGGACCACGCCGGGTACCGGCAGGTGGGAGCGGGCGGGCGGGCCTCACTCGTCGGGCTCGAGCTGGGCGGCGACCTCGGCGGAGATGTCCACGGAGGTGAAGACGTTCTGGACGTCGTCGGAGTCCTCCAGGGCGTCCACCAGGCGCAGGACCCTGCGGGCGCCGTCGGCGTCGACCTCGACCTTGGTGCCGGCCACGAACTGGACCTCAGCGGACTCGTAGTCCATGCCCGCGTCGGTCAGGGCGGTGCGCACCGCCACCAGGTCGCCCGGATCGCAGTAGATCTCGAAGGACTCGGCACCCTCCTCGACCTCCTCGGCACCGGCGTCCAGGACGGCCATGAGGACGGAGTCCTCGTCCACGCCGTCGGTCCTGGCCACCTCGACCACGCCCTTGCGGGTGAAGTTGTAGGCCACGGACCCGGGGTCGGCCAGGTTGCCGCCGTTACGGGAGAAGGCCACGCGCACGTCGGAGGCCGCGCGGTTGCGGTTGTCGGTCAGGCACTCCACCAGGAAGGCCACGCCCCCGGGCCCGTAGCCCTCGTACATAATGGTCTGCCAGTCCGCTCCCCCGGCCTCCTCGCCGCTGCCGCGCCTGACGGCGCGGGTGATGTTGTCGGCGGGCACGGAGTTCTTCTTGGCCTTCTGGATGGCGTCGTACAGGGTGGGGTTGCCGGTGGGGTCACCGCCGCCGGTGCGCGCGGCGACCTCGATGTTCTTGATCAGGCGCGCGAAGAGCTTGCCGCGCTTGGCGTCAATGGCGGCCTTCTTGTGCTTGGTGGTGGCCCACTTGGAGTGACCCGACATGTGTGCTCCTTGGGAGTCGGCGGTAGAGGGCGTCCCCGCGGCGGCCAGCGGGCCTGGCGGGTGCGCAGGGCGCGTCCGGGCGCTGCTCAGGCCCGGTGCGTCACCATGGCGACGAAGACGTCGTGGACCCGGCTCTCGCCCCCGACCTCCGGGTGGAAGGAGGTGGCGAGCAGGGGACCCTGACGAACCGCGACAATCCTACCGCCCGCACCCCCCTGGCCCTCACCAGCGCGTCCGGCCCGGGTGGTGGCCAGGACCTCGACGTCCGCGCCCACGGACTCCACCCAGGGGGCGCGGATGAACACCGCGTGCAGGGGACGGCTGGGGCTGGCACCCAGGGCGGGGGCGTCCAGGTCCTCCTCGTAGGAGTCCACCTGGCGTCCGAAGGCGTTGCGCCTCACGGTCATGTCAATGCCGCCGACGGTGGCCTGCCCCTCCTCCAGGCCCAGGGCGCGGTCGGCCAGCAGGATCATGCCGGCGCAGGAGCCGTAGGCGGGCAGTCCGGCGCGCAGGAGGGCCCGCAGGGGCTTGAGCATGCCGAAGCCGGTCAGCAGGGTGCTCATGGTGGTGGACTCCCCGCCGGGCAGGACAATGCCGTCGAGCCTCTGCCCCGGGGCGTCCCCCAGGTCGCGGGCGCGGCGCACGGTCACGGGGCGGGCGCCCGCGGCCTGGAGGGCCAGGGCGTGCTCGCGCACGTCCCCCTGGAGGGCCAGGACGCCGATGGTGGGCCGGGAGCCCGCCGGGGCGGGTGCGGGGAAGAGGGCGCGCGGGTTGAGCGCGTCCATGGTCTGGGCGGGGACACGGTCCACAGGTTCCTCCCGGTGCTCACGGTTACTGGTCACGACGTCGCCCGGCCCCCACCCGACCGCGTCCCGCCCGCGGCCACCTGGGCCAGGAGCTCGGCGTCCGGGGGCTCGGTGAGGTCCAGGGGCCTGCCGTCCCAGCCGGCGCGCAGGGAGCCGACGAGCCCGGGGACGGCGCTGGGGTAGATCTCCCAGCCGGTCCTGCGGGCGGCGTCGAGCTCGGCGGGCGTCCACCAGGATATGGAGTCCACGGCGTCGCGCTCCAGCTGGGTCCACCCCGCCCGCTCCAGGGCCAGGGGGCCACTCAGGCGCAGGAGGAAGAAGACCTCGTCCTGGCGGCAGGTCACGGTGGCGAAGCGGAAGACGGCGTCGCGCCGGGCCACGGGCCCCTCCAGGTCCGCGGGATCGACGACGATCCCGGACTCCTCGGCCAGCTCGCGGGCGGCGGCCTGGCGGTCCGTCTCCCCCGGCTGGATGCCGCCCCCGGGGGTGAAGACCCAGGAGTGGGCGGGGTCGGCCACGTCGTGGCCGGTCATGAGGAGGGCCAGGCCGTCGGCAGTGAGCACCAGGACGCGGGCGGCCCGCCGGAAGGGCAGGCCGCCGGGGCCGAGCCCCCACTCACCGGGGTCCACGTGCCGGTCCCAGTCCTCGGGGACCAGGGTGGGGTGGCGTCCGTCGGGGGTGAGCCCGGTCCCCGCTGCCGGACCCGTCGTCCCCGCAGCGGGGGTCGTGGGGCCGCTGGCCCCGCACGCCGGGGTACCGCCCCCCGGCCCGGCCAGGCCGCCGGTCCCGGTAGTGCCGGGGCTCACCAGCCGCGCTCGGCCAGGCGGTGGGGCTCGGGGATCTCCTCGACGTTAATGCCCACCATGGCCTCCCCCAGGCCGCGGGAGACCTCGGCGACGACGTCGGGGTCGTCGAACTGGGCGGTGGCGCGCACAATGGCCGCGGCGCGCCTGGCGGGGTCGCCGGACTTGAAGATGCCCGAGCCCACGAACACGCCCTCGGCGCCCATCTGCATCATCATGGCGGCGTCGGCCGGGGTGGCGATGCCGCCGGCGGTGAACAGGACCACGGGCAGGCTCCCGGTGCGGGCCACCTCGGCCACCAGCTCGTAGGGGGCGCCGAGCTCCTTGGCGGCCACGTACAGCTCGTCGGCGGGCAGGGAGGTCAGGCGGCGGATCTCGTCGCGGATGGTGCGCATGTGGGTCACCGCGTTGGAGACGTCGCCGGTGCCGGCCTCGCCCTTGGAGCGGATCATGGCCGCGCCCTCGGTAATGCGGCGCAGCGCCTCGCCCAGGTTCGTGGCCCCGCACACGAAGGGCACGGTGAAGGCGTGCTTGTCAATGTGGTGGGAGTAGTCGGCCGGGGTGAGCACCTCGGACTCGTCAATGTAGTCCACGCCCAGGGACTGGAGGACCTGGGCCTCCACGAAGTGGCCGATACGGGCCTTGGCCATGACCGGGATGGAGACGGCCTCGATAATGCCGGTAATGAGGTCGGGGTCGCTCATACGGGCCACGCCCCCCTGGGCGCGGATGTCGGCGGGGACGCGCTCCAGGGCCATGACGGCCACGGCCCCGGCGTCCTGGGCGACACGCGCCTGCTCGGGGGTGACGACGTCCATAATGACGCCGCCCTTGAGCATGTCGGCCATGCCGCGCTTGACGGTCAGGGTTCCGGTGGCAGGGGGCGTGGTGGTCATATCTGTGTCCTCGGGGTCGGGGCGACGCGCGGGGGCGACGCCGTCAGGGGCAGCTTAGTCCGTCAGGTGCGTGCGTCCAGGAAGGCACGTCGCGACCGGGCGAGCTCCTCCAGGAGCCTGTGCTCGGCGTCGGCGTAGTCGCTCTCGGCGTGCCCGTTCATGGCGCGCTGGCGGAGCTGGGCCAGGTCCACGGCCGCCTTCTGGAACCTCTTCATGGCCCTGCCCGCCGCTGGCCCCCGGTTACGGGCCCACCGTCGGGCCTGACGGCGCCCCGTCCCGGTGGTGAGCATGGTGACCTCGGCGCCGGTGAGCCAGGAGGCCCGGGAGTAGTCGGCCAGGCGCGAGGCCATGGCCCTGCGCTCCATCTGGCGCAGGAGCACGATGCCGCCGATCCACATGAGGAAGACGGGGATCTCGACCGCCAGCAGGACCGGGGTCGACAGGCTGGCGATGACACCGTTCCAGAAGGCGTGCCCGCACACCGCCAGGGCGTAGCCCACCAGCGTCATCCACACCCAGGAGAAGCGTGAGCGCATGGTCGAGGCCAGCCCGACGGCGAACCCCGTGCAGGAGGTGAAGGTCAGGTGGGTGAAGGGTGTCATGATCCCACGGGCCAGGAAGGTCTCGAGGAGCTGGCTCCCGCCTGCGGACGGGTGGGTCTGGTCCAGCTGGTAGGCGCGGAAGAAGTACACGATGTTCTCGGAGAAGGCGAAGGCGCCGGCGATGACGCAGGCGTAGACGATGCCGTCCACCGGGCCGTTGAAGGTGCGTCTCCAGATAAAGAAGATGACGAGCACGCCCAGACCCTTGGCCCCCTCCTCGAAGAGGGGTGCGGCAATGACCGCGCCGGCGGTCTCCCCCACCTCCGGGTCCCCCAGGGCCTCGGCCACGGTCCCCGACAGCCAGTCGTTGAGCAGCACGGCAATGACCACGCTCGTCCCGGCGCCCCACATAAAGGCCGTGACGAGCATGGCGGGGGGCTCAGGTTCCCACCGGTCGATCCACAGGACGGTCAGGAGCACGATCACCAGGGGGACCAGGGCCAGGGCGGCGGGCAGCACCAGCTGGCTGGCGTCCTTCACCGAGCGCACCATGTAGGCCACGAAGCCCAGCAGCGCCAGCCCGCTGACGACCATGAGCAGGACCCCGACGACCTCGTTGCGGCGGCGCGCGCGCTGGGCCTGCGGGCTGGCCCAGCCCGGCACGCTCCCGCCGTACTGGTCGGGCGCGGTGCTGGTACCGGTGGTGTAGGAGAAGTTGTAGGTACCGGCGGAGTAGCCCCAGCCGTTGTCACGGCGCGTAAAGCGCGAGGAGGCGCCCGCTGGGGGCAGGTGGGGGTCCCGGGGGGTCAGCGGTGCTGCCCCAGGTGCTGTGGTCATGGGGATCTCCTGGTGGGTCGGGGGGCTTCTGGGTGACGGTACCGCGCAGACCGCCATTGTGTCTGCCCTGGGCAGCGTCTCCCCGGGGCCCTAGGGTCTGGGGCCCGGGGCGTACGGACCTGGGTCGGGATTGTAAGGGTCCAGGGTGTAGGGGTCCAGGGTGTAGGAGTCCAGTGCGTAAGGAACCGGGCCAGGGGCGTAGGGGTCCGGGCCGGGCAGGCTCCCGGGGGCGTACAGGCCCAGTGCGTAAGAAACCGGTCCGGGGGCGTAGGGGCCCGCTAAGGGGACGTACGGGACCGGGACCGGGGCGTACGGGCCCGGGGCGTACGGACCTGGGCCCGGGATGTAGGGGACCGGGCCTCCCGGCGTTCTGGGAGGCGGCACCACCCTCACGGGCGCCGCGCCGACCGGGCCAGGGGTCCTTGCGGGCACGCGGCCGGGCGGCACCGTCGTGGGCGGCACCGGGTTCGTGGGGGGAAGGAAGGGGACCAGGAGACCGCGGGCGGCGGCGAGCTCACCCAGGGCGCTCTCAAGACAGGCGCTGACCTCCTGGCTGAGGACGCCGTCGGGCGGGGTCCGCCTGCGCAGGAGGGCCAGGGCCGCCACGGCCCGGCAGAAGCGGCCGCTGACCTCCGCGGCGTCGGGCCGGAGGCAGTTCCTGCGCAACCAGGCCCTTCCCGCGCCACTGGTCGCCATGCCCACCTCCAACGGCGTGAGGCGCCCGGCTTTGACGTCACCGGCCAGTGAGGCCCGGATCCGGGAGGGCTCCGTGAGCGAGACCACCAGGACGGTCGCCCCCCAGGCCAGGGCGAGCAGCGCCAGGACCCCGAGGTAGACGCCCGGGTGGTCCTCGGAGAGCTGGTGCGTCATCCAGGACTCCAGGACCACCATGGCCAGGACCCCGCCTCCGAGCACCGCCACCTGTATGGCCTTAGAGCGCGTGCGGGCGGCCCGGCCCAGGGCCAGGGCCGGGCAGAAGGTGGAGACCACGGCCTGCACGGTCACCAGGACGGCAGCGACCCCGGGCAACCCCCTCGCCAGCAGGGAGACGCTGACGACCAGGGCCTGCCCGCAGGCCATGAAGCCCGTGTAGGTGACCGCGTCCAGGACGCCGCCGACGTCCTCGCGCCACAGGAGCAGGAGCAGGGCCAGCCCCGCCCCGGTGAGCAGGGCGTGGACCAGCGGGGTGCCCACCAGGCCGGGGGACACGGCGACCTGGGGCAGCAGGAAGGACAGGCGCACCTGCCCTACCACGTCCTCCAGGCCGTACTCCGCCAGCAGCTCGGTGGTACCCCACAGGAAGGCCACGAGCACGAGGATCCGGTACCTGGCGGTCCTGGCGGCCCACAGCAGGTAGCCGACGGTCACCGCCACCGGGACGAGCGCCCCGCCCAGGGCCCGGAGCACGTGCCCCAGGAGAGCGCCCCTGGTAGTGAGCAGGACCACGGAGCCGACCAGGGCCACCAGACCCAGGACGACCAGGACGGGGGCCGTGGACCGCCGGGCCCGGAACCTGGTGAGGCCCTCCGGCAGGACCGCCGCGTCCAGCTGCGGGGAGGACCAGTCCGGCTCGCCGTCGGGGTAGAGGGCGTTGACGGTCAGGGCGTCGGTACCCGCCCCCGCACCGGCCCCGGGCGCCGGCGGGTCCGGCTCCCAGGACGGGCGGGGGCCTGGGGGGAGGGCGGCCATGCTCAGGCTCCTGCGGCACCGGCGGGCCCGGTGTCGTCGTCCACGTCAAAGGTCTGGGGCATGGGGGCGCGCCCGGCCAGGTGCAGGAGACGGACCACCAGGTCGGCACGCAGGCGCTGGGCCTGGGCCACGCGGGTGTCGTGGAAGCGGCGGGCCAGGACCACCCGGTAGGCGGCCCTGTCCAGGCGGGCCAGGACCTCGGCGGAGCGGGGGTCGTCGGCCAGGAGCGCCCGGGTGCGCGCGTGCAGGACGGTCCGGATAACCCGGGACAGGTCGGACTCCACGCGGGCGCGCGGGCGGTCCTCACCGTCCCCGGCCGCCGGGTCCGCCCCGGTGGGGGGCGTGGACGACGTCGGGCTCGGGGGCGCCCCGGCCCCCGGCGGGCGGTGCTCCAGGCCGTCGTCGACCAGGGGGCTCTCGCAGTCCAGGGACTCCCGGGCCGCCTGGGCCAGGAGGAGGCCGGAGGCGGGGTCGAGCAGCCCGGAGGTGGCCAGCTCCAGGGCCGCCTGGGCACGGTGGACGAGCTGGGCCTCCAGCGTGGCGCGCGCCCCCAGGACCTGGCGGTGGAGGCGGTCCACCCTGACCGCGCGGGCGTAGAGCAGCCAGCCGATGACCACCAGCAGCGTCACCAGGACGGTCCATCCCAGCAGGGTCTGGGGGTGGGGCACGCTCATCTCAGTCCTCCAGGGCGTCGCGCAGGCGGCTCATGACGGTACGCTGCCCGGGCGCCAGGCGTACCCGGGTGTGGGCGGTGGACAGCGCCATGTCGTAGACGTCCAGGACGGCGTCGGTCACGGTGGACCAGTCGTAGCGCCTCACCTCGGTGTCGGCGGCCCGGCGCCGGGCGTCGGCCGCGTCGGTGGCGGTCAGGGTGTTAACGATGACGCGGGCCAGGTCCTGGCTGTCCCCGTTGCGGAAGAGGGCGCCGTAGCGTCCGGCGCCCAGCACGTCGGAGAAGGCCGTCAGGTCCGAGGCGATGACGTGGGTACCGGCCGCCATGGCCTCCACCAGGACGATCCCGAAGGACTCCCCCCCGGTCTGGGGGGCCACGTAGCAGGTGGCGGAGGCGAGCAGGGCGGCCTTGTCCTCGTCACTGACCCCGCCCAGGAAGGTCACCTGCTCCCCGAAGCGCGCCAGGGCGGCACGCTGCTCCCCGGCGTCCCCGCGCCCGGCCACCAGGAAGCGTGTCCCGGGGAGGGCCTCCAGGACGGCGGGGACGGCGTCGGCCAGGACCGTCAGGCCCTTGCGGGGCTCGTCCAGGCGCCCCAGGAAGGCCACGGTGGGGGCCTGAGGGGTCCCGGCGAAGCGCGGGTCGTGGTGGGAGGCCGTGGCGAAGGGCTCGACGTAGATCCCGTTGGGGATGACCACCGCGTCACCGCCGTGGTACTGGATGAGGGTGCGTCGGGCCTCCTCCGAGACCGCGATCATGGCGGAGATCCTCTCCATGAGGGGGGCGGTCATGGGTGAGAGGAGCTCGCGGGCCAGGGAGCGGTCCATGGCGGCGTGGAAGGTGGCTACCACCGGCCCGTCGGCGGCCTGGAGGGCGAGCATGCCTACCGAGGGGGTAATGGGCTCGTGAATATGAAGGAGGTCTAAATCACATTCCTCTAGCCACTTGCGGGCGCGGCGGGCCACGGCGGTACCGAAGTTGAGGCGCGCCACCGACCCGTTGTAGGGGATGGCCACGGTGTCCCCGGCGCTGGTGACCCACGGCGGCAGGTCCTCGGTCCGGGTGGCGGGGGCCAGGACACGTACGTCGTGCCCTCGACGACGCAGCTCACCGGCCAGGTCCATGACGTGTACCTGGACACCTCCGTGGGCGTCCAGGGAGTACGGGCAGACGATACCGACCCTCATGCGCTCCCCTCCTGCAGGTGACGGGACGCCGCAGGATCCGCGGTGGCGGCCCCGCCCTGGCGCGCGTGGGAACGCGCTAGCCGCTCCTGGTCCAGGTCGGCGTCGAAGACCGGCTGGAGCATGTGCCAGTCGGTGGCGTGGGCGGCCAGGTCCGGGGCCAGGGCGCTGACCCACCGCCGGGTCCAGGCCTCCACCTGCGCCCGGCCGTCCAGGCCCTCAGGCGCCGGGACGTGACAGGCACGTACGTACAGCCCCCAGCGGGACCCGGCCCGGCGGCGGCGCTCACCGGTCAGCGGCTCGTAGCCGATGGTGACCGCGTACAGCGGCAGGCCCAGCCGCTGGGCGATGGCAGCCGGCCCGGCGGCCACCCGGGCGCGGTGCCCGGCCAGGTCGGCCAGGACGCCCGAGGCGGACAGGTCCCGGTCGGCCAGCAGGGCGACGGCGTAGTGGCCCCGGCTGGCGGTACCCACCAGGTGCTCGAAGACCTTCTCCCCGGGGGCCTGGCCGATAATCCGCATGCCCTGGCCCTGGCGGAAGCGGACGAACTGGTCGAACAGGTCCGCCGGCTCCAGCCTCTCGGCCACGGTGAGCACCTGGGCCAGCTCCTGACAGGCCCAGGTCCCCACCAGGTCCCAGTTGCCCATGTGGGGCAGGGCCAGGACCACCGAGCCGTCCCGGGCGTCCTGGCGCAGGCTCTCGGGGACGTCAGCGCGTACCCGGGCCATGACCTGCTCCAGGCTCATGGAGGGCAGGGCGAAGGCCTCGTAGAAGTAGCGCGTGTAGGAGCGCATGGCGGCCCGGGAGGCGCGGTGGAGGGCGCGGGCGGTGGTGTCGGCGGGCAGGAGGCGGGCGAGGTTCCTCTCCAGCTGGCCCACGCCCGTGCGGGTGGGGCGCAGTCGGTGGACCGTCCAGGCCACGTCGGCCCCGGCGTGGGCCAGGCCGTAGCCCAGCCAGGTGGGCAGGTAGCGGGTGCAGCGCCAGGCGGTCCGGTAGAGCGCCGCGGTGAGGCGGCCGCTCATGCCCGGCCCCCGGAGGTCCCGGCGCCCAGCGCGGGCTCCTGCCGGACAGCGGCCCCGGGACCGATCTGCCCGCGGACGGTGAGCACCCGCTGGACGACGGTGACCAGACAGGCCACGGCCACGTACCCCAGGGCACCGCTCAGGACCCACTGGGGGGCGCCCAGGCCCACGATAAAGGCCGCTACCAGGGACACCACGAGACGGTCGGTGCGCTCGGCGACCCCCACGGCGGCGGTGGCGCCCACGGACTCGGCCCGGGCCCGGGCGTAGGGGACGACGGCGCCCAGGACCACGCTGGCGGTGGCCAGGACCACGGTCACGGTGCGCAGGGTGCCGGGCTCCATGCGCAGGGCGGCCCAGACGGCCAGGGAGCCCATGACGGCGCCGTCGGCCAGCCGGTCCAGGGTGGAGTCGAGGAAGGCGCCGAAGACCGAGCTCTGTCCGGTGGCCCGGGCCAGGATCCCGTCAAAGGAGTCGGCGACGAGCAGGATCCCCAGGAGCGGCGGCCCCACGAGGAAGTGCCCCTGCGGCAGGGTGACCACGGCGGCGGTGACGGACAGGACGGTGCCGGTCACGGTGAGCGTGTTGGGGGTGATGCCGGCCCGCGCCATGGCGAGGGCCGGGCGGGTGAAGAGGGCCCTGGTCAGGCCCCGGCCGTGCTGTCCGAGCATAGGTTCCTCTGGTCGCTGTGGGAGGTGGGGCGGTAGCGGCGCCCCCGGGCGGTGCCGAGGCGGTCAGCCGGGGGCACCGGTAGGGGCGTCGCCCGAGGCGCCCTCGGCAGGGCCACCAGCCGGGGCGCCCCCTGCCGGGGAGTCCCCGGCGGGGCCCCCAACTGGGGCGTCCCCCACTGGAGCGTCCCCGCCCGGGGCCTCGTCCCAGGCGGCCGCCAGGACCTCGCGCTGGTCCCCCAGGAGCTGGGGGACGGGCTTGGTGCGGGCAATGAGGGGCATGAAGTTGGCGTCCCCCCTCCAGCGGGGCACCACGTGCTGGTGGAGGTGGGCGGCGATCCCCGCCCCGGCCACCTCGCCCTGGTTCACGCCCAGATTGAAGCCCTGCGGGTGGCTCACCGCCCGCAGGACCTCCATGGCCCGGGCCGTGAGCTCGCCGATCTCGACCCGCTCGGCGGCCGACGCCTGGGTCCAGTCCGAGACGTGCCGGTAGGGACACACCAGCAGGTGGCCGGTGTTGTAGGGGTAGAGGTTCATGAGCACGTAGGCGCTCCGGCCCCGGTGGACGATGAGGGAGTCCTGGTCCGTCCGCCCGGGTGCCCGGCAGAAGGGGCACTGGTGGTGGCTGGAGTCCTTGGGCTTGTCCTGGCCGCCGATATAGACCATGCGGTGGGGGGTCCACAGGCGCTGGAAGGCGTCGGGGGCGCCGGGGTGGTCCCAGGCCGCCTCCACGCGCACCCCGGCGGAGGACCCGTCCGGTACGACGCCGTCGGTAGTCTCAGCCACGGTTCAGCCTCTCCCCGGCCGGGTCGTTGACCCGGTTCGCGATCACCTGGCGGATGTGCTCCACGGCCTCGTCCACCGGGACGCCGTTGGTCTGCTCCCCGTCGCGGAAGCGGAAGGAGACGGCACCGGCCTGCTCGTCCTCCCCCCCGGCAATGAGGGTGAAGGGGATTCTGTCCTTGGAGGCGTTGCGGATCTTCTTGCCGAAGCGGTCGTCGGAGTGGTCCACCTCGACCCGCACGCCCTTGGCGCGCAGGCGGGCGGCGACGTCGTCGACGTAGTCGTCGAAGACCTCGGCCACGGGCACGAGCCGCACCTGGACGGGTGCCAGCCAGGCCGGGAAGGCCCCCGCGTAGTGCTCGGTGAGCACGCCGATAAAGCGCTCCACGCTGCCCAGCTTGGCGGAGTGGATCATGACGGGGCGCTGGTGGGTGCCGTCGGGGGCGGTGTACTCCAGGTCGAAGCGCTCGGGCTGGTTGAAGTCGTACTGGATGGTGGACA
>ERZ772918.210-NODE-210-length-46595-cov-275.248_pt1 | contig 46595 bp, 42 predicted proteins | sample MGYA00512118_ERZ772918 | MGnify/ENA primary metagenome ERZ772918 (study PRJEB29015, sample SAMEA2737939) | human oral metagenome | biome: human oral; feature: human-associated habitat; material: dental | place: China | collected 2135 ... | reverse complement strand
TCGGCACCGGCGAGCGCCGCGGCAGCCCCACCGCCGCCCGCGGCGGCGCCCGCGCCTCCGGCCTTCCTGCCGGCCCGCCCCGCGCCGACGCTCCTCGAGCCCCTCGACACCACCGGCTCGCTGCCCCGCATCGTCGATGACATCAACGACGGATCTGAGGACGATGAGGGCTCGGAGGCCGACAGCCGCGTCTCGACGGGGATCATCGTCGGGCTGCTCGCGGTCGTGCTCATCGTCGCCTACTTCGCGATCACCAACATCCTTCAGCTGCTGGGCGTGCCCCTCATGGAGAAGGAGGTGCCCGCCGCCCGCACGGTCCCGTCCACGGCGGCCGCCGCCCCCGGCGGCGATGGCCAGGGAGGAGGAGGTGCGACCCCGCAGGTGCCGATCACCATCACGGGCGCGAAGAGCCTCAGCGGCCAGCACCCCGAGCTCGAGGGCCGCCTCGTCGACGGGGACACCTCCAAGGAGTGGTACACGCAGTGGGCCAACCAGCCCACAGGGCTCGGCGACGTCAGCATCGCCGTCACCCTGCAGCAGGCCGCGCCCGTCTCCGGGATCGACCTCCAGGGCACCGGCCAGGGCGGTCATGTCCAGATCCGCGCCACAAGCGTCCAGGACCCCCAGGGGGGCACCGTGCTCGCGGAGGGCCCCTTCACCTCGGGCACCACCTCGTTCTCCTTCGATGCCGCGACGACGGACACGATCGTCGTCGTCATCACCGAGCTCCCGGTGGCCCCAGACGACGGCAAGAACAAGGCCACTATCACCGAGATCACCCTTCGATAGGCGCGAGGGCGGGAACAAGCGGTTTTCATCGCTGGTTGCACCAGCTGCCGCTGCCCGATCACTCGCACACAGGAGAGTCATGATCCACGACGTCGTCATCGTCGGCTCCGGACCCGCCGGCTACACGGCCGCCATCTACGCCGCGCGCGCGCAACTGAGCCCCATCGTGCTCGCCGGCTCCGTGACAGCCGGGGGCGCCCTCATGAACACCACCGAGGTGGAGAACTACCCCGGGTACGACGAGGGCATCATGGGCCCCGAGCTCATGACCCACATGCAGGAGCAGGCCGAGCGCTTCGGCGCGGACATCCGATACGAGGACGTCACCTCGCTCGAGCTCACCGGCGACATCAAGCGCATCACCACGGACGACGCCGTCTACGAGGCCCGCACCGTCATCATCTCCACGGGCTCGGAGTACCGCAAGCTCGGGATCGACGGCGAGGACCGCCTCTCCGGCCACGGCGTCTCCTACTGCGCCACCTGCGACGGCTTCTTCTTCAAGGACAAGCCGATCGTCGTCGTCGGGGGCGGCGACTCCGCGATGGAGGAGGCCACCTTCCTCACGCGATTCGGCTCCTCCGTCACCGTTGTCCACCGCCGCGACCAGCTGCGCGCGAGCGCCGCCATGGCCGCGCGCGCCCAGGCTGACCCGAAGATCTCCTTCGCCTGGAACTCCAAGGTCGTCGCCCTGGCCGGCGAGGAGGCGCTGACCTCGGTCACCCTGGAGGACACCGTCACCGGTGAGCGCCGCGAGATCCCCGCCGAGGGACTGTTCGTGGCCATCGGCCAGATCCCGCGCTCCGAGCTCGTCGCGGGCGTCCTCGAGCTCGACGACGCCGGCTACATCCTCGTCGACTCGCCCAGCCAGCGCACGGCCATCCCCGGGGTCTTCGCCTGCGGCGACGTCGCCGACGCCACCTACCAGCAGGCCATCACCGCCGCCGGCTCCGGATGTCGCGCCGCGCTGGACGCCGAGCACTACATCGCGTCGCTCGACGCCTGACCAACCCACAGCACGTCACTGATTAGGAGAACACCCATGTCCCAGTCCCTCGCCGTCACCGACGCCACCTACGAGGCCGAGGTCGCCTCGTCCGAGCTGCCCGTCCTCATCGACTTCTGGGCCGAGTGGTGCGGTCCCTGCCGCCAGATGGCGCCCGTCGTCGATGAGGTCGCGGCCGACTTCGATGGCAGGCTCAAGGTCGTCAAGATCGACGTCGACGAGAACCCCTCCACGGCTGCCTCCTTCGGCGTCCGCTCCATCCCGACCTTCGCCGTCGTCAAGGGCGGGGAGACCGTTCACCAGTTCGCCGGCTCGCGCGCCAAGGGCGCCTTCGTCAAGGAGATCGAGAAGGTCCTCGGCTGAGACCCATCGCTCCCGAGCGCATGCTCCGTTGATGAGCGACGCCCCGGCATCGGCTCATTCCGCGCCGCGCCCCTGCCCCTCATGGGGTAGGGGCGCGGCTGTCTCAGAGGGCCGGGGGCTGCTCCTCACCCATGATCCATAAATCGTCATTTCTTATAATTATAGGATTAAAAACATATTTATAGTATCCTGGTGTTTCACGTTAAACACCTGCCGCGCGATGAGCGCCGGCTGCCTCAAAGGGGAGCCCCGTCCTACGATGGGCACGACTCCCATCCCACTTCGACCAGCGAGGCGCAGCATGCAGTTCATCTCCACCCGCGGCCAGGCACCCTCAACCAGTTTCACCGACGCACTTCTCATGGGACTGGAGCCCGACGGCGGCCTCGCCGTGCCCGCCTCGATCCCGACGATCAGTGCCGCTCGACTCGAGGAGTGGAGGTCCCTCGACTACACCGCGCTCGCGACCGCCGTCATCGGCCTTTTCGCTACCGACATCCCAGAGGCAGATCTGCGCCGGATCGTCTCGGCCGCGTACGGCCCCGATCGCTTCCCGGCTCCCGTGGTTCCACTGAAACCGCTCGACGCCGTCGTGCCGGGCCTCGCGTTGGTGGGTCTCTCCGAGGGTCCCACGATGGCCTTCAAGGACCTCGCGATGCAGTTCCTGGGGCAGGCGATCCCATACGTGCTCGCACGCGATGGGAAGGTCCTCAATATCCTCGGTGCCACGAGCGGTGACACCGGCTCCGCCGCCGAGCACGCCTTCCGCGGGCAGAAGGGGGTCTCCGTCTTCATGCTCTCGCCGGCCGGAAGGATGAGCGACGTGCAACGCGCGCAGATGTACTCGCTCGCGGATCCCAATATCCACAACATCGCGGTCGACGGGGTCTTCGATGACTGCCAGGCCCTCGTCAAGGCGCTCAACAACGACGCGGCGTTCAAGGCGGAGCACAACCTGGGCGCCGTCAACTCCATCAACATCGGCCGCATCGTTGCCCAGGTGGTCTACTACGTGTGGGCATGGCTGCGCGCCTCCGACGGCGTCACCCCTCAGGAGAGGGGGGCGTTCCACGTGGATGTCGCGGTGCCGTCCGGCAACTTCGGCAATATCTACGCCGGCCACCTCACCCGCAGTATGGGACTCCCCGTCCGCCGGCTCATCCTGGCGACGAATGAGAACAATGTCCTCGACGAGTTCTTCACCTCCGGCATCTACCGCCCGCGCTCGTCCGCCGAGACCCTGGCGACGTCCAGCCCCTCAATGGATATCTCGCGCGCCTCAAACGTCGAGCGTTTCATGTGGCAACTCCTCGGTCCAGAGGAGTTCGTCGCACGCTGGGCCTCGCTGGAGACGACGGGCGCTCTCGATCTCACCGACCATCTCGAGGCCATGCGCGCGGAGTTCGGCTTCGTCTCCGGTACCTCGACGCACGCCGACCGCCTTGCCGCGATCAACCGCGTGCAGTCGGAGGCTGGCGCACTCATCGATCCTCATACAGCAGACGGCGTCACCGTGGCTCTGCGCCACATGGAACCGGGGTTCCCGACTCTCGTCATGGAGACAGCCCTCGCGGCCAAGTTCGCCGAGACTGTCGAGGAGGCGCTTGGCGAGGCTCCTCAGCCACCAGCTTCCGTACGCGAGCTTCTCGCCAAGGAGCAGCACGTCGTTGAGATCCCGAACAGCGAGGACGAGTTGCGAGCCCTTATCGCGCGTTCAGCAGTGCGCTAGGACGGAACGGGGAGGGGCTGTGTTTCACGTGAAACGGCCAAGAGGCGTTTCACGTGAAACATAGTGAGAGCGCCGCCGCGTCCCGCCACGAACTCATTCTCCGTCACGTCGCATCATTCGAACGGGGCTGTGTTCCACGTGAAACACAGCCCCGTCGTCGTGGAAAAGGCAAGGGCTGCCGGCCCCGCCTGGCATGGCAGACTTGGGGTACAGCAAGGCTGCCCGCCCGGAAAGGACGATGACGTGACTGACCCGCAGCATGTGAAAGGGAATAGGCTCGATCCCTGGCTCGATAACTACGCCGCGCGAGCCCACGGCCTGCGCGCCTCCGAGACGCGCTCCCTGTTCGCCGTGGCAGCCCGCCCCGAGGTCGTCTCGCTCGCAGGTGGGATGCCCAATCTCAAAGATCTTCCCCTCGATCAGCTCGCCGATGCCACCGCGACCATGCTGCGCAAGGATGGGGGGAAGGCCCTCCAGTACGGCAACGGTCAGGGCTTGCCGCGTCTTCGAGAGCAGATACCCGAAGTGATGGCCCTAGAGGGGATTGACGCTGATCCTGAGGATGTCGTCATCACCACGGGTTCTCAGCAGGCCGTCGACATCATCACCGAGCTCTTCATCAACCCGGGAGACGTGGTGCTCGCCGAGGCTCCCACCTACGTCGGCTCGCTGTCCATCTTCGCCACCTATCAGGCGGACGTGCAACAGGTGGCCATCGATGCGCACGGCGTCATCCCTGAGGCCCTGGAGAAGCGAATCGAATCGCTCAAGCGCCAGGGCCGCACCGCCAAGTTCTTCTACTGTCTCCCCAACTTCCACAATCCGGCGGGGGTGACCCTCTCGGAGGAGAGGCGCCCCCAGATCATCGAGATCTGCCGGCGGCACCACGTGCTCATCGTCGAGGACAATCCCTATGGCCTTCTGGGCTTCGAGGGGCAGACCTACACAGCGCTCAAGACCATCGCTCCAGACGACGTCGTCTACCTCGGCTCGTTCTCAAAGATCTTCGCCCCCGGCTATCGCGTGGGATGGGCGGTGGCTCCGCCAGCCATCCGGGACAAGATGAAACTCGCGTCCGAGGCGGCGATCCTCTGCCCGTCCTCGATGGGGCAGTACTCGATCTCCACCTACCTCGACCAGTTCGACTGGCGCGCACAAATCTCCGAGTTCCGCGGGATGTACCGCCGTCGCAGGGACGCCATGATCTCGGCCCTAGAGGAGCACCTCCCCAGTTGCACGTGGAACACTCCGGACGGCGGCTTCTACGTGTGGCTCGCTCTGCCCGAGGGGCTGGATGCGAAGGAGATGCTCCCCAGAGCTGTCACGAACCTCGTCGCCTATGTCTCCGGAACGGCCTTCTTCGCGGGCGGCCGATCCGGCGCGGACCATCTCAGGCTCTCCTTCTGCTACCCCGAGCCGGAGGAGATCAGGGAAGGGGTCCGCCGCCTCTCAGAGGTCGTGGCCCGCGATCTCGAGCTCGTCCAACTCTTCGGTCCGGCCCATCCTGAGCCGAGTCCCGGTGTGTCCGCTCCCGCCCCCGACCAGATCTGAGGTAGTTCCATGACAACCACGACGTCACCCGAGCCCCTCCGCATCGCCGTCCTCGCAGGCGGCCTCAGCCACGAGAGGGAAGTATCCCAGCGCTCCGGCAACCGCGTGGCCCAGGTCCTCCGCCACCTCGGCCACAGCGTCATCGTCCTCGACGTGGATGCCCGCATGATCTCCTCTCTGCGCGCCTTCGCCCCCGACGTCGTGTGGCCGCTGGTTCACGGTGGACATGGGGAGGACGGTGGGCTTCAGAATGTTCTCATCGGGCTTAAGCTGCCCTATGTTGGGACGCATTCGGACGGGTGCCAGCGGGCCTCGTTCAAGCCGACGGCCAAGGCGACCGTTCGCACAGGCGGCGTTCTCACCCCCGATTCGCTGACCCTCCCCAAGGACTACTTCGCCCAGATGGGCGCGCAAGAGGTGCTCGGCATGGTCACCGATCACCTCGGGCTACCGGTTGTGGTGAAGCCGAATCAGGGGGGATCAGGCCTCGGCGTCTCTCTCGCCTCGAATGCCGATGAGCTCCGCGCGGCCATGGTTGGCTGCTTCGCCTACGACGAGCGCGCACTCATCGAGAAGTACGTCGGAGGGACCGAGGTCGCGGTCTCCGTCGTCGACACGGGATCGGGTCCACGTGCGCTCCCTCCCGTGGAAGTCTCCTCCGACGGGGCTTACGACTTCGACGCACGCTACAACCCCGGCCGCTCCGAGTACTTCGTCCCGGCACGGCTTTCGGAAGCTGTCATCGGGCGGCTCCAGGAGACCGCCGTTATCGTCCACACGACGCTGGGGCTCGGCAACATCTCGCGGACCGACCTCATTCTCGACGAGGCGGGAACACCCTGGTTCATCGACGTGAACGTGACACCCGGGATGACGGAGACGAGCCTCTTCCCGTTGGCCGCTGAGGCCGACGGCGACCTCCCGAGTCTCTACGACGCCCTCGTCCACGCTCCTCTGCTCTAACGGAGAGCCCTTACCCCGATTTCCCATCTCCCCGGCGCCCTGAAGGGCGCCGGGGAGATCTCGTTGTCGCGAGCACTTTGCCCCAGGCCGTCGCGTTTCACGTGAAACCAGAGGAGCGTCTCGCGGCTGGCTCTCAGGGGCGGCGTTGGCGGCGGGACGAACTGCCTCACGGTTCATGGACGAGCTGTCCGTTTCACGTGAAACAGGCTCCTCGCTCGCGCCGGCCTGAGTATCGGTCTAGGTGTGTTTCACGTGAAACAGAATCAGCCGGGCGCCGCCGCCTCACGCTTGCTCTCCAGCGCTCTCTCCCGTTTCACGTGAAACACCTCCGGGCTCTCTCCCGTTTCACGTGAAACACCTCCGGCCCGGCCCCTCATGCTGTTTCACGTGAAACGGTCGCGCCGCCAATCGTGTCGATTGGCGGCGCGACCGTGAGCGGGTGAGATCAGGAGAGGCTAGACCTCGTCGAGCGAGGTACCCGGTGCGAGGGCCTCGACGAGCCTCGCCAGATCATCCTCGCCGGCGAACTCGATCGTGATCTTCCCCTTCTTGGCGCCTCGAACGACCTTCACCCTAGTATCGAAGGCATCCGAGAGACGGGTCGAGAGGGCAGGGAGGGGAAGTGAGCGACTGCGCTGGGAGCTCGGCTTCGCCGCGTTAGCGGGTTCATCGTGAAGCGCGACGAGTTCCTCCGTGGCCCGGACGGAAAGCCCCTCGGAGACAATCCGCTCAGCAAGCGTCTCCATGGCATCGTGATCGGGCAGACCGAGAAGAGAGCGGGCGTGCCCGGCGCTCAGCACGCCGGCAGCGAGGCGCCGCTGCACGGTGCCGGGGAGCTTCATGAGACGCAGGGTGTTGGAGATCTGAGAGCGTGATCGCGCGATCCTCCGGGAGAGCTCAGCATGGGTGCAGCCGAAATCCTCCAGGAGAGCCTGATAGGCCGCGGCCTCTTCAAGCGGATTCAGCTGAACACGGTGGAGGTTTTCCAGCAGGGCGTCGCGGAGGAGGTCCTGATCGTCGGTGTAGCGGACAATCGCGGGGATCGTCTCAATGCCCGCGTGCTTAGAGGCCCGCAGACGACGCTCGCCCATGATGAGCTCGTAGCGCGTTCCTTCTTCATCATCGATACGACGGACGACGATGGGCTGAAGAAGACCGACTTCCTTGATGGAGGACGCGAGTTCCTCAATGTCCTCCTCATCGAAGACCTGACGCGGCTGCCTCGGGTTGGGCGAGATGAGTTCCACGGGAAGCTCTGCGAACGTCGCTCCCGGGACAGGGACGAGTCCGCTGGAGTCCTCAGCGGAAGCCTCTCCGTCGCCGTCCTTCTCGTCATCTCCCGGCTCAGCGTCATTGGCCTCCGCGGGCGCATCCTTCGCCGCCGTGTCCTGCGATCCAGTGGTCTCGACGTCGGCAGCCTCGGCCGTCACATCCGTCGCCTCGTCAGCGGGAGACTCGGTTTCACGTGAAACGGACTTCTTTCCTGAATCGGGATCCTTTGCCGCTGTTTCACGTGAAACATCGTCGATGGCCTTCGCGGCCTTCTTCTCGATCTCGCTCGCTGGCCGCTTCGCCGCGACGCTCTTGCTCTCCTCTGTTGTTTCCACGGGCTGCCGGCTCCGGTTGCCCGAGCTCTTCCGCCCGTTCTTGGCCGCCCGCTTGGAGGGGGCGAGGAGAGTGGCCGCGATGTCTGCCGAGGTATGCGAGGCGTGCCCAGATGCCTGGGTTTCCTCTGCGGCAGGAGCTGTCTGCTCGCTCTCGCGGCCCTTCGCCTTCGCGCCGTCGTCCGCCTTGGCCACACGAGCGCGCCCCTCGGGGAAGAAGACGTCCGTCGGGCGCCGGGCTGGCACCTCCGCCTGGGCCTCCGGGATGAGGGCCTGCAGCCCACGACCGAGTCCGCGCTTCTTCTGCGCCATCTGTGCTCAGGCCTCCTTGGAGTTGTTGTTCGCCGTGCCGGCGCCATTGCTGTCGTGATCCAGGCTCCCCGCGTCCTCGACTGGAGGATTGTGGGAGCCCCCGGTGGCCTCGCGCACGACACGCCGCGTCTGCCACCCCTCCACGCCGCGGTCCGCGATCTCCCACGCGAGTCGCTTGTACGCGATGGCGCCCGAGGCACGTGGATCCCAGAACACTACCGGGGAGCCAAAGGAGGGGGCTTCCGCCACGCGGATCGACCGCGGGATCTTCGTGTCCAGTGTCGCATCGGGGAAATAGGTCCGCACCTCTGCCTCGACATCCCTGGCGAGGGTTGTGCGTCCATCGAACATGGTCAGAGCGATCATGGAGACCGCGAGGACGGGGTTGTGGATCTCGGCGATCCGCTCGATCGAGCGGCTGAGCAGCGCCAGCCCCTCGAGGGCGTAGTACTCGGCCTGCATGGGGATGAGCACCTCGTTGGCGGCCACGAAGGCGTTGATCGTCATGATGCCGAGGCTCGGGGGGCAGTCGATGATGATGTAATCCATCCGGGGCTCGCCCTCCTCGTACCGGGAGCGCAGGTAGTCCTCGAGGGCGAGGCGGAGCCTGGATTCACGTGACGAGGCGTTGATGAGCTCGATCTCGACGGCGGCCACGTCGATCGTGGCAGGCAGGCAGTAGAGGGTGGGGGCGAAGCGCGTCTGGACCACGACGTCCTTGAACGGCATGCCGTCGACGAGCACGTCGTAGATCGAGGCGTGCTCCTCATCGTGGGGCACACCGAGGGCGGTCGAGGCGTTGCCCTGCGAGTCGGCGTCGATGAGCAGCACGTGAAGCCCCGCCTCCGCGAGGGCGGCCGCCACGTTGACGGCGGTCGAGGTCTTCCCGACCCCGCCCTTCTGGTTGGCCACCGCGATCACTCGGGTCTGCTCAGGTGGCTGGAACCCGCCCTCGGCCAGCTCGTTCAGCGTCGAGTGATCAGCTCGGACCTGATCGAAGATGGATCCCGGCACGCTGCTCTCCTCCAACGACGGCGCACGGTACCTCCAGGGGCACCGTCTGTCCCGTCAGTCTACGGCAGGAGCACCGCCAGCCACTGATGGGCGCGAGGCGAACTCAGCGGCGCGGGCGCTGAACCTGGACGACTTTCGTCACGTCGTCGCCGGCGGTGACGACTTCATGGACGACAGCGGGGAGGAGCTTCGCCTTCTTGATGACGTACTTGGCGTCGCGGACCTCATCGTCCGCCTTGGCCCCCTTGAGGGCGAGCAGGCTCGCGCCCGGACGGAGCATCGGCGCGGTGAGGCGGACGAGCTTGGAAAGGTTGGCGACGGCGCGCGCGGTCACCGCGTCGTACTTCTCCTTCATCTCCTCGGCCCGGGCACGGTGAATCGTCACGTTGTCAAGGCCGAGCTCCTCGACGACGTCCGATAGCCAAGCCACGCGACGTTCCATCGTTTCGATAAGCGAAACCTCTAGATCTGGTCGGATGATCGCGACGATGATCCCGGGGAAGCCGGCGCCGGATCCGACGTCGGCCACGGTCCCCCGGGAGGGGAGGAAGGGTCCGACGGCGGCGGAGTTGACGAGGTGCCGGGACCAGAGGCGTGGGAGCTCGCGAGGGCCCACCAGCCCCCGCAGCTCGCCCTCGGCCACGAGCATCTGGGCGAAGTGCTCCGCCGCGGGGAAGCCGAGTCCGAAGATCTCGCGCATCTCCTCGCTCGGCTGCTCGACCTCAGCGGCGCGGTCCTCCGGGGCGCCCCCGCCGTCCTCCTGACCCGATCCCATGATCAGTCCTGGTTCTCCTCGTCGGCGTCGGCGCTAGTGGCGCTGGCGGCGTCGTCCCCATCATCGTCGTCATCGATGCCCGGCTCGGCGCCGTCCTCGGGCAGCATGACGACGACATGCCGGTGAGGCTCGGCGCCCTCGGACTCGGAGACAAGGCCAGCAGCCGCGACGACGTCGTGGCAGACCTTGCGCTCGAAGGGGTTCATCGGCGCCAGCGACACGGTCTCGCCCGAGGCGTGGACCCGGGCGACCGCCTCGGCGGCGATCTTGGTCAGCTCCTCGCGCCGCGCCGCGCGATAGCCGTTGATGTCGAGCATGAGGCGCGAGCGGCTGCCGGTGCGGGCCTGGACGGCCAGCCGGGTGAGCTCCTGAACGGCCTCGAGGACCTCACCGTCGCGGCCGACGAGGTCGGCGAGCTCGTGCTCATCGCCCTCCTCCGAGGCGACGATGGCGATGGAGGCGCGGCCGTGATCGACGTCGATGTCGATATCCCCGCCGAGGTCGGCGATGTCGAGGAGTTCCTCGAGGTAGTCGGCGCCGACCTCGCCCTCCTCCTCCAGGCGCTTGACGGTGTTGGACACGGCCGGGGCCGCCACCGCCTTGTCAGTGCTGTCGGTGCTGTCTGCGCTGCCAGTGCTGTCAGTCACGATCTTTCCGTTCCTTTGATTCTCAGAGTGCGGTGCTGGGGGCTCTCGCCCGGCTCAGCGGTTCTTGCGCTGCTTCTTGGCCTGGGCCTTGCGCTTGGCGGCCGCCTGCTGGCGGGCACGGGCCTTGCGCTCGTAACGGCGTCGGGCGATCTCCTGCTCGGTGAGCCCGCCGTGCTTGGTCGAGCCCGACGATGTCGAGGACGAGCCGTCATCCTGCGCGTCCTCACCAGAGTCCCGCGCCGCGGCGCGAGCCTCCTCGGCGGTGGGCGGCAGGGAGGATTTCTTCTGGCGGTTCTTGCGCACGGGCTGGACGCGCTGGCCCCCAGTCTTGCCAGCGGCCTCGGCCGCCGCCAGGCGCTTGGCGGCCTCCTCCTCCTCGAGGGAGGGCAGTCCCTTGGCGGCGCGCTTGGCGTTCTGCTTGGCGCGGTAGTTGCGCTCTGCCTCGGATCCCGGGGCGGGCATCTGGTGGATCGTGTAGAACTGCTGGCCCATGGTCCACAGGTTCGAGACCAGCCAGTAGATGAGCACGCCGATCTGGAAGTTGATGCCGGTCACCGCGAACATGATGGGCATCGCCGTCATCATGATCTTCTGGGTGCGCATCATCGGGTTGTCGTCCGTCTTGGACGAGTCCGGCATGTTCTTCGTGGTGATCTGCGCCATCGTGTACCACTGGCTCACGGACATGGCGAGGATGAGGATGACGGAGACGATCTGGACCGTCAGGTTGCCGTCGGCGTGCATGAAGGACGAGGACAGCGGCGCCCCGAAAACCGTCGAGTCCTGCACCTGCTGGGCGAACTCCTGGGTGAGCGGGCCGATGGAGTAGTGGCCGGAGTAGCCGTTGCCGTTGGCGATGGGCTGGAGGTGGTTGAGCACCCGGAAGAGGGCCCAGAAGATCGGCAGCTGCACGAGGATGGGCAGGCAGGAGGCCATGGGGTTGGTCCCGTGCTTGCGGTAGAGGGCCATCATCTCCTCCTGCTGCCGCTGGCGGGAGGCCGGGTCCTTCTTGCCCTTGTACTTTTCCTGGAGCGCCTTGAGCTCGGGCTGCATGAGCTGCATGCCCCGCTGAGCGCGGATCTGCTTCACGAACAGCGGCATGATGAGCAGGCGGACGACGATCGTCAGGCCGACGATCGACAGCACCCACGCGATGCCAGAACCGCTGGGCAGGCCGATCGCGACCAGGGCCTGGTGGATGTGGACCATGACCCAGGCGATAGCCACCTTGAGCGGCCAAAGGAACGAGTCCATCTGCACTCCTTGTATGCGTCTGGCGGGAGGGAACCGCCTGCCGGATGAACCGGCGCTTCCCGCTCAGCCCTTCTCGAGCTCGAAACGGGGGATGTCGTGTGGGTGGTGGTAGCGCCATTGACCTCGGTCAGGCACATGGTCGACGCCGCCCCTGCTCCAGGGATTGCATCTGAGGATCCGCCAGGCCGCCAGCACGAGGCCCTTGAGGGCGCCATGTGTGCCAAGCGCCTCGACGGCGTAGGACGAACAACTCGGGTAGTAGCGGCACCGAGCGGGGATCGCCGGGGAGATCCACCGCTGGTAGGCCTGGACGCAGGCCGTCATGGCCCGGGCGAGGACGGAAAAGCGGGAGGAGGATGAGCCGGTCATCGCCGTCGGCCCCTGTCCGCCAGCTCGCGGCTGCGGGCCAGCGCGCGATCGAGATCGACGCCGAGCTCCGCGCTCGTGGCGCCGTCGGCCGCTGCGAGCCCCCGGATGACGATCCGCGAGCCGGGCTCGATGCCCCCGATCCTCGCCCTCATGAGGGCCCGGATGCGGCGCTTGATGCGATTGCGGTGCGTGGCCCTGGCCACCTGCTTCTTCGGCACCACAACGCCGACGAGTCCGGGAGCTGTGTCCCCGGCCTCGCCGGCGCGATAGTGAACGACGAGCCTGCGGCTCCCACTGCGCGCACCGGACTTCACCGCGATCGAGAAATCATCCGATCGCAGCATCCGATGCGCGGCCGGGATCACCTCAGGCGGCGAGACGCGCGCGGCCCTTGCGGCGGCGCGAGGCGAGAACGGCGCGGCCAGCGCGGGTGCTCATGCGCTTGCGGAAGCCGTGCACCTTGGCGCGACGGCGGTTGTTCGGCTGAAAGGTCCGCTTGCTCACGGGGATACTCCTGGTCGGAAACGTGGAACAGCGCGACGCGGGGCCGCGGCGCTGTCGCTCGCGGTGGCGGCCCCAGGGTGAGGGGCGTGACTCCACGCGAACGTCCGAACCACAATACGTTTCGGCGCTCTGACGGGTCAAACCCCCGGTGCTGCTCGGAGGTGAGAAACGGGCCACGTCGGCGGAAGGGGCCCCCGCGGGTTACCCTCGTTGCCTAGATCCGTTCATCATCACTCAGGAGAACCACGTGCTCGAGGACGCGGTCACCAAGTGGCGCTCGGCTCTCGAGGTCCTCGCGGCCTCGGGAGAGCTCGGCCAGGGCAAGGTGTCCATCATCCGCATGACCCGGGTCATCGACGTCGATGGCACCCTGGTCCTCGTCGCGGGCTCCTCATTCGCCAAGGACATCATCGACAAGTCCCGCGGCCCCATCGGCCGCGCCCTCATGGCCGCCTGGGGCACGGAGGTCCCCTTCGAGGTCATGATCGATACCTCTGGCGACCTCGTTCCCCCGCCCCCGCCGTCGGCCCCAAGCGCTGAGCAGAGCCTGCCCGGGGGCCCCTTCCTGTCCTCCGTCCCCCCGGCGCCGCCGATCACGCCACCGGTGGTCCACCCCACCACCATGGCCGACGCCGGATCGGACCCCTCGAGCCTGACCCCGTCGTCGGTGCCCTCGGGCGCGCCGATGCCCCAGCCGACGCCGTCGGCCCTCGTCGCGGGGCGCACGGACTTCGCGATCGGTATGCCCGTCCACGCCCCCTCGGCGGGCAGCACCGGATCGAATCCCTTCGCCGCGACGGCTCCCGCGGGCTCCGACGGCTCGACGCTCAACCCGCGCTATACCTTCGACACCTACGTCACAGGCTCCTCCAACCGCTTCGCGCACGCGGCGTCGATCGCCGTCGCCGAGGCCCCGGCGCGCGCCTACAACCCCTTGTTCATCTACGGGGGCTCGGGGCTCGGCAAGACCCACCTGCTCCACGCCATCGGCCACTACGCGCGCACGCTCGACCCCACGATGCGCATCAAGTACGTCAACTCCGAGGAGTTCACGGCCGATTTCATCGCCGCGGTGCGGGACAACCGCGACAACGGCAGCCTCGACTCCTTCAAGCGGCGCTACCGCGACGTCGACATCCTCCTCGTCGACGACATCCAGTTCCTTGCGGACAAGGAGCAGACGCTCGAGGAGTTCTTCCACACCTTCAACGCCCTCCACTCGGCGGGCAAGCAGGTGGTCCTCACCGCAGACCAGCCGCCCAAGGCCATGAACAACCTCGACGAGCGCCTGCGCTCCCGCTTCGAGTGGGGACTGCTCGCCGACGTCCAGCCGCCGGACCTCGAGACGCGCATGGCGATCCTGTCGCTCAAGGCCCGCGCCGAGGGCCTCGACCTTCCGATGGACGTCCTGGAGTACATCGCCTCCCGGGTCACCACGAACATCCGCGAGCTCGAGGGCGCGCTCATCCGGGTGACCGCCTTCGCCTCCCTCAACCAGCAGACGATCGACCAGACCCTGGCCGAGATGGTCCTGCGGGACATCATCTCCGATCCCGCCGGCGAGGAGATCACCACCTCCCTCATCATGACGCAGACGGCGGACTACTTCGGCATCACCGTCGACGACCTGTGCAGCGCCAACCGCTCGCGCCTCATCGTCCACGCGCGCCACATCGCCATGTACCTGTGCCGCGAGCTCACGGACCTCTCGCTGCCCAAGATCGGCCGGGAGTTCGGCGGGCGCGACCACACCACGGTCATGAGCGCGGACAAGAAGATCCGCCAGCAGATGGCCGAGCGCCGCTCCACCTTCAACCAGGTCACCGAGATGACCAGCCGCATCAAGCAAGCGGCCCTGGAGCAGGACTGACCCTCCCTCGCGAGACCGGGCGAACAGCACCGCGAGACCGGGCGATTATCCACAGGCTCAGCCACTCCCACAGCAATCAGCACCTCTGTGGTTCCTTCAGAACCGGTCTCGCGGTGCTGTTCGCCCGGTCTCGGTTATAGGGGTGGATGATGAGTTTGCCTTGCTTTGACGGGGATGCGCGCAGCCGTGGGGCATGTATGACTCGTGTGATCGATGAGGTTCTTGAGTCTGGATCCACGTCTGTGGACAGAGCTGTGGACAACATCGCCGATGCCGTGGACCACCACCCCCTGCGCTGTGGCGCTCATGGTCTCTCCCTGTGAGTCGGCCCCGGCCGCTCCTACGCCCCTCCACCCCTGCCGTGCCCCGGGGCACCGAACCACTCTTTTGTTATTCCACATCCCCTCCCGCGCGCGGCCAGCGCGGAAGCCCGTTACCCACAGGATCCACACCTTCTACTACACCTACCAACTCACTACACCGGCCCGAATCACACGACCGACCAACGAGGCACCGCGCGCCCCCTGGGATCACCTACCTCACCGAGCTCCCCGGACCAGGCCGCGCCCCGATCCCCGCCACAGCAGGCGCCTCGTGCGCCGGCCGCAAACCGTCTACACTCGCCGATGTTGTCCGTCCGCACTCTCGTCAGGGGGCCACAGTGAAGCTCAGGGTCGACCGCGATGTCCTCGCGGAGGCTGTCACCTGGACAGCCCGTTCCGTTCCCGCCCGTCCCCCCGTGCCCGTCCTGGCCGGAGTGCGCCTGGAGGCCTCCGGTTCGACGCTCGTCCTGGCCTCCTTCGACTACGAGGTCTCCGCCCACTGCGAGGTGCCGGCCGACATCGAGACCGAGGGCGTCGTCCTCGTCTCCGGACGACTGCTCGCCGACATCGCCAAGGCCCTGCCCGCCAAGCCCGTCGACCTCGAGCTCGAGGGCACCAAGGTCATGGTCACCTGCGGATCCTCGCGCTTCTCGCTGGCCGCCATGGCCGCCGACGACTACCCCGCGCTGCCCTCCATGCCGTCGACCGCTGGAACGATCGACGCCCACGACCTCGCCCAGGCGGTGGGCCAGGTCTCCATCGCGGCCTCCCGTGACGAGACCCTGCCGCTGCTCACCTCCATCCAGGTCGATGTCCAGGGCAACGCCCTCACCCTCATGGCCACGGACCGCTACCGCCTCGCCGTGCGCGAGATGACCTGGACGCCGTCGGACTCCTCCCTGGAGACCACTGCCCTGCTCAAGGCCCGAACGTTGTCTGATGTGGCCAAGTCGCTCACCTCGTCCGGGGACGTCACCCTCGCCCTGGGCAATGGCGGAGCGATCTCCTCGGGCCTCATCGGATTCGAGGCCGGCGGGCGCCGCACCACGTCCCTCCTCACCGACGGCGACTACCCACCGGTACTGCGCCTCTTCCCCGAGCAGACTCTCATCCACGCCACCGTCGGGCGCGAGGAGCTCATGGCCGCGGTCCGCCGCGTCAGCCTCGTCGCCGAGCGCTCCACCCCCATCCACATGTCGTTCACCCAAGGAAGCCTCAGCCTCGAGGCCGGCCAGGGCGACGACGCCCAGGCCTCCGAGAGCATCGTGGCGCACCTGGAGGGCGAGGACATCGCCACCGCCTTCAACCCGGGGTACCTCCTCGACGGGCTGGGCGCCATCTCCGACCCCTACGTGCGACTCGACTTCACCCACGCCTCCAAGCCCGCGGTCCTGACCGGCATGAGCGCCATCGGCGGCGAGGAGGACTCCTCCTTCCGCTACCTCATCATGCCGATCCGCTTCGGCGCCTGACCCGGCGCGAGGCACTGACAGCGTTCTCGCAGTTCTCACAACCGTCCTCGCGCGCCGCTCGTGTACGTCTCCGACCTGGCACTCGATGACTTCAGGTCCTATCGGCACCTCGTGGTGGGCCTGGAGCCCGGCATCAGCGCGTTCATCGGCCCCAACGGGCAGGGCAAGACCAACCTCGTCGAGGCGATCGCCTACCTGTCCACGCTGAGCAGCCATCGCGTCGGCGCGGATCGGGCCCTCGTTCGGCGCACGGGCGACGGCGAGCAGCCCGGGGGCGCCGTCGTGAGGGCGAAGGTCGTTCACGGCGATCGCCCCAGCGTCATCGAGATCGAGATCATCGCGGGCAAGGCCAACCGCGCCCGGCTCAACCGGGGCGCCTGCCGCCCGCGGGACCTCACCGGCATCCTGCGCACCGTCGTCTTCGCCCCGGAGGACCTTGCCCTCGTGCGCGATGAGCCCGGGGTGCGGCGCCGATTCCTCGACGACCTCGCCGTCATGCTCCGGCCAGCGCTCGCCGGGGTGCGCCTCGAGCACGACAAGATCCTCGCCCAGCGCGCGAGCCTCCTGCGCTCGGCCCGCGCCCACAGGGGCCGGGGCTCCTCCTCGGTGGAATCGATGATGTCCACCTTGGAGGTCTGGGACGCCCAGCTCGCCGCGGCCGCCTCCCGCCTCATCGCCGCGCGCGTGGAAGTCGTCCAGCGCCTGCGCCCCTGGGTCGAGTCCTGCTACGAGGCCGTCTCCGACAACCAGTCCGAGGCGCGACTGGCCTACCGCTCCAGCCTCCTCGCCCATGAGGGAGCCGATGACCCCGAGCCCGGTCCCGCCTGGGAGGAGACGCTGGCCGCGGAGAGCGCGCTCATCGACGCCGCCCAGCTCGCCGCCCGCCTGGAGACGGCCATGGGCGGGCTCCACGAGCGCGAGGTCGAGCGCGGCGCCAACCTCGTGGGCGCCCACCGCGACGACCTCTCCCTCTTCCTCGGCGGCCTGCCCGCCAAGGGCTTCGCCTCCCACGGCGAGCAGTGGTCGCTGGCGCTGGCACTGCGGCTGGCCTCCTACGAGATGCTGCGCCACGACGTCGACGCCTACGGCGGCGATGGAGAGCCCGTCCTCATCCTCGACGACGTCTTCGCCTCGCTCGATGACAAGCGCCGCAGGGCCCTGGCCACGATGGTGGCCGGCGCCCAGCAGGTCCTGGTCACCGCCGCTGTCGACGCCGATGTGCCGGAAGGGCTGACGGGCGCGAGATTCCGCGTGTCCGGATCGGAGGTCACCCGTGACTGATGCGGACAAGGAGACCGGCGACAGCGCGAGCCTCGCCTCGCGCGCCCTGTCCCGCGTGCGGGCCTCGGCCTTCGAGCGCGGCCAGATGCGCGGGCCCATACGAGACAGTGGCGCCCCTGGTGCGGATGACCCCGCCCCCTGGGACGCTCCCCGGCGCCGGGTGGGGATCGACGGCGAGGGCGCTGCCAGCCCCGAGGGATCGGACTGGACGGACCGCGCGCCAGGGCTGGCCACCGATCGCGGCCGCCCGGGCCCCAGCCGCTTCGACCCGCGCACCGCGAAGAAGGATCTCGCGCGCATGGTCGACCGCAAGGGATGGGCGGGGATGCTCGCCGTCGCCGGCGTCGCCGCCCGCTGGGAGGAGATCGTCGGGAGGTCCGTGGCCGAGCACTCGCGCGTGGAGTCCTTCGAGCCCGGCAGGATCACCATCCGGGCCTCCTCCTCCAGCTGGGCCCAGCAGCTCAGGCTCATGATGCCCACGATCATGCGGCGCGTCAGCGAGGAGGCCGGGGGCGCCGCCGTCGACATCCATGTGCTGGGGCCCGCCGGGCCGACCTGGCGTCACGGCCGCTTCCCCGTGCGCGGCGGGCGCGGCCCCCGTGATACCTACGGCTGAGGCGCCGCCACCCGAGGCGCGCCCCTGGGGACGCCCGAGCCCCCGCCGCAAGGGTGACGCCCGGCACGCTCCGCCAGGCCGCCCGACGTCGGGTTCAGGAACGGTTTCGCGATAAGATCGCGTCGGACAAGCCCATGGCGCGTCGAGAGTATTGACACGTACCCCTCCCCACGGAGGGGGCCCGCTTCCCAGGAGAGCCCTGTGAGCGCGGAATGCCAACGACCGTCCCGGGCGACGCGGCGGGGCCACCGCCCCGCACCGCCCGGCCCGCCCGCACCGCGGGCGCGAGAACTGAGGAGCAGCAAGCACGTGCCCGACCAGGACGCCTCTGAGAACCTTGTGCCCGAATCCACCTCCGCTGACGTGGCATCACCCCAGGTAGAGACTCATCCGGCGACGCCGGCCTCGCCCGCCACCGCGGGATCCGCGGACTACGGCGCTTCCGACATCACAGTCCTGGAAGGACTGGAGGCTGTGCGCAAGCGCCCGGGCATGTACATCGGCTCCACCGGCGAGCGGGGCCTGCACCACCTCGTCTACGAGGTCGTCGACAACTCCGTCGACGAGGCCCTCGCCGGCTACTGCGACCACATTACCGTCACCATCCTCGCCGACGGCGGCGTGCGCGTCGTCGACAACGGCCGCGGCATCCCCGTGGACATCCACCCCACTGAGGGCAAGCCCACCGTCGAGGTCGTCATGACGATCCTCCACGCCGGCGGGAAGTTCGGCGGCGGCGGCTACGCCGTCTCCGGAGGCCTCCACGGCGTGGGCATCTCCGTCGTCAACGCCCTGTCCACCCGCGTGGACACCGAGATCCGCCGCCAGGGCTATGTGTGGCGCATGTCCTTCGCCGACGGCGGCCGGCCCGTCACCGAGCTCGTCCGGGGCGAGGAGACCGAGGCCACCGGCACCACGCAGACCTTCTACCCCGACCCCGAGATCTTCGAGACGGTCGACTTCGACTACGAGACCCTGCGGCGCCGCTTCCAGCAGATGGCCTTCCTCAACAAGGGACTGCGGATCACCCTGACCGACGAGCGCCCCAGCGCCGTCGAGGAGGGCGACGAGATCGCCGGGGACGAGGGCAAGCCGGGCGACGAGGCGCCGGTGCCGGTCAAGGGCCACCGCTCCGACACCTTCTGCTACGAGCACGGGCTGCGCGACTACGTCGCCTTCCTCAACAAGTCCAAGAAGGCCGAGCTCGTCCACCCCGAGATCATCGACTTCGAGGCCGAGACCGTCCTCGAGGGCGCCCGCGCCATCAGCCTCGAGATCGCCATGCAGTGGACCTCCGCCTACTCCGAGTCCGTCCACACCTACGCCAACACGATCAACACCACCGAGGGCGGCACCCACGAGGAGGGCTTCCGCACGGCGCTGACGACCCTGGTCAACAAGTACGCCCGCGACAAGGGCCTGCTCAAGGACAAGGACGACAACCTCACCGGCGACGACATCCGCGAGGGCCTGACCGCCGTCATCTCCGTCAAGCTCTCCGAGCCCCAGTTCGAGGGCCAGACCAAGACCAAGCTCGGCAACACCGAGGCCCGCACCTTCGTCCAGCAGACCGTCTACGCCCAGCTCGGGGACTGGCTCGATTCCCACCCCGCGGACGCCAAGTCCGTCATCTCCAAGGCCTCGCAGGCCGCCGCCGCCCGTGTGGCCGCCCGCAAGGCCCGGGAGGCCACGCGCCGCAAGGGCGTCCTGGAGTCCGCCTCCATGCCCGGCAAGCTGCGCGACTGCTCCTCGCGCGACGCCTCCGTGTGCGAGATCTTCATCGTCGAGGGCGACTCGGCGGGCGGCTCGGCCGTCGGCGGGCGCGACCCCGAGCACCAGGCCATCATGCCGATCCGCGGCAAGATCCTGAACGTGGAGAAGGCCCGGCTCGACCGCGCCCTGTCCTCCGACACGATCCGCAGCCTCATCACCGCCTTCGGCACCGGCATCGGCGAGGACTTCGACCTGGCCAAGCTGCGCTACGGCAAGATCGTCATCATGGCCGACGCCGACGTCGACGGCCAGCACATCGCCACCCTCCTGCTCACGCTCCTGTTCCGCTACATGCGGCCCCTCATCGAGCACGGGCACACCTACATCGCGATGCCGCCCCTCTACCGCCTCAAGTGGTCCAACGCGGACCACGAGTTCGCCTACTCCGACGCCGAGCGCGACAAGCTCCTCGCCGCCGGCGCCGACGCGGGCCGCCGCCTGCCCAAGGAGGGCGGCATCCAGCGCTACAAGGGACTGGGCGAGATGAACGACCACGAGCTGTGGGAGACCACCATGGACCCCTCCTCCCGCATCCTCAAGCAGGTCACCCTCGATGAGGCCGCCAACGCCGATGAGACCTTCGCGATCCTCATGGGCGACGACGTCGAGCAGCGGCGCTCCTTCATCCAGCGTAACGCGACCGACGTCCGCTTCCTCGACATCTGATCGCCGCGGCCGGCGCCCCGCGCGCCGCCGTCGGCCCCCGCAGCACCGCCTGGCAAGGCACCGAAGGACACTGAAGGATCCACGTGAGCGACGAGACCACCACCCCCACCGACGTCCGGGAGCACGACCGCATCCAGCCCGTCGACCTCCAGATGGAGATGCAGCGCTCCTACCTGGACTACGCGATGAGCGTCATCGTCGGGCGCGCCCTGCCGGACGTGCGCGACGGCCTCAAACCCGTCCACCGCCGTGTCCTGTACGCCATGTACGACGGCGGCTACCGGCCCAACTCCTCCTTCTCCAAGTCCTCCCGCGTCGTCGGCGAGGTCATGGGTAACTACCACCCCCACGGCGACGCCGCCATCTACGACGCCCTCGCGCGGCTCGTGCAGTGGTGGTCCCTGCGCTACCCGCTCGTGGCCGGTCAGGGGAACTTCGGGACCCCTGGCAACCTCGGCCCCGCCGCCCCCCGGTACACCGAGTGCAAGATGGCCCCCCTGGCCATGGAGATGGTCCGGGACATCGACGAGGAGAGCGTCGACTTCCAGGACAACTACGACGGCAAGAACCAGGAGCCGGTCATCCTGCCGGCCCGCTTCCCCAACCTGCTCGTCAACGGCTCCGAGGGCATCGCGGTGGGCATGGCCACCCGCATCCCCCCGCACAACCTGCGCGAGGTCGCCCGCGGCGTCCAGTGGTTCCTCGACCACCCCGACGCCACCCGCGAGGAGCTGCTCGAGGCCCTCCTCGAGATCATCCCCGGCCCCGACTTCCCCACGGGCGCCACGATCCTGGGCCGTCGCGGCATCGAGGACGCCTACCGCACCGGGCGCGGCTCCATCACCCAGCGCGCCGTCGTCAACGTCGAGGAGATCCAGGGCCGCCAGTGCCTCGTCGTCACCGAGCTGCCCTACCAGGTCAACCCCGACAACCTGGCCGACAAGATCGCCCAGCTCGTGCGCGACGGGCAGGTCGGCGGCATCGCCGACATCCGCGACGAGACCTCCGGGCGCACCGGCCAGCGGCTCGTCATCGTCCTCAAGCGCGACGCCGTCGCCAAGGTGGTCCTCAACAACCTCTACAAGCGCACCCCGCTGCAGGACAACTTCCCCGCCAACATGCTCGCCCTGGTCGACGGGGTTCCCCGCACGCTCAGCATCGACGGCTTCGTGCGCCACTGGGTGGACCACCAGATCGACGTCATCGTGCGCCGCTCCCGCTACCGCCTGCGCAAGGCTGAGGAGCGCCTCCACATCTTGGAGGGTCTGCTCAAGGCGATCGACGCGCTCGACGCCGTCATCGCGCTCATCCGCCGCTCGCCGACCACCGAGGAGGCCCGCACCGGCCTCATGGGGCTGCTCGGCGTCGACGAGGCCCAGGCCGAGGCGATCCTGTCCCTCCAGCTGCGCCGCCTGGCCGCCCTGGAGCGCTTGAAGATCCAGCAGGAGGCCGAGGACCTGCAGGCCAGGGTCGCCGACCTGCGCGACATCATCGCCTCCCCGCAGCGCCAGCGCGACATCGTCTCCACCGAGCTCGCCGAGATCGTCGACAAGTTCGGCGACGAGCGCCGCACCCGGATCGTCCCCTTCGACGGTGAGATGAGCATGGAGGACCTCATCCCCGAGGAAGAGGTCGTCGTCACCATCACCCGCTCCGGCTACGCCAAGCGCACCCGCACCGACGCCTACCGCTCCCAGCACCGCGGCGGCAAGGGCGTGCGCGGCGCCACTCTGCGCGAGGACGACATCGTCCAGCACTTCGGGGTGACCACCACGCACCGCTGGCTGCTGTTCTTCACCAACCTCGGCCGCGTCTACCGCGCCAAGGCCTACGAACTGCCCGAGGGCGGCCGTGACTCCAAGGGCCAGCACGTGGCCAACCTGCTCGCCTTCCAGCCCGGCGAGGAGATCGCCCAGGTCATGGAGCTCGGCGCCTACGACCAGGCCGACTACCTCGTGCTCGCCACCCGCCGCGGCCTGGTGAAGAAGACGCGCCTGTCCGAGTACGACTCCAACCGCTCGGGCGGCATCATCGCCATCAACCTGCGCGACGACGAGGACGGCAACCCCGACGAGCTCATCTCCGCCTCCCTCCTGTCCACGGGTCAGGACCTGCTGCTCGTCTCCCGCCACGGCCAGTCCCTGCGCTTCCACGCCGACGACGCCACCCTGCGTCCCACCGGGCGCGCCACGAGCGGCGTCACCGGCATGCGCTTCCGCGAGGGCGACTCCCTGCTCGCCATGGATGTCATCGACCCGTCGTGGGTCAGCGCCGACCTGTTCGTTGTCACCGAGGGCGGCTTCGCCAAGCGAACCAATGTGCGCGACTATCCCGTCAAGGGCCGCGGTGGCCTGGGGGTCAAGGTTGCCAACCTCGTCGAGGAGCGCGGCGACCTCGTGGGCGCGCTTGTCACCGCCCCCACCGACGAGGTGATGTGCATCATGGCCTCCGGGAAGGTGGTTCGCTCCGCCATCGCCGAGGTCTCCGTGACCGGCCGCGCCACACAGGGCGTGACCTTCGCGAAGCCGGACGACGGCGACCGCATTATCGCGGTGGCCCGCAACGCTGAGCGGGACCTCGACGCCGATGACTCTGCACAGGCCCCCGCCGACGCGGTAGCGTTGAGCGACGACGAGAGTGAGGACCAATGAGCCAGCCCGACGCCGCCCAGCCCCTGGACGCATCCATCGGAACGAACCCGCCCGCGGCCGGCGCCGCGAAGCCCGGCAAGGGTGGCAAGCAGCCCGCGCTTGGCAGCCCGCGCCGCGTGCGCCTCGTAGTCAACCGCATCGACCCGTGGTCCGTGCTCAAGGTGTCCCTGCTGCTCAACGTGGCGATTGGCATCATGATGGTGGTCGGCGCCGCCATCGTGTGGTTCATGCTCGACTCGATGCACGTGTTCTCCCAGATCCAGAACCTCGTGAGCTCCGTCGTCGACACCCAGTCCAATGCCTTCACCGGCGTCGTGGAGTACATGAAGTTCTCCCGGGCCATCTCGATGTCCACGATCATCGCGGTCGTCAACCTCATCCTGAGCACCGCGCTGTGCACACTGGCATCCCTCATCTACAACGTCATCGCCTCGCTCGTCGGCGGGATTCATCTCACACTGGCGGACGACTGACCGATTTGGTTGTCCCAGACCCGATGGGATAATCTCATCCGGTCTCAAGGGCCTATAGCTCAGTTGGTTAGAGCGCATCCCTGATAAGGATGAGGTCGCTGGTTCGAGTCCAGCTAGGCCCACGGCACCGCAGCGACGGCGAGGAGGCTCCACATGAGGAACCGGACAGCCCTGACCGCTGCGGTTTTCTCGTGCATGGGCGCGATCGCGTACGCGGCCTGGCTCAGGTACGAGGCCGCCCGCAAGGAGCAGGCCGCCTGGGCCGAGGTCACAGACCCGGTCGAGGAGATCTGAGCCTCGCGCCTCCCAGGGGCCATGGCGCAATTGGTAGCGCACCTGCTTTGCAAGCAGGGGGTTACGGGTTCGAGTCCCGTTGGCTCCACTCCCGACCACCACCCGCGACGGCGCGGGCATCACCCGCGACACCCTGCGCAAGATCGAGACAGGAGACCCGGGTGTCAGCTTCCGCAGTGTCAGCCAGGTCCTGCGGGCATTAGGGATCCTCGATGCCGTCGTCGACGCCGTCGATTCCCTCAACAGCGATGTCGGCCGCCTGCGGGCGGACCGCCTGAGGAAGAGGCGCGCGCGATGACCAATACGCCCGACGGCGCCGCGCCATTCAGACGGGCCTGGGAAGCGGGCGGCCGGCCACCGTCTCGACTAGCTCGAAGGCCTCCTCGAGGCTCATCTCCACCCCGAGGTAGGTGAGGCGGTACAGGACGGTGCCGATCATCATGTCGACGCTGAGAGCAGCCTCGGGCCCCTCCCACTGCCCCGCCTCAATCGCGCGGGCGACGGCGTCGATCGCCCCATCCCGCAAGGGCGCGATGACCCTCGCCCGATAGGACGCGGCCGCCTCGGGCCGCGACAGCAGCTCATGCGCGATCTGGATGATGACCGCCCCGAAGGGCGGCGTCGCCAGCACCGTGTGCGCGCGCTGGATATGCGCGACCAGATCGGCCAAGGGGTCCCCCGTGGCGGGAAGGCTCCGCGGCCCGAGCGCCGCGTCCACAGCGTCCACCGCGAGGTCCACGAGGGTCCCCCACCGCCGGTAGATCGTCGACTTGGGGACGCCGGCGGCTGTGGCCAGGGCATCGGCCCGCAGGGCGCCCAGCCCCCCTGAGGCCATGAGGCGCGCGGCCGCGGTGAGGATCCGCGCGTCGATCTCAGGATCACGCGGTCGCCCGCCGCCCCGCGGTGCGCTCGACTCCATGCTCGACTCCATGGTGACCATCCCCATCCCTCTCGGACCGCCGTGGCGGCATCGCAGCGGATTCTTCCAAATGCGCCCAAACAGCGCTATCCTAGTTACGCAACCGGTAGTCGCGAAACAGGAGGAAGGAACCATGGACCGCGTCGACCTGGCCACCGCAGGCCTCTTCTTCTCATGGGCAGCCCACGACCTCGAGGAGTACGTGACGATGCCCTCCGCCTCGCGCGAGCTGGCCGAGCGGATCGACTGGTTCCCCGAGGAGCTGCGCCGCAATGGCGTCTCCCGCGAGCACGTCCAGGTGGCGATGGGCATCATGGCGGCGCTCTTCGCCGTCGGCTCTATCCAAGGTCAGCGCAGCCGCGGCCGATCCTGGCTCTACCAGGCGCTGCTCCAGGGTTACGGGCTCCACACCTTCAGCCACCTCGGCTCAGCGCTGCTGGCCCGTGGCTACACCAGTGGCTGCGCGACCGCCCTGCCCATCGTCCTTCCGTCCTGGCTCTGGGCCCGGCGCGTCCTGCGCGAGGAGGGCGTGGCGGTGCGCCCCAGCTGGTGGGTCATCCCGGCCTTCCCCGTCGTCGCCGGCGCCGCCCACGGCGCTGCCTATCTCGCAACGAGGGGCCGGCGCGGCGAGACGGCCGCCTCCTGAGCCCGGGTCTGACCACAGATCGAGCACAGTTAGAGCGCGCCCGAATCACAATCCGCCTCGGCTGACCACAGGCTGCGAAGAAGCGCGGGCATGAGCCTTGTGGAGGCCTGTGGATAAATGAAGGGTTGCAATTCCGGGCTTTCCCCACTTGGGGATAGGCCTGTGGAAAACTACAGCGCTGTTCTTCCACATGGTTGTCCCCAGGTGTGGATGAACAACAACGGTGTGATTCGCTGTCGCCTGGAGGCCCCTCAGACGCTTGCCAGGCGCAGGGCCACGAGGCCAACGAGGAGCAGCGCGACGGCGCCGGTGCCAGCGGCCGAGAGGGCACCCCGCCGTTCGCGCGGCGCCCAGGCGTAGATCGCCGCGACGATCCCGCCAGTGACGAGCCCGCCCAGGTGGCCCTGCCAGGAGATCCCCGCCGCGGTGAAAGAGAAGACGAGATTGAGCACGAGGATCCCCACGATGCTCGTGGTGTCGCGGCCGAAGCGCCGCTGGATGACGAACAGGGCGGCGAACAGCCCGAAGACCGCCCCGGAGGCGCCCACGGTCGCGGTGTACCAGTCCAGTGAGTCCGGCGAGGACAACCAGTACACCGCCGTCGAGCCTCCCAGGGCGCCCAGCGCCATGAGCGCGCTGTAGCGCCAGCGGCCCAGAAGGGGCTCGAGTGCCTCGCCCAGCACCCACAGGGCCCACATGTTGAAGGCCAGGTGCATGATCGACCCGTGCAGGAGCGCGCTGGTCAGCAGTCGCCACGGCTCAGCACCCACGAAGGCGGGCACGAGAGCCAGGTCCCGGACCACGTCCAGCCCCATCCCAGTCGCCGCGGGGAGCTTCTGGGCGATGAAGACGACGACGCATACGGCGATGAGTGCCTTGGTGATGAGCGTGGAGCCGCCGGTGAGGCGGCCGCCGAGCACCGTCGTCGGGGCCCGGCGGCCGGAGCTCGCTCGAGTGGCGCAGTCGACGCAGTGCACGCCGACGGCGCTGGGCACCTGGCAGGCGGGGCACACCGGCCGGCCGCAGCGCTGGCAGCGCACGTAGGCCACCCGATCAGGGTGGCGCGGGCAGACCGGCGCCTCTGCCTCAGGGGCGCCTGGGCCGCCCGTCGTCGTCACTGGACGACGCTCACTGAGGTGATGGTGATGTCCTGCAGCGGACGGTCGGTGCTGTCCGTCGGCGTCGCCGAGATCGCGTCCACCACGGCCTTCGACTCGTCGTCGGCGACGGCGCCGAAGATCGTGTGCTTGCCGTGCAGCCACGTCGTGGGGGCCGTGGTGATGAAGAACTGCGAGCCGTTGGTGCCCTTGCCCATGTGGCGCCCGGCGTTGGCCATGGCCAGGACGTACGGGGCGTCGAAGGTGAGGCTCGGGTCGATCTCATCGTCGAAGGTGTAGCCGGGGCCGCCGCGGCCGGTGCCGAGCGGGTCCCCGCCCTGGATCATGAAGTTCGGGATAACCCGGTGGAAGACGACATTGTCGTACAGGGGGGCGTTGGAGCTCTCACCAGTGCGCGGATCCGTCCAGGTTCGAGACCCGGTGGCGAGCCCGACGAAGTTCTCAACGGTCACGGGCGCCTGCTCCGGGAAGAGCGTCAGACGAATATCTCCGAGGGTGGTGTGAAGAATCGCTTCCATGGACTCATCGTCCCATGGGCGGGCCATCGAGTGCCGGTGCGCCCGAGGGTTGCGGGGTGTGTTCACCCCAGGCAAAACGCCGTCATCAAGAGTCCCCGCCCGGGCGTGAAGAGTGCCACCATGGGTCCCAGTTCGCCTCACGCCGCCCTGGCACCCCGCGACACCACCATCTGAATGCCCCCAGGAGGAGAGCGCCATGCCTTGCAAGACCGCCGACAAGAGGATCGACTCGGACCACCTCCGCCAGGAGGCCGCCAACCTCGCCGACGCCATCGCCGAGAGGGCCGAGCGCGCCGCCGAGTGGGCCGCCCCGCACGTCGCCCGCGCCGGGGAGAACATCTCCCGCGCCGCCAAGGAGGCGCAGACGCGTTTCGAGCCCGCCTACAGCGAGGCCCGCGCCCGCGTCGTCGACGACTACCTGCCGCGCGCCCAGCGCGCCGCCGAGGCCGCCCGCGCCGCGATCGCCGAGGCCCCCGCGCCCGTCGTCGCCCCCAAGAAGCGCTGCTGCCGCCGTGGCCTCAAGCTCCTCGCCTGGACGACCGTTGTCACCGCCGCCGCTGGCGCCGCCTACGTCGCCTGGCGCCGCAGCCAGCCCGTCGAGGACCCGTGGGCCGAGGAGTACTGGGCCGACTCCGCCGAGGAGGGCGCTGAGGCCGCCGAGGCCTGAGCCCCACCGGGCGCGGATCGCGCCTGTGCCCGCGTCATGACATGTCGCGACGACGGCGCCCCTGCCTTGAGAGGTCGGGGCGCCGTCGTCGATCGTGGTGTGAGCGCCGGCCGGGCGTCGAGCACGGCAGGGGCGCGGGGGCCTACTTCCAGCGCAGCAGGCCGAGGAAGCCGACCATCATGATGATGAAGCCGACGTAGAGATTCCCGTTGGACAGCCAGTCCGCGGCGTGGTGGTCCAGGAAGTACGGCAGCGGGTACATCCCCTTGAACAGGTAGGTCACCACGACCCACAGGAGCCCGATGACCATGAGCGCGACCATCGCCGGGGCGTACCAGCCGGGACTTCCGGTGCGCCCGACCTTCTGGGGAACGCGGGAGACACGGTTGGCCGCAGCGCGCGACTCCTCCTCGGCCGCCTTCGCCTTGGCCGGGTTGCCGGAGCGCTTGGCGCTGCGCTTCGCCTCATCATCAGACTTCTTGAGCTTGTTCAGCAGGGCCACGCGGGCCTCCTCCTAGCATGGCGAGCCTGGGGAAGGGCTCGTGTGCGGGCACAGAAACGCTTCTAGCCTAGGGCATGGGTGGCGCGAGGCGAGAGATGGGACTGTGATCACGCCTGCTCCTACAAGCAGGGACGACGTCCTAGACTGGCGGCTGAGCGGTGGGCAGGCTATCAGTCCCGCCACATCCCTGAGGAAAGTCCTGCAGAAGACGGAGTGCGGATGACCAGCATGAGGCATGGCGGCGCGGCGGGGCGCAAGAAGCGCTCGGCGCTCGACATCATGATCACCGGCGTCGGCGAGATCCTCATCACCGTGGGCCTCGTGATCGCCCTCTTCCTCACCTGGCAGTTGTGGTGGACCAGCCTGGACGCCCAGGAGGAGGCGGCCGCCACGCGCGACGCCTTCCAGAGCCAGCAGGTCGATTCCCCCAAGACCGAGGGCATCAAGCACTACGACAACCCCCCGGTGCCCGACGCCGTCGGCAACGGGGAGACCATCGGCATGCTCATCGTGCCCAAGTGGTACGGCAAGACGAACAACAACATGCCCATCCTGGAGGGCACGTCCGCGGACATCCTCGACTCCGCCGTCGCCGGCCACTACCCGTCCACCCAGCAGGTGGGCGACGTCGGGAACTTCGCGATGGCCGGGCACCGGCGCACCTCCGGCAACTCCTTCCGGCGCATCGACCTGCTCGAAAGCGGGGATGAGGTCGTCGTGGCCACCAAGGACACCTGGTACGTCTACACGGTCACTGAGCACGAGATCGTGGACCCGAGCGCCGTCGACGTCATCGCGCCCGTCCCGCACCACCCGGAGGTCGCGGCCACCGACCGCATGCTCACCCTGACCACCTGCCACTCGCTGACGGTGGGCGAGTGGGGCAACGACCACCGGTGGATCACCTACGCTAAGTTCTCCTACTGGATGCCCCGATCCGAGGGCCGCCCGGCCTCGGTCCTCAACGACCCGGAGGTCAACTGATGTACGGATGGATCTGGCGGCACCTGCCCGGACCTGTGTGGTTGCGCCTCATCGAGGCGCTCATCCTCATCGCGCTCGTCGTCCTCGGGCTGTTCGAGTTCGTCTTCCCCTGGGCCAATGAGACCTTCCACCTCTCAGGCGAGGCCACCGTCTGACCGACACCGGTCGATATCAGGAGCGAGACTGTGATGTGTCAGGACATCTGAGACACCGATTGTGTCTCAGATGTCCTGGAGCGGTCTGGTCGGGGGCTGGGGCGGCGGCGTCCGGCGCCGCCCGCGCCGCCGCCTGGATCCTCCACTGCCGGCGACGTTCTGCACCGCCGGTTGCGTCTAGCACTGTGGGTTGCGCCTGGCACCTTCGGGTGCGGTGAGAACGCAGCCGAAGGTGCTTACCGCAACCACTGGTGCTGGAGGCACCCGACCTGCGGCCACCACACGGCGAAGGCGCACCCGGGACGCCGCGGCCGCGCCGTCGCCGTCTCGCCCTTGCGCCCTGGCCCCGCACAAGCCGTCTCGGCCCGGCGCTGCGCCCTCATCCTCGCAGTTCGAGGGCGCAAGAGCGGGCCGAGACCGTTTCTCGGGGCCGAGACGGCGTCTGTGGGCCACCGGCGCGCCCACCGCCCCGGACCGGCCCCGGCCCAGCCCCGACAGGCCCGGTTACTCCATCAACCGCCCCCGCACCACCACGGCACTGTCTCAGATGTAGATCGGCAAACCTGTCTCAGCTGTCCTGACACATCACAATCAGCATCGAAACCGGGCCTGTTTCCACAGGCGCGCCTCATGGCGGCCTCACGCCGTCGTCCTTGTGGACGGCGAACCGGTTTCGTTTCTATTTTCGACCGGTCTCGGTGAGAAGAGAGAGCGGGGGCGCGGGGTCAGTGGGCGCCGTCGCCGCCGTTCTCGCCTCCGTTGCGCGGCTGCTGTGAGGGCGCGGGCGACTGAGTCGACTTGCCGCCCGGGGTCGCGGTCGCGGTGGGGGCGGCCTGGTAGTCGAACTTCTTGTAGTCGATGGTGACCTGGGAACCGGCCTCCACCGAGCTGCCCGGGGCGGGCGAGGTCCCCGTGACCTCGCTGGAGTCCTTCTTGGCCTGGTCAGAGGTCTTCTCCGTCGTCGGGCTGTTGACGTTGTAGGTCAGGCCCGCGTCCTGGAGGGCCGACTGCGCCTGCTCCAGCGTCATGCCCTTGACGTCGGGGACGGTGACCCGGCCGGTGGACAGCACGAGCGAGACGGTGGTGCCGCGCTGGACGGAGGTCTGCGCCACCGGATCGGTGCGGATGACCTTGTCCTTGGCGACATCCGAGGAGTCCTCAGACGTCGAGGTGCCGACCTTGAGGCCCGCCTTCTCCAGGGCCTCGCGCGCCTCCTCCTGGGTCTTCCCGGAGACGTCGGGGACGTCCACCATGGCCGTGCCCAGCGAGTACTGGACCGTCACCGTGGATCCCGGCGCAGCGCCCGTTCCCACGGCGGGGTCGGTCGAGACCGCGCGGCCCGAGGGGATCGTGTCGGAGGCGACGTCGTCACCCTTGGCGTAGACGAGGCCTGCGGACTCGATCGCGGCCTTGGCCTCCTGCTCGGACTTGCCCGTGACATCCGGGACGGCGACGCTCGTCGGTGTCGGCGATGCGGTCGGCTTGGGATCGGCGCCGCCCAGGACACCGCTGCTGATCGCCCACGCGCCGAGCACGACAGCGATGATGAGCGCCGCGATGAGCAGCCACAGGCCGAGGCGGCTCTTCGACTCGTGCTCGTCGTTCTTCTCGGTCGGCATGACCAGGGGCTGCTGCGCGGCGGGCGGCGGCGGCGCCGGGGTCTCGGCGCGAGAGGGGCTGAAGGTGTCGGTCTGCTGCGGGAGCGCCGTCGTCGGCGCGGCGGCCCAGGCGGAGGCGGCCGGGGCGGCGACGGCGCTGCCCCGCTGCGCGGCGAGGAGATCGGTGCGCATGTGGGCCGCGTCCTCGTAGCGGTCATCACGGCGCTTGGCCAGCGCCTTGAGGACCACGCGGTCGATCGGCTCGGGAATATCGGCGGCGATCGACGACGGCGGCTTGGGGATCTCCCGCACGTGCTGGTAGGCGATGGCCACGGCCGAGTCGCCCGTGAACGGTGGCTGCCCGGTGAGGAGCTCGTAGAGGAGGCAGCCGGTGGAGTAGAGGTCCGAGCGGGTGTCGACGACCTCCCCGCGGGCCTGCTCCGGGGACAGGTACTGGGCGGTCCCCACGACGGCGTGCTGCTGGGTCACGGTGGCCGCCGAGTCCTCGATGGCCCGGGCGATGCCGAAGTCCATGACCTTCACGGCGCCGGTGGAGGTGATCATGATGTTCCCGGGCTTGATGTCCCGGTGGACGATGCCGGCGCGGTGGGAGTACTCCAGCGCGTCGAGCACGCCCGTGACGATCTCGACGGCCTCGGGGATCGGCACGGCCTCGCCGTCGCCCAGGAGCTCGCGGACGGTGTGCCCCTCCACGTACTCCATGACGATGTAGGGGACGGAGCGGCTGGACCCGTCGGGCTGGACGAGGGCCTCCTCGCCGGAGTCGTAGACGGCGACGATCGAGGGGTGGTTGAGCGCGGCGGCCGACTGGGCCTCGCGCTGGAAGCGGGTCTGGAACGTGGAGTCGCTGGCCAGGTCCGAGCGCAGGAGCTTGATCGCGATGACGCGGTTGAGGCGCCGGTCGTAGCCGAGGTGCACCTCCGCCATGCCGCCACGGCCGATGAGGTCACGGATCTCGTAGCGTCCGGCGAGGATCGGGGGGAACGTGTCGGTCACGATGCCTCCTTGACTGAGGTGACGGGCACTGGGGCGGGGAAGCCGGAGGCCTGCACGATCGGCGCTGAGCCTGCCTTGCTCAGGGCTCCGGCAGTAGTGGGTGGTTGAGGGGTGGCGCCCGTCGTGCCCGGATGCGCTGAGGCTAGGGTACTCATGACGGCGACGACGGCGGCAATGAGGATGAGCACTGCGCCGGCGAGCATGAGCAGGGTCGAGACGGGCAGGCTGGTCAGGAGCGGCAGGCCGAGGCGCCCGCGCCCCGAACTGCGGCGGGGCCGCCGGGCGTCGCGGGGATGGTGGGACACCGGCAGGGCCCTCGTGCGCGCGCCGTGCGCGGCCCGGCGGGCGGAGTGGATCTCGGGCCGGCGCTCGGGCCACCGCTCCGGCGCGCTCTGGACGATCGCCGCTGCCCACTGCGCGGCGCTCGCCGAGGCGCGCGGGCGCTCGGCCGCCTTCGCGGCCTTGGAGGAGGCCTGCGCGGCACCCGCCTGATCGCCGTCGGCGCTGGCCTGGGAGGAGGTGGAGGCCTGGGAGTCCTGCCCGACCCCGGCAGTGTCCTTCCCGGTGCCGCTTCCCGCGGCGATCGCGCTACTCGCCGTGGCGGTGGGGGCCTGGTCCTGGGTGCGGCCCGTGGACGCCCAGGCGAGGCTCTCCTCGGGATCCCAGTGCTCCTCCGGCAGGTGGATGACGATCCGGTCGAGGCGCCGGGCGAGCTCGCGGGCCGAGGCGGGCCGATCGGCGGGCTTCTTGGCCAGGAGCTCCATGACGACCTGGCGGACCTCGGGGGGAACGCTCTTGGGCATCGCCGGGACGGCCTCGTTGACATGCGCGAAGGCGATATCGACCTGGGTGGAGCCGGTGAAGGGACGGCGGCCCACGAGGGCCTCGTAGGCGATGATCCCCAGGGCGTAGAGATCGCCGGAGGGCTGGGCGGCGTTGCCCATCGCCTGCTCGGGCGCCAGGTACTGGGCGGTTCCCATGACCATGCCGGTGGCGGTCATCGGCCGCTGGTGGGGTCCGGTGGAGATGCCGAAGTCGGTGAGCTTGGCCAGGCCCTCCCGGTTGATGAGGATGTTCGAGGGCTTGACGTCGCGGTGGACGACGCCGGAGTCGTGGACCACCTGGAGGGCGCGGGCCACCTGCGCGAGGATCGGCAGGATCTCCGCGGGCGCCATCGTGCCCTTCTCCTCCAGGATGTCGGACAGGGCGCGGCCCTGCACGAGCTCCATGATGATCCAGCCCGAGCCCTTGCGCTCCCCGGAGTCGAGGACGACGGCGAGGTTCGGGTGGCGCAGCCCCCGGGAGTTGGCGGCCTCCGCCCTCAGGCGGGACAGGAAGATCTCATCCCCGGTGAGCTCGGGGCGCAGGATCTTGGCGGCGACGATACGGCCGGAGTTGAGGTCGGTGGCGCGCCAGACCTCCCCCATGCCGCCCAGGGCGATGCGCTCCAGGAGCTGGTAGCGGCCCTGGAGCTCGAGGCCCACCTGTGGGATCACTGGTTCACCGCCGCGTCGATGACGGCGGCCGCGATCGGCCCCGCCTCCGAGCCACCGGTGGCGGTGGGCGAGGTCTGCTGGCCGCCGTCGATCACCACGGCCAGGGCGATGGAGGGCTTGTTGATGTCCGTGCCGGCGAAGCCCACGAACCACGTGACCGGGCCTCCCTCGTCGGAGCCCGTCTCCGCGGTGCCGGTCTTGCCGGCCACCTGCACGCCGGCGACCTGCGCGGTGGTGCCGGTGCCGGAGGAGACGGCCTCCTGCATGAGGCCGGTGAGGGTCTCGGCGGTCTTGGCGTCGATCGGGGTGCGGGCGACCTCGGGACTCGTCGTGGACACGACGGATAGATCGGCGTCGAGGGTGCGCGCCACGAGGTACGGCTTCATCTGCTTGCCGTCGTTGGCGACCGTGGCGGCCACCTGGGCCATCTGGAGGGGGGTGACGCGCACCGACTGCTGGCCGATCCCCGCCATGGCGGTCTCCGCGGCCGACGAGTTGGCCGGGTAGGTGGAGGCGGTCACCGGCAGGGAGAAGTCGTCCTTCGTGCCGAAGCCCCAGGCCTCGGCCTCCTTGGCCAGGCCGTCGTCGCCCACATCCATCGCGAGCTGGGCGAAGGGCGTGTTGCAGGACTGGGCGAAGGCCGTCGACAGGGTGACGGTGCCGTTGCCGCAGGACTCGCCGCGGTAGTTGAACAGCGAGTGGCTCGTGCCGGGCAGTGTGATGCTGTCAGGGGCGTCGAGGGAGGTGGAGGTGGTCACCTTGCCCGCGCGCAGGGCAGCCGAGGTGGTGAGGATCTTGAAGGTCGAGCCCGGCGGGTAGAGGTCGCCGCCGGTCGCCCGGTTGACCAGGGGCTGGCCGGGATCGGCGGAGTACTGGTCCCAGGCGGCGGAGACGGTGTTGGCGTCGTGGGAGGCCAGGGTGTTGGGGTCGAAGGACGGGGAGGAGACGAGCGCGAGGACCGCCCCGGTGGACGGGTCGAGGGCGACGACGGCGCCGCGCCGCCCGCCCAGCGCGTTCGAGGCGGCCTGCTGCGCCTGGGCGTTGATGGTCAGGTCCACCGAGCCCCCCTCCTGGGAGGCGCCGGTGATGAGGGCCTTGACACGCGAGGAGAACAGCGAGGGATCGTCCCCGTTGAGCACCCCGTTCTCGGACTTCTCCATGCCGGTCAGCTCGGAGCGCATCGGCGATGAGTAGCCGGTCACCTGCGCGTAGAGGGGGCCCGAGGAGTAGACGCGCTGGTAGGAGTAGACATCGTCGGAGGCCTGCGAGGAGGCCACGGGCGAGCCCGCCACGAGGATCTGGCCGCGGTGCGCGCCGAAGGCGGCGAAGGCCGCACGCTGGTTGCGCCAGTCGGTGGTCAGGCTCCCCTCGGAGGATTCGGCCTCCCACACCGCTGGCCGCGCGAAGCCCTGCACGCTGGTGACGGAGACGGCCAGCGCGAGGAACATCATGGTGACGAGCACGGCCACCTGGTGGATCTGACGGTTCATGGCTGGGCTCCCTCCACTCGCGGCGCTGGCTGGGGGGCGGTGCCGGTCGGGGCGCTGCCCTGCTGCTTGTCGACGCCGTCGGGCGGCGTGTCAATGGTGATGTCCGGGTCCTCGTCGAAGGAGCGCCCCGTGCCCGAGGGCGTGCCGGCCGGGCCGTCCGCGCCGTGCATCTCATCGAAGTCGAAGTCGGGGTCGAGGACGAGCTTGCGCAGGCCCGCGGGCAGCTCGGCGGTGTCGATGATGCGCGGCGCCGTCGACGGCGGGCGGCGCGCGGCATCGGACAGGCGCACGAGGAGCGCGAGGATGACCCAGTTCGCCACCAAGGACGATCCACCGTAGGCGAGGAACGGCATCGTCAGCCCCGTCAGCGGGATGAGGCGGGTGACGCCGCCGACGACGACGAAGACCTGCAGCGCGATCGTGAAGGACAGGCCGGTGGCCAGGAGCTTGCCGAAGCCGTCCCGCAGGCTCATGGCGGTGCGCAGGCCGCGCTCGACGAGCACGATGTACAGCACGAGGATCGCCAGGATGCCGGTCAGTCCCAGCTCCTCGCCGATGGAGGAGACGATGAAGTCAGAGTTCGCGAACGGCACGAGCGTGGGGTAGCCCTTGCCCCAGCCCGAGCCGGTCAGGCCGCCCGAGGCCATCCCGAACAGGGCGTCGGGCAGCTGGCGCGAGGAGGTCTCGTAGACGTCCAGGTCCATGGCGTGCAGCCAGTTGTCGATGCGGGCCTGCACGTGGGAGACGTGCGTGGCGGCGAACCAGGCCGCGGGAACGAACAGGCCAGCGCCGATGAGCAGCCAGGAGGGGCGGTCCGTGGCCACGTACAGGGTGACGACGAACAGGCCGAAGAGGAGCAGGGAGGTGCCCAGGTCGCGCTGGGCGACGAGCACCATGATGCTCACGCCCCACACGATGAGCAGCGGCACGAGGTGGCGGGCACGGGGCAGGTTGATCCCCATGACCCGGCGCCCGGCCAGGGCGAGGTTGTCCCGGTTGGCCACGAGGAAGGAGGCGAAGAAGACAGCCAGGAGCACCTTGGTGAGCTCGGCCGGCTGGAAGGACATGGGGCCGAGCCGGATCCAGATCCTCGCGCCGTTGATCTCCACGCCCAGGAACGGGATGAACGGCAGGATGAGGAAGATGAGACCCGCGACCATCGCCGACCAGTCCCACCGCCGCAGGACGCGGTAGTCGGGGATCATGAGCACCGCGCAGAACAGGGCGATCCCGATGCCCGTCCACATGGCCTGGCGCGGTCCGACGTAGTACTGCCAGGCCTCCAGGATCTTGTAGGACATGTCGAGGCGGGAGATCATCGCCAGGCCGATGCCGTTGAGGGCGATCGCCGTGGGCAGGATGATGGGGTCCGCCCAGGGGGCCTTCCAACGCACCCACAGGTGCACGACGATGCCGATGAGCACGAGCGCGCCGCCGAGCTGGACGGCCTGGGCCGGAGAGGTGCCGGTGCGGTTGAGAGCGGTGAGGACGAAGCCGCTCAGGCCGATGACGACGGCGACGACGATGAGCACGGCCTCCGCCCAGCGCCCCGTGGTGCGGTGCGCGCCCAGGGGGCTGGCGGGGGAGGCGCTCATCGGCTGGCTCTGGGGCCCTCGGGATCGGAAGCGCACGTGATCACCCCTGAGCGGTCGCGGCTGGCGTCGATAGTGCGGTTGGCGTGGCGCTGGGGGTGGGGGCGGCGGTGCCGCTCGGAGTCGGCGTGGGGGTCGGCGGGAGGATGGTCGCGGCGGTCACCGTCTGGGCGACGTAGGCGCGGGCCTCGTCGATCGAGCCCTTGGCCACCGTGGCAGCGAGCCGGGAGCGCATCTCCGCGGTGAGGGTGTCCACCGGCGGGTTGTCGTAGGTCTCGACGACGTGGCTGAGGTGGAGGGGGCCCACCGACTGCGGGATCCCCTGGTAGATGACGACCTGCTCCTCGCCGTTCGCAGAGGCAGTGGTGACGTAGTACTGCCGCTGGGTCCACATGTACCCGAGGCCGAGTGCGGCGGCCAGGGCGATGAGCAGGATGAGGGCGGCGACGAGGGAGCGGCGGCCGCGGCGGCGCTGCGTCTCGGCGCGCTCGGCCTGCTTGGCGGCCTCCTCGGCGACGAGCTCGCGCTCGGAGCGGCTCGCCTCCTTGCCAGTGTCCGGATCGAGGCCCGCCACGAGGGCGGCCGCCTTGGCGGCCGGGGTATCGGCGGAGCCGGTAGCGGGACTCGCCGCGCTCTCGGCGCCCGCGTCCTCCTCGCCGTCGTCGCCCGGCCCGGGGTCCGCCGGGGTCCCCGCGCTCTTGGCGCGGGCGGCGGCGGCCAGGGCCCGCCGGTTGGCGGCCGAGCCGACCACCTGCGTGTCCGACTGGGGAGACTCGTCGTTGTCGACGATATCGACGATGACGACGGAGACGTTGTCTGGGCCGCCGGCGCGCAGGGCGAGGTCGATGAGCTGGTCGGCGGCCATCTCCGGCTCGGGGATCGAGGTGAGGACCTCGCCGATCGTCTCGGCGGTGACCGGGCCGCACAGGCCATCGGAGCACAGGAGCCAGCGGTCCCCAGGGACCGCCTCGCGGATCGACTCGTCGAGCTGGACGTCGCCCTCGGCGTCGCCCAGGACGCGCAGGAGGACGGAGCGCTGGGGGTGGCGGCGCGCCTGCTCGCGGGTGAGGCGGCCGGACTCCACGAGGTACTCGACGAAGGTGTGGTCGGTGGTCACCTGGGTGAACTCGCCGTCGCGCAGGAGGTAGGCGCGCGAGTCGCCGACGTGGACCATGGCGAGCTTGTTGCCGGAGCGCATGAGCCCGACGCAGGTGGTGCCCAGGCCCGCGAGCTCGGGGTCGGAGGCGGAGCGCTCGATGAGCTCGGCGTGGGCGTCCTGAACGGCCGAGCGCAGGAGGCTCAGGAGCTCGCCGGCCTGGTGGGAGTCGGCGTCGAGGGGCGCCAGGTGCTCGATGGCGACGGCGGAGGCGATGTCGCCGCCGGCCGGGCCGCCCATGCCGTCGCACAGGACGCACAGGTGGGGGCCCGCGTAGGCGGAGTCCTGGTTGGACTGCCTCACGAGCCCGATATCGCTCCGGGCGGCGTAGCGCAGGGAGATCGTCATGGGCGCAGCTCCAAGGTGGTCTGACCGATCTTCACGGGAGCGCCGATCGGCAGCTCGACGGCCCCGTGCACCGGGCGCCCGGCCAGCATGGTGCCGTTCGTGGAGCCCAGGTCCTCCAGCCACCAGGACCCGTCCTTGGGGAAGACGCGGGCGTGGCGGGAGGAGGCGTAGGAGTCATCGAGCACCAGGGTCGATGAGGGCGATCGGCCGATGATGATCGACGAGGGGGACAGGGGAACGGTGGAGCCGGCGAGCGGCCCCTCGGTGATGATGAGGCGGCGGGCGTCGTTGCGCCTGGGCGGCGCCGGAGCGGCCTGCGGGGCGACCGGGCCCTGCCCCCGCTGCGCGCGGGGAGCGGAAGGGAGCGCGCGCCCGGGGCGCCCGATCGGGATATCGGCCATGTCGCGCCGAAGAACGCGGATGACGAGATAGACGAAGAGCCACAGCAGGACGATGAAACCCAGCCGTAGAGCAGTGAAGGCCAGCTGGCTCAAGTGGCCGCTCCTACGGGTGACGGCGCCTGGTTGGCGCTCTGCGACCCGTCCCAGAACATGATCCGGGTGCGGCCGATCGTCAGCGTGTTGCCGTCGAGGAGGGTGGCGGCGTCGACCCGGTGGCCCTCGACGAAGGTGCCGTTGGTCGAGCCGAGGTCGGTGGCGATGGCGTGGCCCTGGGTCAGGCGGATCTCCAGGTGGCGGCGGGAGACGCCGGAGTCGTCGACGATGATGTCCGCCTCGCTGCCGCGGCCGATGACCGTGACCTGCCCGGTGAGCAGGTAGCGCTGGCCGTCGATGTCGAGGATCGGCTGGGCCGGCGACGGCGTGGCGACCGGGGTGGAGGCGCCGCGGCGTGTGGAGGAGTCGACCTCGATGGCCGAGGCCGTGAGCGTGGAGTCGGAGGCGAACACGACCTCGACCGGCCCGACGAAGGAGTAGCCCTGCTCGGCGGCATGGGAGGTGGCGACGTCGATGAGCTGGCGGGCCATCTCCTCCTCACCCCAGGCGCGGACGCGCTCGATGGCGGTGGCGGGGAGCCGGACGCGGAAGTGGTTGGGCACCACGGAGCGATCGCGCGCGAACGAGGCCGCCCGCTTGTCCATCGTCTCGCGGATCTTGGAGGCGATCTCGATCGGCTCGATGTCGTCGCCTAGCCGTGACACGGCACGGTTGGTGACGCTCCCTACGCCCTTCTCGAGCTTGTCCAGGAAACCCATGGACTCAACCTCCCTGTGTGGGGACCATGCCCGGCCGCACAGACCGGGTTCTCTCCGCGCCCATCGTAACCGCTGATCCGGTGCGAGCCGAGTGGGGCGCGTTGCAAGACGGTCGACATTCGCGGGCGGCGCACCCCGTGGAGCGCCCGGGTGACTGGTGTCACTGCCGGTGCGGCGCTCCCAATTGGACTCGGAGGGCGCTGGGCGGCTATCGTCTCTCTCGCTTCTCGCGCGAGTGGCGGAATTGGTAGACGCGCACGGTTCAGGTCCGTGTGATCTAACGATCATGGGGGTTCGAGTCCCCCCTCGCGCACCAGCCCCACGGCGCAGGCCCGGTCCCGATGGACCGGGCCTGCGTTGTTGTGAGCCGTTGCTGGCGCGGCGGGCGGGGCCTGCGAGCTCTGGGCGGGGACGCCGGCGCGCGCGAGGGCCCCGCTGGACGGGTGTTCGGCTATCTGGCCGGTGTTTTCCCCCTCAGGACGGGGGTTGCGACCCCGGTCTGAGGGCCGAACCCCCGGTCTGAAGGTCAAACCCCCGTCCTGGCCACCGGGTTGGGCTCACGCCATCCACGGGCGGGGCGTGATGGGGAAGCTCCCCGGCTCCGTGCCCGCCGGTAGATGCCGGAGAGTCCGCGCGAGGAGGGCCTCGGGTGCCCGCAGGTCGGCGGAGCCCGCTCGCAGCAGCTTGATCCCGATGTCCTCGGCGCGCTCGGATCGTCGTTTCTCGTTCAGCACGGCCTCCGGGTGGGCGTACTTGCCCTGGCCGTCGTACTCCCACCCGAGCCGGACCCACGGCCAGCCCAGGTCCGCGTAGTAGTGCCGGCCGCCCGCGACGAAGTGCATCTGCACCACGGGCACTGGAGTCCCCATGCGCAGCAGCTCGAAGCGCAGTCGGCTCTCGGGAGGAGATTCCACGAGCGGATTGAGGAGTGGGAGCATCCGCAGGGCCCGCCGGCGTCGTCTCCGTCCTCCTGCGCGCCTGATGATGGGCTCGACCTCGGCCAGCACCCGTGCTGCGGCATGCTCACTCCGCTCCCGATGGAAGCGATCGGCCTGCGCCGCGATGCGCAGGAGGGAGTCGCACACCACCAGCGCGCTCTGGCCAGGCAGGTCGAGGAGGCAGTCGGCGATGGTGCGGGGAATCGTCGTGACGGGGATGCCGAGCGCCATCGTCTTCTCATTCGGCGGAAGAGCGAGGCGATGGCGGCGATGGTAGACCTCGTGGCACGGTCCGGCGCGGCCCTGGCGCGCGCGGCGCCTTGGGTCGCCGTAGTCGAGACAGGGCAGGGGCGCTGACGTCCGGCTCGCCTTCGCCCCGCAGATCGTGTGGATATCCGGCTCGGCCTGGTCGGTGTCCGCGCCGTGGATGAGAGCCGCGGACTCATGCGAGAAGGCCTCGACTGACGGGCATGTCCGATGGATCGCGATGATCCGGGCGAGCGTGGCCTCACGCATCTGGCCCCACGGGTCAAGCCCGGGTGTGGGCAGGAAACGAACACCGCGAAGAATGGGCACCGACTCGGGCGGGGGCTCTGAGGAGAGGTCGGCCGCGCGCAGCACGGTGGGGGCGATGGGAAGGGTTGGCGCGTGGGAGTCGCTGATGCTCATGGGGCGAGGATGACGTCCCGCGCAGTGCCGCGGTACCGGGCCTGTGAGTCCGGCGACGTCGAATGGCGTGACCGCGCTTGTGGTTCCCGAGGGCGCCGGTGAGGTGCGCGCCGGCGCGCGCGTGGGCCCGGCTCAGGGGCGGCGTCGGCGCTCGACGGCGCGGGAGACCATGAGGCCGGCGACCGCCCCGCACCAGGAGCCGACGGCGTTCTGGGCGACGTTCGCCAGGCTCGGCCTGCGCGCGAGGGCGGGGATGAGGGCCTGGGCGAGCTCCGCGCCAGCGCCGATGAGGCAGCCCAGCAGCGCCCACCTCCACCAGGCCACGCGGGGCCAGGCGAGGGTGAGGATCGCCGTCAGCGGTGCCAGCATGATGAGGTTGAGGACGATGTCCTTGCCCACCTCCCCCAGGAAGAACGGGCCGAGGAAGCTCTTGGTGGAGGCGATATCACCGCCCGAGGGCCACAGCACCGCCATGAGGACGGCGCTTCCGTAGAGAACCGCCAGGGCCCTCGCCGTCCTCCTCCGGGGGCCGGGGCGGTGGGCGTATCCGGGCGTGGTGAGCCGGTCCGGCCCGCCGCGGGGGCCGCGGGGGACGTCCTCCACGAGGTCGGCCTCGCCGTCGGGAGCGGTGGCGGCCACGCCGTCGACGCGCTCAGCGGCACCCGGATCATCGGTGCTGAGCGTTCCGAGGCGGGAAGAGGACGAGGTCATGGGAGTGGCCACGATCTCCAGCGTAAGTGCTGGCGGCGCGGGTATCGAGACCACAGCGGCTCGAAATGGTCACGAGACCGGTCGGCTAGCAGCAGCCGGTCTCCACGCTCCGCTCGGCGAGCTCGCGCCGCGCCCGCCAGTACTCCCGCTCGCTCATCGGCTCGTGGTCCGGATGCTCGCGCCGATGACGGGCGACGTAGCGGTCATACCCGGACTCACCGGTGAAGTCCCGCCACATGGCGCGCGCCTGCCGCAGGCCATCGCGCAGACCGTCGGGGAGCCCCATCAGGGCGCGAGTCATCCGAACCACCTCCTTTGCTCCGTCGGCCCGGCCTCAGTGGGCGCCGTGCGGCGCCTGGCCGGGGATGAGAGCCGGGTCTCCCACGGCCTCGTACTCCTTGACGAGCTTCTTCTGCAGCGGCGAGGCCACCATCGTGCTCGGCGCGTAGAAGTTGGACTCCTGGTACGGGTCCTCGGAGTTCGAGGTGTCGTGCGTCCGGATCGTCTTGATGACCCGCAGGAGCGCCATGACCATCACGAAGGCCACCATGACCACGAAGATGACGGACAGGGTGCCCTGGATCATCGTGTTGCGCACGATCGCCCGCTGGACATCGATCTGCTCGGGATCGGTGAGGGTCGCCAGCTTCGCCTTGGCGTCCCGGTGCTGCTGGAAGTAGCCCACGCGGGAGTCGGTGGAGAAGATCTTCTGCCACGACGCCGTGAAGGTGACCACTGTGTCGAAGACGAGCGGGATGAGCGGGATCCACACGTACTTCGTGTAGCCCTTGCGCACCACCATGACCGTGCACACCAGCAGCGCGACCGCCGCGATGAGCTGGTTGGCGATACCGAAGAGCGGATAGAGCGTCTGAATGCCTCCGCGCGGATCCGTCACGCCCATGAGGAGCAGCGATCCCCAGGCCGCCACGACCACGGCGGTCGTCGCCCAGGCGCCCACGTGCCACGAGGGGTCGCGGAACTTCGGGAAGACGTTGCCCAGCGCGTCGGAGAGCTGGAAGCGGGCCACGCGCGTGACGGCGTCGACGGCGGAGAGGATGAACAGCGCCTCGAACATGATGGCGAAGTGGTACCAGAAGCCCATCATGGCCCGGCCACCGCCGATCTGGTGGAGAATGTGCGACATCCCGACGCTGAGGGTCGGGGCGCCGCCGGTGCGCGAGACGACGCTCGGCTCACCGACGTCGGAGGCGACCTGCTTGAGGGCGTCCGCGCCCTCGTAGGTCTTGGGGTTGCCGGCCTCGTCCCAGGAGTCCCACGTGGGGTCCATGCGGTTGCCGTGGGCGTCGGTGACGTTGAGGTTCTCGACGGCGGCGTCGGCGATCTCGGCGCGCGCGGCGGCCTTGTCGTCGCCGTTGTTGGCCGTGGCCGTGGCGACGACGTCGGGACCGGCGAGCTTGTCCATGGTGGCAGCGGAGGTGTTCATCGAGAAGTAGATGCCCGGGCTCAGCGACACGGCGGCCGCCAGGGCCATGATGGCGACGAAGGACTCCATGAGCATGCCGGCGTAGCCGATCATGCGCGCCTGCGACTCCTTCTGGATCATCTTGGGGCTGGTGCCCGACGAGACCATGGCGTGCATGCCGGATAGCGCGCCGCAGGCGATGGTGATGAACAGGAAGGGGAAGATGCCGCCGGCGAAGACCGGTCCCTCGGTGTTGAGGGCGAACTCGGAGACGGCGGCCATCTCGACGACGGGGCGCACGATGATGATCCCGGCCGCCAGGACCGCGATGGTGCCGACCTTCATGAAGGTGGACAGGTAGTCACGCGGGGTGAGCAGGACCCAGACCGGCAGGACGGCGGCGAGGAAGCCGTAGATGACCATGGCCCACACCAGCGTTGTGCGGTCCAGGTGCAGGAACTCACCGAAGGAGGACTCGGCCACCCAGCGCCCGGCGATGATGACGCCGATGAGGACGGCGAAGCCGACGATCGAGACCTGCGTGATCTTGCCGGGCTGGACGTAGCGCAGCCAGATGCCCATGAAGATGGCGATCGGGATCGTCATGCCGACGCTGAAGACGCCCCAGGGGGACTCGGCAAGGGCGTTGACGCAGACCATCGCGAGGACCGCGAGGACGATCATGAGCATGACGAAGACGACGATCGTGGCGACCGTGCCGCCGATCTTGCCGATCTCATCGGTGGCCATCTGGCCCAGCGACCGCCCGCCGCGGCGCATGGAGAAGAACAGGACGAGCATGTCCTGCACCGCCCCGGCGATGACCACGCCCAGGATGACCCACAGGGTCCCGGGCAGGTAGCCCATCTGCGCCGCGAGCACGGGGCCGACCAGCGGCCCGGCGCCGGCGATGGCGGCGAAGTGGTGGCCGTAGAGGACCACGCGGTGAGTGGGGTCGAAGTCGCGGCCGTTGTTGATGCGCTCGGCCGGGGTGGCGTTGGTGTCATCGGGGCGCATGATCGTGCGCTGGATGAACAGCCCGTAGAAGCGGTAGCCGATGGCGTAGGTGCAGATCGCGGTCACCACGAACCAGATCGTGTTGACCCGCTCCCCGCGGGCCACCGCCAGCATCCACCAGCCCAGCACGCCCAGGGCTGTGATGACCACCCAGGTCGCGATGCGCTTGGGGGTCCAGGTGGTGTCAATCCTGGTGCCGACGGGCACGCCGGCCTTGTTCCTGATGATGAGCCGCTCCTCCTCGGGTGTGTAGGAGGGCAGGTCTTTCTGATCCTGGGAGTTCATAAGTTCCCTTCTCGGCGCTGAGAGAGAGTGTTGGTGTGCGAGGGACGCGAGGCGCGCCTGGGATGACAGCCTCGCAGAGCCTACTCATTGTCGCAGGCTTTGGCCACGTTGAACACACCTGTGTCAGCAAAATAGCGGCATAGCGGTGCCAAGTGTGGACAGACCGCGCCTGAGGCGCCGGGGCGCGCCGAGGGGCCCGCCGATGCTCTCAGCGGGCCCCCGGGGCTCAGCGCGAACCGGTCTCGCGGTGCTGTTCGCCCGGTTTCGCCGTGCTGTTCGCCCGGTCTCGGCGAGGAGGGAGTGGGGAGGAGCCGGGGCGCCCGCCGCCGCCCAGACCGCTCCAAGACATCACAGACCGGCAGCGGACCAGTGGAGTGCCAGCGGAGGACGAGCGAGGGACCGCTGGTCGCGGCTCTCACCATCCGCCTCGCCGCGGCGCCCGCCTCCTACTACGATTCTCACGCAACCGCTTCCTCTCGATCCCAGGACGCCGACGTGAGCAACGCGAACAGCCCCAGCCCGACCAGCCCCAGCCCGACCAGCCCGACCCCCTCCTCCGTCCCCGGCGCGGCCTTCGACGACGGCGCCTCGACCGCCGCCGACCCGGACCGCGAGAACCTCACCTGGGAGCTCTTCGGCGTCGCCGAGCGCGAGCTGTCCGCCCAGATCGTCGCCTCTGGCTGGATGCCGGACCTCATCATCGCCATTGCCCGCGGGGGCCTCATCCCCGCCGGCGCGATCGGCTACGCCATCGGGATCAAGGCGATGGGCGCGATGAACGTCGAGTTCTACACCGGGATCGGCGAGACGCTGGAGGAGCCGATCATCCTGCCCCCGCTCATGGACGCCTCCGAGCTGCCGGGCAAGAAGGTTCTCGTGGTCGACGACGTCGCCGACTCGGGCAAGACCCTCAAGCTCGTCATGGACCTCCTGCGCAGCCAGGGCCTGGAGCTGGGCGATGAGACGGTGCCGGTCGACGCGCGCAGCGCCGTCATCTACCGCAAGCCTCGCTCCATCTTCGCCCCGGACTACTGCTGGAAGGAGACCGACAAGTGGATCAACTTCCCCTGGTCGGTCCAGCCGGTCATCACCCGGGAGTCCCTGGGCTCCCCCTCCTGACCCCGCCCCCGCACCACCGCGGCGCTGTCCCAGACGCAGACCGGCGAACCTGTCTCAGATGTCCTGGCACACCACAGTCCTCCGCTGGTCCTCTGCTGGTCCTGCGGCGGTTCTGGCCTCGTGGGGAGCCCCACTAACGCCCCGCCGCGTGCGATGCTGGTGCTATGAGCGAGTCACGCGCAGCCGCAACCGCACTGGCCGACGCCCAGGAGTCGGAGGTCGCCGGCACCTGGGCGCCCATGGGCTGGGAGCCGGCGGATCCCGGTTTCGGCGATGATCCCTTCGGCTCAGTCCTAGGAGACCCGCTCATGGGCTCCCCGCTCTTCGACGACGGCGATGCCGCAGCCGCCGCTGCCGCTCCCGGCTCCGGGGACCGGCCCGACGCGGCTGACGGAGACCACGACGAGTCGAATCCGGCCGCGCGGGCGCTCGCGGCCCAGCAGGCCCAGCAGGTGGAGGAGCTTCGGGCCGCCGCTCGTCGCTATCTCGACCAGGCGGCCTCCCCGCAGCCGGTCGCCCAGAGCGCGGGTCCCTCGGGCCCGGCTCAGCCAGGGGCACGCGCCCAGGCCATGCCCCAGCGCTCGCAGCCCCCTGCCCGCCGCGGCCTGCCCCCTCAGGGCGTCGCCGCCCCCTACGGGTACGACCCGCGCCGCGCTGCTCAGCGCGTTCCTGGGCGTCCCCGCGGGTCCGCGCGCGCCGCCCAGGCCCAGGC